>C687J35503_10000001_pt1 | contig 119735 bp, 62 predicted proteins | sample RifCSP19_3_FD_35503 | JGI IMG/M metagenome (IMG submission 35503)
GAAGCGGGTATCAAACGCCTGGCCGCTGCCGTGAACGCCTCCGGTGGCTCCTGGGCGAAGTCCGGCAAGGCCATCGAGGCGGTCATCAAGCAGCGACAACGGCTGGCCTTCTCGGACGATGATCTGCGCTCCTCGATGGCGCTCCTGACGGCGATCACTGGCGACGTCGATGAAGCGCTCCGCCGCCAGGCTATCGCGATGGACTTCGCCCGTGGCGCGAACATCGACCTGAACACGGCGTCAAAGCTGCTAGGCAAGGTCACAGATGAGAACGTCAACGTCCTGGGCCGTTACGGCATCCGCATAGAAAAGGGCGCTTCTTCGATGGAGCTCCTGCGGCTCGTCCAGCAGAAGTTCTCCGGGCAATCCGCCGCCTTTGCCGACAGCACCGCCGGCAAGTGGCAGAACTTCAATATCGCACTGGACGATGTGAAGGAGACGATTGGAGCCGCGCTCCTGCCGCTGGCGTCACAGCTCGCCGATAAGCTCGCGACGTTCCTGCGGGACCATGAGGAGCAGATCGGGCTGACCGTTCGGAGGTGGACGGAGTGGGGACAGAATACGGCGTTCCCGGCGATCCTGAACTTCCTGCGGGATGCTAGGCCCATCGCCCAGAAGTGGTTCGACACGTTCAAGGTGGGGCTGATGGACGTTAAGGCGGTGTTCCTGTATGTGTTCGGGAACAAGGCGGCGCTGATCGCGGCGCTACTGGCGATTGGCGCGGCGGTCTACATCAGTTTTGGCCCTGTCGGTCTGGCTGCGGCGGCGATGGTGTCCTTCATCCTGCTGCTGGGCGTCATTCACAAGAACCTTGACGCCATCAAGACTACGTCCCAGAAGCTAGGGCCGGTATTCACTGCCCTGAGCGCGCCGCTCTGGCTGATGGCGTCGCCGCTTCTGCTCGTCGGCTTGGCTGTGGGCGTCGTGGCGACCAACTTCGAGCGGCTGAGGCGCGCCATTCTGAACCTCCCCAAGCTGCCCGGCTGGCTGGGCGGGCTGGCTGGGGGTGTCTGGAGTGTACTGGGGCAGGGCTTGATTCGGGCGCATCAGTTCGGCGGCATCACGTCGACGCCCTTCCAGGTCGTGGGTGAACGCGGCCCCGAGCTAGCGGCCCTGCCGATGGGTTCGCGCGTCTTCCCGGCTGGCCAGACCCGGCAGATGCTGGGCGGCGGCGGCGTCACCATCATCAACAACATCTCCGGCACCTGGGACCTGAGCAACCCCAACCACATCGAGCAGCTGACCAGCGCCCTCACCGGCCAGATCAGACGCAACCTGGCGATGGGAGCCTGACGTGTCGCTGACCACGTGGGAGGTGACGCTGGACCTGGACGGGTCGGGTTCCTACGCGACGGACATCACGGCCTACGTCTGGCGCTTCGATAGCCTGCGGATCAGCGGCCGCGGTCGGCGGGCGGACCTCGGTGCCGCAAGCCCGGCCACGCTCACGCTCTCCCTGGACAACAGTGACGGCCGGTTCTCGCCGAAAAACACGGGCGGAGCCTACTACAACACCTTCCACCCCTATGCGGGTATCCGAGTCCGCGCGACCTACAACGCCATCACCTACGACCTGTTCAAGGGCATCATCACCGGCATCGGCGTGAAGCCGCACATCAATGACGCCCTGGTCTACGTCACCGCCGCCGACTTCATGTGGGCACTGGAGCGGACGTCCGTCCGCCTGCCGCTGATGGAAAATCACCACCCCGGCGTCATCATCGACCGGCTGCTGGACCACGCCGAGATCGGGGAGCACGTCGACAACCCCATTTTCAAGGATGACCTCACCGGCTACTCCGTCCTCGGGACGGGAACGAATACCCGCGTCACAACAGGCATAGTCCTGGAGGCACCGGCCGCGCTGGAATCGGTGACAACGGCGGTGACGTCGGGCTGGCGGTACACGATCCCGCACAGTGCAGACTCCGAGTTCCAATCGGTCAAGGTGCAGGCTTCGTGCTATGTCTGGACGCCGCTTCCAGCCGACGAGGGGGAGACGTTCACGATCCGCCTGGGCGACAGCGTGGGTGTTATCGCCACGGCAACGGTCACGCTGACCTCGCAACCCCAGAGGGTGACGGTGAGTGGGACCTTCAACGGCGCGGCGACGGACTTCTACATCGACGGCTACATGACGAGTGCCGCCGCGACGTTCAGGACGGGCGCGGTTCATTGCGTGACCTTCGGCAACGCCTACGCGCGCTCTACCGAGACAGGCGTGCCGACGCTGGAGCGCGTCTTCTTCCATGAAGTCTCCGCCCTCTCCGCCATTCAGGAGGTAGCGCTGAACGAGCTGGGCGGGCTGTTCTACTTCGACGGCGCCGGCGTGGCCACCTTCGAGGAGCGGACGCACCGCTGGGCGGCGAGCCGAAGCCTGACGAGCCAGGTCACCATCGACGAACGGTTCAAGGAACTCGCATACAACGAGGACGCGACGGACCGCGTCGGCGAGGTGATCCTTAGCTATCCGATCTGGGAGAAAGCGGCGACTGAGGAGACGATAGCCTCAGTGGCGCCGCTGCCCCGCGCGATCCCGCCCAATGACACGCTCCGGGTGGAGATCGATTTCGGCGGCGCGACGGCACGGGACATCGTCAAGCCGGTCGCCAACACCGATTACTTCATCAACGCCAACCCGGGCGGCGGTGGCGCCGACGAGTCGGGGAACGTCACACTCGCCTGGGACACGTTCGGCGGCGGCGCGCAGGCCGTCTTCACCAACACGGTCGCCCGCACGGTTCACCTGATCTCGCCCTTCAACGTCCGGGGCAAGCCCGTGCGCCGTGAAGACGGGGCATCGCCCGCACGCGCCACGCCCACGACCGTTGTGCCGTATGCCGCCGTGCTCTCCTTCAGCTTCGGCCTGAACGGCAGTGAGGCTCACATGCAATCGTGGGCGAACTACCTGGCGGCGCGTCATGGCGATACCCAACGGGAGAACATAGCAATCGCAATGGCTGACCCATTCGGCGACATGCCGTTGACGGGGTTGACGGCGGCGATGCTGGCCGCGAAGGTCTCCGACCGGATCACGCTCACGAACGATAACATGCCGACGTCCACGAAGGTCAACGCCGATTTCTATATCGACTCTCTCGATCTCGCCATCGCTGGTCAGGAGATTGCAGCGACCTGGCGACTGGTGCCCGTGGATCTGGCCTACTTCATCATCGACACCGATTCAATTGACGGGGCGAAGGTGCTGGCTCCGTGAAACTAAATGAAGTGCCCCTGCGCATCCCGCTGCCTGACGGCGGCGAGAAGGCTGGCGTGATGCTGGAAGTGACTAGATTGGTTCGCCAACTTCTCAAGGTTCGCTGGCCGGTCATCGTCCTTAATCCCATTGCGGTGATGGATGACCTCACCCGGTCGCCAGGGATCGTCGGGGTGGGCTTCATTCCATGCGGCATGAGAGCGGAAGACGTAGCCTTGTCGGGAAATCTCCGGCCACTTGTGCCGTTCATCGGGTGGAATCCAGACGATGACATAACCATCTTTGCGTTGCCAGACTCCACCCCTCCAATTGTGAGCCTGCGGCCCTCGCGGGGCTTCATAATTTGGGCGGGGGCGAGGGCCAAGTTTGCGCAGCGATTCGCTAATCTTGGCCCGCACCTCTGGGCGCTTAGCGGGGTTCTGATCGCCGCGCTTACTGAGGGCCATCTTTTCCTTCGCCTCGGCAGAGTGTTGGCGGGGCGTCTTATACCAACAGAGACGAGAGCAAAAGCGCCGCACTCGATCACCCCGCCGAATCTCAAAGCTGGATTGACACCGTTCGCAAGTAAGCATGGACTTCATAACACAATGATACCAGTTGTAGGTAGGTAGGGCAACTATGAGCGACACGTGGGTTGCAACGCTGAAAAGTTGGGCGGCAGCGGTGTTGGCATCCGCCGATATGAATCAGGAGATTCGCGACCGGGCGCACGTCCTATCGCTGGCTGTGGACGGCGACACGTCCTCCACCACCATCAAGCACCGCCATCTCTCAGGAACGAACGCCGCACGTCCGGCCTTCGGAGAGGCTGGCCGCCTCTACTACGCGACGGATGACCCGAAGGTTGTTTGGCTGGATGACGGCGCCGCCTGGATCATCGTCGGCGGGGCCGTGCCGCACGTCAGGGCCTACCGGGATACCAACCAATCGATCACAAACGACACCTCCACCGCCATCTCCTTCAGTGGCGAGCGCTGGGACAACGACAACATGTGGGTCATTGGCGCTCCAACCCGTCTCACGATCCAGCACACCGGGCTCTACGCCATCGGTGGCTCCGTCCAGTGGGCGGCGAACGCCACTGGCAGACGCTATCTGAGCATCGTGGCGAACGCCGCTACTAACCTTGGCGGCACCCAGGTAGACGAAGCGGACAGCGGGTCAGAGGTCATCATTCAGAACGTCAGCACCCACTATCGCCTGAACGCCACGGATTATCTGGAGCTCATGGTGCGCCAGGTGAGCACCGCAGCCCTCAACGTCACCAGCGTTGGCAACTACTCGCCCGACCTCTGGGCGACGTTCCTGGGGCCATGACCATTCCCCGCGACGACCCCCTGAAGCGTCGGCCCGAACGTGGGCCACTGCCCGCTCGCGGCGTGCGGCAGCAGAAGCTCGTCGAGGGTCAGTCCGTTGGCGATCACGAGGACGCGGCGGATCCACACGACGTCTACATCCTGCACAGTGAGTTCACCGCCGCAGAGGGGGACATGCGGAAGGTTGCAGCGGGGACGTACACCCTGCACAAGAGCAACCTGAACGCGGAGGCCGCTCCTACGGCGGACGATGACGCTTCGGCCGGTTACAGCATCGGGTCCCGCTGGATATACGGGACATCGGTCTACGTGTGCACGAGCGCCGGAGTCGGGAACGCCAACTGGGAAGACTTGACCAGCGCCGGAGCAACTGACGGCGACGCCATCCACGACAACGTGCCGGGGGAGATCGCCGCTATCACACCAAAGGCGTCTCCGGTCAGCGGAGATTTCCTAGTCATCGAGGACTCGGCTGCGGCGAACGCCAAGAAGTCAATCACGATAGGCGATTTGCCGGGCGGCGGCGCCGAGGCCCACGGCATCGCCGCCCACACCGGACACGCCAATTGGAAGATGATGTACACAGATGGCTCAGGTGACGAACAGGAGGTCGCGCTTGGCGCTGCCCCGTCCGCTGCGCTGGGCCACACCTACTACCGTAGCGCGGGGGTGGCAGCGGCCCCCACGATGGCGCAGGAAATGAAGACTGTCACCATCGTCGTTGAATCCCCTGTTGCGGCGGATAACATCGCCATCAGCTACTTCTTCCAAGCCGTGACGATACGAGAAATTGAACATGCCGTTACGGCGGCCACCAACGCTATCTGGAACATCGAGAAGCGTTCCACTCGTGGAGGGGCCGGAACGGATATCAACTCCTCCGATTTCACCTCGACCACCACTGACGCGAACGCGACGAGCTTCAGTTCCGGGGGTGTAAGCGCGGACTCGTGGCTCGTTCTGGCTGTGACTAGCGTAAGCGGGACACCCGCCCAACTCTGCATCACGATTAGGTACACGGTGGACTGATGAGATACGTCTTCACCACTGGCACCGTGACCCCCACCGACATGCCCGACCACGACGCCCGCGACTCGTTCTTCGAGAACGTAATCCTGTCCGGCAACTTCACGGGATACGACTTCCGCAACGTTAGCTTCTCGCGCTGCCTCGTGGTGGGCGACTGGTCCGGGGCGCTGACCGAGTATTCAACCTCATGGCAGTCGGACTGGTCGAAGTGTATCCTGCCCAGGGACGCCTTCGGGGCTTACTCCCTACCGCCGCGTCACGACTTCATGGCGGCGCTCATCCGGCAACGGGCTGGGGCGCTCTCCCCAGCCCGCCGCACCGCCGCTCAAGGCGTTGCCGACCATCTGGCTGCCGACCACGCTACCTCCTGGCGAGACAGCCTCTACTGGCTCAAAACGACCTATGGCCTGACGAACGCGCAGCTCAAGACGATGCTGGCCACGGTGTTTCAGAACCACCCGGCCCTCGTGAGCAAGGTGAACGCGGTCGTCGGCGGCTCAGAGGGGTCGCTGTCAGCCATCCTCGACTGGGTGCGGCCCGCCGAGGAGCCGCTCGAAATCAGGAGCCGGATAGACCTTCTGCGCGACCCCCGTCTGACCGGCGAAGACAGGCGCGGCATCGAGCTGGTTCTTGAGGCCGACGCGTCGGGTCACCGCGTCCACCTCTACACGCTGCACCCGTGGCCGATGGGGGTGGCAGCGCTGGTGACGGGGACACCACACTGGAACTGGTGGGACTGATGACGCTCCTGTGGATGGACCCCACCGTCGGCATCCTGGGCTACGTGCGCAACGAGGGCGCGTCAGGGCAGGAGTTCTCCTACGAGAACTATTCTGATGGCCCCTTTCAGCCCGTCTGCGGGGGCTGGGCTTCCTACTCCAAGACGCAGCCTGTGTACGATTCTGGTGGGAGCCTTGACAGCAGCTTCGAGCACACACTGCAGTTAGCCAACACTGACCTCATCTACAACGCTGGGGCGTGGGCCGAGACTGCCTACGACTACTTCTGGTGGCCGTTCAAAATCAGGATCGATGCTGGCACCGCCATCGGCATCAAATACGTCTGTCTCTACACAACCAACGACCCGACCGTCATCTCGTCCAGCAACACCTGTTATGGACTCGTCATCACGGCCACTGGAAGTGGGACGGGACTCGTCTCAATCGAGCTAGTCGAGATGACCAGCCTGACCGCTTTCACCAGTCTCGCCAGCTACACTTTCGCCTCCGGCACCCCCAAGTGGATTAACTGCCGCTTCCGGCGCACGGTGGATGGCAGTGGCTTCAAGCCCGCCGAGGTCTGGGTGGACGGCACGAAGCAGATAGACTACAACGGCGCGACCGCCCCCAACAACGTGTCGGCGCTGGTGTCTATCGCTTGGAAGAACGTCGCCAATCCCCCTGGCAAGGGGAAGACCCACCTGACAGCGGAGATGGGCGGGTTCAGGCCCACGGACGAGGACGGTGGCGCTGGCGACTTCGACGGCATGATTCCCCATACTTGGGTGATGCAGTCCTACCAGCCCCACTGCGACATCATCAAGCAGTGGACTCGGACGCTGCTGTCGGACAGTGGGACATCCACGGCGGGCACCGATGCCACCCATGTTTTCGATTCGGGGAAGGCATGGACAACGAACCAATGGATTAACTACAGCGTCACCATGACCAGTGGGGCCGCAAACGGCCAGACGAAGGTGATTTCGTCTAACACCGCCACGTCAGTTGTATGTGCGGCTTTTTCACCCGCCCCCTCCCCCGGGGATACCTACAGCATCGCCACGACATCTACCAAGCACTACCGGCTCATCGATGACTATCACGACGACAACGACGAGCGCGGGCTCACTACCGGTGACCGTCTCTACGAGGCGACCGATCAAGACGAGGTGCTGTTCGGCATCCCCGACATGGGGGCCAGCGACGACCCCCGCGCCGTGATGCTGTATGGCATCGGCGACAATCTGCATCAGCAGGAGTTCTCCTGCCATGTGGACGGAGAGGCGCGGAGCTACGTCTCAGCCGTCCGCTATGGCACCTCCGGCTATCGCATCATGGAGACAACGCCGGGAGCGGCGGCCTGGTCGAAGGCGGCAGTTGACGGGATGGCGATAGGGTCGCGGTTCGTGGCAGGTGTGGAAGCTGACCTGCGCCTCTTCGGGGCCGTCATCCTCGGCCCCACCGTGACGAAGCCCGCGAACAACACCAGCACTGAGAATGCGGACTGTGACGAGCCGAGCAGCCCAGGTGGAGCGGCGCGACGGGTGTTCATCACACATAATGACAGCGCGGAAGAGTACATAGAGCAGGTGCCCGTAGGAGGATGTTGTGGACACTGACTTCGTAACCCAGACCGAGTGCGCCAGGATGCAGGTCAACGTCCACGAAAAGCTGGACGCCGTGATAGACCAGATCGCTGCCCTGAAGGCGCACCTGGACGAGGTATCTGACCTTCACTGGGAGGCGCACACCCGCGAGCACATCGCCGCCGAGAGGACACAGGGACACACGAACGAACTCTTGAACGACGTCAGGATGCGGTTCATCCCCCGCGAGGTGTTCGAGGGGTTCAGTCGCGTGACGGCAGAGAGCGTGAACCGCATGAACGACAGGCTATCACAGCTAGAGGGACGGTTCCTGGGGATAGGGTTGGCGGCGACATCGCTGGGCGCGGTGGCGCTGGTAGTCAGCCTGATAGGAGCGTGACATGACGCACTGTCTGGAGGATGCACAGCGTGAGCGGCGCGAGGCCGAGCGTTTCGCGCGTAACACGGAACTCAGGTGGATGATTTGGGACACTGCCGCTCGCGGCCCTGTCATCGAGTGGCTGTACGACGGCGGCGCGACTGTGAATGTGAACTGATGCCACGTTACCCAAGCGCAATCTGGAAGCCCACGACGAAGTGCAACTACGGCGGCGACAAGACGCACCTGAACATGGGCGTCGTCCTGCACTCAGCAGAAGGATCAGCGGCTGGTCTTCAGTCCGTCATCGACGGACCCCGTGAGGCGTCGTGGCACTTCGAGGTCCACAAGGACGGGAAGATAATTCAGCGTGTGGACTCGGCGGAGATAGCGTGGACGAACGGTTCTTACGAATCAAACCGCCGCTACTGGGGGGTAGAGCACGAAGGGTCGGCCCCGGAGCCGTTGACGGAGGTGCAGTTCCAAGCATCATACGAACTGGTGAAGTGGCTGTTCTCTCAGGCAGGGATAGGAAACTGGGAGCGGCGGGTTACATTGTGGGAGCATCGAGAACTTGGACAGTTTGGCTCGGCGTCGACGTCCTGCCCGGGTGGGCGGATACCGTGGGCTCAATACAAGGAGGACGACATCATGACAGATCAGCAAATCGCAGAGGCGATTGGGCGGATAGCGCGAGCGGGCCAGCTCGGACTGGACAAGGGGATCGTGGGGACGGAGAAGCTGGGCGAACTCGTTGCTAGCCTGAAGTCGGACATCGCCGCGCTGAAGGCATCTGGCGGGACGGCGCCGCACAAGCACAACCTCAGTGCTACCATCAGCGGTGAGACGGAGGAAGCGTGATGGAAAGGTGTCCAGTGTGCGAGGGGACGGGCGAAGTTGAATGGGGCGAAGCGACTGAGGCGCAAGTCTCAGGGCCAAAAATCAGCCTTGTCATCTCCCTGAACTACGATGAGGCTGAGAGCGTGGCCCGTCATGCTGAGTTTGCGGGCGAGTTGGTGACTCAATACATCAAGCGCCTAGTGCTAGAAGAGACAAGCAGGCCGATGGTGAGGCTTACCTGATGGGGCCATCGAGCTAGCCGTCCTCGTGCTCGCCCTGTTGTTGATGACAGTGGGGATGGCTTTCGTGCTGCGCTCGACTCCCCCACCACCGAAGCGCAAGACAGCCAAGGACATTATGAAGCCTATCGATAGGAGGAAGGAATGAGAAGACGAAGTGCGCGACCCCTCAAATTACCACCAGCGCCTTTAGCGGCACACACCCTAGCTCGCTACGGCGCAGGGGGCAGTGCGCGGAAGCTCCATGCCGCAGCATGGGAACGATGGCGAGAAATCCAGCAGACATTGAATGATGCATACGATGAATTCTTTGGGCGCTGGCCTCTAGAGGGAGGATAAGGAATGACGATCATTGCGGATCTGCTCCAACGGCTCACCTCACGGGGTTTCTTGGCGGCGGCCGCTTCCTACAGCATCGTCTTACTGTCCGGCCTGGGCTGGGCGCACTTCGAGGACGGCGTGGTGCTGGCGGCGACGGGGGCTTTGGTGACGTACATCGCGGCGAAGGCGGGCTCGGACGTAGCGACGAAGCGGAACGGCAATGGATAAGCGGTATCTGCTGACGGATGGCAACGTCCTCCACGTGGCGGCGGTAGACGAAGGCGGCAAGGTGCTGACATCTGAGGGCGATAATATCGACGACACCACGGGCTACCGGCTGCTGCACCTGGGGGAGGAGGACGACACAATGGAGCGGTGTGGTCGGTGCTTCCCGGTGGTTTTTGCGGATGGCGACACGGGGAACGAAACCGAGTCTGACTGAGCTTGACCGCATAGCGCGAGCGGTAGCGGCGCAAGCGGAGCGGCATCTACGGGAGGACGCCTACCAGGAGACATGGCTGAGGTTCACGCGATGGCCGCCTCCGAACCGGGTCTACGCCTGGCGTGAGGCGAACTCAGCCCGCAGCCGACTCGCCAGCCAGGAGTCCCGGCATCAGCGAATCAAGAACCTGGGCCCCGCGTTGCTGGAGGCTGGTCGGGGCAATGGGCGGCACCAGGCGAAGACGCTAGAGCGCAGGCTATACGATGTCCTGAGAGCGGCTAACGGTGAGCTTGTGCCCTACGACGTACTGCTGCCGGACATCTTCGGGGGCGAGGACCGGTGGTATCGCAACGAGCTGAAGGTCTACGTCTACCGGCTGCGCCGCAAGGGGCTGAAGATCAGGTGCAAGAAGGGCGTGGGATACGCGCTCACTTCTCCTTCGGCCGCTCGCTGAGGCTGGCGATCGGTTTAGGCCCCGTCCAGCATATCCACCGCTCCCTGTAAGCGCTCAGGGTTCACGTGGAGATAGATCTGCGTGCTCACCAGCGAGGCGTGGCGCATCAACTCTTTGATCGTCACCAGGTCCACCCCCGCGCGCAGCAGGTGCGTCGCGAACGAGTGGCGCAGGGCGTGAATGTGCGCCTTGCAGCGTGGGATCCCGGCCTTCGCCGCGTCCGCCATCAGCCAGACGCTGGCGGCACCGCGCGTCATGTGCCCGCCCTTGTAGCCGACGAACAGCCAGCCACGCCGGGCGGGTTGCGTGAAGGCGGGGAGGTAGCGCCGCAGGGAGAGGGCGAGCGGCAGCAGCGCCTCCTTGTTCCCCTTGCCGATGACGTGAAGGATCGCGGGCTCCCCGTCGCGCCAGATGATGTCCTCGTCCCGCAGAGCGGCCGCCTCCGAGGCGCGCAGGCCGGCGCGGGCGCACAGGAGAAAGTACAGCCGGTGCCGAGGCGGGGCGATGGCGAGCAGGGCGTCGAGCTCGTCGGGCTCCAGGTAATCCGGGAGGCGTGATTTCTTCACGATTTTCCCCGCAAGTTGACGATAACCCTATTGCATTTCCTGGCGGGGCCGGTGTAGGCTACGCGACAGACAGATGATACCATCACTAGAAGGCATTGACAAGAGCGGACGCGCTGTCATAATCGTAGACGGTATGAGCAGCCACAAGCGATGCGCAGCGGAGGGGTGCAATCGGTTCGTGCCGGACGAGCGCCGGTTCGATGCCATCTACTGCTCGAAGCGCTGCCAGTGGCGCACCCTCGCCCGCCGCAACCGCGCAAGGAAAGCCCCGAAAGAGAAGCCCACCGAATGATGCGAAATCGCTATTTTGCGCAATTGGCGGCGATCTAGTGAGCGTCGAAGTGCTGGCCGCACCCCCGAAGCCGCGAGCGCAGATCACCCGCGTGAGGTCTGGCACCGCCTACGAGACCCGCTGCGTGACCTGCGACGGGCCAGCCTACGCCCTCGGTGGCGGCTCCCTGTTCTGCCTGCGCTGCCTGCGGCCGTTCATGGCAGCCGGTGAGCGCTTCCAGCAGCGGATCAGCGTGCGAAGGGCGGAGGAGACGGCGTGAGCGAGCGGCTGTTCACGCTGATGCTCGTGGCGATGCTCGGCTTCGGCGTCGGCCCCTGGGTGTGGGCGCTCATGGAGGCGCTGCGATGACGGCCCAGGAGAAGAGTGGAGCCTTCGGTGCGGCGTTCGCTGGACTGACCGAGAAGTTGCCGCTGCGCTTCTGGGCCAAGGTGCGGCTCGGCGATGATGGCTGCTGGGAGTGGACAGGGGCGCGCAGCGCTGGAGGATACGGTTATTTTTGGTGGCAAGGTTCGCATCTCCGAAGCCACCGTCTGGCCTACTCGCTTCTTATTGGCCCGATTCCCAGTGGACTTACCATCGATCACCTTTGTCGCGTGAGGGCCTGCGTTCGGCCAAGTCATCTAGAAGCGGTAACGATGCGGGAGAACATTCTACGAGGCTTTGGGGCGACCGCGATCAACGCATCTAAGACTCATTGCAATAAGGGGCACCCATTGAGTGGAGCGAATCTCTATCTTCGTCCGGACGGTGGACGCAGATGTTTGGCCTGTAAATTGGCCTTTGACCGGGCAGCTTATCCAGGGCGGCGGGAATATTACATCGCATACAACAAGTCTCATCGCGAGAGAAAGCGCGAAATCAAACGTCACTACAGGAACCGTCGGCGCATGACGGCCCAGGGAGCCGGTTAAAGCAATGGGGTCTTCCCGTGACAACGGGGCGCACAGCCTCAAGCCTTTGATCGGCTCCCCGGTCCGTGATCCCCTCCCCAAAGGCGTCACGGGCTTGCCCCCCATAGCCGGGTCGGTGGCGGCAGACGCCGGCCCGGCATCTTTCACCTTTGGCGATCCCCGTTTGCCTGCCCGCTTCTGGGCGAAAGTGCGCGTCTTGGAGAACGGGTGTTGGGAGTGGACGGCGACACGGCGCACAGGATATGGACGATTCAAGGTTGGCAGCCGGCGGGATCGTACGGCTAGGTTTCTGCAAGCGCATCGCTTCGCGTATGAGACGCTGGTCGGCCCGATCCCCGAAGGGCTTGAGTCCGACCATCTCTGCCGGAATCGCCCCTGCATCTTTCCCGCCCACATCGAACCCGTCACTCCGCGAGAAAACGTATTACGGGGAGATGGGCCATCGGCCCGCGCTGCACGGCAAACCCATTGCCTACGCGGCCATCCCTTAAATGAAATCAACACCTGTCGCCTCCCAAGTGGTAAACGTGAATGTCGGCCCTGCCGACGCCTACGCCAAAACGCAAGAAACATCGCCATCGCTTCCTCGCAGGCAGGGTACATCTCCAATCGCCGCACCCCCTTGCCCGAACGGGTTTTGCCCTGCCTGCCGGGCGGCGATGGCCCGAGAGGCAGCGGGGCCGGATCGACCCACGGCAGGAGCCCGTTCAGTTGAAGCGCACCGGCTCCGCTGCTATCCCATCGAAAGAAGAAGGCCCCGGCGTGCTGAGCGCCAGGGCCTAGCGCACCGATAGGAGGTTCTACCGATGCAATCCGATTCTACCAGACACACGCCGGGGCCGTGGAAGGCGGAGATGGCGCCGAATCAGTTTGCCGAGAGCGGCTGGGTCGCGTTCGTCTGCGGCAACTACAAGGATGGCTGCGGCGACCAACTGGCCAATGTCACTACCAAATTCCACGATGGGGGCCGCCAAATCCCGGCGGAGGAATGGGCGGCCAACGCCCGCCTCATGGCCGCCGCCCCCGACCTGCTGGCGGCGCTGGCGCGGCTCACCTTGCCCGTGAACGTGCATGGAGAATCAGTGACGGGATCGGTCACCCTGGTGGTGAGCCGCGAGGATTTCGACCTAGCCCGCGCCGCCATCGCGCAGGCCCGCGAGGTGGCATCGTGAGCGCCCCCGAAGACCTCCTCGCGGAAGCGGGCGCCGACCGCCGGGCGTTGGGCGAACGCCTGCGCGCCGAACGCGAGCCCACGCCCGCCAGCGTGCGGGCGGAGCGAGATCCGAAGACGCGGGCGCTAGCTCGGGAGGCGGCGCTCACGACGACGGCAGCCGAGTGGTTGGCGGAGATCGAGCAGCAGGCCCACGAGCAGCCGGAGAGAGCGTACGTCGCACTCCCCGGCGACTGGGGCCGCGTGCTGTTCATCCTCAAGGACCGTGACCGCTTTGTCGGCTATGAGTACGGCGGGGCGCAGGTCTGGACGCGCAAGGGCGGCGAGCTGGACTACTTCTTGGCGGCGCCACTGGGTGTCCAGGTCCTCAGCCGCGAGTCCGCAATCGCGCTGCTGGCGCAGGCGATCGAGAAGGGGGCGTAATGATCGCCCACGTCTGCGATATCTGCGACGAGAAGACGCCGTACAGCATCCCCCGGCCCAGCGATGTGCCGGTTGGCTGGTATCTAGTGCGTCAAGGAGTCTTCGACGCCTATTCCGATTCAGGCGCCCTCGTTTGTTCGCTCCGGTGCCTACGGCAATGGGTGAAATTGAAAGGGGAGGAACCGATGAAGACTGCATCGACCAGCCCTAGCGGCGGGACAGAGGCATAGATTGGCTCAAAACCACGGCGCTCTCGTTGTGTGTGGGGTTGGGTGTGGGCGTCGTGGTACTGGGCCTGAGTGCAGTAGGGGGAGATGATGGACAACCTGATAGTGTTCGTGCCGTTCATCCTGGGCCTGACGCTGTTCTCCGTGCTCTACGTGGCGGAGAGACTTTCGGCCCGTCGATACCAGAGGCGGATAGAGCGGCGGTTATCGAGCCTACGGTACAGCCTGACGTACCCCCGAATCCCCCGCCCGTACCAACACAAGGCACGATAGAGGCGCTGATATGTTCTTACGACTGGGATTGTGGAACGGCCCTACGGATCGTGGAGTGCGAGTCACGCATGGACCCGAGCGCCGTGGGCTGGACGGGGGAGAGTTTCGGATTGTTCCAGTTGTACGCTCCAGTTTGGGGGCCATTCTTCCCCGGCTTCTGGGAGCTGTGGAGCGATGCCGAGTGGAACACGGCGAGCGCGTGGGACATTTACGTCCGGGCTGGCTACTCGTGGACGCCCTGGGATTGTTGGTGACGCCATGAAGCCAGAAGAGATTGCGGCCATCAAGCCGCGGCGTGCTGGCCGCGACGGTGGAGGTAGTGGAGTGACCGAGCGCTGCCCGGATTGCGAACAGCGATTGGCTGAGGCGACGGCTCTGGCTTCTGCGCTGGCCGAATGCGCCACGTTGCTCACCCAGGAGATCGGGCATGGCTACATCTGGCAGCGGGCGGACAAGCTAATGCAGGCTCTCGATCATGAGACTATGGTGGTGCTTCACCTCCGGCGGGCGCTGCGCGAGTGGGGCTCGATTATAGCCATGGAGAGCGAACTCCCAATCAGGTACGATCCGCCGATGGACGCCAACCGATGTAGTTGTCCTTGTCATGTTGGCGCGGCGACGGGCGGGCGGTGCTGTCTGCACCGCCCGATATACACCTCATGGCAGCACCCATCCGAGTTGGGAGAAAAGACGACATGACGCCCAGCGACGAGCGCGCCATCCTGGCCGTGCGGCTGTTGGCAGTCCCGAAGCATGGCGTTGCAACTGATGCCTATCTTAGAGAGGCAGCTGAGCGATGAGCGACGAAGAGACCAAAGCTGCCGTAACCATCACCTTCAAGTCCTCTTCTTCCGAACGGGGCAAGGAGGGCTACGTGACCACGGTGACCTCCGACGCCACGGAGGCTGACGTGGACCGCACCGCAACGCTGGCAGCGCGGGCCCGACAGGCGGCGCTCCAGGAACTCAACGGTGAGAAGGAGACGGAATGAGCGACAACGAGAGCAAGGAGCTGACGCAGGCGGAACCCGAAGGCATGCCCGCGATCGCGCCGACCGACATGGACATGGCCCGCGCCCTGGTGGCGTCGGGCTTCTTCCCCACGATCAAGAGCGCGTCGCAGGCGCTGGTCAAGATCCAGGCCGGGCGGGAACTCGGCTTCGGCCCCGTCGCTTCGATGATGGGGATTCACGTCATCCAAACTCGCGAGCGCACGAGCATCCAGCTCTCCGCGAACATGCTGGCGAACCTGGTGCGGCGGAGCGGGACTTACGACTTCGACGTCCTGGAGCATGACGAAGAGCATTGCGTGATCCGGTTCTTGCGCGGCGGGCACGCCATCGGCGAGAGCCGGTTCACGATGACCGACGCGAAGCGGGCGGGACTCGCCGAGCGCGATGTCTGGAAGGCATACCCCAAGAACATGCTCTACGCCGCCGCGATGCGGAACGGGGCCAAGTGGTTCTGCTCGGAAGTCCTGCTGGGCGCGCCGATGCCGCTGTCCGACAGCGAGCCCGAGGCGGGCAGTGTGGACGTGGAGACGGGCGAAGTCTTCGAGGGTGAGGCGGTGCCGGTGGTGAGCGCCCCGCCGGAAGGCTACAAGCCGAACTGGGACGCCTTCTGGGCCACGGCGAAGGAGCTGGGGCTGAGCCGAGAAGAGGTGCATGCCTTCTGGGATTTGCCGCCCGATGAGGGCGCGCTGAAAGGCTACGCGGAAGCACGATCGGCGGCTCTGGGCCACACGCTCATGGAAACAGTGTCCTTGATGACAACTGGCCTGGCCGACATCGCCGCCGCCAAGGCCGAGCCCGCGCCCCCGTCTGACGAGGCGGGCTGGGTGCCCCGCGAGATGGCGGAGGCCGAGCGCAAAGCCGCGAAGGCTCCCGCTGCGCCCACCGGCCGCGTGAAGCCCGCACCAGAGACGACGCAGGACGCCGCCGACATCGACGAGGCCCGCCGCTCGTTTCTCGCCGCCGCCAGCGAGAAGAAGCTGACGACGCAGGCCACGATGCACGAGGCGCTGCGCTTTCCCTGTGGCGGCCAGGGGAACCACACTGACGGCGATCCGAACGCCTGCAAGGCGCTGATGGAGCACCGCACGATGCTGGCGGTGGACGGACGGGGCGAGGCCGGCGCGTGGTGGACGCTGGAATGCGTGCTGCGAGGCCAAGAGCTCGCGCCGTGGGCGGACCCCGAGCCCGAGCCCGAGCCGGAAGCAGAACCCGAAGAGGCCGCCCAGGCGGCGATCAACGAGTAACGATGGCAACGACTACACGCACGGGCGCCGAATTGCCGCATCCCGCTATCAAACGATGGGCCCGACTGGGCAACAAGAGTCTTTTCTTGGGGGACCGGAACGAACTGTGCGATTGCCGCCCGAGGGATCACACCCACCGATGGGTAGTCTTCGCCCATATTCTGGAAGATGGGGACTTGCCGCCCATATGCCCGCACTGGCGGATACCGAACTGGGAGGGGGCGGAGGCATTCGAGTTGAATACGGACGATGAGGCGGAGGCGGTTGAAGCCTTCAATCGCTGGGAGGCGTGGGTGCGGACATGAAGCCCCTGAGCGCGAACGTTAGCGTAGCCTGCGACTGCGGGCGCATCTTCCTGGCGCTGGTCCGCCCGCCCGACTGGAGCGCGTACTGCCCGAAGTGCGCCGCGCTCTGCCGCGTCACCGTCACGCTGGAGGCGATGGGGTGAAACCTACCCAACTCTTGCCCGACGCAACAAACTATCGCCCGCCGCCTGCCCTCGGCGACATGCGCCCCATCGCCGCCACGGAGCCGCAACACGTGCTCTACCGTGGCAGGGTGCGCAGGGTGCGGGCTGTGATCGTGGCGCAGCACCAGCGCCACCGCTACTACGTGCTGACGTTCAAGCGCGGCCACGCCCCGAGGGATGCACACCTCTGCGCCATCGGCCCGAGGGGCCAGCGGCACGTTAACGGAGTGGTGGTGCGGAGCGACCACTGCACGCCGCTAAAGGCTGGCCTGCGGTGAACGCCACGCTCACGCCCCGCGACAAAGCGATCTTGCGCTGGCTCTGGCGGCATCCAGGGGCCAGCATCCGCGAGCTCATGGCGGGCTGCCGCATCCCGAGTCCCTTCTCCGTGAACTACAGGCTGGAGCGGCTCAACCATTTGGGATATATCAAGCCACGGCCCGCGAGGAGCGAGCGCACGAACACGCTGACGCCCGCCGGGCTGTTGGCGGCGCAGGGGTATCGGCTGCTGTGGTGGGAGGCGGAGTATGTGGGCTAAGCTAGACGACTCCTTCTTTGAGCACCGCAAGGTGGTGTCGGTGAGTCCGTTGGCCCGGCTCCTCTTCCTTGCCAGCCTTGCCCATTCGGCGAAGCACCTGACGGATGGCGTTATCGCCAGCGGGTACCTTCCTGGCATCAGGACGAACGCCGGCGCCAGCAAGCGCCATGCTGCTGAGCTGGTGAGCGCTGGTCTCTGGGAGGATCATCCTGCCGGGTACTTCATCCACGACTGGCTAGACTACAACCCTCCAGCAGAGCGTGTTCTTGCGAAGCGAGCGGCGGCGAAACTGCGAATGAGCGAGTTGCGTTCCCGCGAACAAGACGGCGAACAAGACGCGAACGTTCAAGGTGAACAGGGTAGCGAAGTTCACGCGCGTACCCGCGCGATACCCGTCTCCCGTAGCCCGTTACCCGTAGTCCCGTAGGAAAGGAAGCTACTTCGTAGCATATCTGGAACTGGTACTGAACAGTTCCAGTACCAGAAAGCAAAGAGAGGACGTTACGAATTGCCGTACGACATAGAGGCCGAAGTTGACGCGGCCATTATGGAAGTCGCTCAAGCTTGGGGAATCCGCACAGATACCGTTGCGCCCATCGTTGACGAGTATGGCGTTCCGCTTGTTCGGGCGGCGCTGTCTCAAGTTCAGGACGAGATGGCGAACGGATACGCTGTCCAAAAGCCGTTTGGCTACATGGTGAGCCTTCTTCGCAAGGGCGTGATCCAGGCAGCCGCTGTGGTGGACGTGAAAGGCCAGGCGGAGGCGAGCGCGCTGTACGAGCGCTATCATCGGGGCCGGGCGCTTTCAGGCAAGGGACCGTGCGTCTGCTGCACCGACGCGGCGGAGGTGTATGAGCGTTACCAGTGCGGGAAGGCGACGACGTGAGCTCCTGGTCGTTCACCGTGAAGGGCGAGCCCCAACCGAAGGGCAGCGCTCGCGCCTTCGTCCGCAACGGGCGCGCGATCGTGACAAGCGACAACCCGGGGGTCCGGCGCTGGGAGGAGACGATCCGCTTCGTGCTACAGGACTGGCCTCACGGCATCCTCACCGGCCCGGTATCGCTTGTGATGGTGTTCACGCTAGTCCGCCCCGCGAGCGTGTCGCCCAAGCGCCGGCCGTTCCCCACGGTGCGGCCGGACGTGGACAAACTGGCACGTGCTGGACTGGACGCCATGAGCGGCGTGGTGTTCTCTGACGACGCGCAGGTCATCGAGGCGCTGGTGGGGAAGGTTTACGGAGAGGTGCCGGGGCTAGCGTGCGAGGTTCGATGGTGATCCCAGAGCCGCAGGCGCACGCCGCGCTCGGCTTCAAGGCGCCGGCGAACGTGCGCGCCCGGCACCAACGCATCATCGCCCTGCGCCGCGAGGGCTGGTCGATGCCGATGATCGCGCTGAAGCTCGGGCTCTCGGCGCACTCAACCGTGCGGTATCACGTGCTGGGTCAGTGCGACTGCGAACGGAGGACACGATGAACGAAGAACAACTAGCGGTGCTGACGGAGAAGGAACTCCACGATTTGAGGTATGGTTGTGAGGGCACGAACCACCCTCTCTGCGAACTGACTGAAGCACACCTCACTGCCCTTGCCGACGCCCGGCTGGAGATGCATGAGGCACGGTCTGAGATTGCACAACTCAAGACAGACTGGGCATCGGTTTGCGCCATTGCTGACGAGCGTAAAACGATGTGCTGGGAGGCAATATATAAGGCGCGGGCACTGGAGGCTGAGGTCGCACGGCTCACGAAGGGGGCCAACTGATGCCGGATGGGAACGCGCGTGCTATAATCGTGCCGCGATGATGCCGGTCCTCACGGTCACGCAAGCTCGCTGGCTGGTCGGGATGTTCGGCTGCTGGCCGACGTCCTCCGCGATCGTGGTGCGCGACCCGCCGATGTTCTGCATCATCTTCCCGTCGCCCTGGGAGTACGCGAGGAACTGATGGCCCCCTACGGCTACACGACCAGCACGTGGACTAATGCCTCCGGCGCCTTCAGCGGGACGTTCTTCCGCATCCGCTTCAGCGCGCTGCCACCGCCCGTCCTACGGCCCCGCGTCTGCGCGCACTGGCTCTTCGGCCTGTCGTGCGACGCCCCGCGCCGGGATGTCCGGCGCGCCTACCGACGCCTGGCGAAGATAGCGCACCCGGATCTGGCGCCACCCGAGCGGAAGGCGGAGCTGGGGCGCTGGATGAGCATCCTGAACACGGCCTATGAAGCGCTGGAGACGGGCGTCGCAACGTGAGCGTCAAAGCGTGCAAGCCGCTGCGCAGCATCCGTCCCGGACTCTGGCGCTGTGCCCGGCACCCCGGCTTGCCCCTGCGCCATTCGCTCGCTATCGCTCATCACGTCGGCTTCTGGGACGTGAGCCCGGAGAACGCTGCCGAGGTGCTGGATATCCCGAGGGGGATGGGCTGCCAGCTGAGCGATATCTACTTCGAGTGCGGCGACCACGGGGAAGAGGCGGCATGACATGACGATCAGCGGCGACCTCCTTCTGGCCGGGCCAGCTGGGGCGGCTGGCCCGGCACTATGCCGATGAGCTGCCACGTCGTTGGAGCACACCGGCATCAGCGGCTGAAGCGGCTGCGCCGGAAGCTCCTGCGCTGGACGCAGCTCAGGCGATGGCGGGCGGTGAAGTGAGGATACATGTCGACATCGAGCCGTGGGCCATCATGGTCCACGTCTACTTGAACGGCGTGGATATCTCGCGCTGGTGCAAGGGTGCTGACGATGAGAGGGGCACGGTCATTGTGGCCAGGGATGTGCATATGCTCGGCCTGCCCGAGCGGCTGATAGGGCCTGAGCGAACCGTCACCACTGTATTAGGCGAACCTCATGAGGAGGAATGGGAAGTTGTGGTCAATGGTGTGCTGGAGATACGCGGGGTAAAGAAGGCACGCGAGAGCTTCTTGGCGTCTGAACGGCAGCGGAAGGTGGAGCGCGCGCGGGTGACGCTCCCATGAGCCCGACCCGCATCCTCTCGCCCTGCTCGGAGCCCCGCTGCCCGGACGCTGGCACGGACCGAGGCCGCTGCCCACGCCACGCCGATGCCCACCAGCGCGCCGGCAACACGCCCCTGCGCCGCTCAGAACGCGCCTTCTACGCGACTCCCGAATGGCGGGCGCTGCGCTACGCCGTCCTGCTGCGCGACCCGATCTGCAAGCTCTGCGGGCGGGCACGGAGCACGCAGGCGGACCACAAGACGCCACGCAGCCAGGGCGGGGCCGACACGCTGGCGAACCTACAAGGCGCCTGCCATGGCTGCCACTCGCGGAAGACGGCGGCGGAGAACCGCAGCGAGGGCGGACGATGGGGATAGGGGGTCAGAATTTCTAGCACCTGCGCCCCACTTTGGCGCCGCCTAGCATCGCTCGCACGACCGCGAAATGAGAATCTGAAAGAGGTCAGACCTTGACTGCTGGCCGCCGCCCGAAGCCCACCGCACTCAAGGTACTCACCGGGAATCCAGGCAAGCGCGCCCTGAACAAGCGTGAGCCGAAGCCTGCGCCGGGATCAACGGAGCCGCCCGACTGGTTGCGGCACCGGGCGAAGCTCCTCTGGAAGAGGGTGGCTCCGCTCGTGATGGGCATGAAGGTCCTGACGCCGGCGGACGTCCACTCTCTCGCCCTCCTCTGCACTGCCTACGCCGAATACCTGGACGCACGCGACGAGGTGCAGAAGCACGGTATGACATATGAGAGCCGCCATCTCCAGATGGACGAAGCCGGGCACACCGTAGAGCGAATCATGATCCGGCCCCGGCCGGAAGTCGCCATCGCCTCGGACGCCTGGAAGCGCGTCTACAACATGTTCCAACAGTTCGGGCTCACGCCGAGCAGCCGTTCGCGTCTCACCGTTGAGGACCCCGATAAGGACGCGAACCCCTTCGAGGCGTGGAAGCGTGGGCAGCAGGCGAAGTGATTCCCGTATCTGGCGGGCACCACTTCCGGAGAAGGCGGTATAACAATTGACCACCGCTATCGCCCCCCCCGTCACCGAGTACGCCGAAGCCGTCCAGGCGGGCCGCATCGTCGCCGGCAAGTGGGTGAAGCTGGCTTGCGCGCGCCACCTGAACGACCTGGCCACCGGCCCGGCGCGCGGCCTGCGTTTCGACGAGCGGGCGTCGGAGCGCGCGATCGCTTTCTTCGGCTTCCTGCACCACAGTAAGGGCGAATGGGCGGGGCGGCCGTTCGACCTGGGCGCCTGGCAGAAGTTCGTCGTCGGCTCCCTGTTCGGCTGGCAGCGCGAGTACGGGCGCTGCCCACAGTGCGCGTCGTGGCTGCCGATGGGGGACGGCACGATTGACTGCCGCGTCTGTTTTGCGCCGGATGACGAAGAGGAGCAGGCACCAGCGGAGACGGGCTGGTTCCGGCGCTTCAGGATCGGATACACGGAGGTTGCCCGCAAGAACGGCAAGAGCACGCTCGCCGCCGGCGTCGGGCTGCTGCTGGCGTTCTACGATGACGAGCCCGGCGCGGAAGTCTTCTGCTCGGCCACGAAGCGCGACCAGGCGAAGCTGATCTGGGGTGAAGCGCAGCGGATGGTGAGGAGCTCGCCGGAGCTGCGCGGCGATATCAAGGTGCTGGTGGGGAACCTCCACTCCGGCAACTCCAAGTTCATGCCGCTCGGCGCTGACGAGGATTCCACCGACGGGCTGAACATCCACGGCAATCTCGTCGATGAGCTACACGCCCACAAGACGCGGACGATGTGGGACGTTCTGATAACCGCGATGGGCTCCCGCCGCCAGCCGCTCACGTTCGTCGTGACGACGGCGGGCTCGGACCGGCAGTCGATCTGCTGGGAGCAGCATGAGTACGGCGAGCAAGTCCTGGCCGGGGTCATCGATGACGATAGCTACTTCGCCTACATCGCAGCGATAGACGAAGAGGACGACTGGAAGGACCCGGAGTGCTGGCCGAAGGCGAACCCGAACCTTGGCGTGTCGGTGAAGCTGGAGTACCTGCTAACCCAGTGCCGCCAGGCGGAGCATTCGCCGGCGAAGCAGAACACATTCCAGCGGCTCCACTGCAACCGCTGGACGCAGCAGGTCGACCGCTGGATCGATCTCGATCTGTGGGACGCTAACGCTGGGACGGTGGACGAGGCGGATCTCGCGGGCCGCGAGTGCTACGGGATGCTGGACCTGGCCACTGTCTCCGACATGACGGCCTGGGTGATGGGCTTCCCCTCCGAGGTTGGGCGGAAGTTCGGGAGCCACATCTGCGATGACGAGTGCCTGGACATCGTGGCTCGCTTCTGGTGCCCGGAGGCGAAGCTGACCGACCCCTCCAACCGCTACGCGGACCAGTACCGGGTGTGGCGCGACAAGGGCGCGCTGAGCGTGACGGTGGGCAACGCGACCGACTTCGCCTTCGTGCAGGCGCAGATACTCAAGGACGCGCAGATGTTCCGGCTCATCGACATGAACGTCGACCGTTTGTTTCAGGCGCACCAGATTGCTGGTACACTTGCCGATGAGGGTATCAAGATATTCGGGCTAGGGATGGGCTTCCTGGGCATGGCGGCGCCGATGGCGGAGTTCCACCGGCGCCTGCTCGGTCACAAGGTCCACCACGGGGGCAACCCGATCCTGCGCTGGATGGCCGATAACGTGGCGGTGAAGCAGGACCCGGCCGGGAACCTGAAGCCGGATAAGGCGACGTCGCAAGGGAAGATCGACGGCATCATCGGGACCGTAGGGGTGATCGACCGCGTGATGCGGCATGAGACCGCTGAGGTCGGGGTGATGTTCGTATGATCGACGGGGCCGACCGCCGCGCGCTGGGCACCTTCGCCATAATGATCGTGGCGGTGGCGGTGGCGACTCTATCGATGGCGGTGGTACTGGCGGTGGCGGTTCGGCTGTTCTTATCCCTGAGTGGAGTGTGACGACATGGGCCTGATCGCTGATACACTACGGATCGGCAACAGGGCGCCCGCCTTCGTGCAATCGCAGGGTGGATGGGGTTCGGCCCCGCCGCAGACAAGCTATCTCAACTTCGCCCGCGCCTACGCCACCAACGAGATCGTCTTCGCCGCTATCGAGTTGCTGGCGTCGTCGGCCGGCGAGCCGCATATCAGCGGCCGCCGCTGGCGCCGCAACAAGGCGACGATCCGCAGCCTCTACGCGGACTACATGTCGAAGGGGCTCACGCGACCCAACGCGCGTCTCGTGGAGAATGGCTTCGTTGAGGAGCTGGATAACCACCCGCTTGTCAGGCTCCTCAACGCTCCCAACCCGTTCATGTCCAGGGGCCAGATGTGGGGCACCGTCGTCATGGACCGCTGCCTGGCGGGGAACAGCTATCTCTACAAGGCGCGGGTGCAGAACGGCCCGCTTAAGGGCACCGTGGCGGAACTCTGGCGGCTGCGCCCGGACCGCGTGCGAGCGATCCCTGACCCCGCGAAGTTCATCTCCGGCTACGAGTACAACCTCGGGACGGAGAAGATCATCTACCCCGCGTCCGACATCATCCACTTCCGGACCCGGAACCCCCTCAACGACTACTACGGGATGCCGCCGCTGATGGCGATCTCTGGACGCATCGACATCGACGGCTACATGAAGGACTTCCTGAAGGGCTTCTTTGAGAACGGAGGCACCGGCCCCGGCGCCATCCTCACGGTCAAGGGCACCCTCAGCGCAGCAACCAGGGAGAAGATCGACGCGGAGCACGACCAGCGCTTCGGCAATCCCAGCCGTCCCGGCAAGCTGATGATCCTCGACAACACCGAGTCCACCTACCAACAGATGGGGCTCAACCGTGGCCTCCGCGACGCACTGCCGAAGGAACTGAACGCGATGCAGGAGTCGCGGATCGCGATGGCGTTCGGCATCCCCGGCTCCATCCTGGGTCTGCTGATCGGCTACGAGTCGTCTTCCTACGCCAACAAGCGGGCCGACTGGCAGGTTCTGTGGGACGTGACGATGGCCCCGATGCTGAGCGACCTGGACGACGTGCTGAACCTGTCGCTGATTCCCGACTTCGGGGGAATCGATGAGGTCTACTTCGACCTGGACGACATCAAGGCGCTGCAAGAGGACGTGGACAAGATTCAGAAGCGGGAGCGTGAGAACTTCCAGGCAGGTGCGATCAGCCTAGAGGAGTTCCGCGACGCCATCGGGCGCGATCCTGACATCAAGGAAGGGACGTTCTTCGTGCCGTCGAACATCCAGCCGGTGGAGTTCGATGATCTGTGCTCCGAGCCGGAGCCGATGCCGATGCCCGCCGAGGAGTCGGAGGTGGAGATGCCGATGAAGGAGGAGATGGCGGCGTCGCTATCGTGGGCCTCGATGCCGGATAGCGTGAACACCATCGTTGCCGTGCCGCGCTGCCCGACGTGCAGCCGTGGGATTGGGCGGAATATCCAGGCCGGCGGCGAATTATGGTGTCGGAATTGCAAATCTGAGTTTGTAGTCCGGCCATCCCCCTCTCTTGACAACTTGAACCGCTAATCCGATAATACTGACAACTGAATATCGCAGAGCCTTAGCGCTCTTTCGCGGACCATAGCGTCCCTCTGGGGCGCTATTTTCGTTTGCGAGGGAGTCTATGGAACAGAAATTTACGAGTCTGAAGCCCACGGCAGACCTGCCGAGGCTACACGCCATCCTTGCCGCCCGCGCCGTAGCCGACCGCCAAGGCCAGGGCTGGTACTCAATAACCAACCTCTCCCAGACCGAGGCCGAGGTCGTCATCTACGACGAGATCGGGATGTACGGCGTCACAGCGGGCGACTTCATCAACGCCATCCGTGACATCAAGGCCAGCACGATAACTCTGCGAATCAATTCCCCCGGCGGCGACGTGTTCGATGGCATCGCTATCTTCAACGCTATCGCTCGTCACCCAGCCACCGTCAACGTCTACGTTGACGGCATCGCGGCCTCCGCCGCGTCTTTCATCGTCCAGGCCGGCGACATGAGGACGATGATGCCGCACTCCCAGATGATGATCCACGACGCGCACGGCCTAGTCATGGGGCCAGCGGACGACATGCGGAGGATGGCGGACGTGCTAGACATGAACTCCAACAACATCGCGTCCATCTATGCCTCGCGGGCTGGTGGCACGGTGGAAGAGTGGCGGGCCAAGATGCGTGAGGAGACGTGGTTTGATGACGTGGCGGCGGTCAGGAACGGGCTTGCGGACCGCATCGAGGGCATGGACTCCGAGGCGCTTCTGGAGGCCGAGATCGTGGACGACCCCGACCCGGAGCCGGAGCCCGAACCCCCAGCGCCGCCCGACTACGCGGCGCTGTTCGACGAGATCGTCGAGGGCGAGTCGGACGCGATCTTCGGCATCGTCGTGGAAGAGGAATACGTAGGTGTTTAATGCCTATCCCGAAGCCCCGCAAGGGCGAGGGCGAGAAGAAGTTTATATCCCGCTGCATGGGCGACGACGTAATGCAGGAATACGACCCACCACAACGACGGGCGATATGCCAGTCCCAATGGGAAAGGAGAACAGAGGACATGGCTGAAGACAAGGCCAAGACGGTCGAGGTAAAGATCGTCCCTGAAACCCCGGAGGAGATGCAGGAGTTCCTGGCCGACGACAAGCGCTCGGCCCAGGTCTTCGGCGACCCTGAGCTGCGGGCCGAGTTCCTGAAGAACTACGTCCGTAACGTGAACAAGGCACGGCCCGACATCCAGCGCATGATCGACGACGGCGTTCAGAAGGGCATGAAGCAGTTCATGATCGAGAACGGCGTTGAGCGCCCGGACGTGACCGTCAATCTCAAGGAGCTCCCACAGAAGGGCGCCGCCTACAGCCGCCGGGCCATCGGCGCCGCGCTCGACAAGGAGTTCACCGACACGGCAGACTTCCTGCAGAGCATCTACCACCAGAACCCGGCGGGTGTGGACCGCTGGCGGAAGATTCGCGCCGACTACAGTTCGATCGAGCCTTCCAGCGGCGGATTTTTGGTTCCTGAAGTCCTGCGCTCCGAGCTCCTGCGCGTAGCGTTGGAGACGGCCATCGTTCGGCCTAGGGCGCGGGTAATCCCGATGGACTCCAGTCGAGTCCCGTTCCCGACCATCGACAGCACCACCCACGCGACGACGGTATTCGGTGGTGTAAGTGCATCCTGGACGGAAGAAGGGGGTTCGTTGGCCGAGTCCGAGGCGCGGTTCGGCAGGATCGTGCTGGACGCCTCCAAGCTGGCGATTCGGTGCGACGTCCCGAACGAGCTTTTGCAGGACTCGATCATCAGCTTCGCGGCCTTCATCGACTCCATCCTCCCGGCGGCGATTGCCTGGTTCGAGGACACGGCGTTCATGACCGGCCATGGCGTCGGCCAGCCCTTGGGCGTGCTGAACTCTCCGGCGATCGTTGAGGTCAGCAAGGAGACGGGCCAGCTCGCAAGCACGATTGTCTGGGAGAATGTCGTCAAGATGTACGCCCGGATGCTGCCGTCCAGCCTCAACTCGGCGGTGTGGGTGTGCAACATCAACACCTTCCCGGAACTGGCGACGATGAGCCTTTCGGTCGGCACCGGCGGCTCGGCCATCTGGCTGAACAACGGCGCTGCGGGTCCGCCCATGAGCATCCTCGGCAGGCCGGTCATCTTCACGGAGAAGTGCCCGACGATCGGCACTGTAGGCGACATCAACTTCCTGGACTTCGGCTACTACCTGATCGGCGACCGCCAGCAGATGCGGGCGGAGTCCTCGGTTCACGCGCAGTTCACAACGGACCAGACGGTCTACCGGATCATCGAGCGGGTCGACGGACGCGGCTGGATTCAGTCGGCCATCACCCCGCAGGCCGGCAGCACTCTGTCGCCGTTCATCAGTTTGGCCACAAGGGCATAACAAAAATAGCCAGCCCCGGCAGGCAATAAACCCCCTGCCGGGGCCAAGACTCAGGGGGCAATCAACCCCCTCCTGGGACGGGCATAGGAGGTTGAAATGACGACACGGATAGGAGCCTTGGGGCGGCTGTTCGACATCGGTGCCGGGATTACTCCCGTTAACCTGAACACGGGGGCCAACACCGGCAAGCGCATCAGCATGGAGGACTGCGAGGGGATAACCTTCGTGATCTTCGCCGGCGTTGGGACGGCGGCTAGCGACATCCCCTGTGACTTGCAGGAGTACACCGCCTACACAGGCGGTACGACCGCCGACCTGGACATCATCACTAACTACTATCACAAGTCCGAGTTGGCGCTCGACAACGACGAGACGTGGACATTGGTGACGCAGACGGCGGCATCGGAAATCTCGGACATCGGCGGCGCGGGTACGTCTGGCGAGTTCGAGCAGATCGGCGTCATCGAGGTGACGGCGGACCAGCTCTCGGACGGCTATACCCACGTTGGCCTCAACATCGCGCAGCCTGGGGCGACGAAGCTGGGGTGCGTCCTCTACATCAAGTGGGGGCTGAAGGTGCAGCGCATCCCGTCCAACCTACCCAACCTGCTGAACCCTGGAGCGGCTAACGCGTAATGGCTTCGATCTGCGAGTGTAACCACAGCAGGGCTGACCACACCACCGGCCGGTGCACCCTCCGCCGGATGCGATTCGAGCCGTCCGTCGGCGGGACAGTGTCTACCCAGTGCGGCTGCAAGAAGTTCGAGCCCCTCGGTGCCGCCGCGCCGGTTGTGGAGGCGGAACCGGAGGTCGTGGAGGTGCCGGAGGTCGTGGAGGTGCCGGAGGAAGTAGAAGAGATACAGGAGGTGATGCCGGAAGCGGCATCACCTCCTGTGCCCCGCAGGGGCAGGAGGTATGACAGATGAGCAACTACACACTCGGTAGCGCCCTACGTGAAAGCAACATCGGCGTGCGAGTGGATAAGGTAGGCGTCCTGACCGCTGATGACGATCTGTTCAATGTCTATGGCGAATGCCTCATCACATTGATGTATGGCGTCGTCACGACCGTCATGGACGGCGGGGCTTCCACTGTGGCCCTTAACGAGAAGGCGAGTTCTATCGCCATTTCGGCGGCGACCACGATCACCAGTGATGCCCTAGGAACCGTCTATGTTGTGACTGGGCAGACAGGCGCATTACTGAACGGTGGCGATGCCCCTACCGTGGCGGTGGGGATGGCTGGTGGACAGCACACATCGACTGTAGTCCTCGGCAACAGCGTGTCGCCCTGGATTATGGATGGCGGCACGGCGGGACTCATCATCGAGTCTACGCAGACTGGGGCTGACACGGGTGGCATCACCTGGAGCATCTTCTACCTCCCCTTGGAGGAGGGGGCCTACATCTCGGCGGCTGCGTAATGACCTATATGCCTGACCTCACAGCAGCGGCGGAGCGCATCGCCCGTGGCAACTACAACTTTACGGACGATACCGGGGCGGCTGGCTCGTACACGATCTTCACCATTACGGGTGACGTGCTGCTTCGGGTGTTCGGTGTCTGTAAAGAAGCGTTGACATCTGGTGGCGCGGCGACGATTGAGCTGGGCGTCTCCGGTGACACGGCGGCTCTCATCGCACAGGCCACAGCGACGGCGCTGATCTTGAACGAGATATGGCACGACGCCACGCCGACAACGACGCTGGAAGTGGTGGACATTGACGCCAAGAACGTCATCATCTCCGCCGGCCAGGATGCCTTGTTCAAGATCACCACGGCGGACCTGACAGCTGGAGACATCGACTTCTATGCGCTGTGGCGGCCTCTGTCCACGGACGGAAACGTGGTGGCGGCATGAGCTTCGCCCAACTGATCGCTATCAAAGAAGAGGCGAAGCAGATGCTCGCCGAGGATAAGGCCGCGCCTATCCTGGCCTGTCCTGAGCATGGCGAGCCGCTGAAATACAGCGAGAAGCGCCGCCTATGGGCCTGCCCCGAAGGTGACTACCAGACAACACGAGGAGCCCGCTAGTTGTGCCCAACCTCTACGCCGATGTCGCCATGTTCACGCGGCGGTACGTCCATGACTCGGCGCTCGTAGCCACCGACGCGGCCGAAATCCTGCGGGTCCTGAACGATGGTGCCCGCCGGGTCGATGACTACTGCGACCGGCACTTCTACTCAGAGCTGGCGACACACGTCTACGACGGCAACGGCAAGAGCACGCTCTGGCTGCCCGACGACCTGCTGACCGTCACGACGCTCAAGGCGGATGACGACGGGGACGGGACGTACGAGATCAGCCTGACCGCGAACACCGACTACTGGCTGTGGCCGGATAACGACACCCCGAAGGTGCGCGTCGACATCAACCCCGAGAGCACGCTGATCTCATCCTGGCCCGTTGGCCGGCGCCGCGTCCAGATCGTGGGCGAGTTCGGGTACACGAACACCACGGAACTCGTGGCGAGCGTGACGACGGAGGTACTGGACGCCTCGGAGACGGGCGTCGATGTCACCGCCGGGACGGATTTCGCCGTCGGCCAGACGATCCTTGTGGACTCTGAGCAGATGTATATCAGTTCCATCACTACGAACACGCTGACCGTCGTGCGCGGCGTCAACGGCACGACGGCTGCAACGCACATCACCAGCAGCGTGATTCGCCGCTACGTCTACGAGGAGGCCGTCGTCGGTGCCGCGCTCATGTGGGCCGGGCGGCTATGGAAGCGCCGGGAGACGGCGGACGCCACGACCATCGTGGCACCGGCCATCGGCACGCTGGAGATTCACCGTGGCCTGGACCCGGACGTGCGTCAGGCGCTGGACCCGTACCGCGCGAGGGTGCTGGTCTGATGGCGGATTCGATGCTGCAATACCATCTCCGTGGGGCGCAGGACATCGCCCGGAAGTTGGCGAAGCTGAAGGGTCCGATCCGACCGTGGGTGAAGGGATTCATCCTTCGTGGCCGGAACACAGCGCGGAAGAAGTCGCACCCGCACCCGGGCGACACTGAGATGCTGGCCAACGCCATCGGCTCGCGGGTTTCGCCTGGGGAAATGCCGGAGTCGGCGCGTATCTTCACGAACCTTCCAGAGGCCGTCCGCATCGATCAGGGCCGTCTCCCAGGCGGCCGCCGCCTTTCCGGCTTTGCGGTGAAAGAATGGGCCGCCCGGCATGGCATCCCGAAATCCCAGGGATGGATATTGGCCAAGCAGTTCCAGACACGCGGCACAAAAGGCGTGCACTTCATGGAGCAGGCTGCGGAACACCTGGTCGAAATCCTGCCGGAGGAGCTGGCGAAGGCGACGCGAGAGATCGAGGGGGCGTTCCAGCGTGGCTGACACCATCCGACAGCTTGCGGCCCTGCAGGCCCTCTTCCCCGATAACACGGCAGGCGAGATCTCGCCCCAGGACCTGCGGGACTTCCTGGTATCCGCCATGCCCACAGGCCGCAGCGCGACGAAGGTCGTCGCCTCGGCCGCCGCCTCCGATCTCCGGAAGGCGCAGGCCGACTACGTGCTCGGCGGCCCCGACATCCAGGCTGCCATCGACGCCGCTGGGAATGGCTCAGTGGAGCTGACTGAGGGGCCTTTCACTGTCGTCACTACGATCCTGGCGAACAAGACGTGCACACTTCGCGGGGCTGGCCCCCTCTCCACTGTTATAACACTGGCGAACTCCTCGAATGTTGATGTCATCCAGCTCAGCGCGGAGAATGTCATAACGCTCTCCAACTTCCAGATTCAAGGCAACAAGGGAAATCAAACTGCTGGCTCTGGAGTGAAGTTCGTTTCCGGTGAGCGGCACAGAATCGAGAACGTTGAGGTTCACAACGCGAAGGATTATGGATTCTGGGCCATCACCCCCTCTAAGGCGATTGTAGCCTACGGTTGTCGGGCTTACTCCTGCGGTAATCACGGATTCTACTGGAATGGGCCTGGGGCTAACCAGTTCCAGTCCCTCTATTCCGACCTCAATGGCGGCGACGGCTTCTACCTTTATGCTACTGAGTCTCAATTGAACAATCTCATCGCTGATCAAAACAGCCTTGCGGGCATCCGGATGTATTCGATGACCGACTCGGAAGCTTCCAATCTCAAGTCGTTTAACAATACTCTAGCTGATTTAGTCATTTGGTCTTGCAGTAGATTGACCGCATCTAACCTGGTCAGCGTCCATGATGCCGCCACCGGCAAAACGGGTAGCGATCCTGCTGGTTTGCAACTGGTGGGCAACACGGCCTGCTCGATCAGGGGTGGGAGCATCTACAATATCCCGACGGTTTCGGGCAGTGGTTGGGGCATATTGCTGGCGAACTACAACGGCAGCATAGATTGTGTGGTGGAGGGGTTCGCCGTTCAGTCTCAGGATGGCGATCTCTACTTCGTAGAGCCTGCCAACCTGACGGGTAATCGCATCTCAAACAACATCCTGCGTGGGGCCGTCCCCGTGTATTTCAACGATGCGGGAACGGGAGAATACGTATACGCCAACAACGTTCTAGAACGGAACAGTGGCTGGGCGCCTATCGATCCAGGTGCATTAGGAGCTATCTCGGTCGTAAGGGGTTCTGGCTCAGTCGCCCTCACCACCGCCGGAGCCGAAACCCGCACTCTCGCCGCCCCATCGTTCATCGGCCAGGAGCTCACGCTCTACTGCAAGACCTTCGTGGGCAACTGCGTCGTGACCTGCGCCACCACGGTCAACGAGGCGGGCAACAACACCATCACCTTCACGGCCACCGGACAGGCTTGTCGCCTCTACGCCGTGGAGGAAGGCTCTACCCTGCGCTGGCGGCTGGCAAGCGTGGACGGCGCTCAGTTGAGCACGGTGTAAGCAGATGACTACAGGAACGATCCGACACACACGCCACGGTGGGGACTTCTCCGACATCAACGCTGCGATTGCCGCAATCGGTGCAGGCAAGGTGGAGTTGACTGAGGGAGAGTTTCTGGTCACGACACCAGCTTTGCCTCAAACTGGTATTGCCCTTGTCGGCGCAGGTGTTGGCGCGGCTACGATCAAGCTCGTGAATGGTGCGGCTGCTGCCACCGACGTTGTTCAGAGTTCAACCTTCGCCGCCCTGACTGGAGCTGACGATGCTGGCGGCGACTTCGATATGTTCCTTGACGGCTTCACCATCGACGGCAACAAGGCGAATAACCCGACTGGTGGCTGGGGCCTACGGAAATACGGGAAGAGGACGCGAATCGGAGACCTCGTTGTCCAGAATGCCAAGGCTGGAGGATTCTGGAGCGAGTGGGCCGCGAGCGCCGCCGTTCCGGTTGGCGATGGGATGGAAGACCAGTGGGGCCGTATCCGAGTCACGGCTTGCGATGGGCTCGGTATCGATATGCGCGGCCCTCACGACGCTTACGCGGAGTCTATCTTCGTCCACGACTGCACCGGCGGCGGCGTAAAAGTTCGTTACCTTGCAAATGCCTATAACGGGTCGAACTGGGTCGTAGGGCAGTTGCACACGTGGCGCTCTGGCGCCACTCAGATCGGGCTGGAGCTAATCGGCTCGGAGATGGAACTTGGTTCTGGCCAGCTTGAGGGTCATACCGGAGTAGGTGGGCGAGGACTCAAATTGGGGCTGAACGCAGGCGCTGTCAATAGCGCCCTTCGTTGCGCCAACCTGCGGGCGTTCCTGAACGAGGTCGGCATCGAAATCGACGGCTGCGGTTTTAGCGTGATTCGGGGTTACGTCAACAGCAACACGGTCGATGGGGTGCGCCTGACGAATGGGGCCTACCAGAACAAGTTTGACCTCTACCTGCGCGACAACCCGACGCATATCAATGTTCCGCTCTCTCCTGCGGGTTCTGGGGGCAAGAATATCTGGCGCGGCAGCATCGACACCGCAGGTGGTGAGTTGGCGATGAATGCTGACATCGCAGTCCTTGCTGGCGACAAGTTCTGGTTTAGCTGCCAGGGAGCCGGGACGAACTACACCCCATACGGGACAGCCACGATCACAAGTGCTGCGACATCTGTCAACGTAGACCACCCACTGCGGCGTGTTCTTGAAACCGGCGAACTGCTGGTTCTACCCACGAACAACATGGGCGCGGCCAGTCACTTCTGGGTGACTATCGTGGACTGGAACACATTTACGATTACCATTGACCAAGTGCCCGGAGGAGCTGATACGGCAACCTTCCTCTGGAGGATTCTGAACGTCTAATGCCACGCACCATCAGGGAAGATATCTACGCAGCCTTCAAGAGCGATGACCTTTCTGGTTTGACGCTCGAAGATGTAACGGTAGGTATGCCCTGCTGTGGTAAGGACTACGTGTTTCCCCTTCTTGAGAGTGGGCCGGGGAGTAAGAGCGTCCCCTGTCCCTGTGGTGCTTCTGGGTATTGGGTGGTGTTGCGGGATGGCTAGAACCATCACGGTCATCTCACCGGCTCTTGACGGGGCTCGACTCCGGCGCTGGAAGGCCAACAGACGCTATTACCTGCGCTACGACGGGACGAGGGGCAACCACGAGATCAACGAGGCGATCCAGAACGCGAACAAGGGGATGATGTGGGCCGTCCCGGCTGATCGCTGGGAAGAGATATTCGGGAAGTGAGCAACGACAATGGGCTCCGGCTTCGATTCGGGCTTCGACTGGGGATTCATCTTGCCTGAGATTCAGGACGTGCTGGACGCGATCGTTGTGCTCCAGAAGGCCGTCCCCGCGCCGACAGGTGAAAAGGACATCACCCACGCCTATGACGAGCAGCCCGAGTCGGCGTCGACCTTCCCCTGCTTCATCAACATCGTGCGGGAGGTGGGCGAGTTCAAGCGCCAGAGCGCGGCCCGGCAGCAGGGCGCGGCGATCATCGACATGTACCTCTGCTTCGAGCAGGGCAGCGGGATTTACGCGGATCGCTCGCGGCGCCTCTGGTATCAGGCCGTGATGGACTACTTCGACCAGCATCAAGGGTTGAATGATACCGCGCACTGGTCTGCCATCGAACGTGCGGCCTTCGACGAGCCCCTACAGATCACGGAGACGCTGCGCTACCCCGGCATCAAGTTCGAGCTAAAGGTCCTAATGAAGGCGTCCACGGTGACGCTGGCGGTCTAAGGAGGATGAGATGAAGCTCACGTTCACGCCGAAGGCCGGGTTTGCTGGCCCGCCGATCCCCTGGCCGGCCTGCGACCACGATGAGAAAGACCCAATAGTGGCGACGGAGAAGGTGGCGAGTGGCTTCTTCGCGGAGGTCGTGAGCCGCCCGAAACAGAGCGATAAGACGGAAGGCGGTGACGGCACTACCTAGTGCCGGTGGGATTCTGATGAAGACGGCTGTGTGCACTGCGGGTCATGAGCATCAGGTTCTCGGGCCGGTCGTCCTGCCGGTTGCCGTTGACATGGTGAACGATCTCATCCGAATGCAGCCGACGCCTAAGCAGGCCCTCCATGACCAACCGAGAGCGTTGGGTGTAACTGCGCCGACCTCCTGTATTGCCTTTGCCAGGACCTACCCGGAACAGCACGTACCCATTGGAGCCCACTATATCGTGCCGACGGCTTTCAAACATGGTTGTCCTGTAGCACGACCGGCACAGGTGCGAGCGGTACTTTTTGGACTTGCCGCAGCTTGGGCAGTAGGAGCCCGCAACATGGTTCTGCCATCGGCCCCTGACGGCATCCCTTGCGTGACAGCGGATGCAGATCGTGCTCGCCGCCAACTTCGGCGCTCCACAGGAGCAGACATCATGCGGGTTCTTGCGACAGCGGCTGCAGACTTCCTGCGTGAGCGAACGTCGCGGGCCGCCGCACTCGGAGCAGGTGCGAAGCTTCATACGCTTAGCTTACTACAAACCAGACAGGACGTCTATCTAGGAGGTTAAAAATGTCACAGGGCGCTCTCTTGCCACTCAGGCGCATTCAAATCGGGAAAGAGGCGACACCCGGGACTGAGGTCGCCGCCTCGGCTCGCCTCCTGGGCGAGGGCGTTCTCCTGGAGGCGTCGCAACTCATCCGGCCAGAGCGCGACTACGGCTCTCTGGCCGGCGGCCACGAGGCACCCGTTGTCGTGGCGCTGGAGTCGAAGCTGGAACTGACGACAGACGCCAGTTACCAGCAAATACTCTACCCGCTCTTCACCATCGATGAGGTGAGCCCGACCGGCATCGGACCCTACGTCTACGTCTTTGACAGCCCCGTCGCCGCCGACCCTGACGGCGCCACCTTCACGCTGGAGGGCGTGGCCTACGACGGCGCCGCGATCATCGAGCAGTTCACGGCGGTCTACGGCTTCGCCACGGAGTTCGGCCTGTCGGCCGCCTTCGGGGCCAACCTCACGGAGATGCGGTCCACATGGGTCGCCAAGAGCCTGACGGCGAAGGCGCCGACCGCCGACCCCGGCATCCCCACGCGCACGCTGATCCCCGCCGACAAGTGGACGGTCAAGCTGGCCGACACGCAGGCCGGGCTAACCGGAGCCTCGGCTCTGGCGGGGATCGTGAACAGCTTCGACCTGACGCTGGCGACAGCCTACCGCCCGAAGCGGCGGCTGAACGGTGACACTGAGTTCGTGGAGCGCGGGCTCAAGATGCACCAGATGACGCTCCGCATGACCTATGACCTGATCGCGGGCGTGGAGACGGAGCGGGTCAACTTCCGCGCGGGCACCCGGCGGTTCATCCGGCTGTCGGTCGGCAGCGGCAACGAGATCATCCAGATCGACATGTGCGGCAACATCCTGGAGCCGCCGACCGCCGGGACGGAGGAGGAGAACGAGACGCGGGAGATCACCTACGTCTCCGCCTATGATTCCACGTGGACAAAAAGCTGGAGTGTGAGCGTGACCAACAATTTGGCTAGTTTGCCCTAACAACCTCGCGGCGTTGCCTTAACAACTGAATACGCGGCTCGCGACCGCAGGGCGGGAAACCGCTAACGGCATATGCGATGGGGCGGCCTAGACCTTTCATCAGGATCGGGCCGCCCCTTGGTTAGAAGGGCCATGAACCGAAGCGAACGACGGCAGCTCGAACAGGAGCTACGACGGCTAGTCCGCCGCAACGGACGGCGGCAGGGAAGGAGCGACCGAGTGTTCAAGGGCGACCGGACGGACGAGCGGGAAGTCCCCCACGATCTGGGCAACTGGTTCACGTTCACGAACCTGAGCGGCCCGGAACTCGATGAGGCTGACCTGCAGGGGACGCGGCGCATGTCGGAGCAGATGAAGGCGCTGCCGGAGAGCGTCGTCGCTGAGGGGATGGCGCGCCGGCGGGAGACTGACGGGGCACAGCCTACGGCGGAAGAGGAGTTCGCCGGCTACGACAAGGCGACGCTGGTGAAGTACGGCGTCACGGCCTGGCGCGGGCCGGGCTGTGAGCGCGCCTGCACGCCGGAGACGCGGGCGGAGCTGGACGCGAAGACGATGGAGTGGGCGGCGCGCGTCGTGTTCGAGATGAACGTGCGGCCCCTGGGGGAAGGAAGCGGTTCCGGCGACTCCTCAGCGACGGGAAGCTCGGACAGCACGTCCCCGCTGAGCTCGCCGGAGCCTATCGAGTCCATCTTGTAGGAGTGACGATGACGCTCGCCGACTACGCCAGGGCCGACGCCAGGTTCATCGCGGACCTGATTGACGTTCGCGTGGGGCTAGACCAGCGGGCGGCGCGGGAGCAGCGGATAGCGCAGGAGAAGACTCAGGGAAGTCGCGTCCAATGACCACAAGCCTGAGTTTCAAAGCCTACGTCAGTCGCCTTGATCTCGACGATCACTTGGCCTCCGCCGCTGACACCATTCTCAATGATGTCCTCAATAGCCCCGCTGAAGCCACTGAGACGAGCCCAATAGCAAGCTCGGTCACTCATGCCGGGGGCCACGTAAGTGCCGGGGATGATCTCTTCGCCCACCCTGAACGTGCCGTCATCAATGCCTTCGGGTTCTGGGATTGGCGTAGGCTTGGGGGTTGGCGTGGATAGCGATTCGGGGGCTGGCATGGCGGCGGTCGCAGTAGGGCCTGGGGTGGTTGCGGCTTCGTCACTGGACGCCAATAGCCCGATGGCTATGAACATCAGGAGAACTAACCCGACTCCCACGGCTGTGGCGATTCGCCAATCGCTAAGCATGTCCCACCTCCTTTTCGCGGGCCAACAGTATAGCACAGGCGCGGGAGCGGAGTTGACGTAATGGCTACCGGCAACGTCGACATCGTTGTCAAGCTCGTGGACAAAGCTTCACGGGGCCTGAGCGCCATCGGACAGAAGGCTAGCGGTCTCGCGAAGACGCTGGGCGGTGCGCTTCGGGCGGGCGCTCTCGCTGGGGGTGTGGCTCTCGTTGGGCTCGTCGGCATCGGTATCAAGCTCATCAAGGCCGCTGCTCAGGAGGAAGCGGGTATCAAACGCCTGGCCGCTGCCGTGAACGCCTCCGGTGGCTCCTGGGCGAAGTCCGGCAAGGCCATCGAGGCGGTCATCAAGCAGCGACAACGGCTGGCCTTCTCGGACGATGATCTGCGCTCCTCGATGGCGCTCCTGACGGCGATCACTGGCGACGTCGATGAAGCGCTCCGCCGCCAGGCTATCGCGATGGACTTCGCCCGTGGCGCGAACATCGACCTGAACACGGCGTCAAAGCTGCTAGGCAAGGTCACAGATGAGAACGTCAACGTCCTGGGCCGTTACGGCATCCGCATAGAAAAGGGCGCTTCTTCGATGGAGCTCCTGCGGCTCGTCCAGCAGAAGTTCTCCGGGCAATCCGCCGCCTTTGCCGACAGCACCGCCGGCAAGTGGCAGAACTTCAATATCGCACTGGACGATGTGAAGGAGACGATTGGAGCCGCGCTCCTGCCGCTGGCGTCACAGCTCGCCGATAAGCTCGCGACGTTCCTGCGGGACCATGAGGAGCAGATCGGGCTGACCGTTCGGAGGTGGACGGAGTGGGGACAGAATACGGCGTTCCCGGCGATCCTGAACTTCCTGCGGGATGCTAGGCCCATCGCCCAGAAGTGGTTCGACACGTTCAAGGTGGGGCTGATGGACGTTAAGGCGGTGTTCCTGTATGTGTTCGGGAACAAGGCGGCGCTGATCGCGGCGCTACTGGCGATTGGCGCGGCGGTCTACATCAGTTTTGGCCCTGTCGGTCTGGCTGCGGCGGCGATGGTGTCCTTCATCCTGCTGCTGGGCGTCATTCACAAGAACCTTGACGCCATCAAGACTACGTCCCAGAAGCTAGGGCCGGTATTCACTGCCCTGAGCGCGCCGCTCTGGCTGATGGCGTCGCCGCTTCTGCTCGTCGGCTTGGCTGTGGGCGTCGTGGCGACCAACTTCGAGCGGCTGAGGCGCGCCATTCTGAACCTCCCCAAGCTGCCCGGCTGGCTGGGCGGGCTGGCTGGGGGTGTCTGGAGTGTACTGGGGCAGGGCTTGATTCGGGCGCATCAGTTCGGCGGCATCACGTCGACGCCCTTCCAGGTCGTGGGTGAACGCGGCCCCGAGCTAGCGGCCCTGCCGATGGGTTCGCGCGTCTTCCCGGCTGGCCAGACCCGGCAGATGCTGGGCGGCGGCGGCGTCACCATCATCAACAACATCTCCGGCACCTGGGACCTGAGCAACCCCAACCACATCGAGCAGCTGACCAGCGCCCTCACCGGCCAGATCAGACGCAACCTGGCGATGGGAGCCTGACGTGTCGCTGACCACGTGGGAGGTGACGCTGGACCTGGACGGGTCGGGTTCCTACGCGACGGACATCACGGCCTACGTCTGGCGCTTCGATAGCCTGCGGATCAGCGGCCGCGGTCGGCGGGCGGACCTCGGTGCCGCAAGCCCGGCCACGCTCACGCTCTCCCTGGACAACAGTGACGGCCGGTTCTCGCCGAAAAACACGGGCGGAGCCTACTACAACACCTTCCACCCCTATGCGGGTATCCGAGTCCGCGCGACCTACAACGCCATCACCTACGACCTGTTCAAGGGCATCATCACCGGCATCGGCGTGAAGCCGCACATCAATGACGCCCTGGTCTACGTCACCGCCGCCGACTTCATGTGGGCACTGGAGCGGACGTCCGTCCGCCTGCCGCTGATGGAAAATCACCACCCCGGCGTCATCATCGACCGGCTGCTGGACCACGCCGAGATCGGGGAGCACGTCGACAACCCCATTTTCAAGGATGACCTCACCGGCTACTCCGTCCTCGGGACGGGAACGAATACCCGCGTCACAACAGGCATAGTCCTGGAGGCACCGGCCGCGCTGGAATCGGTGACAACGGCGGTGACGTCGGGCTGGCGGTACACGATCCCGCACAGTGCAGACTCCGAGTTCCAATCGGTCAAGGTGCAGGCTTCGTGCTATGTCTGGACGCCGCTTCCAGCCGACGAGGGGGAGACGTTCACGATCCGCCTGGGCGACAGCGTGGGTGTTATCGCCACGGCAACGGTCACGCTGACCTCGCAACCCCAGAGGGTGACGGTGAGTGGGACCTTCAACGGCGCGGCGACGGACTTCTACATCGACGGCTACATGACGAGTGCCGCCGCGACGTTCAGGACGGGCGCGGTTCATTGCGTGACCTTCGGCAACGCCTACGCGCGCTCTACCGAGACAGGCGTGCCGACGCTGGAGCGCGTCTTCTTCCATGAAGTCTCCGCCCTCTCCGCCATTCAGGAGGTAGCGCTGAACGAGCTGGGCGGGCTGTTCTACTTCGACGGCGCCGGCGTGGCCACCTTCGAGGAGCGGACGCACCGCTGGGCGGCGAGCCGAAGCCTGACGAGCCAGGTCACCATCGACGAACGGTTCAAGGAACTCGCATACAACGAGGACGCGACGGACCGCGTCGGCGAGGTGATCCTTAGCTATCCGATCTGGGAGAAAGCGGCGACTGAGGAGACGATAGCCTCAGTGGCGCCGCTGCCCCGCGCGATCCCGCCCAATGACACGCTCCGGGTGGAGATCGATTTCGGCGGCGCGACGGCACGGGACATCGTCAAGCCGGTCGCCAACACCGATTACTTCATCAACGCCAACCCGGGCGGCGGTGGCGCCGACGAGTCGGGGAACGTCACACTCGCCTGGGACACGTTCGGCGGCGGCGCGCAGGCCGTCTTCACCAACACGGTCGCCCGCACGGTTCACCTGATCTCGCCCTTCAACGTCCGGGGCAAGCCCGTGCGCCGTGAAGACGGGGCATCGCCCGCACGCGCCACGCCCACGACCGTTGTGCCGTATGCCGCCGTGCTCTCCTTCAGCTTCGGCCTGAACGGCAGTGAGGCTCACATGCAATCGTGGGCGAACTACCTGGCGGCGCGTCATGGCGATACCCAACGGGAGAACATAGCAATCGCAATGGCTGACCCATTCGGCGACATGCCGTTGACGGGGTTGACGGCGGCGATGCTGGCCGCGAAGGTCTCCGACCGGATCACGCTCACGAACGATAACATGCCGACGTCCACGAAGGTCAACGCCGATTTCTATATCGACTCTCTCGATCTCGCCATCGCTGGTCAGGAGATTGCAGCGACCTGGCGACTGGTGCCCGTGGATCTGGCCTACTTCATCATCGACACCGATTCAATTGACGGGGCGAAGGTGCTGGCTCCGTGAAACTAAATGAAGTGCCCCTGCGCATCCCGCTGCCTGACGGCGGCGAGAAGGCTGGCGTGATGCTGGAAGTGACTAGATTGGTTCGCCAACTTCTCAAGGTTCGCTGGCCGGTCATCGTCCTTAATCCCATTGCGGTGATGGATGACCTCACCCGGTCGCCAGGGATCGTCGGGGTGGGCTTCATTCCATGCGGCATGAGAGCGGAAGACGTAGCCTTGTCGGGAAATCTCCGGCCACTTGTGCCGTTCATCGGGTGGAATCCAGACGATGACATAACCATCTTTGCGTTGCCAGACTCCACCCCTCCAATTGTGAGCCTGCGGCCCTCGCGGGGCTTCATAATTTGGGCGGGGGCGAGGGCCAAGTTTGCGCAGCGATTCGCTAATCTTGGCCCGCACCTCTGGGCGCTTAGCGGGGTTCTGATCGCCGCGCTTACTGAGGGCCATCTTTTCCTTCGCCTCGGCAGAGTGTTGGCGGGGCGTCTTATACCAACAGAGACGAGAGCAAAAGCGCCGCACTCGATCACCCCGCCGAATCTCAAAGCTGGATTGACACCGTTCGCAAGTAAGCATGGACTTCATAACACAATGATACCAGTTGTAGGTAGGTAGGGCAACTATGAGCGACACGTGGGTTGCAACGCTGAAAAGTTGGGCGGCAGCGGTGTTGGCATCCGCCGATATGAATCAGGAGATTCGCGACCGGGCGCACGTCCTATCGCTGGCTGTGGACGGCGACACGTCCTCCACCACCATCAAGCACCGCCATCTCTCAGGAACGAACGCCGCACGTCCGGCCTTCGGAGAGGCTGGCCGCCTCTACTACGCGACGGATGACCCGAAGGTTGTTTGGCTGGATGACGGCGCCGCCTGGATCATCGTCGGCGGGGCCGTGCCGCACGTCAGGGCCTACCGGGATACCAACCAATCGATCACAAACGACACCTCCACCGCCATCTCCTTCAGTGGCGAGCGCTGGGACAACGACAACATGTGGGTCATTGGCGCTCCAACCCGTCTCACGATCCAGCACACCGGGCTCTACGCCATCGGTGGCTCCGTCCAGTGGGCGGCGAACGCCACTGGCAGACGCTATCTGAGCATCGTGGCGAACGCCGCTACTAACCTTGGCGGCACCCAGGTAGACGAAGCGGACAGCGGGTCAGAGGTCATCATTCAGAACGTCAGCACCCACTATCGCCTGAACGCCACGGATTATCTGGAGCTCATGGTGCGCCAGGTGAGCACCGCAGCCCTCAACGTCACCAGCGTTGGCAACTACTCGCCCGACCTCTGGGCGACGTTCCTGGGGCCATGACCATTCCCCGCGACGACCCCCTGAAGCGTCGGCCCGAACGTGGGCCACTGCCCGCTCGCGGCGTGCGGCAGCAGAAGCTCGTCGAGGGTCAGTCCGTTGGCGATCACGAGGACGCGGCGGATCCACACGACGTCTACATCCTGCACAGTGAGTTCACCGCCGCAGAGGGGGACATGCGGAAGGTTGCAGCGGGGACGTACACCCTGCACAAGAGCAACCTGAACGCGGAGGCCGCTCCTACGGCGGACGATGACGCTTCGGCCGGTTACAGCATCGGGTCCCGCTGGATATACGGGACATCGGTCTACGTGTGCACGAGCGCCGGAGTCGGGAACGCCAACTGGGAAGACTTGACCAGCGCCGGAGCAACTGACGGCGACGCCATCCACGACAACGTGCCGGGGGAGATCGCCGCTATCACACCAAAGGCGTCTCCGGTCAGCGGAGATTTCCTAGTCATCGAGGACTCGGCTGCGGCGAACGCCAAGAAGTCAATCACGATAGGCGATTTGCCGGGCGGCGGCGCCGAGGCCCACGGCATCGCCGCCCACACCGGACACGCCAATTGGAAGATGATGTACACAGATGGCTCAGGTGACGAACAGGAGGTCGCGCTTGGCGCTGCCCCGTCCGCTGCGCTGGGCCACACCTACTACCGTAGCGCGGGGGTGGCAGCGGCCCCCACGATGGCGCAGGAAATGAAGACTGTCACCATCGTCGTTGAATCCCCTGTTGCGGCGGATAACATCGCCATCAGCTACTTCTTCCAAGCCGTGACGATACGAGAAATTGAACATGCCGTTACGGCGGCCACCAACGCTATCTGGAACATCGAGAAGCGTTCCACTCGTGGAGGGGCCGGAACGGATATCAACTCCTCCGATTTCACCTCGACCACCACTGACGCGAACGCGACGAGCTTCAGTTCCGGGGGTGTAAGCGCGGACTCGTGGCTCGTTCTGGCTGTGACTAGCGTAAGCGGGACACCCGCCCAACTCTGCATCACGATTAGGTACACGGTGGACTGATGAGATACGTCTTCACCACTGGCACCGTGACCCCCACCGACATGCCCGACCACGACGCCCGCGACTCGTTCTTCGAGAACGTAATCCTGTCCGGCAACTTCACGGGATACGACTTCCGCAACGTTAGCTTCTCGCGCTGCCTCGTGGTGGGCGACTGGTCCGGGGCGCTGACCGAGTATTCAACCTCATGGCAGTCGGACTGGTCGAAGTGTATCCTGCCCAGGGACGCCTTCGGGGCTTACTCCCTACCGCCGCGTCACGACTTCATGGCGGCGCTCATCCGGCAACGGGCTGGGGCGCTCTCCCCAGCCCGCCGCACCGCCGCTCAAGGCGTTGCCGACCATCTGGCTGCCGACCACGCTACCTCCTGGCGAGACAGCCTCTACTGGCTCAAAACGACCTATGGCCTGACGAACGCGCAGCTCAAGACGATGCTGGCCACGGTGTTTCAGAACCACCCGGCCCTCGTGAGCAAGGTGAACGCGGTCGTCGGCGGCTCAGAGGGGTCGCTGTCAGCCATCCTCGACTGGGTGCGGCCCGCCGAGGAGCCGCTCGAAATCAGGAGCCGGATAGACCTTCTGCGCGACCCCCGTCTGACCGGCGAAGACAGGCGCGGCATCGAGCTGGTTCTTGAGGCCGACGCGTCGGGTCACCGCGTCCACCTCTACACGCTGCACCCGTGGCCGATGGGGGTGGCAGCGCTGGTGACGGGGACACCACACTGGAACTGGTGGGACTGATGACGCTCCTGTGGATGGACCCCACCGTCGGCATCCTGGGCTACGTGCGCAACGAGGGCGCGTCAGGGCAGGAGTTCTCCTACGAGAACTATTCTGATGGCCCCTTTCAGCCCGTCTGCGGGGGCTGGGCTTCCTACTCCAAGACGCAGCCTGTGTACGATTCTGGTGGGAGCCTTGACAGCAGCTTCGAGCACACACTGCAGTTAGCCAACACTGACCTCATCTACAACGCTGGGGCGTGGGCCGAGACTGCCTACGACTACTTCTGGTGGCCGTTCAAAATCAGGATCGATGCTGGCACCGCCATCGGCATCAAATACGTCTGTCTCTACACAACCAACGACCCGACCGTCATCTCGTCCAGCAACACCTGTTATGGACTCGTCATCACGGCCACTGGAAGTGGGACGGGACTCGTCTCAATCGAGCTAGTCGAGATGACCAGCCTGACCGCTTTCACCAGTCTCGCCAGCTACACTTTCGCCTCCGGCACCCCCAAGTGGATTAACTGCCGCTTCCGGCGCACGGTGGATGGCAGTGGCTTCAAGCCCGCCGAGGTCTGGGTGGACGGCACGAAGCAGATAGACTACAACGGCGCGACCGCCCCCAACAACGTGTCGGCGCTGGTGTCTATCGCTTGGAAGAACGTCGCCAATCCCCCTGGCAAGGGGAAGACCCACCTGACAGCGGAGATGGGCGGGTTCAGGCCCACGGACGAGGACGGTGGCGCTGGCGACTTCGACGGCATGATTCCCCATACTTGGGTGATGCAGTCCTACCAGCCCCACTGCGACATCATCAAGCAGTGGACTCGGACGCTGCTGTCGGACAGTGGGACATCCACGGCGGGCACCGATGCCACCCATGTTTTCGATTCGGGGAAGGCATGGACAACGAACCAATGGATTAACTACAGCGTCACCATGACCAGTGGGGCCGCAAACGGCCAGACGAAGGTGATTTCGTCTAACACCGCCACGTCAGTTGTATGTGCGGCTTTTTCACCCGCCCCCTCCCCCGGGGATACCTACAGCATCGCCACGACATCTACCAAGCACTACCGGCTCATCGATGACTATCACGACGACAACGACGAGCGCGGGCTCACTACCGGTGACCGTCTCTACGAGGCGACCGATCAAGACGAGGTGCTGTTCGGCATCCCCGACATGGGGGCCAGCGACGACCCCCGCGCCGTGATGCTGTATGGCATCGGCGACAATCTGCATCAGCAGGAGTTCTCCTGCCATGTGGACGGAGAGGCGCGGAGCTACGTCTCAGCCGTCCGCTATGGCACCTCCGGCTATCGCATCATGGAGACAACGCCGGGAGCGGCGGCCTGGTCGAAGGCGGCAGTTGACGGGATGGCGATAGGGTCGCGGTTCGTGGCAGGTGTGGAAGCTGACCTGCGCCTCTTCGGGGCCGTCATCCTCGGCCCCACCGTGACGAAGCCCGCGAACAACACCAGCACTGAGAATGCGGACTGTGACGAGCCGAGCAGCCCAGGTGGAGCGGCGCGACGGGTGTTCATCACACATAATGACAGCGCGGAAGAGTACATAGAGCAGGTGCCCGTAGGAGGATGTTGTGGACACTGACTTCGTAACCCAGACCGAGTGCGCCAGGATGCAGGTCAACGTCCACGAAAAGCTGGACGCCGTGATAGACCAGATCGCTGCCCTGAAGGCGCACCTGGACGAGGTATCTGACCTTCACTGGGAGGCGCACACCCGCGAGCACATCGCCGCCGAGAGGACACAGGGACACACGAACGAACTCTTGAACGACGTCAGGATGCGGTTCATCCCCCGCGAGGTGTTCGAGGGGTTCAGTCGCGTGACGGCAGAGAGCGTGAACCGCATGAACGACAGGCTATCACAGCTAGAGGGACGGTTCCTGGGGATAGGGTTGGCGGCGACATCGCTGGGCGCGGTGGCGCTGGTAGTCAGCCTGATAGGAGCGTGACATGACGCACTGTCTGGAGGATGCACAGCGTGAGCGGCGCGAGGCCGAGCGTTTCGCGCGTAACACGGAACTCAGGTGGATGATTTGGGACACTGCCGCTCGCGGCCCTGTCATCGAGTGGCTGTACGACGGCGGCGCGACTGTGAATGTGAACTGATGCCACGTTACCCAAGCGCAATCTGGAAGCCCACGACGAAGTGCAACTACGGCGGCGACAAGACGCACCTGAACATGGGCGTCGTCCTGCACTCAGCAGAAGGATCAGCGGCTGGTCTTCAGTCCGTCATCGACGGACCCCGTGAGGCGTCGTGGCACTTCGAGGTCCACAAGGACGGGAAGATAATTCAGCGTGTGGACTCGGCGGAGATAGCGTGGACGAACGGTTCTTACGAATCAAACCGCCGCTACTGGGGGGTAGAGCACGAAGGGTCGGCCCCGGAGCCGTTGACGGAGGTGCAGTTCCAAGCATCATACGAACTGGTGAAGTGGCTGTTCTCTCAGGCAGGGATAGGAAACTGGGAGCGGCGGGTTACATTGTGGGAGCATCGAGAACTTGGACAGTTTGGCTCGGCGTCGACGTCCTGCCCGGGTGGGCGGATACCGTGGGCTCAATACAAGGAGGACGACATCATGACAGATCAGCAAATCGCAGAGGCGATTGGGCGGATAGCGCGAGCGGGCCAGCTCGGACTGGACAAGGGGATCGTGGGGACGGAGAAGCTGGGCGAACTCGTTGCTAGCCTGAAGTCGGACATCGCCGCGCTGAAGGCATCTGGCGGGACGGCGCCGCACAAGCACAACCTCAGTGCTACCATCAGCGGTGAGACGGAGGAAGCGTGATGGAAAGGTGTCCAGTGTGCGAGGGGACGGGCGAAGTTGAATGGGGCGAAGCGACTGAGGCGCAAGTCTCAGGGCCAAAAATCAGCCTTGTCATCTCCCTGAACTACGATGAGGCTGAGAGCGTGGCCCGTCATGCTGAGTTTGCGGGCGAGTTGGTGACTCAATACATCAAGCGCCTAGTGCTAGAAGAGACAAGCAGGCCGATGGTGAGGCTTACCTGATGGGGCCATCGAGCTAGCCGTCCTCGTGCTCGCCCTGTTGTTGATGACAGTGGGGATGGCTTTCGTGCTGCGCTCGACTCCCCCACCACCGAAGCGCAAGACAGCCAAGGACATTATGAAGCCTATCGATAGGAGGAAGGAATGAGAAGACGAAGTGCGCGACCCCTCAAATTACCACCAGCGCCTTTAGCGGCACACACCCTAGCTCGCTACGGCGCAGGGGGCAGTGCGCGGAAGCTCCATGCCGCAGCATGGGAACGATGGCGAGAAATCCAGCAGACATTGAATGATGCATACGATGAATTCTTTGGGCGCTGGCCTCTAGAGGGAGGATAAGGAATGACGATCATTGCGGATCTGCTCCAACGGCTCACCTCACGGGGTTTCTTGGCGGCGGCCGCTTCCTACAGCATCGTCTTACTGTCCGGCCTGGGCTGGGCGCACTTCGAGGACGGCGTGGTGCTGGCGGCGACGGGGGCTTTGGTGACGTACATCGCGGCGAAGGCGGGCTCGGACGTAGCGACGAAGCGGAACGGCAATGGATAAGCGGTATCTGCTGACGGATGGCAACGTCCTCCACGTGGCGGCGGTAGACGAAGGCGGCAAGGTGCTGACATCTGAGGGCGATAATATCGACGACACCACGGGCTACCGGCTGCTGCACCTGGGGGAGGAGGACGACACAATGGAGCGGTGTGGTCGGTGCTTCCCGGTGGTTTTTGCGGATGGCGACACGGGGAACGAAACCGAGTCTGACTGAGCTTGACCGCATAGCGCGAGCGGTAGCGGCGCAAGCGGAGCGGCATCTACGGGAGGACGCCTACCAGGAGACATGGCTGAGGTTCACGCGATGGCCGCCTCCGAACCGGGTCTACGCCTGGCGTGAGGCGAACTCAGCCCGCAGCCGACTCGCCAGCCAGGAGTCCCGGCATCAGCGAATCAAGAACCTGGGCCCCGCGTTGCTGGAGGCTGGTCGGGGCAATGGGCGGCACCAGGCGAAGACGCTAGAGCGCAGGCTATACGATGTCCTGAGAGCGGCTAACGGTGAGCTTGTGCCCTACGACGTACTGCTGCCGGACATCTTCGGGGGCGAGGACCGGTGGTATCGCAACGAGCTGAAGGTCTACGTCTACCGGCTGCGCCGCAAGGGGCTGAAGATCAGGTGCAAGAAGGGCGTGGGATACGCGCTCACTTCTCCTTCGGCCGCTCGCTGAGGCTGGCGATCGGTTTAGGCCCCGTCCAGCATATCCACCGCTCCCTGTAAGCGCTCAGGGTTCACGTGGAGATAGATCTGCGTGCTCACCAGCGAGGCGTGGCGCATCAACTCTTTGATCGTCACCAGGTCCACCCCCGCGCGCAGCAGGTGCGTCGCGAACGAGTGGCGCAGGGCGTGAATGTGCGCCTTGCAGCGTGGGATCCCGGCCTTCGCCGCGTCCGCCATCAGCCAGACGCTGGCGGCACCGCGCGTCATGTGCCCGCCCTTGTAGCCGACGAACAGCCAGCCACGCCGGGCGGGTTGCGTGAAGGCGGGGAGGTAGCGCCGCAGGGAGAGGGCGAGCGGCAGCAGCGCCTCCTTGTTCCCCTTGCCGATGACGTGAAGGATCGCGGGCTCCCCGTCGCGCCAGATGATGTCCTCGTCCCGCAGAGCGGCCGCCTCCGAGGCGCGCAGGCCGGCGCGGGCGCACAGGAGAAAGTACAGCCGGTGCCGAGGCGGGGCGATGGCGAGCAGGGCGTCGAGCTCGTCGGGCTCCAGGTAATCCGGGAGGCGTGATTTCTTCACGATTTTCCCCGCAAGTTGACGATAACCCTATTGCATTTCCTGGCGGGGCCGGTGTAGGCTACGCGACAGACAGATGATACCATCACTAGAAGGCATTGACAAGAGCGGACGCGCTGTCATAATCGTAGACGGTATGAGCAGCCACAAGCGATGCGCAGCGGAGGGGTGCAATCGGTTCGTGCCGGACGAGCGCCGGTTCGATGCCATCTACTGCTCGAAGCGCTGCCAGTGGCGCACCCTCGCCCGCCGCAACCGCGCAAGGAAAGCCCCGAAAGAGAAGCCCACCGAATGATGCGAAATCGCTATTTTGCGCAATTGGCGGCGATCTAGTGAGCGTCGAAGTGCTGGCCGCACCCCCGAAGCCGCGAGCGCAGATCACCCGCGTGAGGTCTGGCACCGCCTACGAGACCCGCTGCGTGACCTGCGACGGGCCAGCCTACGCCCTCGGTGGCGGCTCCCTGTTCTGCCTGCGCTGCCTGCGGCCGTTCATGGCAGCCGGTGAGCGCTTCCAGCAGCGGATCAGCGTGCGAAGGGCGGAGGAGACGGCGTGAGCGAGCGGCTGTTCACGCTGATGCTCGTGGCGATGCTCGGCTTCGGCGTCGGCCCCTGGGTGTGGGCGCTCATGGAGGCGCTGCGATGACGGCCCAGGAGAAGAGTGGAGCCTTCGGTGCGGCGTTCGCTGGACTGACCGAGAAGTTGCCGCTGCGCTTCTGGGCCAAGGTGCGGCTCGGCGATGATGGCTGCTGGGAGTGGACAGGGGCGCGCAGCGCTGGAGGATACGGTTATTTTTGGTGGCAAGGTTCGCATCTCCGAAGCCACCGTCTGGCCTACTCGCTTCTTATTGGCCCGATTCCCAGTGGACTTACCATCGATCACCTTTGTCGCGTGAGGGCCTGCGTTCGGCCAAGTCATCTAGAAGCGGTAACGATGCGGGAGAACATTCTACGAGGCTTTGGGGCGACCGCGATCAACGCATCTAAGACTCATTGCAATAAGGGGCACCCATTGAGTGGAGCGAATCTCTATCTTCGTCCGGACGGTGGACGCAGATGTTTGGCCTGTAAATTGGCCTTTGACCGGGCAGCTTATCCAGGGCGGCGGGAATATTACATCGCATACAACAAGTCTCATCGCGAGAGAAAGCGCGAAATCAAACGTCACTACAGGAACCGTCGGCGCATGACGGCCCAGGGAGCCGGTTAAAGCAATGGGGTCTTCCCGTGACAACGGGGCGCACAGCCTCAAGCCTTTGATCGGCTCCCCGGTCCGTGATCCCCTCCCCAAAGGCGTCACGGGCTTGCCCCCCATAGCCGGGTCGGTGGCGGCAGACGCCGGCCCGGCATCTTTCACCTTTGGCGATCCCCGTTTGCCTGCCCGCTTCTGGGCGAAAGTGCGCGTCTTGGAGAACGGGTGTTGGGAGTGGACGGCGACACGGCGCACAGGATATGGACGATTCAAGGTTGGCAGCCGGCGGGATCGTACGGCTAGGTTTCTGCAAGCGCATCGCTTCGCGTATGAGACGCTGGTCGGCCCGATCCCCGAAGGGCTTGAGTCCGACCATCTCTGCCGGAATCGCCCCTGCATCTTTCCCGCCCACATCGAACCCGTCACTCCGCGAGAAAACGTATTACGGGGAGATGGGCCATCGGCCCGCGCTGCACGGCAAACCCATTGCCTACGCGGCCATCCCTTAAATGAAATCAACACCTGTCGCCTCCCAAGTGGTAAACGTGAATGTCGGCCCTGCCGACGCCTACGCCAAAACGCAAGAAACATCGCCATCGCTTCCTCGCAGGCAGGGTACATCTCCAATCGCCGCACCCCCTTGCCCGAACGGGTTTTGCCCTGCCTGCCGGGCGGCGATGGCCCGAGAGGCAGCGGGGCCGGATCGACCCACGGCAGGAGCCCGTTCAGTTGAAGCGCACCGGCTCCGCTGCTATCCCATCGAAAGAAGAAGGCCCCGGCGTGCTGAGCGCCAGGGCCTAGCGCACCGATAGGAGGTTCTACCGATGCAATCCGATTCTACCAGACACACGCCGGGGCCGTGGAAGGCGGAGATGGCGCCGAATCAGTTTGCCGAGAGCGGCTGGGTCGCGTTCGTCTGCGGCAACTACAAGGATGGCTGCGGCGACCAACTGGCCAATGTCACTACCAAATTCCACGATGGGGGCCGCCAAATCCCGGCGGAGGAATGGGCGGCCAACGCCCGCCTCATGGCCGCCGCCCCCGACCTGCTGGCGGCGCTGGCGCGGCTCACCTTGCCCGTGAACGTGCATGGAGAATCAGTGACGGGATCGGTCACCCTGGTGGTGAGCCGCGAGGATTTCGACCTAGCCCGCGCCGCCATCGCGCAGGCCCGCGAGGTGGCATCGTGAGCGCCCCCGAAGACCTCCTCGCGGAAGCGGGCGCCGACCGCCGGGCGTTGGGCGAACGCCTGCGCGCCGAACGCGAGCCCACGCCCGCCAGCGTGCGGGCGGAGCGAGATCCGAAGACGCGGGCGCTAGCTCGGGAGGCGGCGCTCACGACGACGGCAGCCGAGTGGTTGGCGGAGATCGAGCAGCAGGCCCACGAGCAGCCGGAGAGAGCGTACGTCGCACTCCCCGGCGACTGGGGCCGCGTGCTGTTCATCCTCAAGGACCGTGACCGCTTTGTCGGCTATGAGTACGGCGGGGCGCAGGTCTGGACGCGCAAGGGCGGCGAGCTGGACTACTTCTTGGCGGCGCCACTGGGTGTCCAGGTCCTCAGCCGCGAGTCCGCAATCGCGCTGCTGGCGCAGGCGATCGAGAAGGGGGCGTAATGATCGCCCACGTCTGCGATATCTGCGACGAGAAGACGCCGTACAGCATCCCCCGGCCCAGCGATGTGCCGGTTGGCTGGTATCTAGTGCGTCAAGGAGTCTTCGACGCCTATTCCGATTCAGGCGCCCTCGTTTGTTCGCTCCGGTGCCTACGGCAATGGGTGAAATTGAAAGGGGAGGAACCGATGAAGACTGCATCGACCAGCCCTAGCGGCGGGACAGAGGCATAGATTGGCTCAAAACCACGGCGCTCTCGTTGTGTGTGGGGTTGGGTGTGGGCGTCGTGGTACTGGGCCTGAGTGCAGTAGGGGGAGATGATGGACAACCTGATAGTGTTCGTGCCGTTCATCCTGGGCCTGACGCTGTTCTCCGTGCTCTACGTGGCGGAGAGACTTTCGGCCCGTCGATACCAGAGGCGGATAGAGCGGCGGTTATCGAGCCTACGGTACAGCCTGACGTACCCCCGAATCCCCCGCCCGTACCAACACAAGGCACGATAGAGGCGCTGATATGTTCTTACGACTGGGATTGTGGAACGGCCCTACGGATCGTGGAGTGCGAGTCACGCATGGACCCGAGCGCCGTGGGCTGGACGGGGGAGAGTTTCGGATTGTTCCAGTTGTACGCTCCAGTTTGGGGGCCATTCTTCCCCGGCTTCTGGGAGCTGTGGAGCGATGCCGAGTGGAACACGGCGAGCGCGTGGGACATTTACGTCCGGGCTGGCTACTCGTGGACGCCCTGGGATTGTTGGTGACGCCATGAAGCCAGAAGAGATTGCGGCCATCAAGCCGCGGCGTGCTGGCCGCGACGGTGGAGGTAGTGGAGTGACCGAGCGCTGCCCGGATTGCGAACAGCGATTGGCTGAGGCGACGGCTCTGGCTTCTGCGCTGGCCGAATGCGCCACGTTGCTCACCCAGGAGATCGGGCATGGCTACATCTGGCAGCGGGCGGACAAGCTAATGCAGGCTCTCGATCATGAGACTATGGTGGTGCTTCACCTCCGGCGGGCGCTGCGCGAGTGGGGCTCGATTATAGCCATGGAGAGCGAACTCCCAATCAGGTACGATCCGCCGATGGACGCCAACCGATGTAGTTGTCCTTGTCATGTTGGCGCGGCGACGGGCGGGCGGTGCTGTCTGCACCGCCCGATATACACCTCATGGCAGCACCCATCCGAGTTGGGAGAAAAGACGACATGACGCCCAGCGACGAGCGCGCCATCCTGGCCGTGCGGCTGTTGGCAGTCCCGAAGCATGGCGTTGCAACTGATGCCTATCTTAGAGAGGCAGCTGAGCGATGAGCGACGAAGAGACCAAAGCTGCCGTAACCATCACCTTCAAGTCCTCTTCTTCCGAACGGGGCAAGGAGGGCTACGTGACCACGGTGACCTCCGACGCCACGGAGGCTGACGTGGACCGCACCGCAACGCTGGCAGCGCGGGCCCGACAGGCGGCGCTCCAGGAACTCAACGGTGAGAAGGAGACGGAATGAGCGACAACGAGAGCAAGGAGCTGACGCAGGCGGAACCCGAAGGCATGCCCGCGATCGCGCCGACCGACATGGACATGGCCCGCGCCCTGGTGGCGTCGGGCTTCTTCCCCACGATCAAGAGCGCGTCGCAGGCGCTGGTCAAGATCCAGGCCGGGCGGGAACTCGGCTTCGGCCCCGTCGCTTCGATGATGGGGATTCACGTCATCCAAACTCGCGAGCGCACGAGCATCCAGCTCTCCGCGAACATGCTGGCGAACCTGGTGCGGCGGAGCGGGACTTACGACTTCGACGTCCTGGAGCATGACGAAGAGCATTGCGTGATCCGGTTCTTGCGCGGCGGGCACGCCATCGGCGAGAGCCGGTTCACGATGACCGACGCGAAGCGGGCGGGACTCGCCGAGCGCGATGTCTGGAAGGCATACCCCAAGAACATGCTCTACGCCGCCGCGATGCGGAACGGGGCCAAGTGGTTCTGCTCGGAAGTCCTGCTGGGCGCGCCGATGCCGCTGTCCGACAGCGAGCCCGAGGCGGGCAGTGTGGACGTGGAGACGGGCGAAGTCTTCGAGGGTGAGGCGGTGCCGGTGGTGAGCGCCCCGCCGGAAGGCTACAAGCCGAACTGGGACGCCTTCTGGGCCACGGCGAAGGAGCTGGGGCTGAGCCGAGAAGAGGTGCATGCCTTCTGGGATTTGCCGCCCGATGAGGGCGCGCTGAAAGGCTACGCGGAAGCACGATCGGCGGCTCTGGGCCACACGCTCATGGAAACAGTGTCCTTGATGACAACTGGCCTGGCCGACATCGCCGCCGCCAAGGCCGAGCCCGCGCCCCCGTCTGACGAGGCGGGCTGGGTGCCCCGCGAGATGGCGGAGGCCGAGCGCAAAGCCGCGAAGGCTCCCGCTGCGCCCACCGGCCGCGTGAAGCCCGCACCAGAGACGACGCAGGACGCCGCCGACATCGACGAGGCCCGCCGCTCGTTTCTCGCCGCCGCCAGCGAGAAGAAGCTGACGACGCAGGCCACGATGCACGAGGCGCTGCGCTTTCCCTGTGGCGGCCAGGGGAACCACACTGACGGCGATCCGAACGCCTGCAAGGCGCTGATGGAGCACCGCACGATGCTGGCGGTGGACGGACGGGGCGAGGCCGGCGCGTGGTGGACGCTGGAATGCGTGCTGCGAGGCCAAGAGCTCGCGCCGTGGGCGGACCCCGAGCCCGAGCCCGAGCCGGAAGCAGAACCCGAAGAGGCCGCCCAGGCGGCGATCAACGAGTAACGATGGCAACGACTACACGCACGGGCGCCGAATTGCCGCATCCCGCTATCAAACGATGGGCCCGACTGGGCAACAAGAGTCTTTTCTTGGGGGACCGGAACGAACTGTGCGATTGCCGCCCGAGGGATCACACCCACCGATGGGTAGTCTTCGCCCATATTCTGGAAGATGGGGACTTGCCGCCCATATGCCCGCACTGGCGGATACCGAACTGGGAGGGGGCGGAGGCATTCGAGTTGAATACGGACGATGAGGCGGAGGCGGTTGAAGCCTTCAATCGCTGGGAGGCGTGGGTGCGGACATGAAGCCCCTGAGCGCGAACGTTAGCGTAGCCTGCGACTGCGGGCGCATCTTCCTGGCGCTGGTCCGCCCGCCCGACTGGAGCGCGTACTGCCCGAAGTGCGCCGCGCTCTGCCGCGTCACCGTCACGCTGGAGGCGATGGGGTGAAACCTACCCAACTCTTGCCCGACGCAACAAACTATCGCCCGCCGCCTGCCCTCGGCGACATGCGCCCCATCGCCGCCACGGAGCCGCAACACGTGCTCTACCGTGGCAGGGTGCGCAGGGTGCGGGCTGTGATCGTGGCGCAGCACCAGCGCCACCGCTACTACGTGCTGACGTTCAAGCGCGGCCACGCCCCGAGGGATGCACACCTCTGCGCCATCGGCCCGAGGGGCCAGCGGCACGTTAACGGAGTGGTGGTGCGGAGCGACCACTGCACGCCGCTAAAGGCTGGCCTGCGGTGAACGCCACGCTCACGCCCCGCGACAAAGCGATCTTGCGCTGGCTCTGGCGGCATCCAGGGGCCAGCATCCGCGAGCTCATGGCGGGCTGCCGCATCCCGAGTCCCTTCTCCGTGAACTACAGGCTGGAGCGGCTCAACCATTTGGGATATATCAAGCCACGGCCCGCGAGGAGCGAGCGCACGAACACGCTGACGCCCGCCGGGCTGTTGGCGGCGCAGGGGTATCGGCTGCTGTGGTGGGAGGCGGAGTATGTGGGCTAAGCTAGACGACTCCTTCTTTGAGCACCGCAAGGTGGTGTCGGTGAGTCCGTTGGCCCGGCTCCTCTTCCTTGCCAGCCTTGCCCATTCGGCGAAGCACCTGACGGATGGCGTTATCGCCAGCGGGTACCTTCCTGGCATCAGGACGAACGCCGGCGCCAGCAAGCGCCATGCTGCTGAGCTGGTGAGCGCTGGTCTCTGGGAGGATCATCCTGCCGGGTACTTCATCCACGACTGGCTAGACTACAACCCTCCAGCAGAGCGTGTTCTTGCGAAGCGAGCGGCGGCGAAACTGCGAATGAGCGAGTTGCGTTCCCGCGAACAAGACGGCGAACAAGACGCGAACGTTCAAGGTGAACAGGGTAGCGAAGTTCACGCGCGTACCCGCGCGATACCCGTCTCCCGTAGCCCGTTACCCGTAGTCCCGTAGGAAAGGAAGCTACTTCGTAGCATATCTGGAACTGGTACTGAACAGTTCCAGTACCAGAAAGCAAAGAGAGGACGTTACGAATTGCCGTACGACATAGAGGCCGAAGTTGACGCGGCCATTATGGAAGTCGCTCAAGCTTGGGGAATCCGCACAGATACCGTTGCGCCCATCGTTGACGAGTATGGCGTTCCGCTTGTTCGGGCGGCGCTGTCTCAAGTTCAGGACGAGATGGCGAACGGATACGCTGTCCAAAAGCCGTTTGGCTACATGGTGAGCCTTCTTCGCAAGGGCGTGATCCAGGCAGCCGCTGTGGTGGACGTGAAAGGCCAGGCGGAGGCGAGCGCGCTGTACGAGCGCTATCATCGGGGCCGGGCGCTTTCAGGCAAGGGACCGTGCGTCTGCTGCACCGACGCGGCGGAGGTGTATGAGCGTTACCAGTGCGGGAAGGCGACGACGTGAGCTCCTGGTCGTTCACCGTGAAGGGCGAGCCCCAACCGAAGGGCAGCGCTCGCGCCTTCGTCCGCAACGGGCGCGCGATCGTGACAAGCGACAACCCGGGGGTCCGGCGCTGGGAGGAGACGATCCGCTTCGTGCTACAGGACTGGCCTCACGGCATCCTCACCGGCCCGGTATCGCTTGTGATGGTGTTCACGCTAGTCCGCCCCGCGAGCGTGTCGCCCAAGCGCCGGCCGTTCCCCACGGTGCGGCCGGACGTGGACAAACTGGCACGTGCTGGACTGGACGCCATGAGCGGCGTGGTGTTCTCTGACGACGCGCAGGTCATCGAGGCGCTGGTGGGGAAGGTTTACGGAGAGGTGCCGGGGCTAGCGTGCGAGGTTCGATGGTGATCCCAGAGCCGCAGGCGCACGCCGCGCTCGGCTTCAAGGCGCCGGCGAACGTGCGCGCCCGGCACCAACGCATCATCGCCCTGCGCCGCGAGGGCTGGTCGATGCCGATGATCGCGCTGAAGCTCGGGCTCTCGGCGCACTCAACCGTGCGGTATCACGTGCTGGGTCAGTGCGACTGCGAACGGAGGACACGATGAACGAAGAACAACTAGCGGTGCTGACGGAGAAGGAACTCCACGATTTGAGGTATGGTTGTGAGGGCACGAACCACCCTCTCTGCGAACTGACTGAAGCACACCTCACTGCCCTTGCCGACGCCCGGCTGGAGATGCATGAGGCACGGTCTGAGATTGCACAACTCAAGACAGACTGGGCATCGGTTTGCGCCATTGCTGACGAGCGTAAAACGATGTGCTGGGAGGCAATATATAAGGCGCGGGCACTGGAGGCTGAGGTCGCACGGCTCACGAAGGGGGCCAACTGATGCCGGATGGGAACGCGCGTGCTATAATCGTGCCGCGATGATGCCGGTCCTCACGGTCACGCAAGCTCGCTGGCTGGTCGGGATGTTCGGCTGCTGGCCGACGTCCTCCGCGATCGTGGTGCGCGACCCGCCGATGTTCTGCATCATCTTCCCGTCGCCCTGGGAGTACGCGAGGAACTGATGGCCCCCTACGGCTACACGACCAGCACGTGGACTAATGCCTCCGGCGCCTTCAGCGGGACGTTCTTCCGCATCCGCTTCAGCGCGCTGCCACCGCCCGTCCTACGGCCCCGCGTCTGCGCGCACTGGCTCTTCGGCCTGTCGTGCGACGCCCCGCGCCGGGATGTCCGGCGCGCCTACCGACGCCTGGCGAAGATAGCGCACCCGGATCTGGCGCCACCCGAGCGGAAGGCGGAGCTGGGGCGCTGGATGAGCATCCTGAACACGGCCTATGAAGCGCTGGAGACGGGCGTCGCAACGTGAGCGTCAAAGCGTGCAAGCCGCTGCGCAGCATCCGTCCCGGACTCTGGCGCTGTGCCCGGCACCCCGGCTTGCCCCTGCGCCATTCGCTCGCTATCGCTCATCACGTCGGCTTCTGGGACGTGAGCCCGGAGAACGCTGCCGAGGTGCTGGATATCCCGAGGGGGATGGGCTGCCAGCTGAGCGATATCTACTTCGAGTGCGGCGACCACGGGGAAGAGGCGGCATGACATGACGATCAGCGGCGACCTCCTTCTGGCCGGGCCAGCTGGGGCGGCTGGCCCGGCACTATGCCGATGAGCTGCCACGTCGTTGGAGCACACCGGCATCAGCGGCTGAAGCGGCTGCGCCGGAAGCTCCTGCGCTGGACGCAGCTCAGGCGATGGCGGGCGGTGAAGTGAGGATACATGTCGACATCGAGCCGTGGGCCATCATGGTCCACGTCTACTTGAACGGCGTGGATATCTCGCGCTGGTGCAAGGGTGCTGACGATGAGAGGGGCACGGTCATTGTGGCCAGGGATGTGCATATGCTCGGCCTGCCCGAGCGGCTGATAGGGCCTGAGCGAACCGTCACCACTGTATTAGGCGAACCTCATGAGGAGGAATGGGAAGTTGTGGTCAATGGTGTGCTGGAGATACGCGGGGTAAAGAAGGCACGCGAGAGCTTCTTGGCGTCTGAACGGCAGCGGAAGGTGGAGCGCGCGCGGGTGACGCTCCCATGAGCCCGACCCGCATCCTCTCGCCCTGCTCGGAGCCCCGCTGCCCGGACGCTGGCACGGACCGAGGCCGCTGCCCACGCCACGCCGATGCCCACCAGCGCGCCGGCAACACGCCCCTGCGCCGCTCAGAACGCGCCTTCTACGCGACTCCCGAATGGCGGGCGCTGCGCTACGCCGTCCTGCTGCGCGACCCGATCTGCAAGCTCTGCGGGCGGGCACGGAGCACGCAGGCGGACCACAAGACGCCACGCAGCCAGGGCGGGGCCGACACGCTGGCGAACCTACAAGGCGCCTGCCATGGCTGCCACTCGCGGAAGACGGCGGCGGAGAACCGCAGCGAGGGCGGACGATGGGGATAGGGGGTCAGAATTTCTAGCACCTGCGCCCCACTTTGGCGCCGCCTAGCATCGCTCGCACGACCGCGAAATGAGAATCTGAAAGAGGTCAGACCTTGACTGCTGGCCGCCGCCCGAAGCCCACCGCACTCAAGGTACTCACCGGGAATCCAGGCAAGCGCGCCCTGAACAAGCGTGAGCCGAAGCCTGCGCCGGGATCAACGGAGCCGCCCGACTGGTTGCGGCACCGGGCGAAGCTCCTCTGGAAGAGGGTGGCTCCGCTCGTGATGGGCATGAAGGTCCTGACGCCGGCGGACGTCCACTCTCTCGCCCTCCTCTGCACTGCCTACGCCGAATACCTGGACGCACGCGACGAGGTGCAGAAGCACGGTATGACATATGAGAGCCGCCATCTCCAGATGGACGAAGCCGGGCACACCGTAGAGCGAATCATGATCCGGCCCCGGCCGGAAGTCGCCATCGCCTCGGACGCCTGGAAGCGCGTCTACAACATGTTCCAACAGTTCGGGCTCACGCCGAGCAGCCGTTCGCGTCTCACCGTTGAGGACCCCGATAAGGACGCGAACCCCTTCGAGGCGTGGAAGCGTGGGCAGCAGGCGAAGTGATTCCCGTATCTGGCGGGCACCACTTCCGGAGAAGGCGGTATAACAATTGACCACCGCTATCGCCCCCCCCGTCACCGAGTACGCCGAAGCCGTCCAGGCGGGCCGCATCGTCGCCGGCAAGTGGGTGAAGCTGGCTTGCGCGCGCCACCTGAACGACCTGGCCACCGGCCCGGCGCGCGGCCTGCGTTTCGACGAGCGGGCGTCGGAGCGCGCGATCGCTTTCTTCGGCTTCCTGCACCACAGTAAGGGCGAATGGGCGGGGCGGCCGTTCGACCTGGGCGCCTGGCAGAAGTTCGTCGTCGGCTCCCTGTTCGGCTGGCAGCGCGAGTACGGGCGCTGCCCACAGTGCGCGTCGTGGCTGCCGATGGGGGACGGCACGATTGACTGCCGCGTCTGTTTTGCGCCGGATGACGAAGAGGAGCAGGCACCAGCGGAGACGGGCTGGTTCCGGCGCTTCAGGATCGGATACACGGAGGTTGCCCGCAAGAACGGCAAGAGCACGCTCGCCGCCGGCGTCGGGCTGCTGCTGGCGTTCTACGATGACGAGCCCGGCGCGGAAGTCTTCTGCTCGGCCACGAAGCGCGACCAGGCGAAGCTGATCTGGGGTGAAGCGCAGCGGATGGTGAGGAGCTCGCCGGAGCTGCGCGGCGATATCAAGGTGCTGGTGGGGAACCTCCACTCCGGCAACTCCAAGTTCATGCCGCTCGGCGCTGACGAGGATTCCACCGACGGGCTGAACATCCACGGCAATCTCGTCGATGAGCTACACGCCCACAAGACGCGGACGATGTGGGACGTTCTGATAACCGCGATGGGCTCCCGCCGCCAGCCGCTCACGTTCGTCGTGACGACGGCGGGCTCGGACCGGCAGTCGATCTGCTGGGAGCAGCATGAGTACGGCGAGCAAGTCCTGGCCGGGGTCATCGATGACGATAGCTACTTCGCCTACATCGCAGCGATAGACGAAGAGGACGACTGGAAGGACCCGGAGTGCTGGCCGAAGGCGAACCCGAACCTTGGCGTGTCGGTGAAGCTGGAGTACCTGCTAACCCAGTGCCGCCAGGCGGAGCATTCGCCGGCGAAGCAGAACACATTCCAGCGGCTCCACTGCAACCGCTGGACGCAGCAGGTCGACCGCTGGATCGATCTCGATCTGTGGGACGCTAACGCTGGGACGGTGGACGAGGCGGATCTCGCGGGCCGCGAGTGCTACGGGATGCTGGACCTGGCCACTGTCTCCGACATGACGGCCTGGGTGATGGGCTTCCCCTCCGAGGTTGGGCGGAAGTTCGGGAGCCACATCTGCGATGACGAGTGCCTGGACATCGTGGCTCGCTTCTGGTGCCCGGAGGCGAAGCTGACCGACCCCTCCAACCGCTACGCGGACCAGTACCGGGTGTGGCGCGACAAGGGCGCGCTGAGCGTGACGGTGGGCAACGCGACCGACTTCGCCTTCGTGCAGGCGCAGATACTCAAGGACGCGCAGATGTTCCGGCTCATCGACATGAACGTCGACCGTTTGTTTCAGGCGCACCAGATTGCTGGTACACTTGCCGATGAGGGTATCAAGATATTCGGGCTAGGGATGGGCTTCCTGGGCATGGCGGCGCCGATGGCGGAGTTCCACCGGCGCCTGCTCGGTCACAAGGTCCACCACGGGGGCAACCCGATCCTGCGCTGGATGGCCGATAACGTGGCGGTGAAGCAGGACCCGGCCGGGAACCTGAAGCCGGATAAGGCGACGTCGCAAGGGAAGATCGACGGCATCATCGGGACCGTAGGGGTGATCGACCGCGTGATGCGGCATGAGACCGCTGAGGTCGGGGTGATGTTCGTATGATCGACGGGGCCGACCGCCGCGCGCTGGGCACCTTCGCCATAATGATCGTGGCGGTGGCGGTGGCGACTCTATCGATGGCGGTGGTACTGGCGGTGGCGGTTCGGCTGTTCTTATCCCTGAGTGGAGTGTGACGACATGGGCCTGATCGCTGATACACTACGGATCGGCAACAGGGCGCCCGCCTTCGTGCAATCGCAGGGTGGATGGGGTTCGGCCCCGCCGCAGACAAGCTATCTCAACTTCGCCCGCGCCTACGCCACCAACGAGATCGTCTTCGCCGCTATCGAGTTGCTGGCGTCGTCGGCCGGCGAGCCGCATATCAGCGGCCGCCGCTGGCGCCGCAACAAGGCGACGATCCGCAGCCTCTACGCGGACTACATGTCGAAGGGGCTCACGCGACCCAACGCGCGTCTCGTGGAGAATGGCTTCGTTGAGGAGCTGGATAACCACCCGCTTGTCAGGCTCCTCAACGCTCCCAACCCGTTCATGTCCAGGGGCCAGATGTGGGGCACCGTCGTCATGGACCGCTGCCTGGCGGGGAACAGCTATCTCTACAAGGCGCGGGTGCAGAACGGCCCGCTTAAGGGCACCGTGGCGGAACTCTGGCGGCTGCGCCCGGACCGCGTGCGAGCGATCCCTGACCCCGCGAAGTTCATCTCCGGCTACGAGTACAACCTCGGGACGGAGAAGATCATCTACCCCGCGTCCGACATCATCCACTTCCGGACCCGGAACCCCCTCAACGACTACTACGGGATGCCGCCGCTGATGGCGATCTCTGGACGCATCGACATCGACGGCTACATGAAGGACTTCCTGAAGGGCTTCTTTGAGAACGGAGGCACCGGCCCCGGCGCCATCCTCACGGTCAAGGGCACCCTCAGCGCAGCAACCAGGGAGAAGATCGACGCGGAGCACGACCAGCGCTTCGGCAATCCCAGCCGTCCCGGCAAGCTGATGATCCTCGACAACACCGAGTCCACCTACCAACAGATGGGGCTCAACCGTGGCCTCCGCGACGCACTGCCGAAGGAACTGAACGCGATGCAGGAGTCGCGGATCGCGATGGCGTTCGGCATCCCCGGCTCCATCCTGGGTCTGCTGATCGGCTACGAGTCGTCTTCCTACGCCAACAAGCGGGCCGACTGGCAGGTTCTGTGGGACGTGACGATGGCCCCGATGCTGAGCGACCTGGACGACGTGCTGAACCTGTCGCTGATTCCCGACTTCGGGGGAATCGATGAGGTCTACTTCGACCTGGACGACATCAAGGCGCTGCAAGAGGACGTGGACAAGATTCAGAAGCGGGAGCGTGAGAACTTCCAGGCAGGTGCGATCAGCCTAGAGGAGTTCCGCGACGCCATCGGGCGCGATCCTGACATCAAGGAAGGGACGTTCTTCGTGCCGTCGAACATCCAGCCGGTGGAGTTCGATGATCTGTGCTCCGAGCCGGAGCCGATGCCGATGCCCGCCGAGGAGTCGGAGGTGGAGATGCCGATGAAGGAGGAGATGGCGGCGTCGCTATCGTGGGCCTCGATGCCGGATAGCGTGAACACCATCGTTGCCGTGCCGCGCTGCCCGACGTGCAGCCGTGGGATTGGGCGGAATATCCAGGCCGGCGGCGAATTATGGTGTCGGAATTGCAAATCTGAGTTTGTAGTCCGGCCATCCCCCTCTCTTGACAACTTGAACCGCTAATCCGATAATACTGACAACTGAATATCGCAGAGCCTTAGCGCTCTTTCGCGGACCATAGCGTCCCTCTGGGGCGCTATTTTCGTTTGCGAGGGAGTCTATGGAACAGAAATTTACGAGTCTGAAGCCCACGGCAGACCTGCCGAGGCTACACGCCATCCTTGCCGCCCGCGCCGTAGCCGACCGCCAAGGCCAGGGCTGGTACTCAATAACCAACCTCTCCCAGACCGAGGCCGAGGTCGTCATCTACGACGAGATCGGGATGTACGGCGTCACAGCGGGCGACTTCATCAACGCCATCCGTGACATCAAGGCCAGCACGATAACTCTGCGAATCAATTCCCCCGGCGGCGACGTGTTCGATGGCATCGCTATCTTCAACGCTATCGCTCGTCACCCAGCCACCGTCAACGTCTACGTTGACGGCATCGCGGCCTCCGCCGCGTCTTTCATCGTCCAGGCCGGCGACATGAGGACGATGATGCCGCACTCCCAGATGATGATCCACGACGCGCACGGCCTAGTCATGGGGCCAGCGGACGACATGCGGAGGATGGCGGACGTGCTAGACATGAACTCCAACAACATCGCGTCCATCTATGCCTCGCGGGCTGGTGGCACGGTGGAAGAGTGGCGGGCCAAGATGCGTGAGGAGACGTGGTTTGATGACGTGGCGGCGGTCAGGAACGGGCTTGCGGACCGCATCGAGGGCATGGACTCCGAGGCGCTTCTGGAGGCCGAGATCGTGGACGACCCCGACCCGGAGCCGGAGCCCGAACCCCCAGCGCCGCCCGACTACGCGGCGCTGTTCGACGAGATCGTCGAGGGCGAGTCGGACGCGATCTTCGGCATCGTCGTGGAAGAGGAATACGTAGGTGTTTAATGCCTATCCCGAAGCCCCGCAAGGGCGAGGGCGAGAAGAAGTTTATATCCCGCTGCATGGGCGACGACGTAATGCAGGAATACGACCCACCACAACGACGGGCGATATGCCAGTCCCAATGGGAAAGGAGAACAGAGGACATGGCTGAAGACAAGGCCAAGACGGTCGAGGTAAAGATCGTCCCTGAAACCCCGGAGGAGATGCAGGAGTTCCTGGCCGACGACAAGCGCTCGGCCCAGGTCTTCGGCGACCCTGAGCTGCGGGCCGAGTTCCTGAAGAACTACGTCCGTAACGTGAACAAGGCACGGCCCGACATCCAGCGCATGATCGACGACGGCGTTCAGAAGGGCATGAAGCAGTTCATGATCGAGAACGGCGTTGAGCGCCCGGACGTGACCGTCAATCTCAAGGAGCTCCCACAGAAGGGCGCCGCCTACAGCCGCCGGGCCATCGGCGCCGCGCTCGACAAGGAGTTCACCGACACGGCAGACTTCCTGCAGAGCATCTACCACCAGAACCCGGCGGGTGTGGACCGCTGGCGGAAGATTCGCGCCGACTACAGTTCGATCGAGCCTTCCAGCGGCGGATTTTTGGTTCCTGAAGTCCTGCGCTCCGAGCTCCTGCGCGTAGCGTTGGAGACGGCCATCGTTCGGCCTAGGGCGCGGGTAATCCCGATGGACTCCAGTCGAGTCCCGTTCCCGACCATCGACAGCACCACCCACGCGACGACGGTATTCGGTGGTGTAAGTGCATCCTGGACGGAAGAAGGGGGTTCGTTGGCCGAGTCCGAGGCGCGGTTCGGCAGGATCGTGCTGGACGCCTCCAAGCTGGCGATTCGGTGCGACGTCCCGAACGAGCTTTTGCAGGACTCGATCATCAGCTTCGCGGCCTTCATCGACTCCATCCTCCCGGCGGCGATTGCCTGGTTCGAGGACACGGCGTTCATGACCGGCCATGGCGTCGGCCAGCCCTTGGGCGTGCTGAACTCTCCGGCGATCGTTGAGGTCAGCAAGGAGACGGGCCAGCTCGCAAGCACGATTGTCTGGGAGAATGTCGTCAAGATGTACGCCCGGATGCTGCCGTCCAGCCTCAACTCGGCGGTGTGGGTGTGCAACATCAACACCTTCCCGGAACTGGCGACGATGAGCCTTTCGGTCGGCACCGGCGGCTCGGCCATCTGGCTGAACAACGGCGCTGCGGGTCCGCCCATGAGCATCCTCGGCAGGCCGGTCATCTTCACGGAGAAGTGCCCGACGATCGGCACTGTAGGCGACATCAACTTCCTGGACTTCGGCTACTACCTGATCGGCGACCGCCAGCAGATGCGGGCGGAGTCCTCGGTTCACGCGCAGTTCACAACGGACCAGACGGTCTACCGGATCATCGAGCGGGTCGACGGACGCGGCTGGATTCAGTCGGCCATCACCCCGCAGGCCGGCAGCACTCTGTCGCCGTTCATCAGTTTGGCCACAAGGGCATAACAAAAATAGCCAGCCCCGGCAGGCAATAAACCCCCTGCCGGGGCCAAGACTCAGGGGGCAATCAACCCCCTCCTGGGACGGGCATAGGAGGTTGAAATGACGACACGGATAGGAGCCTTGGGGCGGCTGTTCGACATCGGTGCCGGGATTACTCCCGTTAACCTGAACACGGGGGCCAACACCGGCAAGCGCATCAGCATGGAGGACTGCGAGGGGATAACCTTCGTGATCTTCGCCGGCGTTGGGACGGCGGCTAGCGACATCCCCTGTGACTTGCAGGAGTACACCGCCTACACAGGCGGTACGACCGCCGACCTGGACATCATCACTAACTACTATCACAAGTCCGAGTTGGCGCTCGACAACGACGAGACGTGGACATTGGTGACGCAGACGGCGGCATCGGAAATCTCGGACATCGGCGGCGCGGGTACGTCTGGCGAGTTCGAGCAGATCGGCGTCATCGAGGTGACGGCGGACCAGCTCTCGGACGGCTATACCCACGTTGGCCTCAACATCGCGCAGCCTGGGGCGACGAAGCTGGGGTGCGTCCTCTACATCAAGTGGGGGCTGAAGGTGCAGCGCATCCCGTCCAACCTACCCAACCTGCTGAACCCTGGAGCGGCTAACGCGTAATGGCTTCGATCTGCGAGTGTAACCACAGCAGGGCTGACCACACCACCGGCCGGTGCACCCTCCGCCGGATGCGATTCGAGCCGTCCGTCGGCGGGACAGTGTCTACCCAGTGCGGCTGCAAGAAGTTCGAGCCCCTCGGTGCCGCCGCGCCGGTTGTGGAGGCGGAACCGGAGGTCGTGGAGGTGCCGGAGGTCGTGGAGGTGCCGGAGGAAGTAGAAGAGATACAGGAGGTGATGCCGGAAGCGGCATCACCTCCTGTGCCCCGCAGGGGCAGGAGGTATGACAGATGAGCAACTACACACTCGGTAGCGCCCTACGTGAAAGCAACATCGGCGTGCGAGTGGATAAGGTAGGCGTCCTGACCGCTGATGACGATCTGTTCAATGTCTATGGCGAATGCCTCATCACATTGATGTATGGCGTCGTCACGACCGTCATGGACGGCGGGGCTTCCACTGTGGCCCTTAACGAGAAGGCGAGTTCTATCGCCATTTCGGCGGCGACCACGATCACCAGTGATGCCCTAGGAACCGTCTATGTTGTGACTGGGCAGACAGGCGCATTACTGAACGGTGGCGATGCCCCTACCGTGGCGGTGGGGATGGCTGGTGGACAGCACACATCGACTGTAGTCCTCGGCAACAGCGTGTCGCCCTGGATTATGGATGGCGGCACGGCGGGACTCATCATCGAGTCTACGCAGACTGGGGCTGACACGGGTGGCATCACCTGGAGCATCTTCTACCTCCCCTTGGAGGAGGGGGCCTACATCTCGGCGGCTGCGTAATGACCTATATGCCTGACCTCACAGCAGCGGCGGAGCGCATCGCCCGTGGCAACTACAACTTTACGGACGATACCGGGGCGGCTGGCTCGTACACGATCTTCACCATTACGGGTGACGTGCTGCTTCGGGTGTTCGGTGTCTGTAAAGAAGCGTTGACATCTGGTGGCGCGGCGACGATTGAGCTGGGCGTCTCCGGTGACACGGCGGCTCTCATCGCACAGGCCACAGCGACGGCGCTGATCTTGAACGAGATATGGCACGACGCCACGCCGACAACGACGCTGGAAGTGGTGGACATTGACGCCAAGAACGTCATCATCTCCGCCGGCCAGGATGCCTTGTTCAAGATCACCACGGCGGACCTGACAGCTGGAGACATCGACTTCTATGCGCTGTGGCGGCCTCTGTCCACGGACGGAAACGTGGTGGCGGCATGAGCTTCGCCCAACTGATCGCTATCAAAGAAGAGGCGAAGCAGATGCTCGCCGAGGATAAGGCCGCGCCTATCCTGGCCTGTCCTGAGCATGGCGAGCCGCTGAAATACAGCGAGAAGCGCCGCCTATGGGCCTGCCCCGAAGGTGACTACCAGACAACACGAGGAGCCCGCTAGTTGTGCCCAACCTCTACGCCGATGTCGCCATGTTCACGCGGCGGTACGTCCATGACTCGGCGCTCGTAGCCACCGACGCGGCCGAAATCCTGCGGGTCCTGAACGATGGTGCCCGCCGGGTCGATGACTACTGCGACCGGCACTTCTACTCAGAGCTGGCGACACACGTCTACGACGGCAACGGCAAGAGCACGCTCTGGCTGCCCGACGACCTGCTGACCGTCACGACGCTCAAGGCGGATGACGACGGGGACGGGACGTACGAGATCAGCCTGACCGCGAACACCGACTACTGGCTGTGGCCGGATAACGACACCCCGAAGGTGCGCGTCGACATCAACCCCGAGAGCACGCTGATCTCATCCTGGCCCGTTGGCCGGCGCCGCGTCCAGATCGTGGGCGAGTTCGGGTACACGAACACCACGGAACTCGTGGCGAGCGTGACGACGGAGGTACTGGACGCCTCGGAGACGGGCGTCGATGTCACCGCCGGGACGGATTTCGCCGTCGGCCAGACGATCCTTGTGGACTCTGAGCAGATGTATATCAGTTCCATCACTACGAACACGCTGACCGTCGTGCGCGGCGTCAACGGCACGACGGCTGCAACGCACATCACCAGCAGCGTGATTCGCCGCTACGTCTACGAGGAGGCCGTCGTCGGTGCCGCGCTCATGTGGGCCGGGCGGCTATGGAAGCGCCGGGAGACGGCGGACGCCACGACCATCGTGGCACCGGCCATCGGCACGCTGGAGATTCACCGTGGCCTGGACCCGGACGTGCGTCAGGCGCTGGACCCGTACCGCGCGAGGGTGCTGGTCTGATGGCGGATTCGATGCTGCAATACCATCTCCGTGGGGCGCAGGACATCGCCCGGAAGTTGGCGAAGCTGAAGGGTCCGATCCGACCGTGGGTGAAGGGATTCATCCTTCGTGGCCGGAACACAGCGCGGAAGAAGTCGCACCCGCACCCGGGCGACACTGAGATGCTGGCCAACGCCATCGGCTCGCGGGTTTCGCCTGGGGAAATGCCGGAGTCGGCGCGTATCTTCACGAACCTTCCAGAGGCCGTCCGCATCGATCAGGGCCGTCTCCCAGGCGGCCGCCGCCTTTCCGGCTTTGCGGTGAAAGAATGGGCCGCCCGGCATGGCATCCCGAAATCCCAGGGATGGATATTGGCCAAGCAGTTCCAGACACGCGGCACAAAAGGCGTGCACTTCATGGAGCAGGCTGCGGAACACCTGGTCGAAATCCTGCCGGAGGAGCTGGCGAAGGCGACGCGAGAGATCGAGGGGGCGTTCCAGCGTGGCTGACACCATCCGACAGCTTGCGGCCCTGCAGGCCCTCTTCCCCGATAACACGGCAGGCGAGATCTCGCCCCAGGACCTGCGGGACTTCCTGGTATCCGCCATGCCCACAGGCCGCAGCGCGACGAAGGTCGTCGCCTCGGCCGCCGCCTCCGATCTCCGGAAGGCGCAGGCCGACTACGTGCTCGGCGGCCCCGACATCCAGGCTGCCATCGACGCCGCTGGGAATGGCTCAGTGGAGCTGACTGAGGGGCCTTTCACTGTCGTCACTACGATCCTGGCGAACAAGACGTGCACACTTCGCGGGGCTGGCCCCCTCTCCACTGTTATAACACTGGCGAACTCCTCGAATGTTGATGTCATCCAGCTCAGCGCGGAGAATGTCATAACGCTCTCCAACTTCCAGATTCAAGGCAACAAGGGAAATCAAACTGCTGGCTCTGGAGTGAAGTTCGTTTCCGGTGAGCGGCACAGAATCGAGAACGTTGAGGTTCACAACGCGAAGGATTATGGATTCTGGGCCATCACCCCCTCTAAGGCGATTGTAGCCTACGGTTGTCGGGCTTACTCCTGCGGTAATCACGGATTCTACTGGAATGGGCCTGGGGCTAACCAGTTCCAGTCCCTCTATTCCGACCTCAATGGCGGCGACGGCTTCTACCTTTATGCTACTGAGTCTCAATTGAACAATCTCATCGCTGATCAAAACAGCCTTGCGGGCATCCGGATGTATTCGATGACCGACTCGGAAGCTTCCAATCTCAAGTCGTTTAACAATACTCTAGCTGATTTAGTCATTTGGTCTTGCAGTAGATTGACCGCATCTAACCTGGTCAGCGTCCATGATGCCGCCACCGGCAAAACGGGTAGCGATCCTGCTGGTTTGCAACTGGTGGGCAACACGGCCTGCTCGATCAGGGGTGGGAGCATCTACAATATCCCGACGGTTTCGGGCAGTGGTTGGGGCATATTGCTGGCGAACTACAACGGCAGCATAGATTGTGTGGTGGAGGGGTTCGCCGTTCAGTCTCAGGATGGCGATCTCTACTTCGTAGAGCCTGCCAACCTGACGGGTAATCGCATCTCAAACAACATCCTGCGTGGGGCCGTCCCCGTGTATTTCAACGATGCGGGAACGGGAGAATACGTATACGCCAACAACGTTCTAGAACGGAACAGTGGCTGGGCGCCTATCGATCCAGGTGCATTAGGAGCTATCTCGGTCGTAAGGGGTTCTGGCTCAGTCGCCCTCACCACCGCCGGAGCCGAAACCCGCACTCTCGCCGCCCCATCGTTCATCGGCCAGGAGCTCACGCTCTACTGCAAGACCTTCGTGGGCAACTGCGTCGTGACCTGCGCCACCACGGTCAACGAGGCGGGCAACAACACCATCACCTTCACGGCCACCGGACAGGCTTGTCGCCTCTACGCCGTGGAGGAAGGCTCTACCCTGCGCTGGCGGCTGGCAAGCGTGGACGGCGCTCAGTTGAGCACGGTGTAAGCAGATGACTACAGGAACGATCCGACACACACGCCACGGTGGGGACTTCTCCGACATCAACGCTGCGATTGCCGCAATCGGTGCAGGCAAGGTGGAGTTGACTGAGGGAGAGTTTCTGGTCACGACACCAGCTTTGCCTCAAACTGGTATTGCCCTTGTCGGCGCAGGTGTTGGCGCGGCTACGATCAAGCTCGTGAATGGTGCGGCTGCTGCCACCGACGTTGTTCAGAGTTCAACCTTCGCCGCCCTGACTGGAGCTGACGATGCTGGCGGCGACTTCGATATGTTCCTTGACGGCTTCACCATCGACGGCAACAAGGCGAATAACCCGACTGGTGGCTGGGGCCTACGGAAATACGGGAAGAGGACGCGAATCGGAGACCTCGTTGTCCAGAATGCCAAGGCTGGAGGATTCTGGAGCGAGTGGGCCGCGAGCGCCGCCGTTCCGGTTGGCGATGGGATGGAAGACCAGTGGGGCCGTATCCGAGTCACGGCTTGCGATGGGCTCGGTATCGATATGCGCGGCCCTCACGACGCTTACGCGGAGTCTATCTTCGTCCACGACTGCACCGGCGGCGGCGTAAAAGTTCGTTACCTTGCAAATGCCTATAACGGGTCGAACTGGGTCGTAGGGCAGTTGCACACGTGGCGCTCTGGCGCCACTCAGATCGGGCTGGAGCTAATCGGCTCGGAGATGGAACTTGGTTCTGGCCAGCTTGAGGGTCATACCGGAGTAGGTGGGCGAGGACTCAAATTGGGGCTGAACGCAGGCGCTGTCAATAGCGCCCTTCGTTGCGCCAACCTGCGGGCGTTCCTGAACGAGGTCGGCATCGAAATCGACGGCTGCGGTTTTAGCGTGATTCGGGGTTACGTCAACAGCAACACGGTCGATGGGGTGCGCCTGACGAATGGGGCCTACCAGAACAAGTTTGACCTCTACCTGCGCGACAACCCGACGCATATCAATGTTCCGCTCTCTCCTGCGGGTTCTGGGGGCAAGAATATCTGGCGCGGCAGCATCGACACCGCAGGTGGTGAGTTGGCGATGAATGCTGACATCGCAGTCCTTGCTGGCGACAAGTTCTGGTTTAGCTGCCAGGGAGCCGGGACGAACTACACCCCATACGGGACAGCCACGATCACAAGTGCTGCGACATCTGTCAACGTAGACCACCCACTGCGGCGTGTTCTTGAAACCGGCGAACTGCTGGTTCTACCCACGAACAACATGGGCGCGGCCAGTCACTTCTGGGTGACTATCGTGGACTGGAACACATTTACGATTACCATTGACCAAGTGCCCGGAGGAGCTGATACGGCAACCTTCCTCTGGAGGATTCTGAACGTCTAATGCCACGCACCATCAGGGAAGATATCTACGCAGCCTTCAAGAGCGATGACCTTTCTGGTTTGACGCTCGAAGATGTAACGGTAGGTATGCCCTGCTGTGGTAAGGACTACGTGTTTCCCCTTCTTGAGAGTGGGCCGGGGAGTAAGAGCGTCCCCTGTCCCTGTGGTGCTTCTGGGTATTGGGTGGTGTTGCGGGATGGCTAGAACCATCACGGTCATCTCACCGGCTCTTGACGGGGCTCGACTCCGGCGCTGGAAGGCCAACAGACGCTATTACCTGCGCTACGACGGGACGAGGGGCAACCACGAGATCAACGAGGCGATCCAGAACGCGAACAAGGGGATGATGTGGGCCGTCCCGGCTGATCGCTGGGAAGAGATATTCGGGAAGTGAGCAACGACAATGGGCTCCGGCTTCGATTCGGGCTTCGACTGGGGATTCATCTTGCCTGAGATTCAGGACGTGCTGGACGCGATCGTTGTGCTCCAGAAGGCCGTCCCCGCGCCGACAGGTGAAAAGGACATCACCCACGCCTATGACGAGCAGCCCGAGTCGGCGTCGACCTTCCCCTGCTTCATCAACATCGTGCGGGAGGTGGGCGAGTTCAAGCGCCAGAGCGCGGCCCGGCAGCAGGGCGCGGCGATCATCGACATGTACCTCTGCTTCGAGCAGGGCAGCGGGATTTACGCGGATCGCTCGCGGCGCCTCTGGTATCAGGCCGTGATGGACTACTTCGACCAGCATCAAGGGTTGAATGATACCGCGCACTGGTCTGCCATCGAACGTGCGGCCTTCGACGAGCCCCTACAGATCACGGAGACGCTGCGCTACCCCGGCATCAAGTTCGAGCTAAAGGTCCTAATGAAGGCGTCCACGGTGACGCTGGCGGTCTAAGGAGGATGAGATGAAGCTCACGTTCACGCCGAAGGCCGGGTTTGCTGGCCCGCCGATCCCCTGGCCGGCCTGCGACCACGATGAGAAAGACCCAATAGTGGCGACGGAGAAGGTGGCGAGTGGCTTCTTCGCGGAGGTCGTGAGCCGCCCGAAACAGAGCGATAAGACGGAAGGCGGTGACGGCACTACCTAGTGCCGGTGGGATTCTGATGAAGACGGCTGTGTGCACTGCGGGTCATGAGCATCAGGTTCTCGGGCCGGTCGTCCTGCCGGTTGCCGTTGACATGGTGAACGATCTCATCCGAATGCAGCCGACGCCTAAGCAGGCCCTCCATGACCAACCGAGAGCGTTGGGTGTAACTGCGCCGACCTCCTGTATTGCCTTTGCCAGGACCTACCCGGAACAGCACGTACCCATTGGAGCCCACTATATCGTGCCGACGGCTTTCAAACATGGTTGTCCTGTAGCACGACCGGCACAGGTGCGAGCGGTACTTTTTGGACTTGCCGCAGCTTGGGCAGTAGGAGCCCGCAACATGGTTCTGCCATCGGCCCCTGACGGCATCCCTTGCGTGACAGCGGATGCAGATCGTGCTCGCCGCCAACTTCGGCGCTCCACAGGAGCAGACATCATGCGGGTTCTTGCGACAGCGGCTGCAGACTTCCTGCGTGAGCGAACGTCGCGGGCCGCCGCACTCGGAGCAGGTGCGAAGCTTCATACGCTTAGCTTACTACAAACCAGACAGGACGTCTATCTAGGAGGTTAAAAATGTCACAGGGCGCTCTCTTGCCACTCAGGCGCATTCAAATCGGGAAAGAGGCGACACCCGGGACTGAGGTCGCCGCCTCGGCTCGCCTCCTGGGCGAGGGCGTTCTCCTGGAGGCGTCGCAACTCATCCGGCCAGAGCGCGACTACGGCTCTCTGGCCGGCGGCCACGAGGCACCCGTTGTCGTGGCGCTGGAGTCGAAGCTGGAACTGACGACAGACGCCAGTTACCAGCAAATACTCTACCCGCTCTTCACCATCGATGAGGTGAGCCCGACCGGCATCGGACCCTACGTCTACGTCTTTGACAGCCCCGTCGCCGCCGACCCTGACGGCGCCACCTTCACGCTGGAGGGCGTGGCCTACGACGGCGCCGCGATCATCGAGCAGTTCACGGCGGTCTACGGCTTCGCCACGGAGTTCGGCCTGTCGGCCGCCTTCGGGGCCAACCTCACGGAGATGCGGTCCACATGGGTCGCCAAGAGCCTGACGGCGAAGGCGCCGACCGCCGACCCCGGCATCCCCACGCGCACGCTGATCCCCGCCGACAAGTGGACGGTCAAGCTGGCCGACACGCAGGCCGGGCTAACCGGAGCCTCGGCTCTGGCGGGGATCGTGAACAGCTTCGACCTGACGCTGGCGACAGCCTACCGCCCGAAGCGGCGGCTGAACGGTGACACTGAGTTCGTGGAGCGCGGGCTCAAGATGCACCAGATGACGCTCCGCATGACCTATGACCTGATCGCGGGCGTGGAGACGGAGCGGGTCAACTTCCGCGCGGGCACCCGGCGGTTCATCCGGCTGTCGGTCGGCAGCGGCAACGAGATCATCCAGATCGACATGTGCGGCAACATCCTGGAGCCGCCGACCGCCGGGACGGAGGAGGAGAACGAGACGCGGGAGATCACCTACGTCTCCGCCTATGATTCCACGTGGACAAAAAGCTGGAGTGTGAGCGTGACCAACAATTTGGCTAGTTTGCCCTAACAACCTCGCGGCGTTGCCTTAACAACTGAATACGCGGCTCGCGACCGCAGGGCGGGAAACCGCTAACGGCATATGCGATGGGGCGGCCTAGACCTTTCATCAGGATCGGGCCGCCCCTTGGTTAGAAGGGCCATGAACCGAAGCGAACGACGGCAGCTCGAACAGGAGCTACGACGGCTAGTCCGCCGCAACGGACGGCGGCAGGGAAGGAGCGACCGAGTGTTCAAGGGCGACCGGACGGACGAGCGGGAAGTCCCCCACGATCTGGGCAACTGGTTCACGTTCACGAACCTGAGCGGCCCGGAACTCGATGAGGCTGACCTGCAGGGGACGCGGCGCATGTCGGAGCAGATGAAGGCGCTGCCGGAGAGCGTCGTCGCTGAGGGGATGGCGCGCCGGCGGGAGACTGACGGGGCACAGCCTACGGCGGAAGAGGAGTTCGCCGGCTACGACAAGGCGACGCTGGTGAAGTACGGCGTCACGGCCTGGCGCGGGCCGGGCTGTGAGCGCGCCTGCACGCCGGAGACGCGGGCGGAGCTGGACGCGAAGACGATGGAGTGGGCGGCGCGCGTCGTGTTCGAGATGAACGTGCGGCCCCTGGGGGAAGGAAGCGGTTCCGGCGACTCCTCAGCGACGGGAAGCTCGGACAGCACGTCCCCGCTGAGCTCGCCGGAGCCTATCGAGTCCATCTTGTAGGAGTGACGATGACGCTCGCCGACTACGCCAGGGCCGACGCCAGGTTCATCGCGGACCTGATTGACGTTCGCGTGGGGCTAGACCAGCGGGCGGCGCGGGAGCAGCGGATAGCGCAGGAGAAGACTCAGGGAAGTCGCGTCCAATGACCACAAGCCTGAGTTTCAAAGCCTACGTCAGTCGCCTTGATCTCGACGATCACTTGGCCTCCGCCGCTGACACCATTCTCAATGATGTCCTCAATAGCCCCGCTGAAGCCACTGAGACGAGCCCAATAGCAAGCTCGGTCACTCATGCCGGGGGCCACGTAAGTGCCGGGGATGATCTCTTCGCCCACCCTGAACGTGCCGTCATCAATGCCTTCGGGTTCTGGGATTGGCGTAGGCTTGGGGGTTGGCGTGGATAGCGATTCGGGGGCTGGCATGGCGGCGGTCGCAGTAGGGCCTGGGGTGGTTGCGGCTTCGTCACTGGACGCCAATAGCCCGATGGCTATGAACATCAGGAGAACTAACCCGACTCCCACGGCTGTGGCGATTCGCCAATCGCTAAGCATGTCCCACCTCCTTTTCGCGGGCCAACAGTATAGCACAGGCGCGGGAGCGGAGTTGACGTAATGGCTACCGGCAACGTCGACATCGTTGTCAAGCTCGTGGACAAAGCTTCACGGGGCCTGAGCGCCATCGGACAGAAGGCTAGCGGTCTCGCGAAGACGCTGGGCGGTGCGCTTCGGGCGGGCGCTCTCGCTGGGGGTGTGGCTCTCGTTGGGCTCGTCGGCATCGGTATCAAGCTCATCAAGGCCGCTGCTCAGGAGGAAGCGGGTATCAAACGCCTGGCCGCTGCCGTGAACGCCTCCGGTGGCTCCTGGGCGAAGTCCGGCAAGGCCATCGAGGCGGTCATCAAGCAGCGACAACGGCTGGCCTTCTCGGACGATGATCTGCGCTCCTCGATGGCGCTCCTGACGGCGATCACTGGCGACGTCGATGAAGCGCTCCGCCGCCAGGCTATCGCGATGGACTTCGCCCGTGGCGCGAACATCGACCTGAACACGGCGTCAAAGCTGCTAGGCAAGGTCACAGATGAGAACGTCAACGTCCTGGGCCGTTACGGCATCCGCATAGAAAAGGGCGCTTCTTCGATGGAGCTCCTGCGGCTCGTCCAGCAGAAGTTCTCCGGGCAATCCGCCGCCTTTGCCGACAGCACCGCCGGCAAGTGGCAGAACTTCAATATCGCACTGGACGATGTGAAGGAGACGATTGGAGCCGCGCTCCTGCCGCTGGCGTCACAGCTCGCCGATAAGCTCGCGACGTTCCTGCGGGACCATGAGGAGCAGATCGGGCTGACCGTTCGGAGGTGGACGGAGTGGGGACAGAATACGGCGTTCCCGGCGATCCTGAACTTCCTGCGGGATGCTAGGCCCATCGCCCAGAAGTGGTTCGACACGTTCAAGGTGGGGCTGATGGACGTTAAGGCGGTGTTCCTGTATGTGTTCGGGAACAAGGCGGCGCTGATCGCGGCGCTACTGGCGATTGGCGCGGCGGTCTACATCAGTTTTGGCCCTGTCGGTCTGGCTGCGGCGGCGATGGTGTCCTTCATCCTGCTGCTGGGCGTCATTCACAAGAACCTTGACGCCATCAAGACTACGTCCCAGAAGCTAGGGCCGGTATTCACTGCCCTGAGCGCGCCGCTCTGGCTGATGGCGTCGCCGCTTCTGCTCGTCGGCTTGGCTGTGGGCGTCGTGGCGACCAACTTCGAGCGGCTGAGGCGCGCCATTCTGAACCTCCCCAAGCTGCCCGGCTGGCTGGGCGGGCTGGCTGGGGGTGTCTGGAGTGTACTGGGGCAGGGCTTGATTCGGGCGCATCAGTTCGGCGGCATCACGTCGACGCCCTTCCAGGTCGTGGGTGAACGCGGCCCCGAGCTAGCGGCCCTGCCGATGGGTTCGCGCGTCTTCCCGGCTGGCCAGACCCGGCAGATGCTGGGCGGCGGCGGCGTCACCATCATCAACAACATCTCCGGCACCTGGGACCTGAGCAACCCCAACCACATCGAGCAGCTGACCAGCGCCCTCACCGGCCAGATCAGACGCAACCTGGCGATGGGAGCCTGACGTGTCGCTGACCACGTGGGAGGTGACGCTGGACCTGGACGGGTCGGGTTCCTACGCGACGGACATCACGGCCTACGTCTGGCGCTTCGATAGCCTGCGGATCAGCGGCCGCGGTCGGCGGGCGGACCTCGGTGCCGCAAGCCCGGCCACGCTCACGCTCTCCCTGGACAACAGTGACGGCCGGTTCTCGCCGAAAAACACGGGCGGAGCCTACTACAACACCTTCCACCCCTATGCGGGTATCCGAGTCCGCGCGACCTACAACGCCATCACCTACGACCTGTTCAAGGGCATCATCACCGGCATCGGCGTGAAGCCGCACATCAATGACGCCCTGGTCTACGTCACCGCCGCCGACTTCATGTGGGCACTGGAGCGGACGTCCGTCCGCCTGCCGCTGATGGAAAATCACCACCCCGGCGTCATCATCGACCGGCTGCTGGACCACGCCGAGATCGGGGAGCACGTCGACAACCCCATTTTCAAGGATGACCTCACCGGCTACTCCGTCCTCGGGACGGGAACGAATACCCGCGTCACAACAGGCATAGTCCTGGAGGCACCGGCCGCGCTGGAATCGGTGACAACGGCGGTGACGTCGGGCTGGCGGTACACGATCCCGCACAGTGCAGACTCCGAGTTCCAATCGGTCAAGGTGCAGGCTTCGTGCTATGTCTGGACGCCGCTTCCAGCCGACGAGGGGGAGACGTTCACGATCCGCCTGGGCGACAGCGTGGGTGTTATCGCCACGGCAACGGTCACGCTGACCTCGCAACCCCAGAGGGTGACGGTGAGTGGGACCTTCAACGGCGCGGCGACGGACTTCTACATCGACGGCTACATGACGAGTGCCGCCGCGACGTTCAGGACGGGCGCGGTTCATTGCGTGACCTTCGGCAACGCCTACGCGCGCTCTACCGAGACAGGCGTGCCGACGCTGGAGCGCGTCTTCTTCCATGAAGTCTCCGCCCTCTCCGCCATTCAGGAGGTAGCGCTGAACGAGCTGGGCGGGCTGTTCTACTTCGACGGCGCCGGCGTGGCCACCTTCGAGGAGCGGACGCACCGCTGGGCGGCGAGCCGAAGCCTGACGAGCCAGGTCACCATCGACGAACGGTTCAAGGAACTCGCATACAACGAGGACGCGACGGACCGCGTCGGCGAGGTGATCCTTAGCTATCCGATCTGGGAGAAAGCGGCGACTGAGGAGACGATAGCCTCAGTGGCGCCGCTGCCCCGCGCGATCCCGCCCAATGACACGCTCCGGGTGGAGATCGATTTCGGCGGCGCGACGGCACGGGACATCGTCAAGCCGGTCGCCAACACCGATTACTTCATCAACGCCAACCCGGGCGGCGGTGGCGCCGACGAGTCGGGGAACGTCACACTCGCCTGGGACACGTTCGGCGGCGGCGCGCAGGCCGTCTTCACCAACACGGTCGCCCGCACGGTTCACCTGATCTCGCCCTTCAACGTCCGGGGCAAGCCCGTGCGCCGTGAAGACGGGGCATCGCCCGCACGCGCCACGCCCACGACCGTTGTGCCGTATGCCGCCGTGCTCTCCTTCAGCTTCGGCCTGAACGGCAGTGAGGCTCACATGCAATCGTGGGCGAACTACCTGGCGGCGCGTCATGGCGATACCCAACGGGAGAACATAGCAATCGCAATGGCTGACCCATTCGGCGACATGCCGTTGACGGGGTTGACGGCGGCGATGCTGGCCGCGAAGGTCTCCGACCGGATCACGCTCACGAACGATAACATGCCGACGTCCACGAAGGTCAACGCCGATTTCTATATCGACTCTCTCGATCTCGCCATCGCTGGTCAGGAGATTGCAGCGACCTGGCGACTGGTGCCCGTGGATCTGGCCTACTTCATCATCGACACCGATTCAATTGACGGGGCGAAGGTGCTGGCTCCGTGAAACTAAATGAAGTGCCCCTGCGCATCCCGCTGCCTGACGGCGGCGAGAAGGCTGGCGTGATGCTGGAAGTGACTAGATTGGTTCGCCAACTTCTCAAGGTTCGCTGGCCGGTCATCGTCCTTAATCCCATTGCGGTGATGGATGACCTCACCCGGTCGCCAGGGATCGTCGGGGTGGGCTTCATTCCATGCGGCATGAGAGCGGAAGACGTAGCCTTGTCGGGAAATCTCCGGCCACTTGTGCCGTTCATCGGGTGGAATCCAGACGATGACATAACCATCTTTGCGTTGCCAGACTCCACCCCTCCAATTGTGAGCCTGCGGCCCTCGCGGGGCTTCATAATTTGGGCGGGGGCGAGGGCCAAGTTTGCGCAGCGATTCGCTAATCTTGGCCCGCACCTCTGGGCGCTTAGCGGGGTTCTGATCGCCGCGCTTACTGAGGGCCATCTTTTCCTTCGCCTCGGCAGAGTGTTGGCGGGGCGTCTTATACCAACAGAGACGAGAGCAAAAGCGCCGCACTCGATCACCCCGCCGAATCTCAAAGCTGGATTGACACCGTTCGCAAGTAAGCATGGACTTCATAACACAATGATACCAGTTGTAGGTAGGTAGGGCAACTATGAGCGACACGTGGGTTGCAACGCTGAAAAGTTGGGCGGCAGCGGTGTTGGCATCCGCCGATATGAATCAGGAGATTCGCGACCGGGCGCACGTCCTATCGCTGGCTGTGGACGGCGACACGTCCTCCACCACCATCAAGCACCGCCATCTCTCAGGAACGAACGCCGCACGTCCGGCCTTCGGAGAGGCTGGCCGCCTCTACTACGCGACGGATGACCCGAAGGTTGTTTGGCTGGATGACGGCGCCGCCTGGATCATCGTCGGCGGGGCCGTGCCGCACGTCAGGGCCTACCGGGATACCAACCAATCGATCACAAACGACACCTCCACCGCCATCTCCTTCAGTGGCGAGCGCTGGGACAACGACAACATGTGGGTCATTGGCGCTCCAACCCGTCTCACGATCCAGCACACCGGGCTCTACGCCATCGGTGGCTCCGTCCAGTGGGCGGCGAACGCCACTGGCAGACGCTATCTGAGCATCGTGGCGAACGCCGCTACTAACCTTGGCGGCACCCAGGTAGACGAAGCGGACAGCGGGTCAGAGGTCATCATTCAGAACGTCAGCACCCACTATCGCCTGAACGCCACGGATTATCTGGAGCTCATGGTGCGCCAGGTGAGCACCGCAGCCCTCAACGTCACCAGCGTTGGCAACTACTCGCCCGACCTCTGGGCGACGTTCCTGGGGCCATGACCATTCCCCGCGACGACCCCCTGAAGCGTCGGCCCGAACGTGGGCCACTGCCCGCTCGCGGCGTGCGGCAGCAGAAGCTCGTCGAGGGTCAGTCCGTTGGCGATCACGAGGACGCGGCGGATCCACACGACGTCTACATCCTGCACAGTGAGTTCACCGCCGCAGAGGGGGACATGCGGAAGGTTGCAGCGGGGACGTACACCCTGCACAAGAGCAACCTGAACGCGGAGGCCGCTCCTACGGCGGACGATGACGCTTCGGCCGGTTACAGCATCGGGTCCCGCTGGATATACGGGACATCGGTCTACGTGTGCACGAGCGCCGGAGTCGGGAACGCCAACTGGGAAGACTTGACCAGCGCCGGAGCAACTGACGGCGACGCCATCCACGACAACGTGCCGGGGGAGATCGCCGCTATCACACCAAAGGCGTCTCCGGTCAGCGGAGATTTCCTAGTCATCGAGGACTCGGCTGCGGCGAACGCCAAGAAGTCAATCACGATAGGCGATTTGCCGGGCGGCGGCGCCGAGGCCCACGGCATCGCCGCCCACACCGGACACGCCAATTGGAAGATGATGTACACAGATGGCTCAGGTGACGAACAGGAGGTCGCGCTTGGCGCTGCCCCGTCCGCTGCGCTGGGCCACACCTACTACCGTAGCGCGGGGGTGGCAGCGGCCCCCACGATGGCGCAGGAAATGAAGACTGTCACCATCGTCGTTGAATCCCCTGTTGCGGCGGATAACATCGCCATCAGCTACTTCTTCCAAGCCGTGACGATACGAGAAATTGAACATGCCGTTACGGCGGCCACCAACGCTATCTGGAACATCGAGAAGCGTTCCACTCGTGGAGGGGCCGGAACGGATATCAACTCCTCCGATTTCACCTCGACCACCACTGACGCGAACGCGACGAGCTTCAGTTCCGGGGGTGTAAGCGCGGACTCGTGGCTCGTTCTGGCTGTGACTAGCGTAAGCGGGACACCCGCCCAACTCTGCATCACGATTAGGTACACGGTGGACTGATGAGATACGTCTTCACCACTGGCACCGTGACCCCCACCGACATGCCCGACCACGACGCCCGCGACTCGTTCTTCGAGAACGTAATCCTGTCCGGCAACTTCACGGGATACGACTTCCGCAACGTTAGCTTCTCGCGCTGCCTCGTGGTGGGCGACTGGTCCGGGGCGCTGACCGAGTATTCAACCTCATGGCAGTCGGACTGGTCGAAGTGTATCCTGCCCAGGGACGCCTTCGGGGCTTACTCCCTACCGCCGCGTCACGACTTCATGGCGGCGCTCATCCGGCAACGGGCTGGGGCGCTCTCCCCAGCCCGCCGCACCGCCGCTCAAGGCGTTGCCGACCATCTGGCTGCCGACCACGCTACCTCCTGGCGAGACAGCCTCTACTGGCTCAAAACGACCTATGGCCTGACGAACGCGCAGCTCAAGACGATGCTGGCCACGGTGTTTCAGAACCACCCGGCCCTCGTGAGCAAGGTGAACGCGGTCGTCGGCGGCTCAGAGGGGTCGCTGTCAGCCATCCTCGACTGGGTGCGGCCCGCCGAGGAGCCGCTCGAAATCAGGAGCCGGATAGACCTTCTGCGCGACCCCCGTCTGACCGGCGAAGACAGGCGCGGCATCGAGCTGGTTCTTGAGGCCGACGCGTCGGGTCACCGCGTCCACCTCTACACGCTGCACCCGTGGCCGATGGGGGTGGCAGCGCTGGTGACGGGGACACCACACTGGAACTGGTGGGACTGATGACGCTCCTGTGGATGGACCCCACCGTCGGCATCCTGGGCTACGTGCGCAACGAGGGCGCGTCAGGGCAGGAGTTCTCCTACGAGAACTATTCTGATGGCCCCTTTCAGCCCGTCTGCGGGGGCTGGGCTTCCTACTCCAAGACGCAGCCTGTGTACGATTCTGGTGGGAGCCTTGACAGCAGCTTCGAGCACACACTGCAGTTAGCCAACACTGACCTCATCTACAACGCTGGGGCGTGGGCCGAGACTGCCTACGACTACTTCTGGTGGCCGTTCAAAATCAGGATCGATGCTGGCACCGCCATCGGCATCAAATACGTCTGTCTCTACACAACCAACGACCCGACCGTCATCTCGTCCAGCAACACCTGTTATGGACTCGTCATCACGGCCACTGGAAGTGGGACGGGACTCGTCTCAATCGAGCTAGTCGAGATGACCAGCCTGACCGCTTTCACCAGTCTCGCCAGCTACACTTTCGCCTCCGGCACCCCCAAGTGGATTAACTGCCGCTTCCGGCGCACGGTGGATGGCAGTGGCTTCAAGCCCGCCGAGGTCTGGGTGGACGGCACGAAGCAGATAGACTACAACGGCGCGACCGCCCCCAACAACGTGTCGGCGCTGGTGTCTATCGCTTGGAAGAACGTCGCCAATCCCCCTGGCAAGGGGAAGACCCACCTGACAGCGGAGATGGGCGGGTTCAGGCCCACGGACGAGGACGGTGGCGCTGGCGACTTCGACGGCATGATTCCCCATACTTGGGTGATGCAGTCCTACCAGCCCCACTGCGACATCATCAAGCAGTGGACTCGGACGCTGCTGTCGGACAGTGGGACATCCACGGCGGGCACCGATGCCACCCATGTTTTCGATTCGGGGAAGGCATGGACAACGAACCAATGGATTAACTACAGCGTCACCATGACCAGTGGGGCCGCAAACGGCCAGACGAAGGTGATTTCGTCTAACACCGCCACGTCAGTTGTATGTGCGGCTTTTTCACCCGCCCCCTCCCCCGGGGATACCTACAGCATCGCCACGACATCTACCAAGCACTACCGGCTCATCGATGACTATCACGACGACAACGACGAGCGCGGGCTCACTACCGGTGACCGTCTCTACGAGGCGACCGATCAAGACGAGGTGCTGTTCGGCATCCCCGACATGGGGGCCAGCGACGACCCCCGCGCCGTGATGCTGTATGGCATCGGCGACAATCTGCATCAGCAGGAGTTCTCCTGCCATGTGGACGGAGAGGCGCGGAGCTACGTCTCAGCCGTCCGCTATGGCACCTCCGGCTATCGCATCATGGAGACAACGCCGGGAGCGGCGGCCTGGTCGAAGGCGGCAGTTGACGGGATGGCGATAGGGTCGCGGTTCGTGGCAGGTGTGGAAGCTGACCTGCGCCTCTTCGGGGCCGTCATCCTCGGCCCCACCGTGACGAAGCCCGCGAACAACACCAGCACTGAGAATGCGGACTGTGACGAGCCGAGCAGCCCAGGTGGAGCGGCGCGACGGGTGTTCATCACACATAATGACAGCGCGGAAGAGTACATAGAGCAGGTGCCCGTAGGAGGATGTTGTGGACACTGACTTCGTAACCCAGACCGAGTGCGCCAGGATGCAGGTCAACGTCCACGAAAAGCTGGACGCCGTGATAGACCAGATCGCTGCCCTGAAGGCGCACCTGGACGAGGTATCTGACCTTCACTGGGAGGCGCACACCCGCGAGCACATCGCCGCCGAGAGGACACAGGGACACACGAACGAACTCTTGAACGACGTCAGGATGCGGTTCATCCCCCGCGAGGTGTTCGAGGGGTTCAGTCGCGTGACGGCAGAGAGCGTGAACCGCATGAACGACAGGCTATCACAGCTAGAGGGACGGTTCCTGGGGATAGGGTTGGCGGCGACATCGCTGGGCGCGGTGGCGCTGGTAGTCAGCCTGATAGGAGCGTGACATGACGCACTGTCTGGAGGATGCACAGCGTGAGCGGCGCGAGGCCGAGCGTTTCGCGCGTAACACGGAACTCAGGTGGATGATTTGGGACACTGCCGCTCGCGGCCCTGTCATCGAGTGGCTGTACGACGGCGGCGCGACTGTGAATGTGAACTGATGCCACGTTACCCAAGCGCAATCTGGAAGCCCACGACGAAGTGCAACTACGGCGGCGACAAGACGCACCTGAACATGGGCGTCGTCCTGCACTCAGCAGAAGGATCAGCGGCTGGTCTTCAGTCCGTCATCGACGGACCCCGTGAGGCGTCGTGGCACTTCGAGGTCCACAAGGACGGGAAGATAATTCAGCGTGTGGACTCGGCGGAGATAGCGTGGACGAACGGTTCTTACGAATCAAACCGCCGCTACTGGGGGGTAGAGCACGAAGGGTCGGCCCCGGAGCCGTTGACGGAGGTGCAGTTCCAAGCATCATACGAACTGGTGAAGTGGCTGTTCTCTCAGGCAGGGATAGGAAACTGGGAGCGGCGGGTTACATTGTGGGAGCATCGAGAACTTGGACAGTTTGGCTCGGCGTCGACGTCCTGCCCGGGTGGGCGGATACCGTGGGCTCAATACAAGGAGGACGACATCATGACAGATCAGCAAATCGCAGAGGCGATTGGGCGGATAGCGCGAGCGGGCCAGCTCGGACTGGACAAGGGGATCGTGGGGACGGAGAAGCTGGGCGAACTCGTTGCTAGCCTGAAGTCGGACATCGCCGCGCTGAAGGCATCTGGCGGGACGGCGCCGCACAAGCACAACCTCAGTGCTACCATCAGCGGTGAGACGGAGGAAGCGTGATGGAAAGGTGTCCAGTGTGCGAGGGGACGGGCGAAGTTGAATGGGGCGAAGCGACTGAGGCGCAAGTCTCAGGGCCAAAAATCAGCCTTGTCATCTCCCTGAACTACGATGAGGCTGAGAGCGTGGCCCGTCATGCTGAGTTTGCGGGCGAGTTGGTGACTCAATACATCAAGCGCCTAGTGCTAGAAGAGACAAGCAGGCCGATGGTGAGGCTTACCTGATGGGGCCATCGAGCTAGCCGTCCTCGTGCTCGCCCTGTTGTTGATGACAGTGGGGATGGCTTTCGTGCTGCGCTCGACTCCCCCACCACCGAAGCGCAAGACAGCCAAGGACATTATGAAGCCTATCGATAGGAGGAAGGAATGAGAAGACGAAGTGCGCGACCCCTCAAATTACCACCAGCGCCTTTAGCGGCACACACCCTAGCTCGCTACGGCGCAGGGGGCAGTGCGCGGAAGCTCCATGCCGCAGCATGGGAACGATGGCGAGAAATCCAGCAGACATTGAATGATGCATACGATGAATTCTTTGGGCGCTGGCCTCTAGAGGGAGGATAAGGAATGACGATCATTGCGGATCTGCTCCAACGGCTCACCTCACGGGGTTTCTTGGCGGCGGCCGCTTCCTACAGCATCGTCTTACTGTCCGGCCTGGGCTGGGCGCACTTCGAGGACGGCGTGGTGCTGGCGGCGACGGGGGCTTTGGTGACGTACATCGCGGCGAAGGCGGGCTCGGACGTAGCGACGAAGCGGAACGGCAATGGATAAGCGGTATCTGCTGACGGATGGCAACGTCCTCCACGTGGCGGCGGTAGACGAAGGCGGCAAGGTGCTGACATCTGAGGGCGATAATATCGACGACACCACGGGCTACCGGCTGCTGCACCTGGGGGAGGAGGACGACACAATGGAGCGGTGTGGTCGGTGCTTCCCGGTGGTTTTTGCGGATGGCGACACGGGGAACGAAACCGAGTCTGACTGAGCTTGACCGCATAGCGCGAGCGGTAGCGGCGCAAGCGGAGCGGCATCTACGGGAGGACGCCTACCAGGAGACATGGCTGAGGTTCACGCGATGGCCGCCTCCGAACCGGGTCTACGCCTGGCGTGAGGCGAACTCAGCCCGCAGCCGACTCGCCAGCCAGGAGTCCCGGCATCAGCGAATCAAGAACCTGGGCCCCGCGTTGCTGGAGGCTGGTCGGGGCAATGGGCGGCACCAGGCGAAGACGCTAGAGCGCAGGCTATACGATGTCCTGAGAGCGGCTAACGGTGAGCTTGTGCCCTACGACGTACTGCTGCCGGACATCTTCGGGGGCGAGGACCGGTGGTATCGCAACGAGCTGAAGGTCTACGTCTACCGGCTGCGCCGCAAGGGGCTGAAGATCAGGTGCAAGAAGGGCGTGGGATACGCGCTCACTTCTCCTTCGGCCGCTCGCTGAGGCTGGCGATCGGTTTAGGCCCCGTCCAGCATATCCACCGCTCCCTGTAAGCGCTCAGGGTTCACGTGGAGATAGATCTGCGTGCTCACCAGCGAGGCGTGGCGCATCAACTCTTTGATCGTCACCAGGTCCACCCCCGCGCGCAGCAGGTGCGTCGCGAACGAGTGGCGCAGGGCGTGAATGTGCGCCTTGCAGCGTGGGATCCCGGCCTTCGCCGCGTCCGCCATCAGCCAGACGCTGGCGGCACCGCGCGTCATGTGCCCGCCCTTGTAGCCGACGAACAGCCAGCCACGCCGGGCGGGTTGCGTGAAGGCGGGGAGGTAGCGCCGCAGGGAGAGGGCGAGCGGCAGCAGCGCCTCCTTGTTCCCCTTGCCGATGACGTGAAGGATCGCGGGCTCCCCGTCGCGCCAGATGATGTCCTCGTCCCGCAGAGCGGCCGCCTCCGAGGCGCGCAGGCCGGCGCGGGCGCACAGGAGAAAGTACAGCCGGTGCCGAGGCGGGGCGATGGCGAGCAGGGCGTCGAGCTCGTCGGGCTCCAGGTAATCCGGGAGGCGTGATTTCTTCACGATTTTCCCCGCAAGTTGACGATAACCCTATTGCATTTCCTGGCGGGGCCGGTGTAGGCTACGCGACAGACAGATGATACCATCACTAGAAGGCATTGACAAGAGCGGACGCGCTGTCATAATCGTAGACGGTATGAGCAGCCACAAGCGATGCGCAGCGGAGGGGTGCAATCGGTTCGTGCCGGACGAGCGCCGGTTCGATGCCATCTACTGCTCGAAGCGCTGCCAGTGGCGCACCCTCGCCCGCCGCAACCGCGCAAGGAAAGCCCCGAAAGAGAAGCCCACCGAATGATGCGAAATCGCTATTTTGCGCAATTGGCGGCGATCTAGTGAGCGTCGAAGTGCTGGCCGCACCCCCGAAGCCGCGAGCGCAGATCACCCGCGTGAGGTCTGGCACCGCCTACGAGACCCGCTGCGTGACCTGCGACGGGCCAGCCTACGCCCTCGGTGGCGGCTCCCTGTTCTGCCTGCGCTGCCTGCGGCCGTTCATGGCAGCCGGTGAGCGCTTCCAGCAGCGGATCAGCGTGCGAAGGGCGGAGGAGACGGCGTGAGCGAGCGGCTGTTCACGCTGATGCTCGTGGCGATGCTCGGCTTCGGCGTCGGCCCCTGGGTGTGGGCGCTCATGGAGGCGCTGCGATGACGGCCCAGGAGAAGAGTGGAGCCTTCGGTGCGGCGTTCGCTGGACTGACCGAGAAGTTGCCGCTGCGCTTCTGGGCCAAGGTGCGGCTCGGCGATGATGGCTGCTGGGAGTGGACAGGGGCGCGCAGCGCTGGAGGATACGGTTATTTTTGGTGGCAAGGTTCGCATCTCCGAAGCCACCGTCTGGCCTACTCGCTTCTTATTGGCCCGATTCCCAGTGGACTTACCATCGATCACCTTTGTCGCGTGAGGGCCTGCGTTCGGCCAAGTCATCTAGAAGCGGTAACGATGCGGGAGAACATTCTACGAGGCTTTGGGGCGACCGCGATCAACGCATCTAAGACTCATTGCAATAAGGGGCACCCATTGAGTGGAGCGAATCTCTATCTTCGTCCGGACGGTGGACGCAGATGTTTGGCCTGTAAATTGGCCTTTGACCGGGCAGCTTATCCAGGGCGGCGGGAATATTACATCGCATACAACAAGTCTCATCGCGAGAGAAAGCGCGAAATCAAACGTCACTACAGGAACCGTCGGCGCATGACGGCCCAGGGAGCCGGTTAAAGCAATGGGGTCTTCCCGTGACAACGGGGCGCACAGCCTCAAGCCTTTGATCGGCTCCCCGGTCCGTGATCCCCTCCCCAAAGGCGTCACGGGCTTGCCCCCCATAGCCGGGTCGGTGGCGGCAGACGCCGGCCCGGCATCTTTCACCTTTGGCGATCCCCGTTTGCCTGCCCGCTTCTGGGCGAAAGTGCGCGTCTTGGAGAACGGGTGTTGGGAGTGGACGGCGACACGGCGCACAGGATATGGACGATTCAAGGTTGGCAGCCGGCGGGATCGTACGGCTAGGTTTCTGCAAGCGCATCGCTTCGCGTATGAGACGCTGGTCGGCCCGATCCCCGAAGGGCTTGAGTCCGACCATCTCTGCCGGAATCGCCCCTGCATCTTTCCCGCCCACATCGAACCCGTCACTCCGCGAGAAAACGTATTACGGGGAGATGGGCCATCGGCCCGCGCTGCACGGCAAACCCATTGCCTACGCGGCCATCCCTTAAATGAAATCAACACCTGTCGCCTCCCAAGTGGTAAACGTGAATGTCGGCCCTGCCGACGCCTACGCCAAAACGCAAGAAACATCGCCATCGCTTCCTCGCAGGCAGGGTACATCTCCAATCGCCGCACCCCCTTGCCCGAACGGGTTTTGCCCTGCCTGCCGGGCGGCGATGGCCCGAGAGGCAGCGGGGCCGGATCGACCCACGGCAGGAGCCCGTTCAGTTGAAGCGCACCGGCTCCGCTGCTATCCCATCGAAAGAAGAAGGCCCCGGCGTGCTGAGCGCCAGGGCCTAGCGCACCGATAGGAGGTTCTACCGATGCAATCCGATTCTACCAGACACACGCCGGGGCCGTGGAAGGCGGAGATGGCGCCGAATCAGTTTGCCGAGAGCGGCTGGGTCGCGTTCGTCTGCGGCAACTACAAGGATGGCTGCGGCGACCAACTGGCCAATGTCACTACCAAATTCCACGATGGGGGCCGCCAAATCCCGGCGGAGGAATGGGCGGCCAACGCCCGCCTCATGGCCGCCGCCCCCGACCTGCTGGCGGCGCTGGCGCGGCTCACCTTGCCCGTGAACGTGCATGGAGAATCAGTGACGGGATCGGTCACCCTGGTGGTGAGCCGCGAGGATTTCGACCTAGCCCGCGCCGCCATCGCGCAGGCCCGCGAGGTGGCATCGTGAGCGCCCCCGAAGACCTCCTCGCGGAAGCGGGCGCCGACCGCCGGGCGTTGGGCGAACGCCTGCGCGCCGAACGCGAGCCCACGCCCGCCAGCGTGCGGGCGGAGCGAGATCCGAAGACGCGGGCGCTAGCTCGGGAGGCGGCGCTCACGACGACGGCAGCCGAGTGGTTGGCGGAGATCGAGCAGCAGGCCCACGAGCAGCCGGAGAGAGCGTACGTCGCACTCCCCGGCGACTGGGGCCGCGTGCTGTTCATCCTCAAGGACCGTGACCGCTTTGTCGGCTATGAGTACGGCGGGGCGCAGGTCTGGACGCGCAAGGGCGGCGAGCTGGACTACTTCTTGGCGGCGCCACTGGGTGTCCAGGTCCTCAGCCGCGAGTCCGCAATCGCGCTGCTGGCGCAGGCGATCGAGAAGGGGGCGTAATGATCGCCCACGTCTGCGATATCTGCGACGAGAAGACGCCGTACAGCATCCCCCGGCCCAGCGATGTGCCGGTTGGCTGGTATCTAGTGCGTCAAGGAGTCTTCGACGCCTATTCCGATTCAGGCGCCCTCGTTTGTTCGCTCCGGTGCCTACGGCAATGGGTGAAATTGAAAGGGGAGGAACCGATGAAGACTGCATCGACCAGCCCTAGCGGCGGGACAGAGGCATAGATTGGCTCAAAACCACGGCGCTCTCGTTGTGTGTGGGGTTGGGTGTGGGCGTCGTGGTACTGGGCCTGAGTGCAGTAGGGGGAGATGATGGACAACCTGATAGTGTTCGTGCCGTTCATCCTGGGCCTGACGCTGTTCTCCGTGCTCTACGTGGCGGAGAGACTTTCGGCCCGTCGATACCAGAGGCGGATAGAGCGGCGGTTATCGAGCCTACGGTACAGCCTGACGTACCCCCGAATCCCCCGCCCGTACCAACACAAGGCACGATAGAGGCGCTGATATGTTCTTACGACTGGGATTGTGGAACGGCCCTACGGATCGTGGAGTGCGAGTCACGCATGGACCCGAGCGCCGTGGGCTGGACGGGGGAGAGTTTCGGATTGTTCCAGTTGTACGCTCCAGTTTGGGGGCCATTCTTCCCCGGCTTCTGGGAGCTGTGGAGCGATGCCGAGTGGAACACGGCGAGCGCGTGGGACATTTACGTCCGGGCTGGCTACTCGTGGACGCCCTGGGATTGTTGGTGACGCCATGAAGCCAGAAGAGATTGCGGCCATCAAGCCGCGGCGTGCTGGCCGCGACGGTGGAGGTAGTGGAGTGACCGAGCGCTGCCCGGATTGCGAACAGCGATTGGCTGAGGCGACGGCTCTGGCTTCTGCGCTGGCCGAATGCGCCACGTTGCTCACCCAGGAGATCGGGCATGGCTACATCTGGCAGCGGGCGGACAAGCTAATGCAGGCTCTCGATCATGAGACTATGGTGGTGCTTCACCTCCGGCGGGCGCTGCGCGAGTGGGGCTCGATTATAGCCATGGAGAGCGAACTCCCAATCAGGTACGATCCGCCGATGGACGCCAACCGATGTAGTTGTCCTTGTCATGTTGGCGCGGCGACGGGCGGGCGGTGCTGTCTGCACCGCCCGATATACACCTCATGGCAGCACCCATCCGAGTTGGGAGAAAAGACGACATGACGCCCAGCGACGAGCGCGCCATCCTGGCCGTGCGGCTGTTGGCAGTCCCGAAGCATGGCGTTGCAACTGATGCCTATCTTAGAGAGGCAGCTGAGCGATGAGCGACGAAGAGACCAAAGCTGCCGTAACCATCACCTTCAAGTCCTCTTCTTCCGAACGGGGCAAGGAGGGCTACGTGACCACGGTGACCTCCGACGCCACGGAGGCTGACGTGGACCGCACCGCAACGCTGGCAGCGCGGGCCCGACAGGCGGCGCTCCAGGAACTCAACGGTGAGAAGGAGACGGAATGAGCGACAACGAGAGCAAGGAGCTGACGCAGGCGGAACCCGAAGGCATGCCCGCGATCGCGCCGACCGACATGGACATGGCCCGCGCCCTGGTGGCGTCGGGCTTCTTCCCCACGATCAAGAGCGCGTCGCAGGCGCTGGTCAAGATCCAGGCCGGGCGGGAACTCGGCTTCGGCCCCGTCGCTTCGATGATGGGGATTCACGTCATCCAAACTCGCGAGCGCACGAGCATCCAGCTCTCCGCGAACATGCTGGCGAACCTGGTGCGGCGGAGCGGGACTTACGACTTCGACGTCCTGGAGCATGACGAAGAGCATTGCGTGATCCGGTTCTTGCGCGGCGGGCACGCCATCGGCGAGAGCCGGTTCACGATGACCGACGCGAAGCGGGCGGGACTCGCCGAGCGCGATGTCTGGAAGGCATACCCCAAGAACATGCTCTACGCCGCCGCGATGCGGAACGGGGCCAAGTGGTTCTGCTCGGAAGTCCTGCTGGGCGCGCCGATGCCGCTGTCCGACAGCGAGCCCGAGGCGGGCAGTGTGGACGTGGAGACGGGCGAAGTCTTCGAGGGTGAGGCGGTGCCGGTGGTGAGCGCCCCGCCGGAAGGCTACAAGCCGAACTGGGACGCCTTCTGGGCCACGGCGAAGGAGCTGGGGCTGAGCCGAGAAGAGGTGCATGCCTTCTGGGATTTGCCGCCCGATGAGGGCGCGCTGAAAGGCTACGCGGAAGCACGATCGGCGGCTCTGGGCCACACGCTCATGGAAACAGTGTCCTTGATGACAACTGGCCTGGCCGACATCGCCGCCGCCAAGGCCGAGCCCGCGCCCCCGTCTGACGAGGCGGGCTGGGTGCCCCGCGAGATGGCGGAGGCCGAGCGCAAAGCCGCGAAGGCTCCCGCTGCGCCCACCGGCCGCGTGAAGCCCGCACCAGAGACGACGCAGGACGCCGCCGACATCGACGAGGCCCGCCGCTCGTTTCTCGCCGCCGCCAGCGAGAAGAAGCTGACGACGCAGGCCACGATGCACGAGGCGCTGCGCTTTCCCTGTGGCGGCCAGGGGAACCACACTGACGGCGATCCGAACGCCTGCAAGGCGCTGATGGAGCACCGCACGATGCTGGCGGTGGACGGACGGGGCGAGGCCGGCGCGTGGTGGACGCTGGAATGCGTGCTGCGAGGCCAAGAGCTCGCGCCGTGGGCGGACCCCGAGCCCGAGCCCGAGCCGGAAGCAGAACCCGAAGAGGCCGCCCAGGCGGCGATCAACGAGTAACGATGGCAACGACTACACGCACGGGCGCCGAATTGCCGCATCCCGCTATCAAACGATGGGCCCGACTGGGCAACAAGAGTCTTTTCTTGGGGGACCGGAACGAACTGTGCGATTGCCGCCCGAGGGATCACACCCACCGATGGGTAGTCTTCGCCCATATTCTGGAAGATGGGGACTTGCCGCCCATATGCCCGCACTGGCGGATACCGAACTGGGAGGGGGCGGAGGCATTCGAGTTGAATACGGACGATGAGGCGGAGGCGGTTGAAGCCTTCAATCGCTGGGAGGCGTGGGTGCGGACATGAAGCCCCTGAGCGCGAACGTTAGCGTAGCCTGCGACTGCGGGCGCATCTTCCTGGCGCTGGTCCGCCCGCCCGACTGGAGCGCGTACTGCCCGAAGTGCGCCGCGCTCTGCCGCGTCACCGTCACGCTGGAGGCGATGGGGTGAAACCTACCCAACTCTTGCCCGACGCAACAAACTATCGCCCGCCGCCTGCCCTCGGCGACATGCGCCCCATCGCCGCCACGGAGCCGCAACACGTGCTCTACCGTGGCAGGGTGCGCAGGGTGCGGGCTGTGATCGTGGCGCAGCACCAGCGCCACCGCTACTACGTGCTGACGTTCAAGCGCGGCCACGCCCCGAGGGATGCACACCTCTGCGCCATCGGCCCGAGGGGCCAGCGGCACGTTAACGGAGTGGTGGTGCGGAGCGACCACTGCACGCCGCTAAAGGCTGGCCTGCGGTGAACGCCACGCTCACGCCCCGCGACAAAGCGATCTTGCGCTGGCTCTGGCGGCATCCAGGGGCCAGCATCCGCGAGCTCATGGCGGGCTGCCGCATCCCGAGTCCCTTCTCCGTGAACTACAGGCTGGAGCGGCTCAACCATTTGGGATATATCAAGCCACGGCCCGCGAGGAGCGAGCGCACGAACACGCTGACGCCCGCCGGGCTGTTGGCGGCGCAGGGGTATCGGCTGCTGTGGTGGGAGGCGGAGTATGTGGGCTAAGCTAGACGACTCCTTCTTTGAGCACCGCAAGGTGGTGTCGGTGAGTCCGTTGGCCCGGCTCCTCTTCCTTGCCAGCCTTGCCCATTCGGCGAAGCACCTGACGGATGGCGTTATCGCCAGCGGGTACCTTCCTGGCATCAGGACGAACGCCGGCGCCAGCAAGCGCCATGCTGCTGAGCTGGTGAGCGCTGGTCTCTGGGAGGATCATCCTGCCGGGTACTTCATCCACGACTGGCTAGACTACAACCCTCCAGCAGAGCGTGTTCTTGCGAAGCGAGCGGCGGCGAAACTGCGAATGAGCGAGTTGCGTTCCCGCGAACAAGACGGCGAACAAGACGCGAACGTTCAAGGTGAACAGGGTAGCGAAGTTCACGCGCGTACCCGCGCGATACCCGTCTCCCGTAGCCCGTTACCCGTAGTCCCGTAGGAAAGGAAGCTACTTCGTAGCATATCTGGAACTGGTACTGAACAGTTCCAGTACCAGAAAGCAAAGAGAGGACGTTACGAATTGCCGTACGACATAGAGGCCGAAGTTGACGCGGCCATTATGGAAGTCGCTCAAGCTTGGGGAATCCGCACAGATACCGTTGCGCCCATCGTTGACGAGTATGGCGTTCCGCTTGTTCGGGCGGCGCTGTCTCAAGTTCAGGACGAGATGGCGAACGGATACGCTGTCCAAAAGCCGTTTGGCTACATGGTGAGCCTTCTTCGCAAGGGCGTGATCCAGGCAGCCGCTGTGGTGGACGTGAAAGGCCAGGCGGAGGCGAGCGCGCTGTACGAGCGCTATCATCGGGGCCGGGCGCTTTCAGGCAAGGGACCGTGCGTCTGCTGCACCGACGCGGCGGAGGTGTATGAGCGTTACCAGTGCGGGAAGGCGACGACGTGAGCTCCTGGTCGTTCACCGTGAAGGGCGAGCCCCAACCGAAGGGCAGCGCTCGCGCCTTCGTCCGCAACGGGCGCGCGATCGTGACAAGCGACAACCCGGGGGTCCGGCGCTGGGAGGAGACGATCCGCTTCGTGCTACAGGACTGGCCTCACGGCATCCTCACCGGCCCGGTATCGCTTGTGATGGTGTTCACGCTAGTCCGCCCCGCGAGCGTGTCGCCCAAGCGCCGGCCGTTCCCCACGGTGCGGCCGGACGTGGACAAACTGGCACGTGCTGGACTGGACGCCATGAGCGGCGTGGTGTTCTCTGACGACGCGCAGGTCATCGAGGCGCTGGTGGGGAAGGTTTACGGAGAGGTGCCGGGGCTAGCGTGCGAGGTTCGATGGTGATCCCAGAGCCGCAGGCGCACGCCGCGCTCGGCTTCAAGGCGCCGGCGAACGTGCGCGCCCGGCACCAACGCATCATCGCCCTGCGCCGCGAGGGCTGGTCGATGCCGATGATCGCGCTGAAGCTCGGGCTCTCGGCGCACTCAACCGTGCGGTATCACGTGCTGGGTCAGTGCGACTGCGAACGGAGGACACGATGAACGAAGAACAACTAGCGGTGCTGACGGAGAAGGAACTCCACGATTTGAGGTATGGTTGTGAGGGCACGAACCACCCTCTCTGCGAACTGACTGAAGCACACCTCACTGCCCTTGCCGACGCCCGGCTGGAGATGCATGAGGCACGGTCTGAGATTGCACAACTCAAGACAGACTGGGCATCGGTTTGCGCCATTGCTGACGAGCGTAAAACGATGTGCTGGGAGGCAATATATAAGGCGCGGGCACTGGAGGCTGAGGTCGCACGGCTCACGAAGGGGGCCAACTGATGCCGGATGGGAACGCGCGTGCTATAATCGTGCCGCGATGATGCCGGTCCTCACGGTCACGCAAGCTCGCTGGCTGGTCGGGATGTTCGGCTGCTGGCCGACGTCCTCCGCGATCGTGGTGCGCGACCCGCCGATGTTCTGCATCATCTTCCCGTCGCCCTGGGAGTACGCGAGGAACTGATGGCCCCCTACGGCTACACGACCAGCACGTGGACTAATGCCTCCGGCGCCTTCAGCGGGACGTTCTTCCGCATCCGCTTCAGCGCGCTGCCACCGCCCGTCCTACGGCCCCGCGTCTGCGCGCACTGGCTCTTCGGCCTGTCGTGCGACGCCCCGCGCCGGGATGTCCGGCGCGCCTACCGACGCCTGGCGAAGATAGCGCACCCGGATCTGGCGCCACCCGAGCGGAAGGCGGAGCTGGGGCGCTGGATGAGCATCCTGAACACGGCCTATGAAGCGCTGGAGACGGGCGTCGCAACGTGAGCGTCAAAGCGTGCAAGCCGCTGCGCAGCATCCGTCCCGGACTCTGGCGCTGTGCCCGGCACCCCGGCTTGCCCCTGCGCCATTCGCTCGCTATCGCTCATCACGTCGGCTTCTGGGACGTGAGCCCGGAGAACGCTGCCGAGGTGCTGGATATCCCGAGGGGGATGGGCTGCCAGCTGAGCGATATCTACTTCGAGTGCGGCGACCACGGGGAAGAGGCGGCATGACATGACGATCAGCGGCGACCTCCTTCTGGCCGGGCCAGCTGGGGCGGCTGGCCCGGCACTATGCCGATGAGCTGCCACGTCGTTGGAGCACACCGGCATCAGCGGCTGAAGCGGCTGCGCCGGAAGCTCCTGCGCTGGACGCAGCTCAGGCGATGGCGGGCGGTGAAGTGAGGATACATGTCGACATCGAGCCGTGGGCCATCATGGTCCACGTCTACTTGAACGGCGTGGATATCTCGCGCTGGTGCAAGGGTGCTGACGATGAGAGGGGCACGGTCATTGTGGCCAGGGATGTGCATATGCTCGGCCTGCCCGAGCGGCTGATAGGGCCTGAGCGAACCGTCACCACTGTATTAGGCGAACCTCATGAGGAGGAATGGGAAGTTGTGGTCAATGGTGTGCTGGAGATACGCGGGGTAAAGAAGGCACGCGAGAGCTTCTTGGCGTCTGAACGGCAGCGGAAGGTGGAGCGCGCGCGGGTGACGCTCCCATGAGCCCGACCCGCATCCTCTCGCCCTGCTCGGAGCCCCGCTGCCCGGACGCTGGCACGGACCGAGGCCGCTGCCCACGCCACGCCGATGCCCACCAGCGCGCCGGCAACACGCCCCTGCGCCGCTCAGAACGCGCCTTCTACGCGACTCCCGAATGGCGGGCGCTGCGCTACGCCGTCCTGCTGCGCGACCCGATCTGCAAGCTCTGCGGGCGGGCACGGAGCACGCAGGCGGACCACAAGACGCCACGCAGCCAGGGCGGGGCCGACACGCTGGCGAACCTACAAGGCGCCTGCCATGGCTGCCACTCGCGGAAGACGGCGGCGGAGAACCGCAGCGAGGGCGGACGATGGGGATAGGGGGTCAGAATTTCTAGCACCTGCGCCCCACTTTGGCGCCGCCTAGCATCGCTCGCACGACCGCGAAATGAGAATCTGAAAGAGGTCAGACCTTGACTGCTGGCCGCCGCCCGAAGCCCACCGCACTCAAGGTACTCACCGGGAATCCAGGCAAGCGCGCCCTGAACAAGCGTGAGCCGAAGCCTGCGCCGGGATCAACGGAGCCGCCCGACTGGTTGCGGCACCGGGCGAAGCTCCTCTGGAAGAGGGTGGCTCCGCTCGTGATGGGCATGAAGGTCCTGACGCCGGCGGACGTCCACTCTCTCGCCCTCCTCTGCACTGCCTACGCCGAATACCTGGACGCACGCGACGAGGTGCAGAAGCACGGTATGACATATGAGAGCCGCCATCTCCAGATGGACGAAGCCGGGCACACCGTAGAGCGAATCATGATCCGGCCCCGGCCGGAAGTCGCCATCGCCTCGGACGCCTGGAAGCGCGTCTACAACATGTTCCAACAGTTCGGGCTCACGCCGAGCAGCCGTTCGCGTCTCACCGTTGAGGACCCCGATAAGGACGCGAACCCCTTCGAGGCGTGGAAGCGTGGGCAGCAGGCGAAGTGATTCCCGTATCTGGCGGGCACCACTTCCGGAGAAGGCGGTATAACAATTGACCACCGCTATCGCCCCCCCCGTCACCGAGTACGCCGAAGCCGTCCAGGCGGGCCGCATCGTCGCCGGCAAGTGGGTGAAGCTGGCTTGCGCGCGCCACCTGAACGACCTGGCCACCGGCCCGGCGCGCGGCCTGCGTTTCGACGAGCGGGCGTCGGAGCGCGCGATCGCTTTCTTCGGCTTCCTGCACCACAGTAAGGGCGAATGGGCGGGGCGGCCGTTCGACCTGGGCGCCTGGCAGAAGTTCGTCGTCGGCTCCCTGTTCGGCTGGCAGCGCGAGTACGGGCGCTGCCCACAGTGCGCGTCGTGGCTGCCGATGGGGGACGGCACGATTGACTGCCGCGTCTGTTTTGCGCCGGATGACGAAGAGGAGCAGGCACCAGCGGAGACGGGCTGGTTCCGGCGCTTCAGGATCGGATACACGGAGGTTGCCCGCAAGAACGGCAAGAGCACGCTCGCCGCCGGCGTCGGGCTGCTGCTGGCGTTCTACGATGACGAGCCCGGCGCGGAAGTCTTCTGCTCGGCCACGAAGCGCGACCAGGCGAAGCTGATCTGGGGTGAAGCGCAGCGGATGGTGAGGAGCTCGCCGGAGCTGCGCGGCGATATCAAGGTGCTGGTGGGGAACCTCCACTCCGGCAACTCCAAGTTCATGCCGCTCGGCGCTGACGAGGATTCCACCGACGGGCTGAACATCCACGGCAATCTCGTCGATGAGCTACACGCCCACAAGACGCGGACGATGTGGGACGTTCTGATAACCGCGATGGGCTCCCGCCGCCAGCCGCTCACGTTCGTCGTGACGACGGCGGGCTCGGACCGGCAGTCGATCTGCTGGGAGCAGCATGAGTACGGCGAGCAAGTCCTGGCCGGGGTCATCGATGACGATAGCTACTTCGCCTACATCGCAGCGATAGACGAAGAGGACGACTGGAAGGACCCGGAGTGCTGGCCGAAGGCGAACCCGAACCTTGGCGTGTCGGTGAAGCTGGAGTACCTGCTAACCCAGTGCCGCCAGGCGGAGCATTCGCCGGCGAAGCAGAACACATTCCAGCGGCTCCACTGCAACCGCTGGACGCAGCAGGTCGACCGCTGGATCGATCTCGATCTGTGGGACGCTAACGCTGGGACGGTGGACGAGGCGGATCTCGCGGGCCGCGAGTGCTACGGGATGCTGGACCTGGCCACTGTCTCCGACATGACGGCCTGGGTGATGGGCTTCCCCTCCGAGGTTGGGCGGAAGTTCGGGAGCCACATCTGCGATGACGAGTGCCTGGACATCGTGGCTCGCTTCTGGTGCCCGGAGGCGAAGCTGACCGACCCCTCCAACCGCTACGCGGACCAGTACCGGGTGTGGCGCGACAAGGGCGCGCTGAGCGTGACGGTGGGCAACGCGACCGACTTCGCCTTCGTGCAGGCGCAGATACTCAAGGACGCGCAGATGTTCCGGCTCATCGACATGAACGTCGACCGTTTGTTTCAGGCGCACCAGATTGCTGGTACACTTGCCGATGAGGGTATCAAGATATTCGGGCTAGGGATGGGCTTCCTGGGCATGGCGGCGCCGATGGCGGAGTTCCACCGGCGCCTGCTCGGTCACAAGGTCCACCACGGGGGCAACCCGATCCTGCGCTGGATGGCCGATAACGTGGCGGTGAAGCAGGACCCGGCCGGGAACCTGAAGCCGGATAAGGCGACGTCGCAAGGGAAGATCGACGGCATCATCGGGACCGTAGGGGTGATCGACCGCGTGATGCGGCATGAGACCGCTGAGGTCGGGGTGATGTTCGTATGATCGACGGGGCCGACCGCCGCGCGCTGGGCACCTTCGCCATAATGATCGTGGCGGTGGCGGTGGCGACTCTATCGATGGCGGTGGTACTGGCGGTGGCGGTTCGGCTGTTCTTATCCCTGAGTGGAGTGTGACGACATGGGCCTGATCGCTGATACACTACGGATCGGCAACAGGGCGCCCGCCTTCGTGCAATCGCAGGGTGGATGGGGTTCGGCCCCGCCGCAGACAAGCTATCTCAACTTCGCCCGCGCCTACGCCACCAACGAGATCGTCTTCGCCGCTATCGAGTTGCTGGCGTCGTCGGCCGGCGAGCCGCATATCAGCGGCCGCCGCTGGCGCCGCAACAAGGCGACGATCCGCAGCCTCTACGCGGACTACATGTCGAAGGGGCTCACGCGACCCAACGCGCGTCTCGTGGAGAATGGCTTCGTTGAGGAGCTGGATAACCACCCGCTTGTCAGGCTCCTCAACGCTCCCAACCCGTTCATGTCCAGGGGCCAGATGTGGGGCACCGTCGTCATGGACCGCTGCCTGGCGGGGAACAGCTATCTCTACAAGGCGCGGGTGCAGAACGGCCCGCTTAAGGGCACCGTGGCGGAACTCTGGCGGCTGCGCCCGGACCGCGTGCGAGCGATCCCTGACCCCGCGAAGTTCATCTCCGGCTACGAGTACAACCTCGGGACGGAGAAGATCATCTACCCCGCGTCCGACATCATCCACTTCCGGACCCGGAACCCCCTCAACGACTACTACGGGATGCCGCCGCTGATGGCGATCTCTGGACGCATCGACATCGACGGCTACATGAAGGACTTCCTGAAGGGCTTCTTTGAGAACGGAGGCACCGGCCCCGGCGCCATCCTCACGGTCAAGGGCACCCTCAGCGCAGCAACCAGGGAGAAGATCGACGCGGAGCACGACCAGCGCTTCGGCAATCCCAGCCGTCCCGGCAAGCTGATGATCCTCGACAACACCGAGTCCACCTACCAACAGATGGGGCTCAACCGTGGCCTCCGCGACGCACTGCCGAAGGAACTGAACGCGATGCAGGAGTCGCGGATCGCGATGGCGTTCGGCATCCCCGGCTCCATCCTGGGTCTGCTGATCGGCTACGAGTCGTCTTCCTACGCCAACAAGCGGGCCGACTGGCAGGTTCTGTGGGACGTGACGATGGCCCCGATGCTGAGCGACCTGGACGACGTGCTGAACCTGTCGCTGATTCCCGACTTCGGGGGAATCGATGAGGTCTACTTCGACCTGGACGACATCAAGGCGCTGCAAGAGGACGTGGACAAGATTCAGAAGCGGGAGCGTGAGAACTTCCAGGCAGGTGCGATCAGCCTAGAGGAGTTCCGCGACGCCATCGGGCGCGATCCTGACATCAAGGAAGGGACGTTCTTCGTGCCGTCGAACATCCAGCCGGTGGAGTTCGATGATCTGTGCTCCGAGCCGGAGCCGATGCCGATGCCCGCCGAGGAGTCGGAGGTGGAGATGCCGATGAAGGAGGAGATGGCGGCGTCGCTATCGTGGGCCTCGATGCCGGATAGCGTGAACACCATCGTTGCCGTGCCGCGCTGCCCGACGTGCAGCCGTGGGATTGGGCGGAATATCCAGGCCGGCGGCGAATTATGGTGTCGGAATTGCAAATCTGAGTTTGTAGTCCGGCCATCCCCCTCTCTTGACAACTTGAACCGCTAATCCGATAATACTGACAACTGAATATCGCAGAGCCTTAGCGCTCTTTCGCGGACCATAGCGTCCCTCTGGGGCGCTATTTTCGTTTGCGAGGGAGTCTATGGAACAGAAATTTACGAGTCTGAAGCCCACGGCAGACCTGCCGAGGCTACACGCCATCCTTGCCGCCCGCGCCGTAGCCGACCGCCAAGGCCAGGGCTGGTACTCAATAACCAACCTCTCCCAGACCGAGGCCGAGGTCGTCATCTACGACGAGATCGGGATGTACGGCGTCACAGCGGGCGACTTCATCAACGCCATCCGTGACATCAAGGCCAGCACGATAACTCTGCGAATCAATTCCCCCGGCGGCGACGTGTTCGATGGCATCGCTATCTTCAACGCTATCGCTCGTCACCCAGCCACCGTCAACGTCTACGTTGACGGCATCGCGGCCTCCGCCGCGTCTTTCATCGTCCAGGCCGGCGACATGAGGACGATGATGCCGCACTCCCAGATGATGATCCACGACGCGCACGGCCTAGTCATGGGGCCAGCGGACGACATGCGGAGGATGGCGGACGTGCTAGACATGAACTCCAACAACATCGCGTCCATCTATGCCTCGCGGGCTGGTGGCACGGTGGAAGAGTGGCGGGCCAAGATGCGTGAGGAGACGTGGTTTGATGACGTGGCGGCGGTCAGGAACGGGCTTGCGGACCGCATCGAGGGCATGGACTCCGAGGCGCTTCTGGAGGCCGAGATCGTGGACGACCCCGACCCGGAGCCGGAGCCCGAACCCCCAGCGCCGCCCGACTACGCGGCGCTGTTCGACGAGATCGTCGAGGGCGAGTCGGACGCGATCTTCGGCATCGTCGTGGAAGAGGAATACGTAGGTGTTTAATGCCTATCCCGAAGCCCCGCAAGGGCGAGGGCGAGAAGAAGTTTATATCCCGCTGCATGGGCGACGACGTAATGCAGGAATACGACCCACCACAACGACGGGCGATATGCCAGTCCCAATGGGAAAGGAGAACAGAGGACATGGCTGAAGACAAGGCCAAGACGGTCGAGGTAAAGATCGTCCCTGAAACCCCGGAGGAGATGCAGGAGTTCCTGGCCGACGACAAGCGCTCGGCCCAGGTCTTCGGCGACCCTGAGCTGCGGGCCGAGTTCCTGAAGAACTACGTCCGTAACGTGAACAAGGCACGGCCCGACATCCAGCGCATGATCGACGACGGCGTTCAGAAGGGCATGAAGCAGTTCATGATCGAGAACGGCGTTGAGCGCCCGGACGTGACCGTCAATCTCAAGGAGCTCCCACAGAAGGGCGCCGCCTACAGCCGCCGGGCCATCGGCGCCGCGCTCGACAAGGAGTTCACCGACACGGCAGACTTCCTGCAGAGCATCTACCACCAGAACCCGGCGGGTGTGGACCGCTGGCGGAAGATTCGCGCCGACTACAGTTCGATCGAGCCTTCCAGCGGCGGATTTTTGGTTCCTGAAGTCCTGCGCTCCGAGCTCCTGCGCGTAGCGTTGGAGACGGCCATCGTTCGGCCTAGGGCGCGGGTAATCCCGATGGACTCCAGTCGAGTCCCGTTCCCGACCATCGACAGCACCACCCACGCGACGACGGTATTCGGTGGTGTAAGTGCATCCTGGACGGAAGAAGGGGGTTCGTTGGCCGAGTCCGAGGCGCGGTTCGGCAGGATCGTGCTGGACGCCTCCAAGCTGGCGATTCGGTGCGACGTCCCGAACGAGCTTTTGCAGGACTCGATCATCAGCTTCGCGGCCTTCATCGACTCCATCCTCCCGGCGGCGATTGCCTGGTTCGAGGACACGGCGTTCATGACCGGCCATGGCGTCGGCCAGCCCTTGGGCGTGCTGAACTCTCCGGCGATCGTTGAGGTCAGCAAGGAGACGGGCCAGCTCGCAAGCACGATTGTCTGGGAGAATGTCGTCAAGATGTACGCCCGGATGCTGCCGTCCAGCCTCAACTCGGCGGTGTGGGTGTGCAACATCAACACCTTCCCGGAACTGGCGACGATGAGCCTTTCGGTCGGCACCGGCGGCTCGGCCATCTGGCTGAACAACGGCGCTGCGGGTCCGCCCATGAGCATCCTCGGCAGGCCGGTCATCTTCACGGAGAAGTGCCCGACGATCGGCACTGTAGGCGACATCAACTTCCTGGACTTCGGCTACTACCTGATCGGCGACCGCCAGCAGATGCGGGCGGAGTCCTCGGTTCACGCGCAGTTCACAACGGACCAGACGGTCTACCGGATCATCGAGCGGGTCGACGGACGCGGCTGGATTCAGTCGGCCATCACCCCGCAGGCCGGCAGCACTCTGTCGCCGTTCATCAGTTTGGCCACAAGGGCATAACAAAAATAGCCAGCCCCGGCAGGCAATAAACCCCCTGCCGGGGCCAAGACTCAGGGGGCAATCAACCCCCTCCTGGGACGGGCATAGGAGGTTGAAATGACGACACGGATAGGAGCCTTGGGGCGGCTGTTCGACATCGGTGCCGGGATTACTCCCGTTAACCTGAACACGGGGGCCAACACCGGCAAGCGCATCAGCATGGAGGACTGCGAGGGGATAACCTTCGTGATCTTCGCCGGCGTTGGGACGGCGGCTAGCGACATCCCCTGTGACTTGCAGGAGTACACCGCCTACACAGGCGGTACGACCGCCGACCTGGACATCATCACTAACTACTATCACAAGTCCGAGTTGGCGCTCGACAACGACGAGACGTGGACATTGGTGACGCAGACGGCGGCATCGGAAATCTCGGACATCGGCGGCGCGGGTACGTCTGGCGAGTTCGAGCAGATCGGCGTCATCGAGGTGACGGCGGACCAGCTCTCGGACGGCTATACCCACGTTGGCCTCAACATCGCGCAGCCTGGGGCGACGAAGCTGGGGTGCGTCCTCTACATCAAGTGGGGGCTGAAGGTGCAGCGCATCCCGTCCAACCTACCCAACCTGCTGAACCCTGGAGCGGCTAACGCGTAATGGCTTCGATCTGCGAGTGTAACCACAGCAGGGCTGACCACACCACCGGCCGGTGCACCCTCCGCCGGATGCGATTCGAGCCGTCCGTCGGCGGGACAGTGTCTACCCAGTGCGGCTGCAAGAAGTTCGAGCCCCTCGGTGCCGCCGCGCCGGTTGTGGAGGCGGAACCGGAGGTCGTGGAGGTGCCGGAGGTCGTGGAGGTGCCGGAGGAAGTAGAAGAGATACAGGAGGTGATGCCGGAAGCGGCATCACCTCCTGTGCCCCGCAGGGGCAGGAGGTATGACAGATGAGCAACTACACACTCGGTAGCGCCCTACGTGAAAGCAACATCGGCGTGCGAGTGGATAAGGTAGGCGTCCTGACCGCTGATGACGATCTGTTCAATGTCTATGGCGAATGCCTCATCACATTGATGTATGGCGTCGTCACGACCGTCATGGACGGCGGGGCTTCCACTGTGGCCCTTAACGAGAAGGCGAGTTCTATCGCCATTTCGGCGGCGACCACGATCACCAGTGATGCCCTAGGAACCGTCTATGTTGTGACTGGGCAGACAGGCGCATTACTGAACGGTGGCGATGCCCCTACCGTGGCGGTGGGGATGGCTGGTGGACAGCACACATCGACTGTAGTCCTCGGCAACAGCGTGTCGCCCTGGATTATGGATGGCGGCACGGCGGGACTCATCATCGAGTCTACGCAGACTGGGGCTGACACGGGTGGCATCACCTGGAGCATCTTCTACCTCCCCTTGGAGGAGGGGGCCTACATCTCGGCGGCTGCGTAATGACCTATATGCCTGACCTCACAGCAGCGGCGGAGCGCATCGCCCGTGGCAACTACAACTTTACGGACGATACCGGGGCGGCTGGCTCGTACACGATCTTCACCATTACGGGTGACGTGCTGCTTCGGGTGTTCGGTGTCTGTAAAGAAGCGTTGACATCTGGTGGCGCGGCGACGATTGAGCTGGGCGTCTCCGGTGACACGGCGGCTCTCATCGCACAGGCCACAGCGACGGCGCTGATCTTGAACGAGATATGGCACGACGCCACGCCGACAACGACGCTGGAAGTGGTGGACATTGACGCCAAGAACGTCATCATCTCCGCCGGCCAGGATGCCTTGTTCAAGATCACCACGGCGGACCTGACAGCTGGAGACATCGACTTCTATGCGCTGTGGCGGCCTCTGTCCACGGACGGAAACGTGGTGGCGGCATGAGCTTCGCCCAACTGATCGCTATCAAAGAAGAGGCGAAGCAGATGCTCGCCGAGGATAAGGCCGCGCCTATCCTGGCCTGTCCTGAGCATGGCGAGCCGCTGAAATACAGCGAGAAGCGCCGCCTATGGGCCTGCCCCGAAGGTGACTACCAGACAACACGAGGAGCCCGCTAGTTGTGCCCAACCTCTACGCCGATGTCGCCATGTTCACGCGGCGGTACGTCCATGACTCGGCGCTCGTAGCCACCGACGCGGCCGAAATCCTGCGGGTCCTGAACGATGGTGCCCGCCGGGTCGATGACTACTGCGACCGGCACTTCTACTCAGAGCTGGCGACACACGTCTACGACGGCAACGGCAAGAGCACGCTCTGGCTGCCCGACGACCTGCTGACCGTCACGACGCTCAAGGCGGATGACGACGGGGACGGGACGTACGAGATCAGCCTGACCGCGAACACCGACTACTGGCTGTGGCCGGATAACGACACCCCGAAGGTGCGCGTCGACATCAACCCCGAGAGCACGCTGATCTCATCCTGGCCCGTTGGCCGGCGCCGCGTCCAGATCGTGGGCGAGTTCGGGTACACGAACACCACGGAACTCGTGGCGAGCGTGACGACGGAGGTACTGGACGCCTCGGAGACGGGCGTCGATGTCACCGCCGGGACGGATTTCGCCGTCGGCCAGACGATCCTTGTGGACTCTGAGCAGATGTATATCAGTTCCATCACTACGAACACGCTGACCGTCGTGCGCGGCGTCAACGGCACGACGGCTGCAACGCACATCACCAGCAGCGTGATTCGCCGCTACGTCTACGAGGAGGCCGTCGTCGGTGCCGCGCTCATGTGGGCCGGGCGGCTATGGAAGCGCCGGGAGACGGCGGACGCCACGACCATCGTGGCACCGGCCATCGGCACGCTGGAGATTCACCGTGGCCTGGACCCGGACGTGCGTCAGGCGCTGGACCCGTACCGCGCGAGGGTGCTGGTCTGATGGCGGATTCGATGCTGCAATACCATCTCCGTGGGGCGCAGGACATCGCCCGGAAGTTGGCGAAGCTGAAGGGTCCGATCCGACCGTGGGTGAAGGGATTCATCCTTCGTGGCCGGAACACAGCGCGGAAGAAGTCGCACCCGCACCCGGGCGACACTGAGATGCTGGCCAACGCCATCGGCTCGCGGGTTTCGCCTGGGGAAATGCCGGAGTCGGCGCGTATCTTCACGAACCTTCCAGAGGCCGTCCGCATCGATCAGGGCCGTCTCCCAGGCGGCCGCCGCCTTTCCGGCTTTGCGGTGAAAGAATGGGCCGCCCGGCATGGCATCCCGAAATCCCAGGGATGGATATTGGCCAAGCAGTTCCAGACACGCGGCACAAAAGGCGTGCACTTCATGGAGCAGGCTGCGGAACACCTGGTCGAAATCCTGCCGGAGGAGCTGGCGAAGGCGACGCGAGAGATCGAGGGGGCGTTCCAGCGTGGCTGACACCATCCGACAGCTTGCGGCCCTGCAGGCCCTCTTCCCCGATAACACGGCAGGCGAGATCTCGCCCCAGGACCTGCGGGACTTCCTGGTATCCGCCATGCCCACAGGCCGCAGCGCGACGAAGGTCGTCGCCTCGGCCGCCGCCTCCGATCTCCGGAAGGCGCAGGCCGACTACGTGCTCGGCGGCCCCGACATCCAGGCTGCCATCGACGCCGCTGGGAATGGCTCAGTGGAGCTGACTGAGGGGCCTTTCACTGTCGTCACTACGATCCTGGCGAACAAGACGTGCACACTTCGCGGGGCTGGCCCCCTCTCCACTGTTATAACACTGGCGAACTCCTCGAATGTTGATGTCATCCAGCTCAGCGCGGAGAATGTCATAACGCTCTCCAACTTCCAGATTCAAGGCAACAAGGGAAATCAAACTGCTGGCTCTGGAGTGAAGTTCGTTTCCGGTGAGCGGCACAGAATCGAGAACGTTGAGGTTCACAACGCGAAGGATTATGGATTCTGGGCCATCACCCCCTCTAAGGCGATTGTAGCCTACGGTTGTCGGGCTTACTCCTGCGGTAATCACGGATTCTACTGGAATGGGCCTGGGGCTAACCAGTTCCAGTCCCTCTATTCCGACCTCAATGGCGGCGACGGCTTCTACCTTTATGCTACTGAGTCTCAATTGAACAATCTCATCGCTGATCAAAACAGCCTTGCGGGCATCCGGATGTATTCGATGACCGACTCGGAAGCTTCCAATCTCAAGTCGTTTAACAATACTCTAGCTGATTTAGTCATTTGGTCTTGCAGTAGATTGACCGCATCTAACCTGGTCAGCGTCCATGATGCCGCCACCGGCAAAACGGGTAGCGATCCTGCTGGTTTGCAACTGGTGGGCAACACGGCCTGCTCGATCAGGGGTGGGAGCATCTACAATATCCCGACGGTTTCGGGCAGTGGTTGGGGCATATTGCTGGCGAACTACAACGGCAGCATAGATTGTGTGGTGGAGGGGTTCGCCGTTCAGTCTCAGGATGGCGATCTCTACTTCGTAGAGCCTGCCAACCTGACGGGTAATCGCATCTCAAACAACATCCTGCGTGGGGCCGTCCCCGTGTATTTCAACGATGCGGGAACGGGAGAATACGTATACGCCAACAACGTTCTAGAACGGAACAGTGGCTGGGCGCCTATCGATCCAGGTGCATTAGGAGCTATCTCGGTCGTAAGGGGTTCTGGCTCAGTCGCCCTCACCACCGCCGGAGCCGAAACCCGCACTCTCGCCGCCCCATCGTTCATCGGCCAGGAGCTCACGCTCTACTGCAAGACCTTCGTGGGCAACTGCGTCGTGACCTGCGCCACCACGGTCAACGAGGCGGGCAACAACACCATCACCTTCACGGCCACCGGACAGGCTTGTCGCCTCTACGCCGTGGAGGAAGGCTCTACCCTGCGCTGGCGGCTGGCAAGCGTGGACGGCGCTCAGTTGAGCACGGTGTAAGCAGATGACTACAGGAACGATCCGACACACACGCCACGGTGGGGACTTCTCCGACATCAACGCTGCGATTGCCGCAATCGGTGCAGGCAAGGTGGAGTTGACTGAGGGAGAGTTTCTGGTCACGACACCAGCTTTGCCTCAAACTGGTATTGCCCTTGTCGGCGCAGGTGTTGGCGCGGCTACGATCAAGCTCGTGAATGGTGCGGCTGCTGCCACCGACGTTGTTCAGAGTTCAACCTTCGCCGCCCTGACTGGAGCTGACGATGCTGGCGGCGACTTCGATATGTTCCTTGACGGCTTCACCATCGACGGCAACAAGGCGAATAACCCGACTGGTGGCTGGGGCCTACGGAAATACGGGAAGAGGACGCGAATCGGAGACCTCGTTGTCCAGAATGCCAAGGCTGGAGGATTCTGGAGCGAGTGGGCCGCGAGCGCCGCCGTTCCGGTTGGCGATGGGATGGAAGACCAGTGGGGCCGTATCCGAGTCACGGCTTGCGATGGGCTCGGTATCGATATGCGCGGCCCTCACGACGCTTACGCGGAGTCTATCTTCGTCCACGACTGCACCGGCGGCGGCGTAAAAGTTCGTTACCTTGCAAATGCCTATAACGGGTCGAACTGGGTCGTAGGGCAGTTGCACACGTGGCGCTCTGGCGCCACTCAGATCGGGCTGGAGCTAATCGGCTCGGAGATGGAACTTGGTTCTGGCCAGCTTGAGGGTCATACCGGAGTAGGTGGGCGAGGACTCAAATTGGGGCTGAACGCAGGCGCTGTCAATAGCGCCCTTCGTTGCGCCAACCTGCGGGCGTTCCTGAACGAGGTCGGCATCGAAATCGACGGCTGCGGTTTTAGCGTGATTCGGGGTTACGTCAACAGCAACACGGTCGATGGGGTGCGCCTGACGAATGGGGCCTACCAGAACAAGTTTGACCTCTACCTGCGCGACAACCCGACGCATATCAATGTTCCGCTCTCTCCTGCGGGTTCTGGGGGCAAGAATATCTGGCGCGGCAGCATCGACACCGCAGGTGGTGAGTTGGCGATGAATGCTGACATCGCAGTCCTTGCTGGCGACAAGTTCTGGTTTAGCTGCCAGGGAGCCGGGACGAACTACACCCCATACGGGACAGCCACGATCACAAGTGCTGCGACATCTGTCAACGTAGACCACCCACTGCGGCGTGTTCTTGAAACCGGCGAACTGCTGGTTCTACCCACGAACAACATGGGCGCGGCCAGTCACTTCTGGGTGACTATCGTGGACTGGAACACATTTACGATTACCATTGACCAAGTGCCCGGAGGAGCTGATACGGCAACCTTCCTCTGGAGGATTCTGAACGTCTAATGCCACGCACCATCAGGGAAGATATCTACGCAGCCTTCAAGAGCGATGACCTTTCTGGTTTGACGCTCGAAGATGTAACGGTAGGTATGCCCTGCTGTGGTAAGGACTACGTGTTTCCCCTTCTTGAGAGTGGGCCGGGGAGTAAGAGCGTCCCCTGTCCCTGTGGTGCTTCTGGGTATTGGGTGGTGTTGCGGGATGGCTAGAACCATCACGGTCATCTCACCGGCTCTTGACGGGGCTCGACTCCGGCGCTGGAAGGCCAACAGACGCTATTACCTGCGCTACGACGGGACGAGGGGCAACCACGAGATCAACGAGGCGATCCAGAACGCGAACAAGGGGATGATGTGGGCCGTCCCGGCTGATCGCTGGGAAGAGATATTCGGGAAGTGAGCAACGACAATGGGCTCCGGCTTCGATTCGGGCTTCGACTGGGGATTCATCTTGCCTGAGATTCAGGACGTGCTGGACGCGATCGTTGTGCTCCAGAAGGCCGTCCCCGCGCCGACAGGTGAAAAGGACATCACCCACGCCTATGACGAGCAGCCCGAGTCGGCGTCGACCTTCCCCTGCTTCATCAACATCGTGCGGGAGGTGGGCGAGTTCAAGCGCCAGAGCGCGGCCCGGCAGCAGGGCGCGGCGATCATCGACATGTACCTCTGCTTCGAGCAGGGCAGCGGGATTTACGCGGATCGCTCGCGGCGCCTCTGGTATCAGGCCGTGATGGACTACTTCGACCAGCATCAAGGGTTGAATGATACCGCGCACTGGTCTGCCATCGAACGTGCGGCCTTCGACGAGCCCCTACAGATCACGGAGACGCTGCGCTACCCCGGCATCAAGTTCGAGCTAAAGGTCCTAATGAAGGCGTCCACGGTGACGCTGGCGGTCTAAGGAGGATGAGATGAAGCTCACGTTCACGCCGAAGGCCGGGTTTGCTGGCCCGCCGATCCCCTGGCCGGCCTGCGACCACGATGAGAAAGACCCAATAGTGGCGACGGAGAAGGTGGCGAGTGGCTTCTTCGCGGAGGTCGTGAGCCGCCCGAAACAGAGCGATAAGACGGAAGGCGGTGACGGCACTACCTAGTGCCGGTGGGATTCTGATGAAGACGGCTGTGTGCACTGCGGGTCATGAGCATCAGGTTCTCGGGCCGGTCGTCCTGCCGGTTGCCGTTGACATGGTGAACGATCTCATCCGAATGCAGCCGACGCCTAAGCAGGCCCTCCATGACCAACCGAGAGCGTTGGGTGTAACTGCGCCGACCTCCTGTATTGCCTTTGCCAGGACCTACCCGGAACAGCACGTACCCATTGGAGCCCACTATATCGTGCCGACGGCTTTCAAACATGGTTGTCCTGTAGCACGACCGGCACAGGTGCGAGCGGTACTTTTTGGACTTGCCGCAGCTTGGGCAGTAGGAGCCCGCAACATGGTTCTGCCATCGGCCCCTGACGGCATCCCTTGCGTGACAGCGGATGCAGATCGTGCTCGCCGCCAACTTCGGCGCTCCACAGGAGCAGACATCATGCGGGTTCTTGCGACAGCGGCTGCAGACTTCCTGCGTGAGCGAACGTCGCGGGCCGCCGCACTCGGAGCAGGTGCGAAGCTTCATACGCTTAGCTTACTACAAACCAGACAGGACGTCTATCTAGGAGGTTAAAAATGTCACAGGGCGCTCTCTTGCCACTCAGGCGCATTCAAATCGGGAAAGAGGCGACACCCGGGACTGAGGTCGCCGCCTCGGCTCGCCTCCTGGGCGAGGGCGTTCTCCTGGAGGCGTCGCAACTCATCCGGCCAGAGCGCGACTACGGCTCTCTGGCCGGCGGCCACGAGGCACCCGTTGTCGTGGCGCTGGAGTCGAAGCTGGAACTGACGACAGACGCCAGTTACCAGCAAATACTCTACCCGCTCTTCACCATCGATGAGGTGAGCCCGACCGGCATCGGACCCTACGTCTACGTCTTTGACAGCCCCGTCGCCGCCGACCCTGACGGCGCCACCTTCACGCTGGAGGGCGTGGCCTACGACGGCGCCGCGATCATCGAGCAGTTCACGGCGGTCTACGGCTTCGCCACGGAGTTCGGCCTGTCGGCCGCCTTCGGGGCCAACCTCACGGAGATGCGGTCCACATGGGTCGCCAAGAGCCTGACGGCGAAGGCGCCGACCGCCGACCCCGGCATCCCCACGCGCACGCTGATCCCCGCCGACAAGTGGACGGTCAAGCTGGCCGACACGCAGGCCGGGCTAACCGGAGCCTCGGCTCTGGCGGGGATCGTGAACAGCTTCGACCTGACGCTGGCGACAGCCTACCGCCCGAAGCGGCGGCTGAACGGTGACACTGAGTTCGTGGAGCGCGGGCTCAAGATGCACCAGATGACGCTCCGCATGACCTATGACCTGATCGCGGGCGTGGAGACGGAGCGGGTCAACTTCCGCGCGGGCACCCGGCGGTTCATCCGGCTGTCGGTCGGCAGCGGCAACGAGATCATCCAGATCGACATGTGCGGCAACATCCTGGAGCCGCCGACCGCCGGGACGGAGGAGGAGAACGAGACGCGGGAGATCACCTACGTCTCCGCCTATGATTCCACGTGGACAAAAAGCTGGAGTGTGAGCGTGACCAACAATTTGGCTAGTTTGCCCTAACAACCTCGCGGCGTTGCCTTAACAACTGAATACGCGGCTCGCGACCGCAGGGCGGGAAACCGCTAACGGCATATGCGATGGGGCGGCCTAGACCTTTCATCAGGATCGGGCCGCCCCTTGGTTAGAAGGGCCATGAACCGAAGCGAACGACGGCAGCTCGAACAGGAGCTACGACGGCTAGTCCGCCGCAACGGACGGCGGCAGGGAAGGAGCGACCGAGTGTTCAAGGGCGACCGGACGGACGAGCGGGAAGTCCCCCACGATCTGGGCAACTGGTTCACGTTCACGAACCTGAGCGGCCCGGAACTCGATGAGGCTGACCTGCAGGGGACGCGGCGCATGTCGGAGCAGATGAAGGCGCTGCCGGAGAGCGTCGTCGCTGAGGGGATGGCGCGCCGGCGGGAGACTGACGGGGCACAGCCTACGGCGGAAGAGGAGTTCGCCGGCTACGACAAGGCGACGCTGGTGAAGTACGGCGTCACGGCCTGGCGCGGGCCGGGCTGTGAGCGCGCCTGCACGCCGGAGACGCGGGCGGAGCTGGACGCGAAGACGATGGAGTGGGCGGCGCGCGTCGTGTTCGAGATGAACGTGCGGCCCCTGGGGGAAGGAAGCGGTTCCGGCGACTCCTCAGCGACGGGAAGCTCGGACAGCACGTCCCCGCTGAGCTCGCCGGAGCCTATCGAGTCCATCTTGTAGGAGTGACGATGACGCTCGCCGACTACGCCAGGGCCGACGCCAGGTTCATCGCGGACCTGATTGACGTTCGCGTGGGGCTAGACCAGCGGGCGGCGCGGGAGCAGCGGATAGCGCAGGAGAAGACTCAGGGAAGTCGCGTCCAATGACCACAAGCCTGAGTTTCAAAGCCTACGTCAGTCGCCTTGATCTCGACGATCACTTGGCCTCCGCCGCTGACACCATTCTCAATGATGTCCTCAATAGCCCCGCTGAAGCCACTGAGACGAGCCCAATAGCAAGCTCGGTCACTCATGCCGGGGGCCACGTAAGTGCCGGGGATGATCTCTTCGCCCACCCTGAACGTGCCGTCATCAATGCCTTCGGGTTCTGGGATTGGCGTAGGCTTGGGGGTTGGCGTGGATAGCGATTCGGGGGCTGGCATGGCGGCGGTCGCAGTAGGGCCTGGGGTGGTTGCGGCTTCGTCACTGGACGCCAATAGCCCGATGGCTATGAACATCAGGAGAACTAACCCGACTCCCACGGCTGTGGCGATTCGCCAATCGCTAAGCATGTCCCACCTCCTTTTCGCGGGCCAACAGTATAGCACAGGCGCGGGAGCGGAGTTGACGTAATGGCTACCGGCAACGTCGACATCGTTGTCAAGCTCGTGGACAAAGCTTCACGGGGCCTGAGCGCCATCGGACAGAAGGCTAGCGGTCTCGCGAAGACGCTGGGCGGTGCGCTTCGGGCGGGCGCTCTCGCTGGGGGTGTGGCTCTCGTTGGGCTCGTCGGCATCGGTATCAAGCTCATCAAGGCCGCTGCTCAGGAGGAAGCGGGTATCAAACGCCTGGCCGCTGCCGTGAACGCCTCCGGTGGCTCCTGGGCGAAGTCCGGCAAGGCCATCGAGGCGGTCATCAAGCAGCGACAACGGCTGGCCTTCTCGGACGATGATCTGCGCTCCTCGATGGCGCTCCTGACGGCGATCACTGGCGACGTCGATGAAGCGCTCCGCCGCCAGGCTATCGCGATGGACTTCGCCCGTGGCGCGAACATCGACCTGAACACGGCGTCAAAGCTGCTAGGCAAGGTCACAGATGAGAACGTCAACGTCCTGGGCCGTTACGGCATCCGCATAGAAAAGGGCGCTTCTTCGATGGAGCTCCTGCGGCTCGTCCAGCAGAAGTTCTCCGGGCAATCCGCCGCCTTTGCCGACAGCACCGCCGGCAAGTGGCAGAACTTCAATATCGCACTGGACGATGTGAAGGAGACGATTGGAGCCGCGCTCCTGCCGCTGGCGTCACAGCTCGCCGATAAGCTCGCGACGTTCCTGCGGGACCATGAGGAGCAGATCGGGCTGACCGTTCGGAGGTGGACGGAGTGGGGACAGAATACGGCGTTCCCGGCGATCCTGAACTTCCTGCGGGATGCTAGGCCCATCGCCCAGAAGTGGTTCGACACGTTCAAGGTGGGGCTGATGGACGTTAAGGCGGTGTTCCTGTATGTGTTCGGGAACAAGGCGGCGCTGATCGCGGCGCTACTGGCGATTGGCGCGGCGGTCTACATCAGTTTTGGCCCTGTCGGTCTGGCTGCGGCGGCGATGGTGTCCTTCATCCTGCTGCTGGGCGTCATTCACAAGAACCTTGACGCCATCAAGACTACGTCCCAGAAGCTAGGGCCGGTATTCACTGCCCTGAGCGCGCCGCTCTGGCTGATGGCGTCGCCGCTTCTGCTCGTCGGCTTGGCTGTGGGCGTCGTGGCGACCAACTTCGAGCGGCTGAGGCGCGCCATTCTGAACCTCCCCAAGCTGCCCGGCTGGCTGGGCGGGCTGGCTGGGGGTGTCTGGAGTGTACTGGGGCAGGGCTTGATTCGGGCGCATCAGTTCGGCGGCATCACGTCGACGCCCTTCCAGGTCGTGGGTGAACGCGGCCCCGAGCTAGCGGCCCTGCCGATGGGTTCGCGCGTCTTCCCGGCTGGCCAGACCCGGCAGATGCTGGGCGGCGGCGGCGTCACCATCATCAACAACATCTCCGGCACCTGGGACCTGAGCAACCCCAACCACATCGAGCAGCTGACCAGCGCCCTCACCGGCCAGATCAGACGCAACCTGGCGATGGGAGCCTGACGTGTCGCTGACCACGTGGGAGGTGACGCTGGACCTGGACGGGTCGGGTTCCTACGCGACGGACATCACGGCCTACGTCTGGCGCTTCGATAGCCTGCGGATCAGCGGCCGCGGTCGGCGGGCGGACCTCGGTGCCGCAAGCCCGGCCACGCTCACGCTCTCCCTGGACAACAGTGACGGCCGGTTCTCGCCGAAAAACACGGGCGGAGCCTACTACAACACCTTCCACCCCTATGCGGGTATCCGAGTCCGCGCGACCTACAACGCCATCACCTACGACCTGTTCAAGGGCATCATCACCGGCATCGGCGTGAAGCCGCACATCAATGACGCCCTGGTCTACGTCACCGCCGCCGACTTCATGTGGGCACTGGAGCGGACGTCCGTCCGCCTGCCGCTGATGGAAAATCACCACCCCGGCGTCATCATCGACCGGCTGCTGGACCACGCCGAGATCGGGGAGCACGTCGACAACCCCATTTTCAAGGATGACCTCACCGGCTACTCCGTCCTCGGGACGGGAACGAATACCCGCGTCACAACAGGCATAGTCCTGGAGGCACCGGCCGCGCTGGAATCGGTGACAACGGCGGTGACGTCGGGCTGGCGGTACACGATCCCGCACAGTGCAGACTCCGAGTTCCAATCGGTCAAGGTGCAGGCTTCGTGCTATGTCTGGACGCCGCTTCCAGCCGACGAGGGGGAGACGTTCACGATCCGCCTGGGCGACAGCGTGGGTGTTATCGCCACGGCAACGGTCACGCTGACCTCGCAACCCCAGAGGGTGACGGTGAGTGGGACCTTCAACGGCGCGGCGACGGACTTCTACATCGACGGCTACATGACGAGTGCCGCCGCGACGTTCAGGACGGGCGCGGTTCATTGCGTGACCTTCGGCAACGCCTACGCGCGCTCTACCGAGACAGGCGTGCCGACGCTGGAGCGCGTCTTCTTCCATGAAGTCTCCGCCCTCTCCGCCATTCAGGAGGTAGCGCTGAACGAGCTGGGCGGGCTGTTCTACTTCGACGGCGCCGGCGTGGCCACCTTCGAGGAGCGGACGCACCGCTGGGCGGCGAGCCGAAGCCTGACGAGCCAGGTCACCATCGACGAACGGTTCAAGGAACTCGCATACAACGAGGACGCGACGGACCGCGTCGGCGAGGTGATCCTTAGCTATCCGATCTGGGAGAAAGCGGCGACTGAGGAGACGATAGCCTCAGTGGCGCCGCTGCCCCGCGCGATCCCGCCCAATGACACGCTCCGGGTGGAGATCGATTTCGGCGGCGCGACGGCACGGGACATCGTCAAGCCGGTCGCCAACACCGATTACTTCATCAACGCCAACCCGGGCGGCGGTGGCGCCGACGAGTCGGGGAACGTCACACTCGCCTGGGACACGTTCGGCGGCGGCGCGCAGGCCGTCTTCACCAACACGGTCGCCCGCACGGTTCACCTGATCTCGCCCTTCAACGTCCGGGGCAAGCCCGTGCGCCGTGAAGACGGGGCATCGCCCGCACGCGCCACGCCCACGACCGTTGTGCCGTATGCCGCCGTGCTCTCCTTCAGCTTCGGCCTGAACGGCAGTGAGGCTCACATGCAATCGTGGGCGAACTACCTGGCGGCGCGTCATGGCGATACCCAACGGGAGAACATAGCAATCGCAATGGCTGACCCATTCGGCGACATGCCGTTGACGGGGTTGACGGCGGCGATGCTGGCCGCGAAGGTCTCCGACCGGATCACGCTCACGAACGATAACATGCCGACGTCCACGAAGGTCAACGCCGATTTCTATATCGACTCTCTCGATCTCGCCATCGCTGGTCAGGAGATTGCAGCGACCTGGCGACTGGTGCCCGTGGATCTGGCCTACTTCATCATCGACACCGATTCAATTGACGGGGCGAAGGTGCTGGCTCCGTGAAACTAAATGAAGTGCCCCTGCGCATCCCGCTGCCTGACGGCGGCGAGAAGGCTGGCGTGATGCTGGAAGTGACTAGATTGGTTCGCCAACTTCTCAAGGTTCGCTGGCCGGTCATCGTCCTTAATCCCATTGCGGTGATGGATGACCTCACCCGGTCGCCAGGGATCGTCGGGGTGGGCTTCATTCCATGCGGCATGAGAGCGGAAGACGTAGCCTTGTCGGGAAATCTCCGGCCACTTGTGCCGTTCATCGGGTGGAATCCAGACGATGACATAACCATCTTTGCGTTGCCAGACTCCACCCCTCCAATTGTGAGCCTGCGGCCCTCGCGGGGCTTCATAATTTGGGCGGGGGCGAGGGCCAAGTTTGCGCAGCGATTCGCTAATCTTGGCCCGCACCTCTGGGCGCTTAGCGGGGTTCTGATCGCCGCGCTTACTGAGGGCCATCTTTTCCTTCGCCTCGGCAGAGTGTTGGCGGGGCGTCTTATACCAACAGAGACGAGAGCAAAAGCGCCGCACTCGATCACCCCGCCGAATCTCAAAGCTGGATTGACACCGTTCGCAAGTAAGCATGGACTTCATAACACAATGATACCAGTTGTAGGTAGGTAGGGCAACTATGAGCGACACGTGGGTTGCAACGCTGAAAAGTTGGGCGGCAGCGGTGTTGGCATCCGCCGATATGAATCAGGAGATTCGCGACCGGGCGCACGTCCTATCGCTGGCTGTGGACGGCGACACGTCCTCCACCACCATCAAGCACCGCCATCTCTCAGGAACGAACGCCGCACGTCCGGCCTTCGGAGAGGCTGGCCGCCTCTACTACGCGACGGATGACCCGAAGGTTGTTTGGCTGGATGACGGCGCCGCCTGGATCATCGTCGGCGGGGCCGTGCCGCACGTCAGGGCCTACCGGGATACCAACCAATCGATCACAAACGACACCTCCACCGCCATCTCCTTCAGTGGCGAGCGCTGGGACAACGACAACATGTGGGTCATTGGCGCTCCAACCCGTCTCACGATCCAGCACACCGGGCTCTACGCCATCGGTGGCTCCGTCCAGTGGGCGGCGAACGCCACTGGCAGACGCTATCTGAGCATCGTGGCGAACGCCGCTACTAACCTTGGCGGCACCCAGGTAGACGAAGCGGACAGCGGGTCAGAGGTCATCATTCAGAACGTCAGCACCCACTATCGCCTGAACGCCACGGATTATCTGGAGCTCATGGTGCGCCAGGTGAGCACCGCAGCCCTCAACGTCACCAGCGTTGGCAACTACTCGCCCGACCTCTGGGCGACGTTCCTGGGGCCATGACCATTCCCCGCGACGACCCCCTGAAGCGTCGGCCCGAACGTGGGCCACTGCCCGCTCGCGGCGTGCGGCAGCAGAAGCTCGTCGAGGGTCAGTCCGTTGGCGATCACGAGGACGCGGCGGATCCACACGACGTCTACATCCTGCACAGTGAGTTCACCGCCGCAGAGGGGGACATGCGGAAGGTTGCAGCGGGGACGTACACCCTGCACAAGAGCAACCTGAACGCGGAGGCCGCTCCTACGGCGGACGATGACGCTTCGGCCGGTTACAGCATCGGGTCCCGCTGGATATACGGGACATCGGTCTACGTGTGCACGAGCGCCGGAGTCGGGAACGCCAACTGGGAAGACTTGACCAGCGCCGGAGCAACTGACGGCGACGCCATCCACGACAACGTGCCGGGGGAGATCGCCGCTATCACACCAAAGGCGTCTCCGGTCAGCGGAGATTTCCTAGTCATCGAGGACTCGGCTGCGGCGAACGCCAAGAAGTCAATCACGATAGGCGATTTGCCGGGCGGCGGCGCCGAGGCCCACGGCATCGCCGCCCACACCGGACACGCCAATTGGAAGATGATGTACACAGATGGCTCAGGTGACGAACAGGAGGTCGCGCTTGGCGCTGCCCCGTCCGCTGCGCTGGGCCACACCTACTACCGTAGCGCGGGGGTGGCAGCGGCCCCCACGATGGCGCAGGAAATGAAGACTGTCACCATCGTCGTTGAATCCCCTGTTGCGGCGGATAACATCGCCATCAGCTACTTCTTCCAAGCCGTGACGATACGAGAAATTGAACATGCCGTTACGGCGGCCACCAACGCTATCTGGAACATCGAGAAGCGTTCCACTCGTGGAGGGGCCGGAACGGATATCAACTCCTCCGATTTCACCTCGACCACCACTGACGCGAACGCGACGAGCTTCAGTTCCGGGGGTGTAAGCGCGGACTCGTGGCTCGTTCTGGCTGTGACTAGCGTAAGCGGGACACCCGCCCAACTCTGCATCACGATTAGGTACACGGTGGACTGATGAGATACGTCTTCACCACTGGCACCGTGACCCCCACCGACATGCCCGACCACGACGCCCGCGACTCGTTCTTCGAGAACGTAATCCTGTCCGGCAACTTCACGGGATACGACTTCCGCAACGTTAGCTTCTCGCGCTGCCTCGTGGTGGGCGACTGGTCCGGGGCGCTGACCGAGTATTCAACCTCATGGCAGTCGGACTGGTCGAAGTGTATCCTGCCCAGGGACGCCTTCGGGGCTTACTCCCTACCGCCGCGTCACGACTTCATGGCGGCGCTCATCCGGCAACGGGCTGGGGCGCTCTCCCCAGCCCGCCGCACCGCCGCTCAAGGCGTTGCCGACCATCTGGCTGCCGACCACGCTACCTCCTGGCGAGACAGCCTCTACTGGCTCAAAACGACCTATGGCCTGACGAACGCGCAGCTCAAGACGATGCTGGCCACGGTGTTTCAGAACCACCCGGCCCTCGTGAGCAAGGTGAACGCGGTCGTCGGCGGCTCAGAGGGGTCGCTGTCAGCCATCCTCGACTGGGTGCGGCCCGCCGAGGAGCCGCTCGAAATCAGGAGCCGGATAGACCTTCTGCGCGACCCCCGTCTGACCGGCGAAGACAGGCGCGGCATCGAGCTGGTTCTTGAGGCCGACGCGTCGGGTCACCGCGTCCACCTCTACACGCTGCACCCGTGG
>C687J35503_10000002_pt1 | contig 68267 bp, 94 predicted proteins | sample RifCSP19_3_FD_35503 | JGI IMG/M metagenome (IMG submission 35503)
ACCGCGATCTGGAGCCTGCGCTCGGCCAACGCATCGTTGTCAGATTACTGACACTGCTCAGCTAAGCGGCTTCCCCACCGACCGCGATCTGGAGCCTATCTAAATGAGAACCAACCTCTACGTTCAGCTTGACTACGACGGTTACAAAGAACTTGAGGAACAGTTGTCCAACTACAAAAGCATGGAAACTACTCACTCGTCCGTAGAAGGCCATTATCACAAAGCGTTCCGGCTGAGAGTGGGAGACGTAACGTTTGAGTTTCAGGGGCCGCTCGTCCGAAAGCCGATGAGCATAGAACCGAGTGCGGGAGAACTTGGTTGTCAGAGAGACCTCACCACTTTCACCCATATCGGAGAGTGCAAAGGGACGTGTGCCCAAAGCCAAAACCGATAAATACAGAGCAGGAGCGATAGAGTCCTTACAACTGAATAGTCTGCTAGTAGCCTTGGTAGCAGGTGAAGTAGACAGCCTCCCGACGGGAAAGCTCTGGAGACGGCACCAAACCCCCCTCTGTCGCTCCTACTGTGTGTTTATCGAAGAGGAGATAAATCATGCGTACACGTATTATGATTGCAGCCGACTCAGGCTGTGGGAAAACCCACGCAGCGTTGTCGTTCGCCAGTGAGAGACTTCTGAAAGAGCCTGACCTACCAGTTTTCGTTATCGACCTCGACGATTCTATGGACTACGAGATCGATAAGTTTCCTGATGTGAAAGCCAAGCTGACCAACGACAAGGGTCTCCCTCAGAACTGGTACAAGATTGCCGATTATGAGGGGTTGATGACGGCTGTCACCAAAGCTCAACAGGTTCTGGCAAAGGGCGGTGTGCTCATCATCGAAGGTCTCGAACGCGGCTGGGAGTTGGCGCAGGACACCTTTACCGAAGCCGTGTTCGGTAAGTCCTCTGGCGAGCACTTGCAGTCTCTGCGTGCCAGCGCCGTCGCACAGACCCGCTTGCAGGCCCCTGTGAGCTATGACAACGCTAGAGACTGGCCTAGCATCCGCAAGCTCTGGAAGAACAACGTACTGGTTCCTCTTACAACCGCTTGTCCTTGGGACGTTGTTGCAACTTGTTCTGCAAAGAAAATCGTGGCCCTTGACAGCCAAGGTGAGAAATTCAACGTAAACCCATTCATCAAGGGAATCTTCGGTGACATAGGCATAGCCCCTGAAGGGGAGAAGTCCGATGTCAAACGTTTCGATCTCGCCGTTTGTCTGGGTATGAACGGCGGTATCTACTTGTTCTCGATAGCCAAAAACCGCACAGGGACGGGCGTGCGGCCTTCGGAAGTCCGCTGGACGAACCGACCGTTTCTTGCCACACTGGAGAACGCGCTGAAAGGGGAGAAGGAAGATGCGGGAGCCGAACCTGACGGAACCGGCTAAGGTCGTCCTCAAGAAACGCTATCTGTTAGAGAGAAACGGCAGACAGGAAACCGCCGGAGAAATGTTCCGACGGGTCGCGGAGCATGTGGCTAAAGCGGAACCTCCTGAAAAACAGCAGGAGTGGGCCGACAAGTTCTTCGATATGCTGGTTGACCTTGATGGTCTACCTAATAGTCCAACGCTGTTCAACGCGGGCACCGACGTTGGGATGTTAAGTGCCTGTTTCACTTTTCATGTTCAGGACACGTTGGACAGCATCATGGAGGTAGCTCGCCTAGCTGCCAAGGTTCAACAGTGGGGAGGTGGTGTCGGTTATGGACTATCACATCTGCGGCCAGAGGGCTCTCTAGTTCATTCGACCGGCGGAAAATCAAGTGGGCCTGTTGGCTTCATGGCGTTGTATCAGTCCGTAGCGGATGTTATCACTCAAGGCGGCAAGCGTCATGGCGCTCAGATGGCGGTTCTACACTGTGACCATCCTGATATCTACAAGTTCATCCACTGTAAAGACGACCACCCAGAGAAGCTGAACACGTTTAACATCTCTGTTGCGCTGACCGACGAGTTTATGCGCGCGGCTGATAGCAATCCTTTGTTGGATGAGATGGCCCAATCAGCCTGGAAGAGTGGCGATCCTGGTTGCTATTTTATCGACCGCGCAGAGCGTGATAATCCAACCCCAAAGCTAGGGAAGCTCGAAGCGACAAATCCGTGCGGCGAAGTTCCACTTCTGCATGGAGAAGCATGTAATCTGGGAAGCGTGAACCTAGGTAACTTCGTAACACCTCCATATGTTCCATATGGTTTTGATTGGGACAGGCTCTGCCGAATAGTCTCCACGATGACACGAATGCTCGAAGATGTTGTCGAAGTCAACCGCTTCCCAGACCAATTGATAACCGAAGCCGTCCGTCGGACGAGAAAGATAGGCTTAGGCGTCATGGGCTGGGCCGATGCGCTGGCTCTTCTGAGTATTCCCTATGACTGCCAAGAGGCAGTTGATCTTGGTCGAGAAATCATGTCTGCCATTCAAGAGAAAGCACACGAGACGAGTGAGAAAATTGCTGAGGAAAGAGGTGCGTTCCCTGCGTTCGAGTCACCTGATATAACAGGAGGCATACGCCGTAACGCTACCGTCACCTGTATCGCACCGACAGGCAGCATCGCAATCATCGCAGGTGCGAGTTCAGGTATTGAGCCACACTTCATGTTGAGCTACACACGCTACATGGGCTCTGAGGGTTATGAGCGAACACCTATCAATGTTGAGGAGCCTATCATTGCCAAACTCCGTGCAGCAGGGTCTGACTTCACACCGAAGACTGCTTTAGACATCGACTGGGGATGGCATCTAGCGCATCAAGCGGCGTTCCAAGATTGCACCGATCTTGCTGTCAGCAAGACGATTAATCTCCCTCAGAGTGCTACTTGGCAGACAATACGTGAAGCCTATGCGCAGGCGTGGAAGTTAGGCTGCAAAGGTGTCACCGTTTATCGTGATAAGAGCAGAAGCGTACAGGTGTTGAATGGATAACGATCTAGCTGAACTCGACAGGCTTATGCGAATGGAAGACTACGTTCTGTTTGTTCACTGGGATGACGACCACCCTGACATTCACTTGACCACAGGTATGTGTGATGACTTCGGATGTAGCCCCAACTGCAAAGATTTCAAAACGTTGCATGAGGTTCTGAGTTACCTAAAAGAGACACACAATGGGTAACGTAGAAGACCATGTGCGAAATGGTCGTAAGAAATTACCAAGAACACGTCGGTCGCTTACCCATAAAATTGACCTACCAGAGTTTGAGGGCTATGTCACAATTGGCTTCTATGATGATGACCAACCTGGCGAGGTCTTCATCGTCGCCAACAAGCAAGGCTCGACTATCTCCGGCTTGCTGGATGCAATCGGAATTCAGACCAGTATGCTATTGCAATATGGTGTTCCGCTCGAAGACATTGCCAGAAAGATGATAGGTCAACGCTTCGAGCCCCTCGGTAGGACGATGAACGATGACATCCCTTACGCACAGTCGATAGTTGATTACGTGTTCAGGTTTCTCGTCAGAACCTGTCTCAGCGCCCCCGTAGCAAGCGTCAGCGGGGACATCTGCCCCGAAGAGGGCTGCGGTGCTCCTTTAGTCTTTGAAGAAGGCTGTCTCAAGTGTCACGCTTGCGGGTATAGCAAATGCTAGAACACAACTACACCGCCTACAATCACATAGCGACGATAGTCAAAACGGCGATTGACGAAGGGCTCATACAACATTGCGAGGCCACTTATGATGTATCGGCTTTATCATCTTGTATAACGTTGGAGGTTATAATTCCTGATCGACTTCTCGTGAAAGATGTGGAGATGGAAGAGGAAGAAGAAATTCGCGCTGTCGAACGTCCTTCTACCCACAGTATCACCGTTGAAGGTGTTGCCAATCTTAAAGTCCGCTGGGATAAGGAGCGTGGCCTGTTCAGCTTGGAGTCTGTCTGCCCTAGCTGTGCCAGAAAGTTCGAGAGGACTCTCCGTGGCTTTGTGACCAAGCACCTTATCACTCTTGCACACGAGTTAGGGTTTCAGCTTGGAGAACACCTTGAGCGACATAGGACGTTCGAGGAGTACTTGAGAACGTTGCAAAAAGATGTTATTATTGACAGCAAGAAAGGAGGCTGAAATGCCTGCTGGAAGTAGTACGACGCGAATCCTTTATCGGCTCAACAAGGTCTGTGAAGACCTGAGTTGGCTAAAGGAACACCCACACTACGCGGAGGTCAAGAAGTCGGGCCACTTCGACGACATGACGCTCTGCGAGTGCCAGCTCTGGGCCAGTATCGGGCCGGAGATGGCAGCACACGTCTGGGCTGATATGTCCAGGGACGACCGCGAGGCGATCCGCGCTGCGGTCGTGGAGGCGGCAGAGAACGGCACGTCTCTGCGCTGGAGGCTCGGTGGTGAGCTTGTTACCACACTGGCCGTGCGTGTACAAGACGAAACGGTGACGTTCTTCCTGCCTCGTCCTATCGAACAGCTTAGCGGTAGGATACCAGCATAAGATGGATAGTACCGCTCCTACTGTCGTTGTGTGTGGCGGTTGGGTTAGGGGTAGGAGCGGACGCGAGGCAGCGTGAAGAACAAACCGAAAGAGATTCACATCTGCCAGTTCTGTCCGAGATGTGGATATGGCGTACCGTGGAACGCGACCCACTGTTCTTGCGGGAAGAAAGTCTAGATGAGACACCTACGCCACTGGCTACACCGACGACGGTTGAAACACTCATCCGCTCCTACGACTGGGACAGCGACACCGCCGTCCGAGTCTTTCTAGGCTGCGAGAATCCTTCGGTTGACCCATACGCCATCTCATACACCGGAGACTACGGAATCACCCAGATCAACAGAGTCACGTGGGAATGGTGGCTGAACAAGCGGGGGTTCGTCTTCGAGAGTGAGTGGATGCTGCCAGAGAGAAACATCGCAATGGCCTATGCGATTTGGCTGGACGGCAGCAACGTGTTAAAGAGGTCATTCCACCACTGGAACTGCTATTGACTTCGACAACTGGTTTGACAGGTGGTATAATAACAGCGTGCGGAGCAGACAATTAGCAACGGGGTTTCGTAGCCTGTCCTGTTTTTAAGCGCAGTCGGCTCCGCACCCTCTTGTTAAGGAGAAAAGGAGGGAGTAATTGGGTCTCATAGATTCAGTCTTCGGTGTGCGGTGCAAAGGCTGCAACAAACGTATCCGTCCCAGTCAATTTGTCGGCTGCGCCAAATGTGGTGAGTCGTACTGTCCAACCTGTACCGCAGGCGGGCCTGATAGCCGTATCTGTAGCCCTTGTGAGGGGGGCAGTCATGGCTGAGACATGGCTCAGTAGTTGTGTCAAAGTTCCCTTCCCAAACCCTCTTACCAGACTTGGCTACCCCGCGAGCTGGGGTGTGCCTCATGGCGACCAACCCTATAGCAACGAGATGTTGGCTATTGTCAACCACTCGGCTGAGGGTAACTTCTCTACCACTAACTTGCCTATCGCAGTGATGACAGCCAGGGGTAACTCATGGCATATCACCATCTTCAAGGATGGTCGGAAGCAGCAACACTTTCCCCTTGAGGGTATATGCTGGCACGCTGGAACGAAGGCCAACTATCGCTACATCGGTATCGAACACGAAGGGTTGGCTGGTGAAGCGTTAACGCCAGCGCAGAAGGCGGCGACGATACAGGTTCAGTCTGAGATTGCCCGCTTCAGAGGTTGGGTCGCGGTGATTCGGAACCAGACCGGATTCGAGCATAATCAGTTCATGGCGACATCTTGTCCCAGTGGTCGAATCCCGTGGGCAGAGATAGAAGCTGGCACCAGAGTTCCCGCGCCTGCTCCTGCTCCAGCACCTACAGGGATATGGCCTGATGTGCAACAGGTGAGTCTCAACGTCACCCTGTACACAGATACCAACCTCGTCAAACTACCAGAAGGTATAGTTGTAAAACCGTTAGTGAAGGGAACGGTTTTACAGGTCAAGGGTCTCTGGAAAGGCACTCACTATCTGACAGCTTGGTCTTTCGACAACAAGATACCTAACGGCTTCGCTGTGTCTGCCACCGTTGCGCCTGCACCGCCAGCTCCAATACCTGTTGATCCCTGTGCCAGTGTCAAAGCTGAACTTGCCGAAGCCCAACAGCAGGTTCAGTTGCTACAGACAAAGATTGTGGAGAGAGACACCCTTATCCAACATCTCCAGACGAAAATTGCAAATGCGAAGACGGCGTTGCAGAATCTATTGACATCACTATAGATACCTGTTACAGTCCTTTCAGGAGGATATGGTGATGCCTACCAAGACTGAGACAGAGCCGAGAGTGTACAAACTACTCACTCGCTGGTGCTCATTCTGCGTCGCTTCATCTCCCCGCAAGATTGTTGAACAGGATGAGCCGAACGAAGTCGATGTTAAATTCTGGAAGGGCCACGTTCGCATCGAATCCGAGTGCGGCGGCTGCGGCAACGTAGTCGTAGACTTCTACACACCCACTGAGATCGAAAGTATGGAGTCAGTAGGAATTCTAAGTTAAGTAAGGAGTTGACGATGCCAGTAGACTGCACCTTTTGCAACGTCGGCGTATCGACAGTCTGCGCCGACCCTGACTGCAACAATCACATCTGTCCAGCACACACCGATGAAGATGGCAGGTGTTGGGGCGTCCATGAGCGTATCTCTGAAGCCGCTCCGGGGGCTCAGGACGAAGAGGCTCAGAGCGAGTCGGAAGACGAGTCCGAAGAGGGGCCTACGGAGTCGGAGGCTGAGGGGGATGCCGAGCCGCCTGCCGAGCCTGAGCCTGACGAACCTGCTCCGGAAACGGCAGAGACGACGGAGGCGGACGCACCGCCCGATACGACCGAGCCCGTGGCCGAACCACGTCGTCGGCGCGGTCGAAGCGATGCGAGTCCTTCCGAGTGATGTCGATCTGACGCTCTAGCTCCCGCGCCAGTCCATAACTCACTCTTAACGAGGCGATCAGAGACCTCCTGATGTAATCCAATCGGGGGGTTCTCAGTCGTTTGTGAACAAGAAAGTAGTGTCCGTCAGCAAGTAAGCTGGCTAGTTTGACGAGAGGCCGTCGGGTTCCGTAGAGAACATTGTTCTTTGCTCCGAGATTTCCCGCCCCCCACACGCGCTTAGCTGCGTCTTCCAGGCGCGGAATCTTCTGCTCAAGTTCACCCACACTCTCCCCAAAGTCTCTGACGGTACTGTCTTCCTGACCTCCATGTAATCCTGCATCTCCTGACGGACTGTGTGTATCTCCAAATCCGGCCAGCCCGTCAGAATCAGCTTCAAGGGCAGAGTCGGCTGCGGCAGAAGCATCTTCGTCTTGGCGTAGTTCGCGGCTGCCCAAGCGGGGTCTCCTTCTTGCACTATCCATGTATGTCCGTACTCGTCTTCGCAGGCGATGTACGCCACTATATCTTCCTGACCATTAAGTCCTGAATCCTCTTAACCGTCGTAGGCCCAACATGAGGTATAGTTTGAACCTCATCAGGGTCTTCCATACAGCGACGGAATATCATCCACAGATTCGGGTAAGCAGAGGATAGATTATCGAGCACAACCTTACCTATCATCGGTTCCATAAACCGACGCGCTGGGCTGACCTTATTTGTCAGTGTTAACGGTCTTCGGTTCTTCTCTACAATGTACTTGAGATTACCGTTCATCGTCCGCATAACCTGTACAATGGCGGCGGCTGTAAACTGCGGTGGGACGAAGGGAAGGATGATGGCACCTAAGCAGGCTAACTCGATGAAGGCGTGGTAGGTGGCCATATAGTTCCACTGACGCTTGCCTCTGTGCGTGCGAACCATCTTCCCGCTTTCACTTGGTATCAAGCGCCCCTCTGGAAGCAAGAAGGCCACATCTGCATCCTGAGTCAGCCGAAGCATCTGATCATACAGCGAGCCATCAGCAAGACAGCTCAGGAAGTCATTGGCCTCTTTCCGCTCCATCAACCAAGTCTTGCCTCGTTTAGATAGCGAACCGTAGTCCCCAGAGTTCATCTTCTCTCGGACGACCTTGACCCCTAGCTTACCAATGTCATCCGCTATTCGTTTGGGGTCACGAGTGTCCGCAGTCAGTACATCCAATTCCAACATTACTGTTTAAGCGCCCACCAACGACGACGGCTTGCCGCTATTTTCATGCGCGTCTCGACTGAGTGTGTTTTACCCAAACGCGCCATACGCATCTGGCAGTTTGTCCCACATAACGAAGCTCACCGTTCTCACCCACGAGACTGTAGATTACACCACTCATCAACCGTTTTTACTGTCAACTTCTAAACTTGCCATTGAGCAGTTTGGTGAGAAGCGCGTAACCTTGTCTGGATGAGCGAGCGTTGACTACTCTCTGAGCACGGTGTAGTGAACAGGCAACAGCGGAGTAAGATATATCCATTGTCTCCGCAATCTCTCTGTTCGAGAGGCCGCTCAACAGAGCAAGCTCGACGACCCTTCGTTCTAGGTCAGTCAGCCGTCGCCTCTTCTGCTTCGTTGTTATCAGTATCATACCCCTATTGACTTGAGCGAAAGTTTCGCCTATACTCTGAGTATAGGATAAGTCGAATGTCTGTGTCAACCTGCCCGCCTGAGCTTACGATCTGTAAGGACTGCCGTTTGCATGAGAAGGCGACGCAGGTTGTCCCTGGTGAGGGGTCTCTGGGTGCGAAGATACTGTTTCTAGGAGAGGCTCCTGGATATAATGAAGACCGACTGGGGCGACCGTTTGTAGGTAGGGCTGGTAACGTCCTTGACAGCATCCTGCGAGACCTTGGGATCAAGCGTAAGGACGCTTACATCACCAACATCGTGAAACACTGGCCTGAAGGGAACCGCGACCCCTTGCCCGATGAGATCGCCATCTGCAAGAGGTGGTTGGATTTGGAGTTAGAGATAGTCAAACCCAAACTGATAGTCTGTCTAGGGCTGTTCGCCGCCAGCCGGTTCTTCCCCAACAAGGCCAAAATAGGCTCGTTCAGAGTCCTGCCGGATAAGACCATCGTTGTCAGTGTCTACCACCCAGCGTTCTTCCTCCGCGCCCGCCGTCCGGCGATACGACAACAGATTTTGGCAGGTATCAGGGAGGGATTAGAACTTGCCAAAAGCTAAGAGCCGCCGTCTTCAAACCGGCAAGGACTCTTATTGGGGTGGACAGCCAGACATAGTAGGTCGGAATGAGATCGCTGATGCTATCTCAGAGGCTCAGGACGCGCTAGGGTTGACAGACCTCATGCTGGCTAAACGCGCACACGTTACCGTGAAACTGATTCGGTTCTTCAAACGGCCATTAGGCTCCCATAACGTAGTTGCTGGTGGATTTTATACGGCAAGCGCCAGGATGTCCGTCAACGCCCACAGAGCCGAATGCTTAAAGAGGATAACAGATACATTAGAATCCTGCTTAACAAGGAAGATTAAAAATGCGTGAAGTAGTTGGAGACCTTTGGGAAGTTGAAGCCGACGCCCGCGTCATTACAACCAACGGCACTATCAAAAAGAACGGCGCTGCTGTTATGGGGCGCGGTGTAGCGAAGCAGGCGAGCGTTAAGTATCCCATTTTGCCCTACGCACTGGGGGACATGCTTAAAAGCGTTGGCAATGTGCCCACCGTCTTCCGCCACTTAGACAACACCATTCCAATTATTACGCTTCCGGTCAAGCACGAATGGTATCAAAAAGCCGATCTCGCTTTGATTGAGAAGAGTCTCCAACTCCTTGTCGATGTCGTAGATAAAGAAGGGTTTGAGGTTGTCGTGTTACCACGTCCAGGCTGCGGCAATGGAGGTTTGGCTTGGGCAGATGTAAGGCATATACTTGCATGGTATTTGGACGACCGCTTCTTGGTGCTTAATTACAATGGTGAACCTCTCCCTATATCTAAAACTCCACGGCTGCCTTAAAATACAAGGCCATTTAGCCGCAATGCACCTTCGGCAGAAGCCGCTGACCTGTTATCAAGCTGGCATCGTTCTCTGGTTTGTCGGATGAAAAGTGGAGTTCGCTGTTGGGTCGGAGCTTGTCTCCGTGTGTTCAAAAATCAGCGTGCGCTGATTAGGCACTGGCGTAAGGCAGGACATTGATACATCTTATCCTCGATTTGACAACAGAAAAAGAGTTCCATTTTATCATCAAAGAGGGCCTACACCGCTACTTCCGTCCGACACATACTTCCACTCTCGTTGGCCCAGGCAACGGTTCTCAACCGTCAAGTTTCATCCGCGAAATCCTTGTCACAGACCGACCGGAGAGTTTCGTTTACGACATCCCTACCTACTTTGTCCGTGCTGACATGCTTTCAGAGCCACTGTTTGTTGACGATCTCGTTTGTAAAAAGTTGACTGGTTTAGACCTACCAACGTGGCGAGCTTACCAACACACTTTGACCGTTGACACGATTCCTCGACACAAGAAAAAGAGTACGGCACGGAAGCTACGAATTTCTGCTTACGTTGCTGAACATACCCAACCAGAACCTATCGAGGACATCAACTACACAGAAGTTGATCTAGGGCATCTGCAACAGGTTATCGATGAGATGAAAGTGTGCGACCTTTATGCCTTGGACGTGGAGACAAATGCTCTAGACCCGTACTCTGGAAATGTCTGCATGACTCTCTCGTTGGCGCATGGTCAAGCGTATTACATCCCCGCTGAACTGATACCGCGTATTCTCCTTCATGTGAACTGGAAGCGAGTCACCGGAGCTAACCTCAAATACGACATGAGATGCCTAGACACCTATCCAGATGAAATAGGTGATGACACTTTGCTCATGGCCAGCCTGTTAGAAGTACCTCTTGGGCAGCGCAGCCTCGGTCAGATGGTGAAGAAAGAATTTGCCTACCAGATGGTCGAGTTTGATGATATCGTCCCCAAAGGAGAATCCATCGCCAGCATTGACCACAAGAGGCTCGTTTTCTACTCCTGTGAGGATGCAGATTGGGTTCGCAGACTCACTCTGCAACTGAGACCTCGCCTGACCGGAGACAAGTTGAAAATCTACACCATACAACGCCGTCTGTCACCTATCCTTGCCGAGATGGAACAGAACGGCCTGTTGACTGACAGGACGGCACTCAGGGCGCTCAGACGTACACAGGTGCGGTCTATCGTCAACATCCGACGAGAGATATACCGTCAGGCCGGACATCGGCTTGACCTCAACTCTCCCGTGCAAGTCGGCAAAGTTCTGTACGACGAGCTGGGCATCCCCAGAAAGCGGTTTGCCAAGAAGCAGGCCAGTACCGCTGAGATAGCATTGCAGGAGATGTCGCACCCTATAGCCAAAGCAATATTGGCCTACAGGGAGCAGCATAAGCTCTGGTCTACCTACACCAAACCTCTACTTGAGAAAGCTCACCCCCTGACCGGACGAGTCCACCCTGAGTTCAACCCAGCCGTAGCCAGCTCTGGTAGGCTGTCGTGCAAAAACCCTAACGGTCAGAACATCCCGAAGACTCCGACCTATCGTTCAGTGGTAATAGCAGACGACACCAATTCCTTATTGAAAATCGACTTCGACCAACTGGAGCTACGTGGGCTTGCTGGAATGAGTGGGGGCAGTAGTATGCGTCGGATTTTCGAATCGGGTGCCAATATACACGCGCACACAGCCTCTATCATACACGGGATACCTGTGTCTCAGGTGATAAAAGACAGTCCTGAGTACATGGACGGCAAGCGGGGTAACTTCGCTATCGTCTATGGCGCTATGGAACGCAAGGTCATGGAGATGTTCGGCTGCTCCTTCGACGAAGCAAGGTATATACTTCAGCAGCTTGAGGTAGCCTTCCCCGACGAATTTGACTTCATACACTCTGAGAGGGAGCGGATACGTTTAGAGCGGAAGGCCACAACTCTCTACGGTCGGGAGCGTACGTTCGGAGACTTTGTACCCATTGACGCAGTTGAGCGCGAGGGGTTCAGTCACATCATACAAGGCTCAGCGGTTGAGCTGGTCTTCTTGGCGATGATCGCCGTGATGCCGGTCATCCGACGCTACAAAGCTCTACTTATCAACCAGATTCACGATGAGATATTGGTTGAGTGCTTATCAACAACCGTGCACGATTTGAGAGATGAGATCGTGCCGATGATGGAAGCGGTTAAGTTCTCTATACCGTTGAAGGTGACTGCGAAGATAGCACCCTGTTGGGTTATCTGAGCACTACCCTTTCCAACTACCCCATCCGCCTCCCCATCCGCCCATCGTACCACCACCTGCCGACAGACTTCCAGGCGAGGAAATAGTTGGAGTGTTCTGTAGCCTAGCCAGAAGCAGGTCTAATCGGGTAGTAGGAAGATCAAGTGTGATTGACAGTTCTCGCGCTGTTGAATTGTAGTCAGTCTCTTTGATGACAAACGTTCGTAGTTTGTCTGCCGTCGCTCCCACGATTATCTGTGGCATCGGACTCAAATCCTGAATCAGTATCATATCCCCAGATCGGACGCGCCAGAGAGGTTCCCTAGCGCCGACGATGTTGGTGATATACCCGCTAATAGTAATCTCCGTACTCTGACGTGGGCGTGTTGCATCAGCTAGAGCGGAGTCTCGCACCTTGTCCGCAAAGGTAGCCGTCATCTCGCCTGCCTCTATAACAATGTCTCGTTCATCATAAAAGATCGTCTGCTCCAGAATATTCTGCGCCACGTCGGTCAGTTTTGTCAGACTTGAGAACGCCTCTTGATATCGCACCCAGGTACGCACCCAGAAATCTTGAATAGTGCGTTCAAAGCGCAGACCTCCCTCTCCCATATTCTTGAGTGAGACTATCCAACGAACATTGGTTTCATCTCTGGCTCTCATATGTAAACGACGACGACCATAGACACCCGCAACAACAGTTTTAGTAACACCACTCTGATCAAACCCATACGAAGACAACGCTGCAATAATATCTTGCAGAGACTGGTGCTCATAGACAGCGGGGGATATCTCTAGCTCGGAGTCCTCAATAAAGGTTTGATCATCACTAATTTGGGTTGCGTGGGAGGTTACATCTATATCCGAGTCGCCATAGAGTAGATTGGTAACAATCTTTTTGGCTGTAGTCTTGTTCGTTGTCGTTGGGTCACGCTCAGCATAAATCGTAACCTCTTTCATCAGAAACCTGTTGACACCATCATCATCATCTTCCGTGAATTCGGTGGTACAGTCTAAAGCCACTGCTACGGCCTCCACATCAGCACCGTTAGCCTCTAAATTAACAACGGCAGCAGATGGATAAATATTAATGTCCAACCTATGTGTCCACGTGCCTAATGGATGGTCGGCTGTGTAGACTTTCAGGAACCCAGCGAAGCCAGGGCCTGCAACATCTGCTGAATACTGAATAGAGTGTATTGTCATCGGCTGAAAAAGCCGCCTATCCGTTAGTACCCCAACTCGCGGAAGACGATAATAGATTACCCCTTTATCACCAATTACGTAAGTCTGATTTTTCTTACTACCAAAACGGAACATCCCCAGACCTTTTTCTACAATATACTTATCGGCGGCCCCCGCACCCGCCAAACTAATCTCATTTGCGATGCCACCAGCGCCCGCAGATGGTATCAGCCATTTCCCCATATCGTTATCGTTAAACCACGCATAAAGAGTCTGGTCTGCCATACTTGACCAGTAGCCTTCGCAGGTTAGGTCAATCCCAGAGTTGGTGATGGCAATGGCACTTATCCGGCCATCCCAAATCGCTTCGTCAGCCTCAAAGATCGTCACTCCGTAGAACAGAAAACGTTCATACCACTCATACGCCTGACTTCTGGTCATCAGAATTGAGAGTGTACAACTGTTGAACCCTCCTGGCAGACTTGTGGAGAACTTAATGTTTACAACTCGTCGTGTGAGATCAGTGATAACCGGAGTGATCTGGCTCGTCCGGTCGGCTTTATCCGTGAGAACTACTACCAAACTCTGCATTAGACATAAAGGAAGCGGGGCATATATTCAATCCACATCTCGGTCGTCGTACCAACAGTAAAGGAGCCAAACGGTTTATCAGCGTCGTCTGTAGACCGTGAGTACAAGGCCACAATTGCCCCTGGTTTACCTGGCTCAAGGTAAAAACCATCTCCAAACATGGAAACGTTAGCCGACCTCAATGACACCAGACGGTCTAGAATACTTACGGCGGCAGGGATGCTGTTGACGTCCAACATCAAATACGCTATCGATGGCGCTTCCTCGTCTATCGTGTCAACTACCAAAATCTCGTTCGCCTGGAGTGAGGAATCTGCACTGTGAATCTTGTCAGGTTGGAGTGTGAAAAAGTTCTCAATCGGCAGAAGATACAGATACTTGTATGTGCGGTCAACCTGCACGGGATCGATAGCTGAGATCAACAGCCGAGGGTACATCAGATCATCGACGGTACGGGGGGAGCCAGTTACCTTGGTCGCTGCTCTAAACTGGGAGGCACCAAACGCAGGCGGCCATGATAACAGCCCGCCATCTACCATGTGAATGAGCGCCGAGGCAGGGTTTGTGTCTTTGATAGGGTCTCCGGTTAAGGCGACAGTGTAGATTGACGACGCCAGCCGTAAGAACGATGTTCGGTTCAGGGCTGAGGCAACACCTATGTAGCCCTTGAAGCTGCCGAATTGCGAGTCAGGAAACGGGAACAGGGTTCCCAGATTTATCGCAGCGATGTCCGCTAGGACGTTCGCAGCACCACCACCTGCGACACCTCCGTCCGCTCCTGTGACCCAATCTCCAGACGCCCCCATGTTTGGTATGAACTGCGAGGCCGCCCAGTAGAACACTGCCTTACCTGGGTCTTGGCCGTAAGCCGCTCCCAATCGAACAGGGCCAAGGGCGGCCCCAGCGGTGTTCTTCAAGTAGACACGGCAGGTAGCCGGAGCGTCTCCAGGTATATCGTAAATCGGCAACCAGAAGACCCTAGTGCTATCAGGGTACGCCCGCAGGAAAGACGAGCCAATGGTAGGCTTAGGGTCGCCTGTAACTTCTGTGAAGGATGCGAAAGAGCCAAAAGGTTGTCCAGGTGTGAACACGACACCATCTATATAAACCGTTGTAGCCCCACCGGAGAGCCACTGAATCGTCAATATACTCGATGCGCCGACGGTCACTGTTTTGATAAACTGCTTCCAAACGCCATTAGTGGCAGTAATTGTCTCCGTTACACCGTCGATGTCGATGACTACCTGGTTTGCACCACCACCGCCCTTTATCCACAGGTAAACAGTGGCAGTTGTAACGCCTTCTGGTACAACAACAGTCTGTCGTAGAGTCTTATTGGCGGCACCGCTCTCGCTGAGAACGAAAGAGAAAGCGCCAAACTTGACATTATCCGACGCCGCCTGGAGACCGCTGGAGGCGGTCAGACCTGAGCCTCGAACCCAACCCGAAGGTGTTCTTATGTGTGCCGTATTTGCTGGCGAGCCGGTTATTGTTATATGCCGCCCATTACCGCTTCGATCTTGGATGGTGCTACCTGTGTCCGCAGGTGAGTCCGTCGCGCTAAATGACCAAATACCTCCGACATCAGCAGCCGACAGACCCATATAGTTCTTGGGGAGGATATGACCAGCGGTGCCGCTTGGTGTGAGCCACAACCCACGGAGTCCATACATATAGAGATATCGAAGCTGATGCGGATGAACTGGCTTGTTCACGAGTATAGCAAGCCCCGATATGCGACCGTCGAAACGCTCTCCGTCCGCCTGATCTACTGAGCCGACAACAAAAGCTCCAACAGGGGCTCTTATACCTACATTCGCCAGTATGTTGGTCGCCTGAACAACACCATCAACCATCAGCACGGAGAAGGTGTTAATAGCACCAAGAGGGTCGGGGAACACTGTCATCGCCGCGCAATGCCAGGTGGTCGTATCGGTAATTACGTCAGCAGCAGTCAAGAGGCGTTGTGTGCCACCTGCGTCATACCACTCAAAGTTTAGCTTATTCCCAGTGTCAAAGAAGACGCGCCACGCCTTAGTCGTTGTACCGCAGATGATAATTGTCCGTGTGCCACTAAGAGCGTCTCGCTTAAACCAAAACACCACCGAGAGTATATCGTCGGACAGACCCACACCTGATGCTCTTTCGAGACGAACGCCCGCAGCTCCCAAATCCAACTCGTAGTGACCGTCGCGTCCGCCCTGCTCAGGGTTCCAATCGAAGCTAGGGTTGAGAAGCAGGTTGCGGATTTCAATCCCCGTGGTCTGATCAAGTCTGGCATACGGCTCACAGATCAACGTCAACTCGCTGTCTCGTAACAACGAAGCACGTCGAACGGTTGGGTCGGCAAGCTGTCCTGGCTGAAACTCACCATCTATGACATCGAAAGCGACTTGTTCGGAGGCGTCATCGAATTTGTAAGATAAGACAACTTTGGGGCCGAGTCCGTCTTTGTTGGACTTCTTCGCCGTATCCAGAAGTCTTCGCAGCGTTCGCATATTAGATACAAGGCCGTTATGGGTCGCTGCGTCAATGTTAAATGTGATACTGATTTCACGATTGGAAAGCTGCCGGTCAATCAGTCGCGCACCCTCGGCCAACATGGGATCACCGCCGAGGACGCGGTTAGTTTCGGGATGGGGCATATTGAGACCGTTCTGCCGCAGTTTGTACTCTGAACCGCCGCTAACGAAGTCAACAGTGTTCGTACCATCAGAGAGCTTCAATACAGCAGCCATATCAACGCCCAGTCCCTCTCCGCGTCCGTAGCGACGTAGCAAGCCTTGAGCCGAGGTCTTGGTTGAGCAGCTTGCTTATCTTCATTATGTCAGACTCACTGCGGACGTAGACGGTCAAATTGTATGTATTCCCACCGCGCATACCGTTACCGGCAGGCTTACGTATCTCTTCGCCGCCGTGGGCGACGACAAGCTGTGGGCTGCCTATTGCACCTGGGACAATACCCCCACCTTGGAACTTTGGCAACCCACTGGTAGGCAACCCCTGACCGGCGATGAATGCCTGGGCCGCTTCTCTTGAGATACCTTGTGTTATTAGAAACATCCAGACTGCCAATGCCGTCTGAGCCGCTGAGAAACCTCTTCCTAGAAGTTCATTGATTATAGCAACCGCCCGTGCGAGGGAAGCCATCTTACCAATATTTCGCTCCTGCTCGAAGGATATCCGCTCCAAAATGGCCAACCGCTGAGCCTCCAGGTTGAGAAGCTCGCGCTCAGGCCCTGCCTGCTCTTGCAGGGCTCGACCTGCATCGCGGATGCGGTCAGCAGTTTTGATGGCTGCGTCGCGTCTAGCGTCTTCACTTTTTATAAAGGCGTCTCTGGCGTTGTTAATACCATTTATCTGCGCGTCAACGTTTTGCTGCATGAGGTTGATCTGAGCACGGGTGGAGCGTTCCGCCTCTCGGATTTGGACATCAGCGGCCTTACGAGCGGCATCAACAGCTACTTCCGCCGTGTCACGTATCGCATCCTGACGTTCCCCTTCAGCGTCTATCTGAGCGTCAATGGCATCCCGCGCCTCTTCCTTCGCAGCAATCTCAGCGTTAGCACCCGCAACACTTTGCTCAAGAGCCGCCTGACGCGCCTTACGCAGAGCCAGCTCAGACTCCAAATACTCGTCAGGCCCGAACTTCTTAATGAGCATCTCCAGTTCGGCAATTTCAGCCTCCGTGGTTAGTATGTCCTGTATCGCCTTGCCGCGTTGGGATGCGAGATCGCGTATCGCAGTGGTTAGTTCCTGCTCAAGAGTTTTGAGTTCATCAATCCGCTCGCGGCTAACCTCTAGCTCTGCGTCGCGCTCGTCGTTGATAGCGTCGATACGGTCGGCAAGGGCGTCACGGATAGCGTCAGTCTGTTCCTGTAAGGCGTCACGTCTTGCCTGTACCTGCTCCTCTAGATTCTCTCGAAGCGCATCAACCTCAGCCTCAGCAGCATTACGGGCTCCCTCAACGGCGGCGTCGTAGGCAGCGTTAGCAGCGTCGGCGCTCGCCTGATAAGCAGCGTCAAGCGCCTCTAGAGCAGCCTCACGAGCCTGATCATCTGCTATCTCTTGGCGGGCAGCCTCCATCTTTAGAACGACAAGAGTCAGCTCTGCCCGCGACGCCGCGATAGTCTCATCTATAGCTTTGTTAAACTCATCCTGCACCGCCACCAAATCCTCAAGCGTGTTCTGATCTTGTAGATAGGCACTGTGCAGCGTTAGTATGTTACCGTGTAATGATCGTGTGTCTTCAGCAGCCTCCAATACTCTAGCGTCCCAGCCTTTAAGGGCACTCTCAGCAGCCTTTTGAATCTGAATATACTTCTCTAGAGGAGGGCTGGCATTTAGCACTTGTTGCGCGAGGACTGCTATAGTAGATGGAGGCCCTCCCTCCTCCAATCGAAGCATCTCTTCAGCTACATCAGCCAACGGCCCCTTTACATCTTTAAGGGCGGCGGCGAATTCCTCGGTAAGACGAGCACCTCTCTCTGTTGGCGTTTCGACATCTTTGGCTGCTGAAACCCACTTTATCAGCGCGGGAACACCTAACGTTAAAGCAGTGGTCACAGCGCCTATCACCAATGGCCAACCTAACAGTGCCTGATTTACGAAAAGTAATGAGAAACCGAGACCGAAGATAGCTTGCTCAAAGTTGCCAGCAGCAGCCTGAGCTGCGGAGAAAGAAAGAATCATACCCTGACCGGCTTTAGCAACGAAGTTGGCTTCGCCACCAAAGGTTCCTGCGATGAGGGCAGCGGCCTTTGTTTGAGTTGCCAACGCTGTCGTTCCAGCCGCAGCCCCTCTCAGCGCCTGCACCTCAGCCGCAAGAGTGGCCATTCTCACCTGTGACGCCTGATTCAACGCGAGCTTGGAGTTCAACTCAGCCTGCTGCTGTGCAGTGAGCGTTCCGCTCGCCCGAACGACGGTCATAAGCGGTCGCATCTGGTTCATCCTAACTGCGACCAGCTTTTGCTCCTCTGCAATGAGCTTCTCCGTCCACGAGGCCGCATTAGCAAGCGTAGTAGCGTGCTGCGCCAATACAGCGGTTTGGACTTTGCCTGACTGACCAGCTTTAGCCTGTTGAACACCCAGCTCTTCTAAATGCACCCCAAGACTCTGTAAACGGGGATCAAGCTGGCCCAGACCAGCACCGAAAGCTGAAAGAGCTGTGCCTTGTTCAACCAGCTTCCCTCGCACCTGTCCCATATTTTGAACGAGACGAGGACTGAAAGCACGGTTAAGATTGGCAGCGGTTCTAACGGCCTGCTCATCAACCGTCTTGAAGCCCGCTGTGAGCTGTTGGAAGGCAGCCTGGCTCTGCGCGGTGACACGCAGTTGAAGCTCTAGAATCTGTTGTGCGAATGCGCCTCCAAGAGCCATATCACCATGCTACTTCTTTGTCAGGCTCAGCCTCGGCTGCCTCTCGTAGCTGTTGAGCGGTCAGGAGTCGTTCTTCCCGTCGGTTGTTGACTTCGATGTACGTCCTGAGCCACTTCGAGGGGAGCCTGAGAGCTTCGCCAAGGCTGAACGATAAGCCGGAAAGTCCGTCAAGAGCGGTGATAAAAAATCGCTGACGATGCCACTCTCCTCATTGTCCAACTGGATAGCCAACGTCGCCAAGGTCTGATAATGAGTACGAGGGAGCTTCAGAAGCTCCTCCTCAACCAGCTTCTCTCCATTACACAGGAGACGGACAAAAAGGTTAGCGTGCTCGTAGCGATTGGGGTCTAGACGGGAGACGCCATCCTTGACAGCGACAGACATCTCCCTGACTAACAGATACTCTTCACCTATAGTCTCTCTACGGAGTTCGTAGAGAACACCGTCCAGCTCAGCCTTCAGTGGCTTACTAGGCAACTGCGCGACCGAGAGAGCCTGATCCTTGGAGTCGGACTCGGACACTTGCTACTCCTCCTCTTGGCGGGTTGGGCACCACACTGGTGATGATAACGTCACCGTAGTACCTGGGTTGCGTAGCCGACGCCTCACCAGCAGGCTTACCTGCGGGAGAGAAGACGAACCCCTTCTTGACAAAGGGAGTGGCTATAATAGCTGCCACGAATAATGTATCTACCTCGTCTGTACCTGTGGAGTAGTAGAGAGTCATGTCCACTGACCACTGAGCATCGATGATCTCGTGCGTCTTAAAGTCGTCACCGTAGGCGGTGGTCTCATCAGTGTTCTGATCGATGTTCAGGGTGATGTCGTTGCCCAGCGTCTCCACCCGTTTCATACCGGCGGACGCATACAGATAGGCGAACCCTGGAGTCACGTTGACATCACCGATTGCGAAGTCCGCATTCTTTCCTATAATCTTGGCCATATCAGCCTCCTAGCTGTAAGTATACTACGAGAACCTTCTGCTCGCCACCAGAATGCTCACCGTCTCTGTGGTAGTGCTGTTCAACCGAACACGTTGGAAGACTTCGGTGTCAGTAGTTTCAGCCTGCTCCTGAGCTTTCGCGCCGACACCCGTTGTCGTAGGAAAGGTCAACCTGTTCGTATAGGGGCCACCTGTGAGCACAGAACCTTGGATGGCTATAGTCAACGTTCCTGCGCCTGTTCGCTTCCAGATATGATAGACAGCGTGAACGCCCTTGGTGAAGCCTCCGCCGACATTGATTCCGCCTGCGGGAAGAAACGTGTCCACACCTGCGGACAGAGACACATCAGCAAGCGCCAGCAGGAAGCCATCAGAGATGCGCTCTTTCGTGCTACCATTCAGCCGGAGACTGCCCAGACCACCTCTGGGCAGTTGCAACGCTATCGACCCGTGTAGCAGCTTGGCGTAGTGAGCCTGCCTACCAGCAACAGGCGATGCCCCCTCTATAAGCATCGTCGCAACGACAGGATCGACGAAGAGGTTATCAAACATCGCTTTGTCGAGAGAGACCGTAGCATCCTGTTCCGACGCCAGCCCAGCATCGTCCATACGCCCAGTCAGCGAGAAGCTCCCGTTGGCGTCAATCGGCTCGAAGGTTTTGAAGTTGTCACTGTAGACAGTTGACTCTTCTGTGTTAACCTCGAAGGACTCCTCCATCTCGAACAGACGAAGGAACAGTTGGAACTCATCGAGATAGAGCCGTGCATCTTTTCCTACGATTCGACTTGGCATTTACTCTCCCCCTTGTACGATAATCCCAGGGGTAGTCCGAGCTTGGAACTTCGCCAGAATGTCACCGCGCAACCTGCGTTCCGCTGCTCGCAGCGTCGTCTCAGAGTCACGTATGAGATCGTTGAGCCTGGGGTTAGCAGGCTGACCTTTGTGTTGAGTCAGAACTCTCTTCTTTTGAAACTTCTTACTCCAAAACACAAATGGCTTACCTTGTTTAGCGACGATCATCTCACCGCTACCCTTCGCTGGAGGGCCGTAGATTCCCGTGCCTTCAGCGACGAAAGCTGCGTGCGGGGCCGAGTTCGTTATCCTACCCATATACTCGTAAGCAGCTACTTCACTGGAGGCGTCCCAGGAACCTTGCATGACGCCAGTGTCTACAGGAGTGGCCTCAGATAGCTGAGCCAGACGCTCAGCAAGCAGTGTATCAAACTGACCCTTCAGATCGTGCATATCCCTAAGACTGGCATCCATTCTGTCCAGCGTGGTAACTGCCTCCACAAGACCTCTGCTCTCAAGTGTTATAACCAACAGCGAGTCAGGCATTACTGGGCACTCCCACTTCCAACTTCAGGCTCTGTCACAGCCAGCGTTATTGTAACATGGAACCACTTGTTGCCAGAGGTGTCGCGGCTGATGATGTCTGCCACACCGATACCACTTATCTGAGCCGACCGCACCGTGTCAACTGTCAAACCCAGATGATAATTCTCGATAAGTAGTGTATCAATAAGATCGATGACATCCAACAGACGGTTGATGCTATTGGTTGATGTGGCGGGCTCATAGAAAGCATATGCCTCAATTATGACACTAACCTGCCTCAACCACTGATTACCGTAGGCTTCCATCGCCTGCGTAACCGACCCTGGTCGCAGAACGAGAGCATGAGGTATAGCGAGGTCAAGGATGCTGTAGTCCCAGACAGACACCCGTTGCTTGAACTCAGTCTTTGTCTCAAGCAGAGTTTTGACTTGGACTAAGACACTCTTAACGCTCATGTTCTTGCTGATGGGTCTCGTGGTGCCCCTATGCTATCCGCAACCTGTGGGTGACGCATGGTGCGTCTGCGGAAGAAGGGCTGGACTTTATCAGTGTCAGTCTCCAGCGGTTCCTTTTCAGAGTGTGTTACAGCGGTAAAACGAGCGCGAAGACTGGCATCAGTAACAATTGGAATACCTAGACCTGTAATCGCGCCCGCGTCGATGCGGTTCTTCAGCTCCATCAGGATATCGTGGAGGCGGTCAAAGCGGGTGTTGTTAGCGTTGCTGAATTGCAAACCAGGATGGAACATCTCAAGGCGGTAAGCTGCACCAACACCGTTGTACCAAGACAGGTAGCGTTTGGCTAAGGAAGAGTAGGTCGTGGTGTCTGTAGAGTAACCCGCTTCAGCAAGCCAAGATACAATCTCGGCCTCAGCGGTGTCGATAGCTTCTTCTACGTCTTCTGCACTGGGGGATGTGAAAGACTTGAAGTCGCCTGAGTCGGCTGAGGTAAGATGCTGGATGTAGCCTGTGACCCACCGCTCAACGTCGCCTGTGTTCTCTTCAAGAGCCACACCATTACATCCTATACAGCAGGTGAAGGCGCTGGCTTACGTCGCGCGTTCACGATCAGATAGACTTTCATGTCGTCAGCGGCGGCATCTATCGCCGCTGAATCGAACACCCTGACTGTGTACCCAGCAGGAAGAACATGCTCTTCTAGTTCAATTCTAATGCGACCGGCGGCATCGAAGGCCGCATCGTTGGGCATCTCGGCAGAGGCGTAGTAGTTCCGAGTCAGAGAGGCAGCCTGAACAGCACCGAAGTCTTTGAACCAGATAACACGAGTCCCATCGCCCAACTCAACCCGCATTTGACGGTTGCCTGGTGTGGCAGTAGTCACAAAGTTGACGATGAGAAAACTCAGCGCCCAGACTTGTCCCACTGGGACAGTAAAAGTCTTGTCAGAGTCGTTCAGCGCCTCGTCGGTCTGTTGAACGATGTTGGGAGGAGCAACTGCTACAACCAACTAGTCCTCCTACACCTTGGTAGCGTTCTTAACGCTCGCCGTCGGGAGACAGTATTCAACGATCATGCGTGTGCGGCCCGCGTTGCCAGCGGCACCGACAGTAGTAACCTCGCCCGTAACCTTTGTAGCGGTGGCACGGTACGCATCACGATGTCCGGTGGCGGCAACCAAATACAGACCTGGCTTACCGCCTAGATTATCGAAGTTAAGCTCTTCGCCAACAACAAGGTCGGTGGCTTTCAGGTTGATGGCATCGTAGAAGCCGTTGGGGTCTGCGTTGTCACCAACGATCAGCGTTGCCGAAGTAGTTGCCGTCCACGCTACGGTGTTACGAACGCGAACGTTGAGAATCGTCGCGCCCGCAGGTATGTCAACCGAGCCTGTGTACACACCCGCACCAGTGGTTTCGGTAAACAAGACCTCTTGGACAACGACTGGTGACTTGCCATCAACCAACAGGTCTTTGAACGCCTTGAGCCCCTGTGTCCGTCCTGCTACACCCTTGGTGGCCATTAGTTAACCTCCAACCCAGGTATCTCGATCTCAGCCTCTGGGCACGCCTCTTCATGGCGTGCAAGGTATTCGGGGCCGATGAACTCAGCCCCACACCTCAGACACTGGTCAAGGGGAGTGTCCTTCTTGACCTTCTCGAAATACCCAAGACTCTTCAGTTTCTCGTCGAGCGGGAGACCCCGAAGGGCGATCACCTGTCCCTTGTGGATAGGCTTGCCGCCGTAGGTGCGGTTCATCTGCTGCCAGCAGTACAAACCAGGGCCAGCTTTGCGCGTCTCAGTTGCTGTAGTCATCTGTTACGACTCCAATCGTCCACTAATCTACAGCGTCTGAAAAGAACACACCAGCGCGGTTGTCGATAACCTTCTGGTCGTATGCCGTCCGGCCCTCGATGATGTCCACCATGCGCTCATCATCCCTGATTCGGCGTGTGACCATGCGGTCGCCGCCTGTGAAGGGACGCTGAACGAAAGTGTAGATAGCTGAAGGCTGGAACCGTCCAATGGACTTCGGCAGGTAGAGAAGAAGAGCGTCGTCATCGAACAGATCGGCCAGCGCCAGCGTTGCGCCCTCAAGGTTGGTCGCCTGCATGGACGCAGCGACGATAACCTTGTCCAGCCGAAGCAGCCGCTTCAGCAGGTCTTCGGAAACGTCGTTGCCTTGGTACTTAACACGCTCCACCAGCAACGGGTGGTCGATCAGAACATCCATGACGAACTCACCAAGAAGTAGGGTGTTAGCCGCCCTGCCGATCTTCGTCCTAACCGTTCGGCGGTCTTTGCGAAGATCAACGATGGGGTCGGAGAGACCGTAGTCGCTCCACTTGGTAAAGTCGGTTGTGCCAACGCGGTCAGTGGCCCACACGCCAGCCTTGAACTTGTTGATCGCAAAGTCAACTTCCTGACGAAGCTGAATCATCTCCGCGACCCACTTGGCTCCATCCGCGTCCAAATCGTAGGGCGCGTCTGTGTTCTGTCGCAGACGGTCAGGGATTTCCTTGGCGATAGCGTGCTCGATCACTGCGTACTTCAGAGTGTTGAGGGTGGTGAAGCCAGACCGAGGTGCCTTCTCACCAGGGGCGATAGGGCGTGCTACATCGCGGAACCAGAAATCCTGAACGTACTGAGGAATGATATCGGACTCCTTCTCCACGATGACAATCGGAGCCACCTGAGCCGCAACGTAATCGGGGTTGGTGTAACCGATTGAAATCTGTGTCAGGAGTTTGTCTACATGGACATCAACGATGTCCGGCTGAAACCCAGGCATATCAGATACCTCCTATAACCGTTTCCACTATCCTGCGAACTTGTAGTTGACAAGCATAACAGAGATGATCTCGCCGTCGTTGGTTGCAGCCTCAAGAGCGATTGCACCTACATGGTGAGTATCCGTGGTCGTCTTGATACCCTTACCGTTGGCATCCGAAGTTAGCTTGTCACCAGCGGCGATATCAGTGGTCGCATCCACCTGAAGCTTCGAGCCGCCTATAACCTTGACACTTGCGGCCTTACCTGCCGCATTCGGCTTGTTCTGAAGGACGCCTATAAGCGTATCGGTGGCAGCGGTAGCCTTGTCAACTGTATTGGCGGCTGACATCTTCATAAATCGAAACTGAAGTGCAGACAGATCGCCAGCGGCCTTGGCGCTAAACCCATCCCCCGAAAAAGACACTGCTCCAGCCATTTTATTCCTCCTTGTTCAACTCAGTTACGCGGCCCGCAAACTGGAGGGCCGATTGCGAACTTCCTCTTGGTACTGACCCCAGAGAATAGGATCGCTCTTGCCGACGTGCTCAATGGCCGCAGCCATGTCCTTGATACCGAACTCACTCTTGGCGACGATAGCCTGAGCCTTGCTCATCACGATGGCCTCAGCAGAGCCCGCCCCAGGCTGACCGGATGAGACGCGACCGAACAGCTCGCTCTTGGACACCTGCTCCTTCAGACCCTTCTGCTCTGTAATATAAGCCTCGAAGTCCTCCGGCGTCATGCTCTTCTTGAAGCCGACAAGCCGCTTGGCGACGATTTCGACATCACCAGGAAGGTCGGCGGCAAGGGCTCGCATCTCTGCCAGCTCCTTCTCGCCCTGAAGCTCCTCGGCAGTCTTCTCGACCACAGAGAGTCGCTCCTGTAGTGGCTGTTGGATGGCCTCCACCAGACCTGGGAAGGCGCTCTTGGCAAACGCGACCAGCTCGTCGCCGGACTTCTGACCGGAAGGCAGTTTGGTCTTGATGGATTTGGCGAACTCAGCCACCGGCTCAGGCACTCCGGCGATGTTGGTCAACGCCTCACCGATTGCGCGAAGAGCAGTTTTGGTAGGCTCGTCGGCCTTGTCGAAGTTGAACTCTGGGGGAGCCTTTTTCTTCGGCTTACCCTCCTCATCCAAATTCTCATCGTCCATCATGTGTTGANCCTTGGCCTCGGCATCCTTTGCCTTCAGGAACATCGCGTAGCGTGCGTCCTCATCCAGCTTCTCGAACTCAGCCTTTAGCTCCTCTTCGGAAGCTGCCTTGACGCCAGCAGCACTTGCAGCAGCCATTAGTTTCCTCCTTGCTGTTTCCTNGGCAGCCGCAGAGATGTTCGTCTGCGGTAGCCTTGATAGCGCGTTCCGAACATGTGGCGCATCTACTTTACCACTTCCGTCCTTATAGGGAAGGTGTCTGAGACTTCTTGGGGTTGTTTTTCCTTCTCCATCTTTTGTTCCACCTGGCTCGATATAGGCGAACGAGCTATCTGGTAGGTCATTGATGAACGCCGCCGTCCACTCAGCCTCCTCAAACTCCTTTTTGACCATGATGAACTTTTCTTTTATAGCAGGAGCGACAGTAAGAGACAGCTCAATCTCGTCAATGTCCTGAAGCTCAACATCCATCAAACCTGCACCCGCGATTCAAGTGACACACAATTTTCTGATGTTGTCAAGACCTATTGGCCAACTTCCTTACGCTCGCCAGGAGGAGGTCGTCCAACCTTCTTTCGAGCGAAACCTCTAACGCTGGTTCCTACATATTCACCACTTTTTATCTTCTTCCACACTTTATCATTTTGAACCCACAAAACTGTTACCCATGTGCCCTCAGGGAGAGAACGCTGATTGCCCTGGTGGTCAACAAAGTCCCAGTCGTAGGGCAAAACGTAAGACTGCACAGGAAAGACACCTGGGATGGCCTTCTGATGCTCAGACCAAATCGGAACATCCTTGAGCAAGAAGTTGTGGGCGACTTTCATAATCGTCTCAGGCGTCTGCCAGTGGCCCTCACCGTCAACGGTGTTCGGGATCATATTTACTGACCAGACGAGATGTTGGTCTTCGCTTTTGGCCATGACGAAAAGCCGCTCATCGTCGTCAACAACGTTCTCTTCACTGAGCAACTTGTCAACGTGTATATCAGCAGAGTCTGGTTGGCTCTTTTCAACATGATTAAGGTCGAAGTTGGAGACCAAAATCTCAGGATCATCTCGCAATTTTCCAGTTGGGCCTAATGCCATCTGTCGGGGAACGGCTATCTTTGTAACCTGGAAGTCCTTTGGAATAACCTTAGCTATTTCACCTTCCAGTGATAGGATAAACTTGCCTTTGATGGTCTTCAGAACCTCAAGAAGTCTGTGGAGGTCTTTGCCTCCCCACTCATCGCTTGAGGCGCGACCGCCATGACCACCTTCATCCCATTTCCACTCCGTCGGGTACGGTGGGTCGAGGTAGAAAAACGTCTCTGGGCCATCGAACTTCTGAATGATGTCAACTGCGTCTCGGTTGGCGATGACAACACCCTTCAGCCGATCTCGTATCTGAGGTAGCCGAGACGCAACTTTCATCACCTTGCCCTCGTGACTGGCTGAAGGCTGCGTGTAGTTGCCGTAAGCAGAGCCTCGCATATACAGGAAGCGGTATAAACGGCCTGTCCTACCTGCTGCTGTACTCTTCTTCAATTGGTTGAAGCGGTCTTTGCTGATAGTCCAGTCCATCCGTTGTATCTTACGGACTTCACCATCATCAACAGTCTGTAGGTCTTTATACGTCTGAGCGATATCAACGTCCAGATCGTTCAAGACCTCACGCTCACTGGGGTCTTTGGCGAAGAAGACAGCGGCACCGCCTGCGTAGCATTCGACAAAGGTAGAGTGTTGCGGAATCATCGCCGCAATCTTCTTAGCAATAGCTCGCTTACCACCTGGACTACCAAACGCCTGCTGTGTAGATTTAGAGAAAGGCGCAAGTGTTCGTGGCTCGAACAGGTCACAGGTATACTCTGAATCAATATCACCTATAACCAATTTACAAGTACCTATAGCCGATTTCGGCGTCTCACCCTTACTTCGTACCCAAGCGGCAGCAGAAGTGGAGTCCCACTTACCCTTGTCGAACCTGTAGGATTGAACACGGGTCGTCTCTTGGCCTCTAGGACGACCAATTACAGCACGGATACCTTTTGACGCGCTGATACTAATCGTTCGGAAAGAGTCAGCTTGGAAATCATCAACGGGGCGGACTCTGACACGTATCTCGTTGGGTTTGACATCGACAGACTTAGACATCACAGCAACGTCTTCTGCTGGCACAACTCGACTGTCCAAACCCATCTCAGCGATCCTTGCAGTAAACGCTTCAAGTGCGTCTGTTATCGCCTTTGATAATCCAATGCGTTCATCTCTACTTAGGTGTCCCATCTCACGAAGATCGTCCATCGCTTCGGTATACGCTCGATGTATCCGAGCTTCGGCAATCGCCGCCAGTGTGGTATTAGTCTTGGAGAACGCTGCTTCAGAAACAGTCGAAGAGGGAACAAAAAACCGACAGGAACCACAGTCACCTTCTTCTTCACCCTGCGGCTCACGGTAATTAACAGATTCCTTATGTACCTGATGTGTCTTCTCAACCAACGAGAGAACCTGACCATCAGAGAGCTTGGTGACACCCGTGGGGAAGGAAGACTTACGCATCTCGTCAGTCAGTCCTATCAGGTAGATTCGGGAGATACCTGCGCTCTTAGCCATCGCAACAGTGTGGTTAGAGTTGTCACCGGACATGATGACAACATCAGCACCTAAAAGCTCACGTGGAAAGTCAGTGGCAAAGGGGACGTAGCCGACGTTGATGCCACAGCTCTTTATCATGTAGCCGTAGGCTTTCTCATACTCATTATGGGCCTTCTTTGCCACCTGAAACGGCTCAATCTCGAAGCCTTCTGTGGACAGTTTGCCTGCGCCCATGACGGGGATGTTAAACACCTCAGCGAACTCTTGAGCCTTCTTGATGATCTCTTCACTACGTTGAGTGAGAAAAAGGACATCGGGCTCGACAGGCAAATCAGTAGGAATGTCAAACAGAATGGTCTTATTAGGGTGCTCAACAAGCATCGAAGGCTGTTGTCCGGTTGACAGGAAATGGAAGCGCAGCTCAGACATCAGAGAGCACTCTCCACAGCAAAACTGATCTTCTCCGTTTTCCGCACCGTGCCACCGACGGTCATTTGTACTTGGAGAGTCCAAGCGGCAACCTCAGCAGCCAGCCAAGCGGAGGGAAGCAGATAGGTGATAATCCCGTTCACGCCGTCACTGATGACTGCATCGTCATCGGGGTCTGCGTGCCGATTAGTTGTCGCACCGCGTTTACGTAGGAGAACCTTTACGGCCTGTCCGGTGAGATTAACAGCAGCGCCAGTATCTTTGTCTTTGATGGTAAGTGTAAGAGTGTAAACTTCTCCAGCGAAGAACGGCCCAAACGACATCAGACCTCCTCATTTTTCAGCGATAAGTCGAGCACGACAGGTGTTTGGTACACAGTCGTACTCGTGGTTGCCGTATTTAGTATAGCAGATGTTTTCGTTAAACCAATGTTAGCACTGGGAGCACTGTCAAGCTGGAGGTTACTAATGGGTGAGAACAGACTCTGGAGGTTACTAACAGGTGAGAACAGTCTAAGGGTGGCTTCGATGATAACACCCAGACGACCGCGAAGGGTGTTGCCTCCTTTGAGCCGTGATTGTCGGTCGAGGCCGCGAACTCTAAATGGACGTGCCACTAGGTTGCCCCATCTATCTTTGCCAGACCGTTTAACAGCTTGAGTTCACCTATCTTCTGGCGTAGGTCTGGGTCTTTATCGGCAGCCTGCTCTAGAATCGGCACGGCCAGCGCCCAGCGCCGCTCGTGGGTGCGAAGCTGAAGACGCAGGCTCGTTGCCTCTGCCCGCGCCGCCTGTGCCTCAACAAGCGCCTCCTGCGCCACGTCCTGATACGTTTGGGCGATATCTACTCTCGTCTTGCCTCGCTGTGACAGCCATTGCAAGAGAGTAGGGACGCTCGCAACGACCAAGCCTGCGACCCCACCTAGAACTGCTCCCTCCGGTAGTGCCATCTATCGCCACCTGAGCCAGAATACAACCAGTAGACCCATAGCAGCGACGCTGTTGATAACCTGCGCATCTTCGAGCACAAGCAGAGCGAGGAACGGAGGGCGCAGGTAACGTAGAACGACGATGAGACCCATCATTGTCAACAGCGTCTCAACGATCCCTTGTACGGGGATTGGAGTCAGCCGCCGATAGGAGAGCCAGGCTGATATTATGCTCACCCAGAGGGCCGTCATCGCCAGCGTTCCCACCATATTTAACATCCTAACACGCTTCTACAGAGAACGCGGGGTGTATCTCCGCGATCCCGTGCGTCTTGTCCCAGGCCCACGTGCCTACAATGCACACATGCTCGCCCTCTTCCGGCGCGTGGACTCGCGCTTGATCTACGGGGACTATCTCGACGTGCAGCACCGGCCCGAACTTCTCCCGGTGCTCGTCGTCCACGGTCAGGTTGAACGTCACGTCCCCGTCCGCCGATTGGTCGGCCTCAATGTCGCCGCCTTCCTTGATGCTGTGGGCGATGCCGGACACGCTGACGCACTCACCCAACACCTCTAGTCGCTGCGGCCCCCAGACGCCGCGCAGGGGGTCGTCGGGGCATGGTGAGCCGCCGCCGCCGTCCGCGAACCTGAACAGCACGAAGCCGAACATTATCAAGGTGGCAGCAGCAGAAGCGACGAGCCTTTTCATTACGCCTTCTTCGCCCTTCGCTTCGCGGCTCTGGTCGGGGCGCTCGTCTTCTCCTCCACGACGATCTCCTGGGCGTCGAGCGCGGCCTGATAGATTGAGTAGGCATCCCGATTGAGCATGAGTCCGGTCGCCGTGTTAATAGCGCCCGTTAGTTCAGCCCACTGCTCGTCTTCCAGGAGTATCGTCGTCTTTCCGTTCACCAGCTTGTCGTGTATGGGCAGCCGTTTGGCAAGCTGGGCGAAGGTGAGGTTGGGTGAGGCCAGAATCTGGGCCAGCAGCCAGCCGGGAGTCCTAGGCTCTATCTTGATAGTGCCATCCGTCTGCTCCACGCGGATCGCGACGGGCACCATCGGCAGGGTTATCTTGCGCATCCTGTCCTCCTAACGTATCCGCGTCTTGCCCGTCAGGATGTAACGGGGCACGGCAATGAGCACGAGCCCTAAGCGGCTCAAGATGGTACTGCTTTTCGGGGCAACGAACCAAATTTCTGGCTCGTTTAGGCGAATAGTCACATCCTCAGCGAAGTCTACATCCGTCATCCTGTCCTCCTACGCTACGCTCGTCTGGCTCTCCAGCCGCGCCAGTTCTGCCCGGCTCTCCGCGTCCTGCTTGGTTCGCAGGTAGCGTATCGCATCGTCCAACCAGGTTTCCTTGAACCGGCGAGCGAGGTACTGCTTGACCGTGATGTTCACCCAGCCCTCAACGCCGATGTGCTGGGCGTTGAAGGCGTCGGTTAGCGCCTGCGCGATGGCGGCGTCCGCTGCTGTGTAAGTCAAGGTAAATGATACTTGGGCCATGTGTTCCTCCTAGACTGTAGGTACGGCGTAGAACGGGATGTAGTAGTCCCCGTCCACAATCGGGTTGGTTGCTTGGTCGTCCTGAACGTTTATCTTCAGATAGCCCTTGATGGCTCCAATATTCGGAAAGTCAACGGCGTCCACAAGAGCACGGTCGGCACTAGTGTCAGAGGTGCCGATGACCTTGATGTAGTCCTCATCCACATCGGCTTGGTCGAGAATGAGAACAGGCTTAGCCCCCGTTGTCGAAGCCTGAACTAGATGCAGCGTACCAGCGGGCGCGGCGATGGCCCCGATGAGCACGGCTGCTCCTGGGCTGCCCCCGCTTGGCCCCGCGATAGTCAGAGTGCCTGCCGCCAACTCCCAGATGGCCGAGCTAATGGTGCCCGCCAGCCCGAACCCCATCCGGTAGCGACCGTCGCCAGCCGTGCGGTCGCCCGCTCGTATGTCCATAGAGACGCCACCGCCGCCTAGCTGCATCTGGACCGCCACATCGTAGGCGTTGTTGGGGTTAAGGCCGAACGTGCCTACGTAGTCCCCGGCGACCTCCCAGTTGCCAAAGAACTTGACTTGAGGGGAAGAAGTGGCAAGTCGTATGCGAAGAGTCCCATCGCTGCCGTAGATGTCGTTGCTGGTAAGTTGAACACCGTCCCCGCCGAGTGTGAGGCGGCCCTTGCTGGCATGGCTGGTGGAGTCTATGCTTATCGTCCCCCACTGTGCGGCAGAGCCGTAGATGACGGGCGATGTGATTGAGGTTATCACGCCCAGCGTGGAGGAGACAGTCATGGCTCCCGTCATGACAATGTGGGGCGGGGTGCTCTTAACCGCTACCCGCACCACAGCAGCGGAATCGTTCAGCGTCACAGCGTTACCTGCGCCCGCGTTGAGGGTGACGCGAGCGAAGCCGCTGAAGTCCCGCACCGACTGCGCCGCCCCCAGTTTGATTCCCGCCGTTGCGGTAAGTAGGTCGGTCACCTCCAGCGTCGTGGGGACAGCCACCGCCCCTATCAGGATCACATCAGAGCCGGTGAGGTAAATCGCCCCCGTCATGCCGAGCGTGAACGTCCCCGTCCCGCTCAGGTCGAAGCTGTCCGTGTACATCAGCATCTGCGTGGAGGAGTTATCGAAATGCAGCTTGGTGATACCTCCGCAGGCGATTATCGTCCCCGTTCCCGCGTCGGGGTCGGGCACGATGGTGAGGTTGAACGTCCCTGAGTCCTGTACGGTGAGCGTGCCCTTCACGTCCAGGGCCGTCCCCGCCGCCGTAGCCGCCCCCACCATGAGGAAGCCGTTGACCGTGCTCGCCGCGCCGGAGTCGAAGCCACCCGTGAGCGTGGAGAGCCCCGTCACGCCCAACGTCCCCGTCACGTCCACGCCGTATTGCTCGATGCCGAGGACGGTCGCCAGCGCTCCCGCCTTCGCCACCTGGAAGAGGAAGGCCCCGTCCTCCGTGCCCGCCGCCACGTCGCGGGCCACTATCTTCAGGCGGCCAAAGTCAATAATCCCGGCAGCGCCAAGAACGAGAAACCGCAGGTATCCCTCGTCGTTGTTGACCGCAGTGCCTGTGCCCGAACCACGGTTCGCGCCGAAGTAGCCAAGNGGTAGGGAGGCTGCGTTGAAGTTGTGAATCGCCCCGATAGGTGCGGAGGTGGAGTAGCCCGCGTCGTTAGGGCACTGCGCCATAACAGCGGCATAGACGGGGGTAGACCAGACGAGGACGGCAATAGCACCCCCTGAGCCAGCTCGCAGGCTCCTCTGGCTGATGTCAAGAACCAGGTTTCCATTACTATCCTTGAGACCTACGTTTATGCCTGCGGGAATCTGGAACGAGCCGTCCTTGATGAGCGCGGTGTCGATGGTGACACCCGCCGCCGCTGTCCTCTCGATGATGATGTTGGTCTTGACACCAAGCACGCCAGCCGTCAGCAGCCCTGTAGCCACGGCCAGGGTCAGGCTGCTAGAGAGAGTGCTCGTAGTGGGGTCGAGCGTCAGGACGCCGGTAGCGTCAAAGGCGTTGGCGTGGAGGATGAACTGCTGCCCCGTCAGTGTGCCACCGGAGAGGTCTTGCGGGGGATCGCGGCCCACGAGGAGAGGGTGCTGCGTGTGGTCGTCGGCGGGCGCGTCGAGGCCGGTCAAGCCGCTATGGGCCAAGACGTGCGCCGAGCCGGAGTGAACCGCATCCACCGTCGGCGCACCCCACGTCCCGCCCAGCTCGCCGCCAGGGGTCGTGCCGACAACAATCTCCGCGCTAAGCCCACCCTGCACACTACCCACAAGGTAGTCCGCCGTCGTGGGAGCACCACTGGGAGCACCACTGATGATCACTTGCTTACCTATAATCTGGTTGCTCTGAATCGCTGCGTCCGCCGCTGGTATAAAGATAGCGGCCAACACAACACTGTCCGCTGGAACAGAAGGGAAGATAGCAGGTAGAAGCGCAGTCGCAGCAACAGGCCCTGCAACAGCAGACTTTACACCGCTGCTATCGACTACAATCAGGTCAAAACGTCGGTTGGTTGGGTCAGCAGCAGTAATGGTGACATTGCCTGCGGCAACAGTTACAGTCGCACCTGCGATTTGGACTGTACCGGAGGCTACCGCAACGGTCATATCAGGGACACCTTGAGCGGCGACGGCGCAACCTGTTAAAACGCCGTCGCCTTTGAGAGCCGCAACGAGGATGTCTACATCAACCTTGTCGATCTCAGACTGGTCTATAAAAGGGGCGTCTTGCTCGTTAGGTATCGTGAACGGCACTTACTCCAACCTCGCAAGGATGTCACCAGCGTCTAACAGAACGAAGCGACTCCCATTTGACCTGATCTTCAGGCCAGCCTGCGGTGTGCAGAGGACTTTATCACCTATAGACACGTCCGCATACGCTGATTGCCGTATAACGTAGACAACGGTTCTTTGAACTGTGTCAGGCAGGAAGACCAAACTGGGAAGCTCTACGGGTTCAGCAAGAACAACATTGGGCTTGAGAATCAACCTCATCGGACAAGCTCGTCTTCAGCGATGCCGTTATCGTCTTCTTCGTCTTCGTCTTCGTCACGCTTAATTCCACCAGGGCTCGCACCGTTAGATGAGGGCTGGTTGGGCCTGGTGATATCCTCAAGTTCCTTGGCAGTGTCACCACGCGGAAGTCTAATAAGGTCTTTCAGGTAGTTCTGAATCATCGGGTCGGTGGAGTCAAGATAGCCTTCCTGTGTCAACCGCTGGACGGCCTCAACGATAGCTGAGATATCTGCGCCTGCGACAGTGACGTGAGTCAGCTTAGGCAGGAGATCGGTTACGCCGTTGAGAGCGAACAACAGTGGAAGGGCCTCTTCGTTGTAGGTCTCCTCAAAGGACATTACGTAGCCCTCGAAGGCTGCTTCAAAGAAGTTTTGACCTTGGCTGGCAAGAGCGAAGGAGCCTACCCTGGCTGTACCAAGCTCAAGGAAGACAGCAAGAACAGACATCAGCATACTGGAGCGGTGGCGTTTGATAGCTAAGTCAAAAAGCTGTGGGTCTACACGTCCATTAGGCCGCTCTAACCTGAACTTCCAACCTTCAGGTTCGATAACACCACCTTGTTCGTCAACACGGACAGAGCGAACGAGTTCTTCAGCAGCTTCTTCGTCGCTACCGGAGGTTACATCAGCTTTGGTCGTAGCACCTTTTGGCAGTGTCACAACAGGTATACCAGCGCCAGTACGTTCAAGAGAGATCGACTCTACGGCTTCGAGCCTCAGCATAGAATAGTAGTCGTAGTAGGCTTGGCGCAGAATACTTTCGCCTTCGGGGTTATCCTTTTCAGCCTTGGTGCGAAAGAGCATGAACTTCTCACGTGGGATCATCACCCGCTGGTAGGTGGGAGGCGCTATCTGCCAGATGCCTGATAGACGGTTAACGTCTTGCTCATCCCACGCCCAGTCGATAATCGAGTCGTGGCCTATCAGCGGGATTTCATCGAAACCGATCATCCCATCGCTGAACATTGAAGGCGGTTTACCTTGCCGACCTTCACGTCTCTTGAAAACCATCTCCATTGCTGAGAATCCAAACGGCAGGAAAGTGATCGAGTCGGAGACGTAAGATGCCCAAGACAGGCGCATATCACGACGACAGGACTCTGCAAATGCAGCATGAGCTGTAGCGCGGGGCGAGTCATCTGCGGGAACAGTAAACCAGCGGACTGACCTGAAGCTGGCTTCGATAGCGCGTAAGAAGCCTCCAACGACGCCGGAGTTCTTGCGCATCTCATCATAGGCCCGAAGACCCTGTGGGAACCTAAGCTCAGCAAGGAACTCTTCAAAGATTCTCCCACCGAGACGCTTGAGTCCGGTTGAGCTGATCCGCACATGAGGTTTTGGTGTGGACTTAGGCTGTCGCGGCAACGACCGTCTCCTGTTTAACCAAGTTCGAGATGAGCTGAGACAGCTTCGGGTGAGTTCTTACGAGCCAGGTAGAATACGCGGAGAGGTTACAACGCGCACACGGCATCAAGAATAGATAGACAGCAGTGATACCTTCAGCAACCTGTATAGTCCAGAAGAGTTTGAACAGCCCAACGTCCTTACAGACACACATTAGCGCCATGATCTCCTCGCTATCTCAGAGCCCGTCCAACGTGGGAGTATCCGTCCAACAGATGTCCGAACCAGCTCGTCTTTGTGTACAGTCTGCACCTGAGCTGTACTTCTAGACCCAAACTCTGCTGCCGCCATTATAGCAAACGCCAGTGCAAAAGCGTAGTGGTCTGGACGTGCAGACGTGTATCGAGGGACTAAGCGACCTTCGTCACCACCTTTTCTTACAAGCTCTCTGACAAGCGCCGTTAGCTGAGCGGTGAAGTCTGGAGAGATGTGTGAATGGAGGATACATCTGGGAGGTTGGGCTCTGAGCCATGCATACATTAGATCGAGCATGGCAGTGCGGTCGAACATGACCTCTTGAGTGTCATCGTTCCAGGCTGGCTCTGTCTTGCTTGGGTGGTGTTGCCAGCGATAGACCTTGTAGGGGTATCTCTGAGCCCATTCAAGAGTCTTTCGAGGGTCTCCACGAGCGTCGATAACTGTCAACTTGGGGTCGTATCTGCGAAAGATAGCGTCAAGTTCATCGAACTCTGAAACGTAGACCTGTTCAATCAGACGATAGGGTGTCAGAGAGTCTTCACGTCCGATGATGCTGATATGTAAACGAGTTCCAACATCAACGCCCATGTAAGAGTCCCTACCTGCTGGTTCTTTCCAGATATAGTTCTCACGAACGAAGTCGGTAATGCTTGGTTTAGCACCACGAGGACGGTAGGGAATACCTAAGTCGGCATTGTAGAAAGACTGGAGTTTTTGAACATCTTCAACGGCTGAGAAGCGGGCAAGCATCTGTTTCAGATTTGCACGCGGAGAGAGCAGTTTATTAACGTGATAACCGTGCACATCTCTACCTGGATATCCAGCAACCCAATGACCTTCAGCGGAGATGTCCAAAGGCTTCTTACACTTCATGCAAACGATACGAACATTTTGAAGGTCAGTGGTGAACTCGATGTTGTCATCCCAGGTAAGTGTTTGATCGTAACCACAACGACCACAGGGGATGAACCATTTACGTTTGTCACTTTCTTCGTACATCACATCGATGCCAACTTCGGGGTAAGTAGGCTGGCTGGCAGCGCGATAAAGCGGGGAGACGGAGGAGCCTAAGCGTTCTTTGGACTTTTCTACGGCTCCTTCTTGGAAGAGGTCGACTTCATCGTTGACAACGATGTCGGCATCGATAGAACGGGTCTGGATAACTGTCTCTGAGCCTCGAAGATAGAGTGCTCTACCTGCGATCTTACGCAGTCGGGTACGGTTACTGGTAACGCGCTTTGAAAGATAAGGAGACTGTTGGATGGCCTCACCTATGCGACCCTGGCTGAAGTCATCCATGTGAACCTGATTAGGCATCACATAGAGTCCGTTACCTCTGCCAGCGTAGCCTGTTTCAGTCACCCAGAGGCAACAATTGATAAGCCATTCGGAGATGAAGACCTGTGCAGCTTTGAGGATGACAATATCAGGATGGTTGTCTCGGTAGACTTCTCTGAGTGCGGGGAGAATTTGAGGAGGCTGATCGTTAAACCGTCTGTACTTCGCCGTCCACGTAAGAAGGTCTATTGTCTGTTCTTGCTGGTATGGACGCAGGATACTCTTCGATAGGGTCTCCCGCAAATACTCTTGCGATTTCGGATGCAAAGACAGTGGCCCGCTCTTCTGGTGTGGAGTGGAGGTTCGCTTTATGGAAGGCATGGCTTATCGCATTGATTATAGCACGCAACATCTCCTGGGATAAAGCGTGTTTGTCTGATTCAGTTATAGTCTGAGCTGTTCGAGCGATCTTGGAGATAGTGTTAAGGACATCAGTGAGATCTTTAAGAGGTAATTGGGCCGCGTCTTTGTTCTTCTCAAAGAAGTCTGCTACCAGTAAGCGAGCCAGAATAAGTTCTTCAGTAACATCTGGATTAGAGAGCGCACCTATATCCTTGGACTGCTCTGCCTTCAGTCGCAGGAGTTTAATACTGTCAGAGAGTGACCGAGTGTAAAACCCGAATCTGTCAGCTACTACAAGCTGTTTCTGCTTTCGGATTATTGAACGTTGAGCACGTCCTAAATGGCTCCAACAGTAGGGATAGCCTTCATGGACTTTACGGGTCTTATTTATAGCCCAGCATTTAGGACAGTTAGAGTCCATATTTTGTACTTTAGAGTCTATCTGTTTATAGCTCTGAGAGGTCTTTGACATCGTTACCTGCTTTACCTGCTTTGGATTACTTTAAATGCTTAGGATCGTTATCACCTATATAGACACTTATACCCTTAAGGTGTAAAGCACGACGAAGCTAAAGCTTCGCTCGAACTGTACCTATTAAAGACCATTTACCTCCAGTTGAACCAGCGTCTCCAATCAACCGGTGCCTCATCGGTGCCAGCGTCTCGGAGAGGGCGGCTACAGGTTGTCCCAGAACATACCGTGTGCCGCCTGTGCGGAGCGGTGAACGACGCTGGTCTCGCGGAGGATTTGCCGCCCATAGGTGTCGTACTTGGTCTCGTCATCGGAGACGTAGACCACGTTCAGACTGGGAACGGCGGTGCCGTGAGACGGGTCGCCGTGCTCAAAGGTTCCCCACACGGCTGTAACGACAGCAACGTGTGGGTTGCCGATGGCGTCGACGAAGCGCACCGCGTCACCTACGCCAACTGGTTCTACCAACTAGATCACCTCCTTTCTGTACCTAGCCTCGTTACCTGTCCACACCTGTCAACGTGTCGTTGACAGCGGTGTTCTGAAAGAACGTCTTGTAGACAACAGTGGCACTGGTGAATGACGCCGCTGACGCCGCCAACAGCCCCTCAGTGTCTTGGATGATATCACCGTTGAGCGTCACCGTCCCGTTGATAGCGCCGTTTGCGGTGCCTGCGACGAGGCAGACCGCAACGGTCAGCGCCATCGTTGCCCATGTCGGCCAACGGCTCCGCTTCAGGAAGCTGACCACGGGTGGAAGGAATGCTCCCATCGCTACTCCAAGACCTATCTCGTTCATCAGTCTCCTTTCTTGGGAACGCCGCCAGGTAGGTTCCCAGGAACATCACCGCGATGGCGATGGCAGTTAAGACCGCATCAAGCATCGATGACTATTATAGCATCAATCAGGGTCACGTCCTTCCAATTTCAACTGACGATGGCGAAGACGGTGGCAGCTCCGACACAGCCAGATGATATCCAACTGCCTGTCATAGTCGTCATGGTGAGCGTCAATCTTCTTCCGAGGACACCGTTGGCAGTTGGCAAGTTTTATCAGTTCGCCACTGTACAGCGCCCGCTTGACAGCCATGTGAGCGACGCGCTTACGGGGGTTCTCTTCGCGCCACCTGCCAACACGTGTGTTGACCTTATCGGCGTTACGGCGATAGTAGGACTTAGCAGCTTCGGCCCTATCAACAGGGTCGCGCTTATCGGGGCGGGGAAACCGCATCGAAGGGTCGCTTCGCAGTCCTCGTAGAGAAGGGTCACGCATTGACATCGACGTGATGATACTCTATCATATATAACGACGGTGAAGATGTTCAATTAGGAGAGAAGTAGTGCTTACAGGGTTAGAACTCGGCCAGAGAGTCAAAACGATCAGAGGAGAGCTTGGGCTATCCCAAAAAGAATTGGCCCTGGCCGCTGGAATGAGCCAGGGGTATCTATCACAGGTCGAGTGCGGACAGGTGAAGAACGTATCGATTGGGGTCGCGGTCAGGCTTGCGGAAGCGTTGGCAACCGATGTGTATACACTCATGGGTGCAAAATACGTAAAGATCGACGTTCTGCCCGAACTGGCCACAGACATCAGCAAGATGTCTTTTGACAAACAGCGGTCGTTGTTGGAGCTACTGAGAGGTTTGAAATGAAAATCGTTCTCACGGTCTGCGCCGTAGTGATAGCACTGGCGATAGTCGTAGCTGTCTTCAACGCTACGGGCGGGTCTGATAATAAATCAGACGCCTGTAGAGTAGCTGAGGTCAGATGGGAGTTCGCCCGCAACGGCGACCCCAAGATATACGCCTCCCTCAACGTTCAACGTCTGTGTGGCTACACACCTTGAGTGGTTGGCTACGTTGGAGCCCTAATCTTATCACGCTGCACAGCGGCAGTAAGAGTCATTGGTTTGTAGACGGCGCAGCAATGTTCAACGATGAACATATACGGGAGAGCGTGCTTGACTATTGGCAGGAAAAGCTAGGAGACAGAAAAGTACGATTGGTCGCTATACCGACCGGAGGGATAGTATGGGCAGAGGCTCTCGCTGAGCGCACCGGCAACGCTTGGGGAACACCTGACAGATTACCCGCTGGTCAGGAGCCGATAGTTGTCATCGATGACGTGGTAACAACAGGAGCCAGTTTGCGTGTTGTACCCTACAAATTCGCTCTGGTGGTAGTTGTCAGAAATCGTTACGTCCATGTGCCTCGTGTGATAACCTGGGCGTCAATCAAACTGTAGATGCCTCTTTACTGTGTTAACTGTGCAGGTAGACTTCTGGGTTGGTTCTGCAAGTGTGGCAGCAAGGTGGGGGCAGAGCGTGTTCCACCATTGGACGGTATCATCACATTTGGGGACGAAATCGTCAGTGAGTTGAGACACGAAAGACGTGAGAGATTGATGGAGGCAGAGAATGGCAGACTTCAAAGAGGTTCTAAAGAGAACGCACGACGGTTATCACAATCGCAGTGATTACCCACCTTTCGCGCTGATGCCTTGGATGGACAGCTTACTTACAAAAGATAAATGATGAACTCGACGCCACCTCTATAAACACGAAATGAATACCACTGTTGTCAACAGACGTGACAGTGAGTTCGATGTCTACATCGGCAGACCGTCGAAATGGGGGAATCCGTTTAAGATCGGCAGGGACGGCAGCCGCAGGAAGGTGATTGACCTATACAGAACGTGGATACAAGCAACACCAGAGTTGATGGCCGCGCTCGATGAGCTTCGTGGTAGGCGTTTAGGGTGCTGGTGTGCCCCCCTACCGTGTCATGGAGACGTTCTAGTGGAGATGCTAGATGACTAAAATTTATCGCCCTGGTCACTGGTGGCTGGACGTACCTCGTGGGTCTTGGAACTACTCTCCAGCAGGGTACTACGAAGAGGGTGTCGCAGCAGAGCCCTCGCTCATAATCAATGGAGAAGCGGTGCGTCAGCTAATTGCCGCGTTGGATGAAGCTGGATGGATAGTTCCACGACTGGATGTGAGGTTGAGAGCCGAAGACCTCAAGATAACCCATAGGCTCCTTGATATCATTGATAAGTGGTAGAAGATGGAAACTGCACCCGCGTTGAACAGTGCTCTTTACTGGTTCCCACGCATAGCTCACTTGCGCGTGCCGGAGACTAGGTTCGTCCAATATGACCACGCTGTCTGGGTCAGTGTAATGGAGTCGAGAAAGCGTCTACCTGAGTTTGACAAAGTGCTCGCGGCAACGGTTGAAAAGGTTGCGTCTGTGGCTGACGAACTCGGCTATCCGCTGTTCGTGCGAAGTGACTTGGCGAGCGCAAAGCATCAAGGCCCCGATAGCTATCTAATCCGCGACCCAGAGGGGATCAGACAGGTACTGTGGGCAACGGTTGAAGACAACGAAGTCAAGTTCTGGTTAGAACGCGCACAGCCTGCGGCCTTTATGCTACGTCAGTTCCTTGATCTACAGAGTGGGTTTGAAGCCTTCGGTGGGCATCCTATCGCCCGCGAATGGAGATACTTTGTCCGTGATGGCAAAGTTGTCTGCCGACACTTCTATTGGACAGAGGACGCGATGCGCTTCCACGGCGCTGAGCCGCCCAAATGGAAGGAAGCGTTGACAGAGCTAGAACAGTATGAGCCGCCGCCTGAGCTGGCAACGCGGGCAGAAGAAGCCGGTGCGGTCTGTGTCCATTACAACTTCTGGAGCGTTGACTTCGCCCAAGATAAGCAGGGCGCTTGGTGGTTGATAGATATGGCAACAGGTGAGCGCAGTTGGCATCCTGAGTGCTCAGCTTAGCTGCTGAAGCAAGCATATGTGTGCTAATGTAGTCGCACATATGTTCTTCTCTAAACCTAAAAGTTGGTACGTATGAGAGATGTCCTGACCCTTCGTGGCTCTGCCGATCCGCGCAATTTCCACGCGGTCGGGGTCGGTCTGCGGTAGGGGGCGGGCGTCGGCGTGTTCTTTAAAGTCGTCGTCGCCTCGCCCCTCTACCTGCGGCTGTCACTGACTACCGTCGCGCCTTGACTCGCCTGCCGTTGTCGTCGTAGCGGGGTTCGCTTGTTAGGCGTTTGCTCGGCAGATAGGGCCGCATCTCCGGCGGCGTCAAGGCGGTGACTACCGCACGGGTGACGGCGCGAATGAAAATACGTTGCATCTCGCCGTCGATTTGCAACGCAAGTTCGCGGCGGCTGCGGCCTATCTCGTCAAGGGCGGCTGCGATTGCTGCGTCGGTTGTCTCTATGTCTATCATCGGTTTCGCCCCTCTCGGTCGTGCTCTAGGAAGTGTAGCGTTTCATGCTCGCGTAGGAAGCGGAAAGCACGGTCGCGGCTGACGCTCGTTATCTTCCTGCCGCATGCGCTGCACTTCGCGTTGACGAGTCGCTCCGGCGTCGCTCCGTAGTTCGCTACTCGGAGGTATTCGGAGCGGGGGATGCGCATCCTTGCGTATCTGCTCATCGGTTCTTCTCCTTGTCTGTTACGTTCGTTCAGGTAGAAGTGAGAGAGAGAGAACGGCGGCGCTGTGACTAACTCGCGGTTGCGAGTATCTGCGCTACGATGTCCTTGACGGGCTGAATGCTTCCGTCGGTCATGCGGGCGTTGTGAACGGTGTCGGTAGCGCCGTGTGACGCAAACTCTCGGCTTGCGCTGTCGCCGTGCCTGAGCCCGTCACCTGCGGCGAATTTCTGCCGCTGCGCATCTGTGAACGTCCGTCCGGCGATTTCCTTATCGCCGCGCTCCGCTGCGGCTGTGTGCTCTGCGTTCGTGCAGTCGCGGTCATACCGGCAGACGCCTAGCGCGTCAAGGTAGGCAACAGGGTGTGCCTTGACAGGCTTGCCGTGTACGGTCGTCGGCGGCATCTCGCTACCGTCGGGCATCAAGAATGCTTCAACGCTTGCAGCCTTTAGGTCGCTCGCATTGATTGTCGCACGGGGGGCGGTGTCGCCTTGCTTCCGCCCGCGTGTCGCGTTCTCGACAAACGGCGGTTCAAGGCTGAATCGCGCCGTGAAGGGGGAGTTAGGCGGCGCGTTCGGGATGTCGTCGGCGGTGACTCCGAGCGCTTTCGCTATGCGCTCGCGGTCGCTGATGTCGCCTGCGTAGCAGATAGGCAACAGCTTCTGAAGGAACGCGAGAAGGGCGCTGCTGTGCGCTGTCTTCGCCTTGCGTTCCTGCTCCTGCTGTTCTACCTGCTGCTCGGCTAGGTTAGCTGCCGCTGTCAGGGTGTCGGCGGTTGCCGTGTCGCCTGCCTTGACTGCCTTGACTGACAAGGCTCGCAGGCTCTTGACGTAGGCTCGCGTCGGGACGGTTTCGGCAACTGCCTTCGCCGCGTCGGGCGTCTGCGCTTCCGGCTCGTCAGAGACGAGCGATTGCGCGTCGGCTACAACGGCGGCGGCGTCGGGTGTTACCGCTTCCGGCGCTGTCGGCGGCGTCGGCATCGGTCGGCGGTTTCGCTTCTTGCTCATGTTATGTCAACTCCTTGTTCACTAGAACAAATGTTCGATACCGCTGAACCGTGTAACGAGAGAGGGGAGAAGCGCTTGCCTATCACGTTCTCCCCCTATTCAATCTCGCCGCTCATTTTGCCGTAGGCTAGATAGGCTCTACTCCCTACCGGCGAGGGTTAGCGTCAACCTCTCATTACACGGTTCAACGGCGTTTACCGCCGTTCTCTCTCTAACAGGTTGTCGGTCTGTCGCAGGGGCTCCGGTGGGCGCGAGTGTGTGTCCCGTCTTCCCGGCTTCTCCCCTATTCGGCCCCTCTCGCCCCTCGGCCTAGCGCCTGCCGTGTCGGTCTGCGCGCCTGCTGTCGGGGGAGGGGGCTGTCGTTATCTGCGACAATTGTCTCATATAAGTAGAGCAACTGTCAATGGTGTCAACCGTCAAAGTTGTGAATCTTTTGTATCTGAAGACGGTCAATTTTGTCTCTTCAGAACGTGCGTTCGCAGCCAAGGGCAGGCTTAGGTTGACATAACACGGAACGTTGACGTTAGGGTTAGAGTAGGGGTTCTACCGGGCGCAGGCCGCGACCCGCCAACATTGGCAGCGCCAAACGTGCCGAGGCTCTGTTGTGATTAAATTATGGGCTTGCGTGTGCTTCTGCCACCTTTGGCACGTCCACCGCTGAGAGACTCTGGTGTGATATGGTTATGGGCCTCGGCCAACATTGGTAGCACCAACGGTGAGCACACCTCAGCGACCTGCTATCCAAATCAACTCCCAACATTGGCGGTCACTATTGACACCGCCAACACTGTGAGGCTCTGGAGTGATAAGTTTAAAAGGCCAACCACTGTTGAAAATGTCAAAACTGATAGCCTGTAGGGAACCCTCTCCCACACTCAACGCCAACGTTGGCTGTCAGCATTGACACTCCCAACGCTGAGCGTCTCCGCGCACGTCTAATTTAAACGGGCTGCCAACATTGGCAGCGCCAAACGTGAATAGGCTCAGCGGCTGCCACTTCCAACTTTGCTGCAACATTTGATTATCCCTGTTCTAGAATCCGAACTCCGGTATGCCACCATTGACAAACTCTACATTGACAAACTCTACACTGTCTAAATCCCTCTCAGCCCCAACATTGACCCCCCCAACGACCTACTTGACCAATTATGAAGCAAGTCTCCACTTACTTTATCCACTCAGTGCCAATTTTGACACTTCCAACGTCACTTTGATGGCTACTTTGTCTTATTGATACTTAGTCTCAATTGACTACCAACCCTATCTCCCCAAAAAAAAGTCGGCAGCCAACCAAAAAGGTTAACTGCCAACATTGTAAACGTTTTAATAGGTATTAAGTGGAGAAATAGGGAGACGTTGACAGTTAAAAGCCAGATGGCGTCACCAATTACCTCCGGCTTAGCTCAACCGCCAACGCCTCCCTTGGGGTTAGTCAATCTAATAGGTCAGGGTCGGGCTTGGTCGTGCTCGGCGTGCATCTTCTCCAGCAGCACCTTAGACCGCCGACGCCACTTATCTGCAATATCCTTCCACGTCCACGCCGACACCATCCAGAACGCCGCTATCACGACCCAGACCATTGCGAACCAGTTTTCCCAGAACAGGAACAAGCCGAGCGCGCCAACGTCTGTGGCCACGAAGAAGACCCTCCAGAAACTTTTCATTTGACTACTCTTTTCAACGGCCAGTTACCGATGCGTTTGTTGTAGCTCACCATCGTCCTCTTGGCACACTTGTCGCAGTACGACGTGTGTCCGCGTTGGTGTCGCAGGCGTGAGAGCCAGAAGCGTAGGCGGATGCGTAGAGGTGGCTTACGTCTCATCACGAAGCCTCCTCCAAACGCGCTCACTTCGACATCTCCTCCAGCATATCCATAACTGCTGGCTCAGCGAACGTCACCGCAAGCATCGTCCCATCTTCAAGCCTTGGCGGGATGTTAAAGATGGTGGTGAACACCGCCTCCCGAATGTGTACGATGCGCCTCAGCCGGTACGCCTCGTCTGGCTTGAGAGTGTCACCCTCGGTAGGTGGTCGCGCTTCCACGAGCGCGATGTATCCATCGTCATACCGCGCCTTGTCGTCGGGACACAAGTCCCAGCCGGTGACGGTAAACCGTTCCATGCTGTCCTTGAGCCTGGTGTCCAGAAGGACAGCGCCGGAGTCAAAGGCTTTGGCGCAGACCAGACAGACCTTCTGTTCCAGAGACACGTAGGACTTAGACATCACACTACCGCCGCTGCGAACAGGAGACCCACTGTGATTGCTCCCCAGAAGTCCTGACCGTGCGGCCTGCGTTCTGGGAAGAACGCGGCGATGAGGCTCTGCTCGGCTGACCAGATGCCAGTGATGAGCGCCGCTATCAGTAGTGTCCACATCTACGTAGCCCTCTGCGGATATCTGGGTAGAAACGGGGGGATATCTCCCCCAACGATCCAGAGAGGGAAGCACTTTATGCAGAACAGCCAGCCTTGAACCGCCCAAAGCTCGGCGGCGTGGCGCTTACAGCCGTCACAGTAAGGCACTTCCCAGGTTATCTTACAGAACGGCCCGTAGGCTGGCTGAACGTTACATTCTGCGAACAGACATTCTTGGGATGTTATCATTGTCAATACCTCCTACTACCAGTTCAGATTGAAAATCGGTTTCGGCCACTGAGGTTTACGTCAGAGGCTCGTCCCCAGGCTGTGCGACGTTAGAGCCCGCGTTCCAGAACGGTCGGGTCTCCTCAGCCTCATCGTGCTCGGCCAGAGTCAGGTCAACATCAGGCGGCGGCCCTGCCACCTCTGACAGCTCCAGACGCGGGATGCCGAAGAAGTCCAGCAGATACGCATGAAGCGCGTCAACTGGTCGCATAGGCTCAGGCTGTGGTTTATCTAACTGCCACTCACCGCTCTTGGCCATCTCAGTCCACCACCCACCCGTCTGCGACCAACGCCTCGATGGAGGCGTAGTCCTTGAATGGGATATCGTCCTTCGCCAGCGTCAGGTGATCCCAGATGTTGACTAAGTAAACTCTGGTCTTGAGACCCGTCATAATGACGCCGACGGTTTTGCCGTCGCGCTTCTTGACAGGACACATTGGGTAATGTAGCCAGCCCACGTCGGCCTCGATGAACTCCTGGTCGGTCATTTCGCTTGGTGCTTTCATGTTTTCACCTATCCTTCCAGTAGTGCGACGAGGTTGTGGTAGCGCGACTCGTCGCTGCTATCCAACACCTCCGTCAGAGCATCCCGAAGCTCAACCAGTTTTTCCCTGTCAACGACCGCCCCCCATCGCAAACCCCCCTTCTTCAACTTGACCACTATCAAGAAGGTTCTAGCGCCGTCTGGCCCCATTACTGTGATGTTGTCGAACGGACTGACCACGATTGTCTTTTTCATGTTTCAACCCTCCAATAGAATCTGTAGCATCAGTTCCTTCAGCTTGGCGGGTAGCTCACTGAAGGACTTGACGCACAACCAACGGTCGTACTGATTGCTGAGCGTGGACTCTGCCACGCCTACGCCAACACCGATGACCTGTAGCAACCCATCATGCTCATGCTGCACTTCCGTTACCCACTGACGAACGTAGGGCTCGCTGCCACCAGTATTAGGTTCGCCGTCGGTGACAGACAGGATGATGGTTCGCTGTCTCTCCTGACAGACTTCGTTCATGCGCTCCAGCATCAGCTTTAGAGCTGGCAGCGTCGGAGTGCTCCCGCTGGGCCGAACGTCCTGCAAGCAAGGGAAGTCGAACCCAGGTTCCCAGATGCGACACGCTTCGTTGGAGTGATACGCCGACACCAGTAGGTCTATGTCATGCCGATGCCCAAACGCCTCGATGAAGGCGTCGATGGTGTCCTGCATAATCACCCACTGAGCGTCGTAGATGGAGCCTGAGATATCGACCACGAGACCTAGACGCAGACTCACTTCGCTAACGACGTTCTGGCGCTCAAACACGTTGTCCTCTCCGGTGCCCAGCTTCCACAGTAACTCTTCGGAGAGATTGCCGTGGTTAGTCCCCAACGTCCGCTGTGTCGCTATCTCAGTCAGGATGTCGATGGACTCTTGTAGCTCGCCAACCTTACCCTCGGTGATGGACTTCACCCGCTCGTGGTCAACACCTGGACGGCGGCTCTTGAAACCACAGCCGACCAGCTCTGACACGTCCTCGACTTCCTGTTCGACAGCCTGGAACACGGCCTCTGCCAAGTCCTCCGGCATCGGCACATCTCCAGCGTCAAGCTGCATCAGGCATCCGTGGCCGTGACCGTGGGAGTCATCACTTCCGGTGGCGTCGCCATCTTCTCCCGTCGTGCCTGTCTGCGAGCCATCTTCTCCGACTGCTTGGTCTTCGCCACCTTCTTCTTCTCCACCGTCGTCTCCATCTGCGTCCGCCTCGTCCTCGCCCTCACCACTGCCCGACGCACTCTCCTGGTCTGCTGTTTCGCTTTCCTGCTTTTGGTCATCGTCCTCTCCTTTCTGGCTCTGAGCCTGAGTGCCACCACTGCTGATAAGCGACGGCTGTTGAGACTGGCCTTGCTGTGGTTGCTGACCCTGCCGCTGCTGACTGTCATAGTCCTCAAGGATGCGACCTGCATCCAGTATCAGCTTCTTCAGCGTCTCGTTGTCCATCAGGTCGTCGATAGTCAACTGACCAGCGGCGATGCTTAGCTCGTTGAGCTTCCCCAGAATGTCGGCTAGGGCCAGGAAGTCCGGTCGGCTTGTGAGTTTGCCAACGACCGTGTTGTCGTAGTAGACCTGCAACGCCGACCAGAGAACCGTAACGGCAAACCAATCAAGCGGCTCCGGCTGGTTGATGAGGTCGTTCAACACCTGAGCGTGTCGCGGGTCAGACGCGAAATACTGACGGCCACGCATGATGTAAGCGCCACGCAACGTGTGCTCTCGAATCATGGCAGTGTCGATATTCACGTCAGCCAGAATGCCGTGAGCCCGACGCTCGTACTGGTTTAACTGAACAGGTGGGTAGACCTGATGACGGCTGACGACCGTCTCGTAGACCTTATTTCCCATCCGGCGTCCGCGAGCCCGACGGCCACGGATAGGCTCGTAGGCCCAGATGTTTCCCTGCCGGACGTGTCCCATCTCGTGCTGTAGGACACCTATCAGGACATCCACGAGCTTAGGCTCCAGTGGGAACGGCTCGTTCTTGACGAAGCCGTAGCTCATCCCCACGACCTTCTTGCCGTAGTCTGTGTAGCCAGGAAGGTTCTCCATCCCTGACCAGATGATACGGAAGTCCTGCGACCGGCCCAGAAGCTCAGCGGCGTCCTGCATATTCTCCAGCAGGTACTTGAGTTCCACTACTTCGTCACTGCTAGAGCGTACTCGCCAGACACGGCTGATTGCCTCACCTGCCATGTACTTCTTGGCGTCTTCTGTTGTCATCTATATCACCACCTTTCTACCAGACTGATGACGGTGAACGCGATTACCACCAGCAAGACCGCTACCGCCACGATGCGCTCGTCGGTGCTCAACGCCACACCTCCCACCGAATGTCCTTGCTGGCTGCCGCGTTCTCCGCTTCGGTCATACTGTCGGAAATCTTGAACTTGATGTCCTCCATCTTCTGCTCATCGAGATCGCCCAGAAGCGTGTAGGTCACGGCATCGAAGTAGCTTGCGCCGTAAGCCATATCCTTCGCGGCGGCGAGCAGACCACGCATATCGACCTCGACTGGAGCACGGGCGTCGCGCAGCAGCTTGGCGAACCGAGCCAACCTCTGAGCGTCGCTGGCGTTGATGCCTGTCCGCTCGGTCAGGATATCAACCACGACATCTTCCGGTGGGTGGCTCATGTAGATACGGTTCTCGAAACGGCTGACCACTGCGCGGTCGAGCTTCGTCGCGCCACCGTACTGATAGCCCTGGTTGCCCGTGCCGATGATGATGACCTTGGGAGCGACCTTTATGAACTCACCGAGGTAGTCGATCCAGACGACACGGGTGAAGTCCAGCGCAGGCAGTAGACCGTTGGTAATCGTTCTGTCGTGAACGTGCGCTACGTCATCCAGAAGGACGATACAGCCTTCGGTGCTGACAGCGATGGGAAACTGACCGAGCTTGTAGGTCGTTCCCTCGACAGCGTTGGCCTCGCGGAAACCGTAGACCTGACTGGCCTCGGTTATCATCTGCATGTTGATTTTCGCCAGCGGTCGGCCTAGCATCCCTGCGATGTGGAATGCGAGCGTCGTCTTGGCGCAGCCCGACGGCCCGATGAGTAGCAGGTTCTGCGGCTCACCAGTCTGCTCGGCGGCCTTGAGGATGCGCTCTATCTTGGCCTTGACAGGAGCCTCTATCCGTAGACCTGCGACTGGCTTCGGGTAGAGGAACTGTGCGCTGGTCTCGACATCCAGGTGAGACTGTTGCAGCGGCACGACTACCTCCCCAGTAGCGGGCTGGTCAGCGTAACGCTTCGGGCAGAAGTCCCGCATATGGAGGTCGAGTAGGGACTGGTTCGGAAACGGGTTGACCCCGCAGTCGTTCTCGCATGGGTACTCGTTCATTGTTGGTTCCCTTTCTGTTGTTAGACTGTGTTGGCTCGAAGGCTACTTCGCCGCGCGAATGGCGGTGAGAAGCTCCTTGAGTTCAGTGGCGGTTAGCTCGTTGACCTCTTGGATGGTCAGCGGCCTCTCCGGTGTGGAGAAGAAGTCGCGGAGGTCAGCGAACATAGTGGACTCGGCACTGAGCTTGTTCGGCATTGGAGTTTCCCTTTCTGTTGGTTACAGACGTTGGTTACGGTCGGGGTGCTTCGAGGCTGGCGGTAGGCGCGACCGTCATCGGTGTCCCACACGAGTCACAGTAGTAGACACCACCTTGGTTCGTGACGACTGCGTGGCCGCACTCTGTCCCGACTATCTGGACTCCACTCAGGAACGTCATCGGTGGGTCGCCTTTCTTCTTGGGCTCACCCTGTCCGGTGACGTTGCCAGTTAGCTCGACGGTATCACCCTGGTTCAACGCTCCCCGTTGCGGAGACCACCTGAACCAGAACGGCTTGTTGTCAGCCTTGACGACGACGCCAACAGCGTTCTTGTCAAAGCGATCCCACTTCGGCTTGACACTGACGACTTCGCCCGTGACGTGGACGGTTCCATTATCTGTCATGTTGGACTCCTTTCTATTAAGATTCGCTTGTGTGTTTCCCAGCGCAGACGGACGCTGGCGTTCTGTTTCTGTCCTTCAGCTTTTGGTGTAGCTATAACCGCTTCCCGACGGGCGAGCATCCCATTCGCCTCGGCCTGCCTGCGGGCCGTTGTCAGGTCTATGTGGGATCGAGCGCAGGTCAGGGTGGGTTCTGAGTCGGCCTTTGCTGTCAGTGGGTTTTCCTACTACCGCCGCTGGCAGCCGTCACATGAGTTGTGGTCGTCGCTTCGCAGGCGCGGGTTCGGCTCTTCTTGGGCCTTCTCGTCGGTTCCCGTTGCCACTCCCTATCCTGTTGTTGGCCCTCTAGCTTGGGCCTCCTCCTCTCTCTTGAACTATGGATAGTTTAGCACAGCCGGGGTCGAATGTCAATAGTCCAGGCTGTCCAGTTAGCAATTAACCCTACCCTCCCAGCGATACGAACATGGCTGTGTCAAAGGTGGCTGACGGTTCACGCTGGCGGGTGGGGCCGACAACATTGGCGACGGCGGCCACGCCGGTCGGCGCTGTGCCAACGTTGGTGCTGCCACCGTTGTTCTCGTCTGGCACAGCGCCTGAGCCAGCGCGAGGCTCTGCCAGCTTTGATTTCGACAACAGTGAGCAGTTGGCGGTTGGTTGATATAACTACCAAACCGACCCTTTTCCAACGTTGACGCACCCATTAACCGAAAGATTGGCAGTTTGCAGGAGGCTAATTTTAAACGGGCCAAGTCAGTTTCCTGAGTCTAAATGCGGCAAATAGTGAGAGTGATGCGCCGCCTCCGAGCAAGACCACCATACTCAGAAAACTTGAATCCATTCCGTAGTAGTGAGGACTGAACCGCGCTGCAAACTGTAGCCAGCTCGGTTGTGTGGATAAAGGTATCACAGCACCGCCGAGCACAGACGACACAAGGGCCAACGGGTTAAGGACGTTTGCCTGCAACGCTAGGTCATCGGTCAGGCTGGCAAGTAACAGCCCTGCGCCTATCGGTATCGCAAGGAAAGCAAACAGACCAATACGAACTCCGTGCAGACCGTAGAACATACTCCCGAACGCCAACGCAGTCCCAGTTTGTAGAACACCCAAACTGAGCACGGCTAGAGCGGGCGCGGTGATGATAATAAACGGAGACGTAGGCGTTGTCATAAACCACCGCCAGACACCACTTTGCCTGTCGCGCACGATTCGGCCAGCGAGCGTTGTAGACAGAAAAGCGGAAAACATCAGCGTGAACCCTGGTATGACTTGGGCCGGACTGTCCACTACGACGACCTTCATTACCGGCATCACAATGACAATGAGAAGGATGGGTAAGACTATATACCAGACAGCAACGGTAGGGTTTCGATAGAGCAGTCGGATTTGACGATGGGAGAGTAGAAACAGTGCAATCACCACTCCGTCCTAACCTCACACTTCCAACCCCAGTCTAGTAACCATTTCTCCATCCAGGCAGTGAATAGAGGGCAATCATGGCTGGCCTCTTCAATGGTAACAATGAACGACCCGTCCTCCATTGGTTCAACAAGAACGACGTGTAAGTCCCCCCAGTTGATAGTTTCGCCCTTAAACTGATCAGCGCGGCTACTCACCCGCCAACCATATTCGGGATGTGGGTTGTAGAGATGGCGGATAAGTGCTTCCGCTTGCTTTCTCAGAATCGCAGCCCTCTCGCCATCAGTGAGCGGACGCCGGTTAAGTATTGACGGCATGCGCTCTAAGTCGGCAACGAAACTCATATCGTTCTCCTCTCCACTTTCTGAATAGACGCATATGTTTCTCTCACTCCACGCCCAAGTAGTTCAAGCTCTCTGGCCATCCTCGCGCGCAGAATATCCAAGCACACCTTTTTAGGGTGTGGATGTCTATCAGGGTACTCATACGTCAGGGGTGTGTCGTTGCACCAAGTACCGCACTCTGAGCAGATATATGAATGTGTCCCTTCAGCCACTTTTTTCCTCTGCATCCTTCCACCCTTCGCGGTGCGCTCCAGCGATAGCACTAACCCTAGCTCTGGTCAAACCGAACTGTCTGGCAACGCGAGCGTATCGTCCGTATTTGGCGTCACGCTCTAGGGCTTCGAGTATCGCCAAAGTCTGCGGGCTGACACGCGATTGGGCAGCGTAACAGGTTGCACAGATATCTGCTCGTCTGCTCTTACGCTTACCGCAAGAAGAACAAACCCTCGTTGGTAGGAGTCTCCATCTACATCCGTTACAAGTCTTGCTGACTTTATATTTAGGCCCACCGCAGAACGGACAGGTGTCCATTCGACTGCTACGCCGCCGACCCTTGTTTGCTATCAACTTTGGCCTCCCCGCTTCACCTGTTCTATTTGCTGCGCCGTCGAACGCCGCCAACCTGTCCGAACGCACCCAGTAGATACGTGTCTTGTCTGCTCGACCGTCGAAGCCGACGTTGGTGTACCTGACCGGCAGACTGCGCGCTACAGACTTGAGTATTCTTAGCCCATAGTAACAATGCCCACCGTGCTTCGTCTCGCGGATGCGCTGGACAACACGGCGCTGACCACTCCACCAGAAGACGACATCACCTATTCTATACTTACGCATTTCCTTTTAGGGTGACAATGGCATCATAAAGAGAACACCCAGGGCGGTGCCCCAAGGCGGACTTGTTGAAACAGTTAGGGTACTTCTGCTGTGGGTTCAGTCCTCCGCAAAGCGGGCAGGCAGGGTGAGCATACGGGTGCATCGGAGGCCCACTTCCCATGAATCCCGTCCCTTCACAGTCTGCATGGGTGCTCCACTCAAGCCTCTCCAGTACCCTTAGAAGTTCTTTGGTTTTCATTTTTGTAGCTCATTCGCCTTCTGGAGCATCTTCGCCTCAGTCTCCATTAACTCTAAAACGCTATCCAAGCTCCACTTACGCATCTTCACCTCATCGAGCTTCTTCGGCATCGGCAGTCCTGACCGCAGGATGAACTTCACAAAGTCCATATCCAGCCAAGGTGGAACCCAGGCACCTGAGCGGCAGACGAAAACCTTGTCGAAGCGTAGTGGCAGGTCGTCGCCGTTATCGACCTTGCGGTCGAGCTTATACTGAAGGTTGGGCTTGGGCTCCAACGTCATAGCATACCGCCGCCACTTAGGATAGCGGACATGCAGCTTTGCACCGGCCAGCCAGTAGCCGATCATCCAGTCTTCGCAACTCAGCTTGCCTGACATGAAAATGTCAGAGAGTTTCTGTTTGTAGCCACAGTCGTGGTGTGCGTCGTACAGCCACACGTCCGTAACGCCTCTACGCACCCTCGGAGCGTAAGCGTGAACATTACTATCAGCCACGTAGAACGGAGCGTTGGGCTTGATGTCGAACCGCGACCAGAAGTTGACCTCTTCACCGCTGGTCGTTGGCAGGTTATAACCGTGCCTGAGAAACCCCATAGCGCGTATGTCCCAGAGAGCACTTTGAAGACCGTTGCCGTATGCTTCAGAGTGGCCCCAGTCATAGAGAGGCCAAGTGTCACCGTCCTGTGGACGCTCTATAACAGGCACGAAGTAATCGAAGTCAACTACTAGAAGTCTCATTTGTCGCTTCCTTCCACGCTGGCGATAGCGGCGCGGGCGCGCTCTAGTCGCTGCCACGTGTAGCCGCCCTCGTGGGGCTGACTACGCTCCATAACATCAACAGCGTCCCTGAGCGCCGCCAGCAGGTCAGGCGCGGCGGCTATCAGGCGGGCGTTGGCCTCGCCTTGCCGCCCGTCTTGGTCAAGAGGGTATATCTCAGCGATGGAGCCTCCGGTGGCGGGCCAGAGCGCAAAGCCCTTATGGTTCTCGGAGGCTGATAGCCTGGCCGCGTAAGACCACGGCCCCGCTGCGTGCTTGCTCATTCCGTCTCTCCTACCTTCCCTTTTGAGTGGGCATATATGTCTATAACCTTGACCTCCAAACGAGACCCAGCACCACCGTAGACACGGTTCAGATGGCTTTTGACAACTGCTTCTGCTTGCTCAGCGTTCTCAGCCACTATCGTTCCCCGAATACGAGCGGTGCCAACAATGTAGTAGTACTTCATATTGCCAGCCTATCCGCCAGCTCCTCTATAACATAGACGGAGCCACACTCTTTGCAGGTCACGCGCTTTGCGTTCCTGCGTGGACTCAGCGTCTCCTCACACAACGGACATTCCATTTCGGGCACTCCTTTCTCGCTCGTTGGCGATACATACTGCCTCTTCGTTTAAGTCCCATCCGACAAAGCTACGGTTGTTCCTGACCGCAGCAACAGCAGTCGTGCCACTGCCAGTGAACATATCGAACACGAGTTCACCTGCGACGCTGCTTTGTTTGATGAACACTTCGACTAGCTCAAGTGGCTTTTGGGTCGGGTATAGCTGTTGGCGCTTCGTGACCGCTTTGAACTCCAGAACGTCGGGTATGCTGAGGCTGTTCAATCGCCTTTTACCCTTCTCAGCAAAGAGGACGAACTCGTGCCGAGCGCGGTAGTGATAACCCATTCCCATGTTAACCTTATCCCACACCAACAGCTTCGCGTAGTCGAAAAGTTTTTTGGCTGCGATAAGAACTTCGCCAGCCGCTTCGGGATGTACGAACCAGTAGAGATGGCTGTTGGGTTTCAGGTAGCTGTGAGCATGGCGCAGAATCTCAATAATCTCTTGTGTGCTCAGTGTCTCGAACCAGCCCGTTCTTAGCTCAGGGCGGTGGTGCCCACCGAGTCGAGTGGTCGTACCAACGCTACGCCACTTGTCCAGAGCGTCCCAAGGCGGATCGCTGATGATGAGGTTAACAGACTCCTCGGCCAAGCTTGTTTGACGTGCGTCAGCTAGAACTGTTGGCATCGAGGAGACCTGCGGCCTTCATAAACTTTCTCCTACGGGCTGCTGCCTTGTCCCGTTCGACAAATCCTGTGCAGGCGTAGATGCCGCGCTCCCACGGGTATCTTCCACACAACCTGCAACCTGTCTCAGTGTGCTGCCGTCTGGCGTCGCCACACCAAGCGCACTCATCATCAGGGTCGGGGACGGTGTAACAGCCCGAAGTTGTCTGCACTCTAATCTTTGTCACCTAGATACTCCAACATCTTCTGCTTTAACTCCTCATCTGTGTCTAGTGTGTCAACAGCCAGCAAGCAGACAAGGTACAGCACCCACGGCTTCGTGTAACTACGTGGAACGTCAAACTTCTCCAGACGTTCTAGAACCTTATCGTGGAGACTGCTAGCTAGGGTTAACCCTTGCATTGCGTACCTCTCAGTCGAACAAAAGCCGCAACCTTTTTCACAAGTGCCTTCGGGTTCGACTTTGCAACTTTGACTTCTGCACTTGTCACGTGCAGCAACGGCAGACCTGCCTTCGTTATGTTCGCACAGCGAACGGCGTCTTCCTGATGCGTCAGGTGGTGAAGTGGGCCGTCGTACTCGATCCCAATGTGATGCTCAGGCAGATAGAGGTCTACCGAGTAACCAGCGACGCCGTACTCCATCTGGATAGGCCCGAAGCCGTTATCGACCAAGATGTTCCTCAGCAAACGCTGGCCGGAGCTGACTCTAGGACGTGGCATCTGTGTACTCTTTGGGCACGTTATCACGAGGGTCAAACAGCGATTCTAGTCTGCCGGTTGCCCGTCTCCAGATGTACTCCGCGCCACAGTCCTCACAGACGTAGATAGCGTGGATGATAAGCTCTGGGAAACCAGAGGTGTCAACATGATCCTCACGTTCCATGACCGACTCACAGTTTGGACATCTCACTTAATCTGCTCTGGCTCTTTCAACCACTCTTGAATACGACGCCGCAGGTAAGCTGACTGTCCCCGCAGGAACTCATATATCCCCTGTTCTGCTGCTTCTCTTAGATCACTCGTGGGCACGTCTATAGCCCTAAGAATCTCAAGCAGTGTGGCATAGCCCTGGCCTTTCAGCGTTGTGTACCGCTCGCCCTCCGGCAACGGTGTTACGTCGAAGGTGGACTCTACACCTAACGCGGCTGCTGCGAGGCTTTCGACTGCGGATTCGCTTAGCTCTATCATCCTGTTGTGACTCCTCTCGTGTGCCTCTTTATTATATAGAAGGAAGGGGGCAATTGTCAATAGCTCAGACAGCGAAGTTTGATAATCTACCCAGCTCACCCAGACAGCCAGTTCCAACTGATCGAAAAAGATCGCCTGGTCTGAACTGTAAACAACTGTTAAGAAGAGTTAGCATCAATATTGACACTTATATCCTAAAGGATAAAACATAGCGAAGGCTATGTTTCTATCTATCCCGTGCCCCTTTGTTGAAATCAAATGCTAAAGAGACTTATCATCAACATGGACACTTATCAGAAAAGAACCTGAAAGGTTCTTTTGAGATAACCTGCTAAGCTGGCCCACGTTGGGATGATTGGACGATTGGACAAAAAGAGAAGACTCCCACGGAGGGAGTCTGTCTCTTCAGCCCGCATCAACAGGGAGGGTCGATGCACCCAAGTTATACCACACTTTGCTGCTGCCAACAAGTTTGCTGATCGACAGCGTTGCCAAATATGGTATAATCACAGTAGGCGACCACGCTGGCTGGGGTGTTGTGTGCGCGTCAAAGTCGTGGGCGCTCTCAAGAGGGGCAGATTTTGCGGGAGGTCTGCCCCTCAGCTTTTTCCCTTTTAGCGTTCAGATAGTATTGACAGATGTATATAACATCTGCTAAGATGATAGACAGGTAAGGCACGTTGACTACACTACTCCCGCGAGGCCCCCTAATAGGACAGGGGCACAGGCGAAGTTTTAGCTTCGCTGTGCTTTATCTGTAAGATATAAGTGTCGATCTTGATATTAAGGAGACTTAGCAATTGATCAAAGAACAAGCAGAAGACTGGACGACGCACTTGAACAAGGCAGAACAGGCTCTCAAGGCGCTGGTGGATGCCGCGACCGAGGGGCCGTGGCGAAAACTGAACCACAGTGACAAGCCTGAACGTTGGATAATATCAGGAGGCATGGCCGCCCCAATGGGCAAGTTGATAGCAGTCAACCCGCGACATCAGGGCAATGACCTCTCACCACGTCAGCACCAAGCCAATGCTGCCTTCATTGCCGCCGCCCGCGAAGCCGTCCCTGCACTACTCCTTACAATCGCTGTTTTGCGGGCGCTGGTGGAGGAGATAGCTCAAGTTAGAGATTGGGTGCGTGAGCAGCGCCAGAAGACCGACGACATTAAGGAGGACTCGCTTTTCCACGGCGTCTGGGAAGAAGTTGGGGAGCGTCTTGATGCTGCTCTTGCCCTCAAGGAATCCGACATGCTGGAGCATCTGGAGGAGAAGTGATGACCGACGACGAACTGGTAATAGAACGAGAGATGCGGTTGGAGGCCGAGGCTCAACGGGAATCAGCAGACCAATGGGCCGCAACGATGAGGATGGAGCGCGACGCGATGGAGCGAGAGCGGGACGCCTCGCGGGCGCTGGTGAAGGAGAAGGACGCGGCGCTCGAAGACGTGGCTCGTCGCGCTCATGAACGCGTACCTGTGGCGAAGCATATTGGCTCTTTCGGGCGGTGGCTTCTGCGAGGCGCACAGTTGTATTGTTGCTCATAAGAGCCTCGCCCTCACCGAAGCCGATATGCGGAAGCGGCTGGAGATGAAGGCATGCTGACGCGTCTGGAGGTGAGGCCACCTGCAAGCGATAACTCTTAACCCTATGACCTCCGAAAAGGAGACGCTCCTCCTTCAGTATGTGGAAGAATGGCGACGGACGTACTCAATAGCGGCCAACGTTGCCCTGAGAATAGACAGAACTTCCAAGAGACAAGGCCGTCTCTGGTTTCGTATTCACCAGTTTCGCTGTGACCACGAGCCCGCCTGCCAAAGCGTTGAGGACTACTGGCGAAGATATAGGAATCCAATCTTGGCCGATGTCAAACAAAGTCTCGCTGACAAAAGAAAGATACACTCCATTGCCTTCGCGCAGGCGTGGTTCAAAGGCTTCTGTAACCGCAAGTGGTCTCCGGTAGCGCATCGCCAGATCGCGTTGATACCTAAGACGCTCGTGAGCCGAGACGGTAACTTACTGCTCCTTCGACTGTACCCACGTCTGGAGCTGGCATTTGAGATAGCTCTACCGAACGACGCTTTGCGAGATGTTCTTTTAGGAGGTGGCGCTATACGTCTTGTTCTGCGTCACACAGACCGTGGTAGGGTGCCTAAAGATTGGTCGCTACTTATCTAGGTCTCCGCGCCAGTATTCTCCAAGAGCGTTCCCTGTGGACTTCGCCGCCCTTGCGTGCTTTACCTTCTTCAACTCTGGATCAGTTTTATAGCTACCAGAGAACTTCTCATCGAAGTTAGAGAAGGCTCTTTCTGTGCCGCATTTTCTACATCGAGCGTCGCTTGTTGGGCCACCAGCGGGTGTCTCTATTATCCAGTGATGAACACAGTCATTCGTTTCGGGTGTATCCGTCACGTCTTGTCTCCTTAATCGACATCGCTTCCATGTAGCGTTCTTCACCCAGCCTGAGCGCGTCCCAGCAGTCCAGATTCAACAGGGCAGCTATCTGAGTCAGCCATCAGTTAACCCGCTCTTGGGCTTTGATTATTCGAGCGTATTCACTCCCTTTCGCACGGACTACTTCGATACCATGCTCATGCAGACGAAGGAGTATAGAAAAACGTATTTCGGGGTCACATCTGACACCTGTCTCCGCTATGACTATCCCTCCGCAGTTGGCAACCTTCTCACCTACCCAATTGAGGAACTCGTCGTCAGTGGTCTCGTAGATGAGGTCTACCGTACCACGACCTGCGACACGTACGTAGACACCAGAGTCACGCATATGTTACCTCCACTTCTAACCCTTTTCTGCGGGCCTGCGCTATCATGTTCGCCGTCCCAGGTGTAATGGGTGTTCGAGTAAAAGCTCTGACCTTAATTGGCTCACCTTCGTCTAGCATTTGCGTGTTCCTGATTGGCCCTGCGGCTCTGCCAAACCTCTTCCAATCAGCAGGATATTCTTCAACATTCAAACCTAGCTCACGAGCGACCTGAGCAGCGATTCTGTCAGCTCCGGCGGAAGCTCCGGTAATGATGGTAGCGTTGGCAGGAAGTGTTTTCAAGTACGCTCTGATAGGCTCAACATCTGTCCACATACGTGAACCACATATCAGTATTCTCATTGGCTAAGACTTTCGTACAATCTCTCCACCTCATATCCAGTTAATCGAGCTATTGGAAGATCGAACCGCTCAACCAGCTTTCGGTCTCTCTCTTTGTCATACCTCTTCCGCTCCGGTGTAAAATGATAGGCCCCATCTGCCTCAAATCCAAGCCACTCTTCCGCGAGAAGAACATCAACCCTGTAGGGCCAGAATAACGCCTCTGCGATTACAATCTCAAAACTTGCCGATTGTAGCACATCGGCCAACTTCCAAGTCAGAGAACTTATCATAATCTTGAGCCGCAAATTAGAACTCGCATGGCAGGTTCGGAGGTGGGCATTAAGCTCTCCATATCTGATAGGTCTTTTGCAGGATGGACATTGATTGCAACAGCTTAACTTTGACCCACCATAAGCCGCTTGAGTGTGCGGGTCGTTCAAACAGGTGTGTTCGCAAAGCTCCATCACTGAGGAAGCACGAAGCCGATGTCCTCTAGATGTTTGAACACGTCGTAGACTTCAGAAGTAGTCATCGAGAACTCTTTGGCGACTCGCGCTGCCAACTGTCTACGGGTCATGCTGGGTTGCGAAAGCGCCATCTCCGCACAGAAGATTTCGATGGCAGCCTGATCGCCTTTGCAAATCAGCAGGTGTTGGTCGTTGAACGCCACCGTCTTTACGAACCCCTCGCCTGACCTGAGCAACGCGGTAGCTTCTATATCGCTGCTACGCCCAGGCCGGTCGAGAGTAATAAGACCGTCTACCCACGCAGGAAGTTGTCCTGTACCTCGTACACGCAGCCAACCTTTAGCATCTGAACGTTTGTTAACGTGGTGGGTGATAATGAGGCTGATGTCGTGCTCTTTAATCAGGTCGTCTAGGTGGTCATAAAGCCCCTGTTGCATATCGCTCGCGGAGTTCTCCTCTGACCCATGTATCTTGTACATCGGGTCTAAGAAGACAACATCCGGCTGACAGGTCTGTACCAAACGGTCGAAACGTCTCAACCCATCTGTGTCGTCGAGATGTAGCCAAGGCATCGTTACGAAGTAAAGCGGAATGTTGGTATCAGTGGGGAGATTATAAGCTCGTGCGAGGCCGATAACGCGCTGATGAAAGCGGGCGTTGCTGACCTCAAACTGTGCGAACAGGACTCTTACAGGTTGTGTCACTTCTACATCTAAGAAAGGCTGTCCCGTTGCTAGACAGTAGGCAAGGTTGAGAGCGAATCGAGACTTACCGATTTTAGGCTCCCCTGTGATCGCCAGCTTGCTTTTGTCGTCGAGAACCCCTCCGGCGAGTAGCGGACGCGGTTCCATGAAGCCGAACGACAGATAGCCTTTGAGGGGGATGACGGCATCCCCGTAGACATATTCTTTAATTGGGACACCTGATTTGAACTTATGTGACGGTAGTACCGTCGCCGGACTCTGCTGCAAAAACTCAGTGGTGATGCCACCGATCTCCGTCGGCGGCGCAGGCAAGACGCCTATGTTCACCAACAGGGCGTCTCCGATTGACTCGTTCTTCTGCTTCCAAGCTGTGTTTTTGAACCACACGGCAACAGACGCATCTGGGTGCATGATGACAGGGGCGGTGTCCATTGGCGTTCCGACGAAGTTTGCCTGCGCGAACTTGGTATAAGTAGAGTAATTGGGAAAGACTAAAGCAGACATATTCTTGTGGGCGCGGACACCGACGTTGTAGTCCTCCCAACCGGACATATCCTCATCTGTTACATCATCGCTCTGTAACTCAGACCAGAGAGGCTGTACGGAATTGGGAAAGCACTTAACTGGTCTGAGGCCCTGTTGCTTGTACTCGTCGTAGGCGTCGAGCATAGGACTCCCTCTTTAAAGGAAAGACGGCGGCTGCGGAGACCGTCGCCTTCTATAATACTAAGCGAAAGTTTCTCGTCTGTCAACCCCTCAAAGGCTTGACAAAGGGGTCGGGCGGGACTAACATATAGAAGCAAAAGTTTCGCGTGCTCAGTGTGTGAAACAGGAGCCGCTTTTCAGAGGAGGGTTGTATGACAACTCGTTTCGCTGCATCCCGCGTAACGACGGGAGGCCGCAAGTTCTTCGCCCAGATTACGGAAGTCGAGGAACAGCACAAGACCTTCACTGACGACGAGACTGGTGAAGAGCGCCCAACGACCCAACTGTCGTTCCGCTTCGAGCGGCCCGATGGCAAGTACGAGCTGGAATGGTATCGCATCCCAGAGGATGAGAACCAACAGATCACCACTCGTAGTGACCTCGGCAAGCTCATCAACTACTTCGCCAAGATGGGCATCAGCGACTTCGGCATGAACGACTACGAGCCCGTTCGCAATCTTTACGTCGAAGTCGAAGTCTTCCCACGCAAGAACCGCCGGACAGGTGCCGACACCGACAAGCGGTTCCCCATCAGGGCTCTCAAGCCAGATGAGATCGCTCAGCACTTCGGCGGTGCCAAGGCGAAGCAGGCAACTGGTATCACTCAGCAGACCGACCCGACTGAACTCTTTGAGGCCATCTTGCCTTCTTTGCAGGGCGAGGGTGGCATCGAGGGCCTGCCGGAGAAGGCGCTGTTCACTCAGTTGGCGAGCATCGCAACCGTCAGTAGGCACCCCCAGGCCGACGTGATCTTCGAGAACGCTCAGACTGGCAAGCTGACAGAGTGGCTCAAGAGCAACGGTCATTTCCACACCGACGCAGACGGGAAGTTCGTCGCTGGCGAGGCTGTTGCCGAGGCCGCTGCCGCTGTCGAGGCGACCCCTGAGCCCTAATCCAACCAGACACTGAGGTCGAGCCGGTTTAGTCGAGGGTGGGGAAGTGGGCGAGTTAGGTTGACAGAAGACTAGGTTGACAGAAGACTTGGTAATATGTTTGGTACACCGTACTCGTAGGTAGGCTGACCGGCCGACCTCTCTCCGTTAAAGTCATTCCGCAACACAGAAAGGGGAAACATCCAAATGCCAGAACAGCAGGTTTACATCTGCGACAAGATCGAGGACATCTACGTGGGAGAGAAGGCGAAGCAGCCGATTCCCTGTCGCAAGAGCGTTGGCGATGAGCCCGTTATGATCTCACTCTCCTTCGAGGTCAACGGGGTCTCAGAGCCCACTATCAACCACCAGTTCTGCTCAGTCGCTCACGCGAACTTCTGGCTCAAGCGCCAGCGTCTCGACTAAATGCGTACCACCGTCGGTCTAGAGAGGTTGTCCGTCTGCGCTCACCAGTATGAGCTTGCGGAGTCTGTTACCCCGTCCGCTCGTACTGAGTATCCAGGCGCGATGTATCTAGGCTCCTGTTTCCACAGAGCGATGGAGTTCTACTTCCGCGAACGTCTCCAAGGCGGCACACCCTTTGAGGATGATGTTATCGGTGCGTTCACGGAAGCGTGGGACAGCGGACAGCCTCTCTCTGACGGTCTGACCAAAGCTAACGTTGTTTGGGCTGATAAGCTATACCCAAATACTACTGAAGAGAGTAGCTACGAAGACGGCATTGGGATGCTGAAACTGTATCTCCCTGTGGCTTCAACCATTGAACCGGCGCAGGTTGAGTTCGGCGGGAAGATAGAAGTTCTGGGTGAGCCCATTGTATTCCACATCGACCTGCTGACTGCGAACAATCACCTTATCGATCTGAAAACAGGACGGCGAACGAAGTCGCAGTTAGACGCTGATGTATCGATTCAACTTAGTGTCTACGCTTGGGGTCTTCGCAAGCTGGGAATCTGGCAACCGCAGGACGAGACTGTCGCCTTGCACAGCGTTGTCAGACATCAGCGTGTGGGTAAGAACGGCAAGGTTAACCCAGAGCCCTACAAGCTGACAATTGTCGAGTCGCGGCGGAACCTTATCAACTACGAGTGGATGGATGAGGTATTCATTCCGCGACTGATTGCGATGAAGCAGTCAAAAGCGTTTCCTGCCAACCCTGGCACTCACTGTGCCTGGTGTCCGGTACGGGAGCACTGTGGACACTGGGAAAGCGTCCAGTCAGGTAGAGCGGAGACAGACTACGTGACAGTTGATGAGTAAGGGAAGGAGATTACTAATGGCATGGCTGCTCAGATACGAACAGACTATCGAAGGGGAAGAGAGGGAGTTTGTCGTCATCCTTGACTCTGAGGATATAGACGACAACGAGTTCGAGAAAGAGTATGGCGCTCGGCCAACGCATCGTTGTCAGATTACTGACACTGCTCAGCTAAGCGGCTTCCCCACCGACCGCGATCTGGAGCCTGCGCTCGGCCAACGCATCGTTGTCAGATTACTGACACTGCTCAGCTAAGCGGCTTCCCCACCGACCGCGATCTGGAGCCTATCTAAATGAGAACCAACCTCTACGTTCAGCTTGACTACGACGGTTACAAAGAACTTGAGGAACAGTTGTCCAACTACAAAAGCATGGAAACTACTCACTCGTCCGTAGAAGGCCATTATCACAAAGCGTTCCGGCTGAGAGTGGGAGACGTAACGTTTGAGTTTCAGGGGCCGCTCGTCCGAAAGCCGATGAGCATAGAACCGAGTGCGGGAGAACTTGGTTGTCAGAGAGACCTCACCACTTTCACCCATATCGGAGAGTGCAAAGGGACGTGTGCCCAAAGCCAAAACCGATAAATACAGAGCAGGAGCGATAGAGTCCTTACAACTGAATAGTCTGCTAGTAGCCTTGGTAGCAGGTGAAGTAGACAGCCTCCCGACGGGAAAGCTCTGGAGACGGCACCAAACCCCCCTCTGTCGCTCCTACTGTGTGTTTATCGAAGAGGAGATAAATCATGCGTACACGTATTATGATTGCAGCCGACTCAGGCTGTGGGAAAACCCACGCAGCGTTGTCGTTCGCCAGTGAGAGACTTCTGAAAGAGCCTGACCTACCAGTTTTCGTTATCGACCTCGACGATTCTATGGACTACGAGATCGATAAGTTTCCTGATGTGAAAGCCAAGCTGACCAACGACAAGGGTCTCCCTCAGAACTGGTACAAGATTGCCGATTATGAGGGGTTGATGACGGCTGTCACCAAAGCTCAACAGGTTCTGGCAAAGGGCGGTGTGCTCATCATCGAAGGTCTCGAACGCGGCTGGGAGTTGGCGCAGGACACCTTTACCGAAGCCGTGTTCGGTAAGTCCTCTGGCGAGCACTTGCAGTCTCTGCGTGCCAGCGCCGTCGCACAGACCCGCTTGCAGGCCCCTGTGAGCTATGACAACGCTAGAGACTGGCCTAGCATCCGCAAGCTCTGGAAGAACAACGTACTGGTTCCTCTTACAACCGCTTGTCCTTGGGACGTTGTTGCAACTTGTTCTGCAAAGAAAATCGTGGCCCTTGACAGCCAAGGTGAGAAATTCAACGTAAACCCATTCATCAAGGGAATCTTCGGTGACATAGGCATAGCCCCTGAAGGGGAGAAGTCCGATGTCAAACGTTTCGATCTCGCCGTTTGTCTGGGTATGAACGGCGGTATCTACTTGTTCTCGATAGCCAAAAACCGCACAGGGACGGGCGTGCGGCCTTCGGAAGTCCGCTGGACGAACCGACCGTTTCTTGCCACACTGGAGAACGCGCTGAAAGGGGAGAAGGAAGATGCGGGAGCCGAACCTGACGGAACCGGCTAAGGTCGTCCTCAAGAAACGCTATCTGTTAGAGAGAAACGGCAGACAGGAAACCGCCGGAGAAATGTTCCGACGGGTCGCGGAGCATGTGGCTAAAGCGGAACCTCCTGAAAAACAGCAGGAGTGGGCCGACAAGTTCTTCGATATGCTGGTTGACCTTGATGGTCTACCTAATAGTCCAACGCTGTTCAACGCGGGCACCGACGTTGGGATGTTAAGTGCCTGTTTCACTTTTCATGTTCAGGACACGTTGGACAGCATCATGGAGGTAGCTCGCCTAGCTGCCAAGGTTCAACAGTGGGGAGGTGGTGTCGGTTATGGACTATCACATCTGCGGCCAGAGGGCTCTCTAGTTCATTCGACCGGCGGAAAATCAAGTGGGCCTGTTGGCTTCATGGCGTTGTATCAGTCCGTAGCGGATGTTATCACTCAAGGCGGCAAGCGTCATGGCGCTCAGATGGCGGTTCTACACTGTGACCATCCTGATATCTACAAGTTCATCCACTGTAAAGACGACCACCCAGAGAAGCTGAACACGTTTAACATCTCTGTTGCGCTGACCGACGAGTTTATGCGCGCGGCTGATAGCAATCCTTTGTTGGATGAGATGGCCCAATCAGCCTGGAAGAGTGGCGATCCTGGTTGCTATTTTATCGACCGCGCAGAGCGTGATAATCCAACCCCAAAGCTAGGGAAGCTCGAAGCGACAAATCCGTGCGGCGAAGTTCCACTTCTGCATGGAGAAGCATGTAATCTGGGAAGCGTGAACCTAGGTAACTTCGTAACACCTCCATATGTTCCATATGGTTTTGATTGGGACAGGCTCTGCCGAATAGTCTCCACGATGACACGAATGCTCGAAGATGTTGTCGAAGTCAACCGCTTCCCAGACCAATTGATAACCGAAGCCGTCCGTCGGACGAGAAAGATAGGCTTAGGCGTCATGGGCTGGGCCGATGCGCTGGCTCTTCTGAGTATTCCCTATGACTGCCAAGAGGCAGTTGATCTTGGTCGAGAAATCATGTCTGCCATTCAAGAGAAAGCACACGAGACGAGTGAGAAAATTGCTGAGGAAAGAGGTGCGTTCCCTGCGTTCGAGTCACCTGATATAACAGGAGGCATACGCCGTAACGCTACCGTCACCTGTATCGCACCGACAGGCAGCATCGCAATCATCGCAGGTGCGAGTTCAGGTATTGAGCCACACTTCATGTTGAGCTACACACGCTACATGGGCTCTGAGGGTTATGAGCGAACACCTATCAATGTTGAGGAGCCTATCATTGCCAAACTCCGTGCAGCAGGGTCTGACTTCACACCGAAGACTGCTTTAGACATCGACTGGGGATGGCATCTAGCGCATCAAGCGGCGTTCCAAGATTGCACCGATCTTGCTGTCAGCAAGACGATTAATCTCCCTCAGAGTGCTACTTGGCAGACAATACGTGAAGCCTATGCGCAGGCGTGGAAGTTAGGCTGCAAAGGTGTCACCGTTTATCGTGATAAGAGCAGAAGCGTACAGGTGTTGAATGGATAACGATCTAGCTGAACTCGACAGGCTTATGCGAATGGAAGACTACGTTCTGTTTGTTCACTGGGATGACGACCACCCTGACATTCACTTGACCACAGGTATGTGTGATGACTTCGGATGTAGCCCCAACTGCAAAGATTTCAAAACGTTGCATGAGGTTCTGAGTTACCTAAAAGAGACACACAATGGGTAACGTAGAAGACCATGTGCGAAATGGTCGTAAGAAATTACCAAGAACACGTCGGTCGCTTACCCATAAAATTGACCTACCAGAGTTTGAGGGCTATGTCACAATTGGCTTCTATGATGATGACCAACCTGGCGAGGTCTTCATCGTCGCCAACAAGCAAGGCTCGACTATCTCCGGCTTGCTGGATGCAATCGGAATTCAGACCAGTATGCTATTGCAATATGGTGTTCCGCTCGAAGACATTGCCAGAAAGATGATAGGTCAACGCTTCGAGCCCCTCGGTAGGACGATGAACGATGACATCCCTTACGCACAGTCGATAGTTGATTACGTGTTCAGGTTTCTCGTCAGAACCTGTCTCAGCGCCCCCGTAGCAAGCGTCAGCGGGGACATCTGCCCCGAAGAGGGCTGCGGTGCTCCTTTAGTCTTTGAAGAAGGCTGTCTCAAGTGTCACGCTTGCGGGTATAGCAAATGCTAGAACACAACTACACCGCCTACAATCACATAGCGACGATAGTCAAAACGGCGATTGACGAAGGGCTCATACAACATTGCGAGGCCACTTATGATGTATCGGCTTTATCATCTTGTATAACGTTGGAGGTTATAATTCCTGATCGACTTCTCGTGAAAGATGTGGAGATGGAAGAGGAAGAAGAAATTCGCGCTGTCGAACGTCCTTCTACCCACAGTATCACCGTTGAAGGTGTTGCCAATCTTAAAGTCCGCTGGGATAAGGAGCGTGGCCTGTTCAGCTTGGAGTCTGTCTGCCCTAGCTGTGCCAGAAAGTTCGAGAGGACTCTCCGTGGCTTTGTGACCAAGCACCTTATCACTCTTGCACACGAGTTAGGGTTTCAGCTTGGAGAACACCTTGAGCGACATAGGACGTTCGAGGAGTACTTGAGAACGTTGCAAAAAGATGTTATTATTGACAGCAAGAAAGGAGGCTGAAATGCCTGCTGGAAGTAGTACGACGCGAATCCTTTATCGGCTCAACAAGGTCTGTGAAGACCTGAGTTGGCTAAAGGAACACCCACACTACGCGGAGGTCAAGAAGTCGGGCCACTTCGACGACATGACGCTCTGCGAGTGCCAGCTCTGGGCCAGTATCGGGCCGGAGATGGCAGCACACGTCTGGGCTGA
>C687J35503_10000015_pt1 | contig 36902 bp, 32 predicted proteins | sample RifCSP19_3_FD_35503 | JGI IMG/M metagenome (IMG submission 35503)
GGGGAGTAACCAATTGGAGGTGCGCCACGCACCCGGCCACACCCGCGGCCACATCATGTTTTATTGCGAGGCGGAAAGTGTGTTGTTCTGTGGCGATGTGATCTTCCAGGGGAGCATTGGTAGGACAGACTTGCCAGGTGGCGACTACGACACCCTGATCGCCAGTATCCGTTCCCAAGTGTTGACTCTTCCTGATGAGACACGCCTTCTTTCTGGTCATGGGTTGGATACATGCGTGGGTGAGGAGCGAAGGTACAACCCATTCTTATTATAAAACCCCTCGCTCCTAAGCCAGCGGGGGGTTTCCTCCTCCCTGTTTTCCATTTCCTTTCCCCTATTTTGCGTAATCCACCGCACGTGTCTCGCGGATCACAGTTACCTTGATTTGGCCGGGGTACTGCATGCTGTCTTCGATCTGCTTGGCAATGTCACGCGCCAGGCGGATCGAATCGAGGTCATCGACTTCTTCGGGGCGGACGAAGATGCGTACTTCGCGCCCAGCTTGCAGCGCATAACTTTGGTTGACGCCCTTATAGGAGTTAGCCACCTCCTCGAGGGCGCGCACACGTTTGATGTACTGTTCGAGACTCTCGCGACGTGCCCCCGGTCGTGCGCCTGAGATTGCGTCCGCAGCTTCGACAATGACAGCTTCAACAGATTCTTGCTCAACTTCGTGGTGGTGAGAGGCGATGGTGTTGGTCACTTTTGAAGAAACGCCATAGCGTTTGGCAAATTCTGCGCCGATCAAAGCATGGGTGCCTTCGACGTTATGATCCATCGCCTTGCCCAGATCGTGAAGTAGAGCGCCTGCTTTAGCCACCTCCACATCAGCACCCAGCTCGGCGGCGATGACTCCTGCCAGTTGGGCAGTTTCGACAGCGTGAGCGAGCTGATTCTGGCCATATGAAGTGCGGAATTTCAGCCGGCCGAGAACCTTGAGAATATCCGGGTGTAATCCAGGGACGCCAGCATCATAAGCGGCTTGTTCCCCAGCCTCGGCGATGATGCGCTCGACTTCTTCCTGCTCGCGTTTGACGATCTTTTCGATATGAGCTGGGTGGATGCGCCCGTCGAGTACCAATTTGGCCATCGAGCGCACAGCGACTTCACGCCGCACGGTATCGAAGCTGGAGATGGTGATCGCTTCGGGTGTGTCGTCAACGATGACATCCACCCCCGCTGCCTGTTCGAAGGCATGGATATTGCGCCCGTTACGTCCGATGATGCGCCCTTTCATTTCATCCGAAGGGAGAGGGACAAAGGAGGTGGTGACCTCGGAAACGTGCTCAGATGCGACGCGCTGGATGGCGTCAGCTATTAGTTTGCGGGCGCGTTCATCCCCTTCTTCCCGCGCCTCGGCTTCAATCTGCCGGATCACGCGCGCCATATCCGTGCGTGCTTCTTTTTCCACTGCTGCTAACAGGACATTGCGCGCTTCTTCAATGCTCATCTGGGAAACGCGCGTTAGTTCTTCTAACTCCTGAGCGTACATTCTTTCAACGTCATTGGCACGCTTGTCGATAGCGCTTTGACGTTTATTGAGTGCCTGCTCGTGTTTGTCCACCCGGTCGGTGCGGCCATCGATTTCCTCCCGGCGTTTCTGGAGCCGGTCTTCTTCGCGGCTCAGTTCTGTTCTGCGGCGGGCAATCTCTGCATCGGCTGTCTGGCGAGTCTCGAGAGCTTTATCTTTGGCTTGCAGAATAATGCTGCGCGCCTCTTCCTCAGCACGGTTGATGATGTTTTCTGCTTCTTCTTTTTCTTTTCGTTTTGCGCTCGATGTTTGTTGTTGTTTGATGAAATATCCAATCGCCATTCCTAGTGCCAGGCTGATGGCGATAATCAATAACCAAATACCTGCATTCATGGGAGTACCTCACTATCGGTTAGATTATTCCCGGAGGGGACATTGGATCTCAATTCGGCCCAGACGCGATCCACCACCGCAATAACAATATCATAAGAGAAACCTCTCCGAGCCAGATGCCCACTTAGTTTTCGGCGAAACTCAAACCAATCCAATTGATTCAGTTTCCGGGAATACTTGAGAGCGGCTTGATAAGCTAGTCCTGCTTCGTCTGGCATAGTTTCGGCAAGCACGTGATCGATCACTTCATCGGCTATCCCCCGTTGTCTTAATTCGTAGGCCAGGGCGCGCTTACTTCGCGGGCGGAATTCACTGCGATTCTCCACCCAGGCTTGGGCGAACAGCTTGTCATCTATCATACCACTGCGCTCCAGGCGCTCAACCACACTGGCGATGATCTCCTCAGAAATTCCATGCCTGCGCAAGTTTTCCTGGATCTTCGCCCCTGAACGCATTCGGCGAACGATGAGGTTCAAGGCGCGTTGGTATGCAACTTCGTGCGCGTCTTCAGCCTTCAAGTCGGCGATCTTCTCCTCGTTCAATTCCTGCCCTTCTTGAAGCCAGACAGCCACGAGGCGGGAAAGGCCAAAGGCGAATTCACCATCGAGATAGACATTCACCCGTTGGGGGTTGCGCGATTGTACCTTCAAGGCAGTGATCTTCTGAGCCATAAATAAAACAAAAAGCCGTCGGCTACCGTTTTAGCCACGGCTGTCAAGCAGAGTTAATTTAATCTCAGGAACTGATAGGTATCGTGAACAGATAAANTAAAATAGCGCCTGGCGCTGGTTAGCGCCTGGCTTCTTGCACAATCCCTATTGAGCGGTTTTGCCTGGCGGTTTTGCCTTCGTTTTTATNTTCGTCCGAAATCCTCAATATCAAGCCAGACCTGCGAAGACGCAGGGTTTGTTCAAACCAAGACCAACATTACTCTGAGATCGTTTTTGCTAAGAGCTCTGCTCTTTACTGCCGTGGCTGCGCGATTAAAAAAGGAATAATGTGCGCAGCATTCAATTATGCCTTCATTATACATGATAATCGGAAAGAAGTCATGGAATAAAAGGTAAATGTTGTCACACTTTGACAGAAATTAATAATATTCTTGCTGCAATGACGAGACTCATGCCGAGTATAATCAAGAAATCGACGGCTACCAGGTGGATGTTCCTGGTCGAACATTGACATGGCTGCTAGTCGACTTATTATTGCCAAAGGAGAAAATTATGAGTAGATTGCGGGAAGAAGCTCTTGAGTACCATCGCCTGGGTGGTAAAGCCGGGAAGATATCAATCTTGCCGACTAAACCATTAGCCACCCAACGCGACTTGTCGTTAGCCTATTCGCCCGGTGTTGCGTTTCCGGTTTTGGAAGTGGAGAAGGATGCGGAGCTAGCCTACGAGTTCACCTCCAAGGGAAACCTGGTGGCGGTGATCTCGAACGGAACGGCGATTTTAGGGCTGGGTGACCGCGGGGCACTCGCCTCGAAGCCGGTCATGGAAGGCAAGGGGGTGTTGTTTAAGGTATTCTCCGACGTCGATGTCTTCGACATCGAGGTGAACACCAAAGACCCGGACGAATTTGTCCGCGTGGTGGCGGCGATCGCTCCTACTTTTGGCGGGATAAATCTCGAGGATATCAAGGCTCCGGAATGTTTCTATATCGAAGAGACGCTCAAGGAGATGTTGGACATCCCAGTGTTCCATGATGACCAACACGGCACCGCGATCATCTCCAGCGCTGGCTTGCTTAACAGCCTGGAGATCGCCGGAAAGCGTATCGATGAAATTAAGATGACGATCTCCGGCGCAGGAGCTTCAGCGATTTCCTGTGCCGAGCTGGCCGTCAGATTGGGTGTGAAGCGGGAGAATATCTTGCTGGTCGATAGTCGCGGGGTCGTCACGCGTGACCGGAAGGAGGGGATGAACAAATATAAGGAGCGCTTCGCGCAGGAAAGTGACGCTCGCAGCTTATCCGACGCAGTGCGTGGGGTGGATGTCTTCTACGGCTTATCTGTGGCGGATGTGCTCACGCCTGAGATGGTGAAGTCTATGGCCGAACGGCCAATCATTTTCGCCATGGCGAACCCCGATCCCGAGATCAAGTACGAGCTGGCCAAGTGGGTTCGCCCCGAGGCGATCGTGGCCACAGGACGTTCAGATTATCCAAACCAGGTTAACAACGTACTCGGCTTTCCCTTCATCTTTCGCGGGGCGCTTGATGTGCGGGCCAGAGCGATCAACGAAGAAATGAAAGTAGCAGCCGCTTACGCCCTGGCCGATTTAACGAAAGAGGATGTGCCAGACAGCGTCTTGCGCGCTTACGGGTTGGAAAGTCTGAAGTTCGGAGAGGATTACATTATACCCAAGCCACTCGACCCCCGCGTACTCTTGTGGGAGTCGCCAGCGGTAGCGAAGGCCGCCATGGAGTCGGGGGTGGCCAGGAAGCAGTTCGACCTGGATGAGTACCGCCAGCAGCTGGCCTTTCGCCAGGGTAAAGGCCAACAAGTGCGCCACTATATCATGAACAAGGCCAAGTCGGCTCCTCAGAAGAAGCGGGTGGTATTCGCCGAGGGCGAGGAAGCCAAGATCATCCGCGCTGCTTCCCAGGTGAAAGATGAAGGCATTGCCGTCCCAATCCTGGTGGGTCGTCCGGAAGTGATTCGGGAAAAGATCGCCCAGTTAGGGCTTGATTGCGATCCACAGATTGTCAACCCAGTGAAGTTCGAGCGCAGCGAGGAATATGCCCGCGCATATTACCTGCTACGCCAGCGCAAGGGTGTGGCGCTCAAGGACGCTTATAAAGCGGTGCGCGAACCTAATGTGCTAGGTCCGTTGATGGTGAAAATGGGGGATGCTGAGGCGTTTGTATCCGGCCTAACTTATGATTATCCGGAGGTGATTCGCCCAGCGTTGCAGATCCACCACACCCATCCAAATGCCCAGCGGGTCGCAGGTGTGTATATAATGATCGTTGACCAGCGGGTGCTCCTGTTCACTGATGCCACCGTAAACATCGACCCGACGGCGGAAGACCTGGCGGAGATCGCCTGCCTGGCGGCCGATTACGCCCGGCAGCTGGAGCTTGAGCCGCGCGTAGCGCTGCTGTCTTTCTCTAATTTTGGGAGTACACCGCACCCCTTGTCTGACAAGGTGCGCCGGGCGGTGGAAATACTGCGCAGCAAATGCCCCGACTTTGCCGTGGATGGTGAGATGCAGGCTGACACCGCTGTGTTGCCTGAGATTATCGATGAACGCTACCCCTTCAGCCAGGTCAAGGATGCCAATGTGCTGGTGTTCCCCTCTTTGGAGGCGGCCAACATCGCCTATAAGTTGCTGGCGCGCTTGGGTAACGCGCAGGCTATCGGGCCGATCCTGCTCGGCATGGGCGCGCCGGTGCATGTCTTGCAGACTGGCGACGAGGTGCGCGATATTGTCAATATCGCCGCCGTGGCCGTGATGGATGCCATGAGCCGGGAATAGATAATTATGACGAAACTAGGAAAAATATTGATCAAAGTCGGGTGCCCAACCTATGGGAGTATATTCTCCCGTGCGAGGTTCTTGGTCATAGTTGCCCTGGTACTGTCCGAGGGCGATATAAGTGAGCGCTTCGACCAGGGCATCTACATCCTCAAGCGTGTTGTATAGCCCGAAGGAGATCCGCACCAGGCCAGGCATGTCGGATTTGTCGCCTGCGAGCATACGCTCACGCACCGCGCGCGCCTGTTCAGTAGTCAGACCGAGCAGGTGCAAGATGTAAGGGTGGGCGCAGAAACAGCCGCTACGCACCCCAATGCCGAACTCATAACCCAGGATGGCTGCGACCAGGAAGTGCGAGTAGCCTTCGATCTTGAAGGGGATCACACCCAGGCGCTCTTTGGCGCGCGTTGGATCACTGTCTCCATAAATCTGCAATCCAGGTACCTGGGGCATTTTTATTAAGGCATAGGCAGTTAGCTCGGCTTCATGGCTGGCGACAGCCTCCAGGCCGATCTCTTCCAACTGGCGGATGGCAGCAGCTAGGGCGACCGCGCCAATGGTGTTGGGGCTGCCGGCCTCTTCCCTGTCAGGAGGGTCGGCCCACACCACATCGTCCAGAGTGACGATTTCTACTGTCCCTCCGCCTGAAAGGTCTGGATCGCCGCGCTCGAAAGTTTGGCGCAGTCCAACTAAAGCCCCTGTCCCGAAGGGGGCGTAAAGTTTGTGGGCTGAGAGGGCTACGTAGTCCAGGTGAGCCGGATCCTCGAGAGATCGCATATCCACCCTTCGATGTGGAGCCAGCTGAGCGCAGTCGACGGCGATCTGCGCGCCCGTGGCATGTGCCTTTTCAGCCAGGCGATCAATCGGATTGAGATAGCCAGTGACATTACTGGCACCGCTGATCGCCACCAGGGCAACGCGATCGGAATATTTAACAAGCTGTGTGTCGAAGTCGGCCTCGTCGAGACGTCCATCCGGGTGAAGCCTGATGTGGATGACATTGGCGACGGCTCGCCAGGGAAGGTCGTTCGAGTGATGTTCCATGCCGCTTGTCAGGACCACATCTCTGTGCGGGTTGAATGGAAACCGCCGCGCCAGCTTATTAAGCGCCTCGGTTGCATTTTTACCAAAGATGCATACATGACGTTGTAGATCGCCGCCAACGAACTGCAGGACTGCCTGGCGAGACATTTCATAGGCGTGGGTGGAAATCTGGCTCTTAAAGCCTGTGCCCCGATGGACGCTGCTGTAATAAACCATAAAACCGTTGATCGCTTGTTGCACCGCCTTGAAGGGGGGTGTGGAGGCAGCATTGTCCAAGTTGATATAACGTTGGTGAGACCCGTCTAACACAGGGACCTGGACATCGATACCCGTGAAGAGGGCAGGAAAATGGGGGAGGGTGAAGGTTTTGGTCATCTATTGTTCTTGTTGAAAAAGGATATTTGGTGATCGGCCTTGTCTGATCACAAATCTGTGGCATCTTGAATTACGAATTTGTAAGGGGGGAATAAAGTACCAAAATCAGATAAAACCACTTGCATTTAATCCTAGATTAAGATATACTGTGTGTGTTTGTGGTGGAAAGTGGATCAAAGTGGAACGCCGGCTCAACCGGCGTTCGGACGTTAAGCTCAGTATAGAACATATGTTCCTAGGACAATATCAGCATAACATCGATGAAAAAGGTCGTTTGACCATCCCAGCCCGTTATCGGGATTTGCTGGCTGCACAAGGCGCGTACGTCACCTTGGGCTTCGATAAGAACTTGATCGTCTTGACGGTGCCATCCTTTGAACAGGTCTCTAAGCGAGTAAATCGCATGAGCATGACGGATCCCAAGGCTCGTTTGCTTAAACGCCTGATCTTTTCGAATGCACAACTCGTCGCAGTAGACAAAACCGGGCGGATCTTGATCCCGCAGTTTTTAAGAGAGGCAGTTCATCTAGATAGTGAAGCAGTTGTTGCGGGTGCAGGTGGCTACTTTGAAATCTGGTCGCCTGAATTCTGGTCTGGACAAACTAACCTGATGCAAGACACCGAAAAGGACGCGCTGAGTTTTATGGATCTGGATCTCTCATTGGGCGAGTGATGATGGGTATGGTTAAATGGGTTGATTTACATCTGGCAGCTTATGAGAGACCCACTGTCTCACCGACCTGTTCTTTACAATGAAATTATACACGTATTACAGCCGAACCGCGCAGGTCGTTATGTCGATGGAACACTGGGAGCGGGAGGACACGCCTGGGGAATCCTGAAAGCTAGCGAACCTGAGGGGAGGCTGTTGGGTTTAGATTTAGACCCTGAGGCATTGCGTCTGGCCAGGGACCGGCTTGCTCCTTTTGGGAAGCGAGCTCATATCGTCCAAGCTTCTTACACGACCTTACGAGCGCAGCTGGACGCGTTGGGGTGGGAGATGGTAGATGGCATCCTGCTCGATTTGGGGTTATCGTCCATGCAAATGGACACCTCAGAGCGGGGGTTTTCCTTCCAGCAAGATGGCTCCCTGGATATGCGCTTCGACCCGCGCAACCCTGTCCAGGCTGCCGATTTGGTGAACAACTTGACAGAGGCAGAACTGGCGGACCTGTTATTCAAATATGGAGAGGAACGGCGCTCACGTCAGGTAGCCCGGGCGATTGTTCTTGCCCGTCCGATCCATACCACCCGCCAATTGGCGAAGGTGGTTGCATCAGCGACCAGGAGTGGCAAACAGGGAATGCACCCTGCCACCAGAACCTTTCAAGCCTTACGGATCGCCGTTAACCAGGAGCTGGATGCCTTAGCTAAGGTTCTGCCTGAGGCGATCATTTCCCTNGTTCCCGGCGGCAGGTTGGCGGTNATCGCTTTCCATTCGTTGGAGGATCGCATCGTCAAGCAGTATTTNCGACAGGAGAGCACAGATTGTTTGTGTCCTCCCNGGCAACCGATGTGCACCTGTGGGCATNCTGCGACGATAAGAGAGATTACTCGTCGCCCGATGCGACCTACGCAAGATGAAATCCGGCAGAATTCGAGAGCCCGCAGTGCCCGCTTGCGGGTGGCAGAAAAATTATCGAGTGGATGATTTTGGCACTACTCTTGCAAGCCTGTATGGAGCGTATCGGATAGAGGTTACCTTTCTTGAACAGACACTAATCCCTTTTGAAAAGTAGAAGGATTTATGAATCGTGTACAAAGTCTGACCCAGGCTTATTCCCAGGCTCCCTGGCGGAAGCAACTGCAGTGGATTGGACTGTTCATGCTGGGTTTGATCTTGGTAGCGCTTGTGGCTGGCATTTATCTAAGCGTCTCTGCCGAAGCTTCTTCGAACGGCCGAGCAATCCAGGCGATGTACGCAGACATTGACCAGATGGAAAGAGAGATAGAGGACCAAAAAACACAGCTGGCGTTTTTAACCTCGAACGATGAGATGGCGAAGCGAGCCGAAGATATGGGCTTCCTCCCCGTTAATAAGGGGGAAGTCCTCTACATCGTCGTCCCTGGATACAAGAGATCGGGCCAGGCAATCCTGGGTTCACCCCCAGGCTCCCTGGTGCCTGATGTAACCATACTTTCTCCGGAATACACGCAATCTTTGTTCGACTGGCTGAGAGAAAGGATCTTCGAACCCGCCGCACCTTTGGTACAGGAGGTGAGGCCATGAGCAATGAGTTTACCTGGCGTTTCACCACTCTGGGAGTCTTGTTGAGCGCCCTAGCTGGTTTTATCATGATTCAGATGCTGCGCATTCAAATCAGCCCCCAGGCGGATGATTTACGCTTGAAAGGCCTGGCTTATTCTGGAAACCTGACCACAATTATCCCGGCGCGAGGCGAGATCTACGACCGGGGCGGAAATCTATTAGCTGGCAACACGACTGTTTATGAGGTAGGAGTGGAATTGGCTGACGTGGAAAACCCAGGCACAATCGCCTTGGCATTGAACGCCGTCGTCGGTTCTAATTATGATGATATTTTTACTGCAGCGAGTGTCAAACCTTCTCAAAATGCTGTCTATGCCTCATTAGCTAGATCTGTTACTACCGAACAAAAAGATCGCCTCGAGCAACTTTTAGGGGAGATGCAAAAAGCTTATGGTGACAGCAAAGGGCAGGATCGCCCAAGCCTGGCAGGCTTAACCTTTACACCGTATCTACAACGAAGCTATCCAGAAAAAAGCCTGGGATCAAATATCCTGGGTTTTGTCAGTCGGGAAGGACGAGGATACTACGGAATCGAGGAGAGATACAACGACCAATTAGCAGGAGAAACGCGCAAAGTCTGGATCTCGCTAGATCCCAATCAGGTAGAGGACCGGCCTAATATCCCGGATGGGGTAAGTTTGATCCTCACTATCGATAGGGATATTCAATCCGAGGTAGAAAAGATTCTCGATCAAGCTATTAATGAGAGCGGCTCAGAGGCTGCAACCATCGTGGTGATGGCTCCGAAGACTGGCGATATCCTGGCCATGGCGACGACGCCGCGCCTGGATCTGAATGAATACTGGCGGTACGACGAAGTCTTCATGGATTCAACACCTTTTAACCGTGCGATAAGCAAGACTTATGAACCCGGTTCGGTTTTCAAGGTGCTAACGATGGCATCGGCCTTGGACGGTGGGACAGTCAAGCCAGACACCACCTTCCTGGACACCGGCTCGATTGAAGTTGGCGGCAATGTCATTCACAACTGGGACAGGGGTGCATGGGGACCGCAAACCATGCTCGGGTGTATGCAGCATTCTTTGAATGTCTGCTTGGCATGGGTGGCGACTGAATTGCGTGCAAACCGGTTTTACCGATATTTGCAAGCTTTCGGATTTGGGCGTCTGACAGGGATCGATTTGGCCGGGGAAGCAGCGGGTCGTTTGAAGCTGCCGGGTGACAGCGATTGGTATGAAGCTGATCTTGGCACAAATTCATTCGGTCAAGGTGTGGCAGTCACACCAATCCAGATGGCGATGGCTATTTCCGCAGTTGCAAATGACGGAAAAATGATCATTCCACGGATTGTGCTGTCGTTTGTTGACCAAAACCGGCAGTATAATACCTCTCCCCAGATCGCTGGTGAACCGATTAGCCCAGAAACTGCCCATACGCTCACCGAAATGCTGGCTACATCCCTGGAGGTTGAGTCATCCGTCGCTCTCGTGGAAGGATACCGGGTGGCTGGGAAGACCGGGACGGCCGAGATCCCCACGCCAACCGGCTACACCAGCAGCCAAACCCACGCTTCCTTCGTAGGTTGGGGGCCGGTTGATGACCCCCAGTTCCTGGTCTACGTCTGGTTGGAAAAACCGACCACTGCTCCTTGGGGTTCCGTGGTCGCTGCGCCAGTCTTCCGCCAGGTTGTCGAACGCCTGGTGGTGTTGATGAACATTCCTTCAGATAAAGATCGCCGGCGATTGATGGATAGCCATTAGTTGTTATGTTAACTCTGACCGACATTCTCGAAGCGCTGACTGGCCTGCGTCCCGAAGGCACGGGACGGGTGATTTCCAATGCTGTGATCGACTCTCGCGAGGCTATCCCGGGCTCACTCTTCGTGGCTTTGGAAGGCGAGCACACTGACGGTCACGACTACGTGCAAGATGCGTTCGACCACAGAGCAACTTTAGCGCTGGTTGATAGAGACCTTTCAGCTCAATTCCCGCAGCTAGATTTGTGCACAGGTTGGCAAACGGAAACCCTGGTGGATTTCGGGGAGGCTCCTTTTTGTTTAAGAGTAGCCAATAGTTTGCAAGCTTTGCAACAGATTGCCCGATTTAGGCGGCAGCGGATGAATTTACGAGTTATTGGGATCACCGGCAGTGTAGGAAAATCAACCACCAAAGAGCTCGTTGCTCAGGTTTTAAGTAAACGTTACAGCACATTGAAGAGTTATGGCAATCTTAATAATGAAATTGGCATTCCGTTGACTTTGCTTCAGCTGACCGAGGAACACGAACGTGCCGTCCTGGAAATGGGTTTTTATGTGCCAGGGGAGATCAAATTACTTTGCGATCTGGCTTTACCACAGGTGGGTGTGATTACAAACATTGGACCTGTCCACGCTGAGCGGGCTGGGTCAATCGAAACCATTGCAATGGGTAAGGCGGAGTTAGTGCAAGCCCTTCCTCCTGCACCGGAAGGGTTAGCGATCCTGAATTATGATGACCAACGGGTGCGAGAAATGGCCAGCCAGACCCGCGCTGACGTGTTCTTCTATGGTCTGGACCCAGCTGCAGATTTGTGGGCAGACGGGGTGGAGGGATTGGGGCTAGAAGGGATTCGTTTTAGACTACATTACAACAACGAGGTTTTCCACCTGCGGGTGCCCCTCATCGGCCGGCATTCGGTGCATACTGCTTTACGGGCAGCTGCGGTCGGGCTGAACGATGGCCTGACCTGGCAGGAAATCGTCAGCAGTTTGCATTCCAGCCAAACCCAATTACGCTTGGTGGCAGTGCGCGCTGAAAATGGCGCGCTGATCCTGGACGATACATATAATGCCTCTCCCGAGTCTACGCTGGCAGCTTTGAATCTATTGGAAGAGTTGGAAGGCCGTAAGGTCGCCGTTTTGGGTGATATGCTCGAGCTGGGACAGTATGAAGAGCAAGGGCACAAAAAGGTCGGGGTGCGGGTTGCAGAAGTTGCCGATGAACTAGTGACAGTTGGTGAACGGGGTAGGATGATTGCCGAGTCTGCTGCTCGAGCGGGTTTGGCCCAGCACGCTATCACCGAGTTTGAGAATAGCCAGCAAGTGATCAGATATTTACGGGAACGGCTTACTTCGCAAGATGTTGTACTGGTTAAAGGCTCACGAGGGATAAAGATGGACGTCATTGTTTCCGCATTGGAGAGACGAAGATGAGCCAAATGCCCCTCGCCCTAGGATTGACTGGGATAAGTTTTCTGGTGGCGGTGATCTGGGGCCCGCCTTTATTAAGGGTTTTGAGGCACTTCAAGATCGGCAAATCGATTCGAGTGGAATTGCCAGAAAGGCATTTCGCAAAATTGGGTACGCCGACCATGGGCGGCGTTATGATCGTTGTTCCGGTTTTATTGGTAACTGCTTTGATGAACGCGGTTTCCTTGATGGGACTGAGCGTATTGGGTCGTTCGGTCTTACTGCCAATGGGTGTTTTGTTTATGTATGCAATCTTGGGAATGGTCGATGACTGGGAAGGCATCCGCGGTCACCGTAAAGGTTTGGGATTACGCGCACGCAGTAAGTTTTTCGTCCAGGTTTTATTCTCGCTGGTGGTGGTGATCGGTTTGTATTATTTTCTGGATGTGCCTCAGTTGTACCTTCCTGGGATAAAAAAGGAAGTCGAGATCGGGTTTTGGTATATCCCCATTGCCATGTTCCTGATCGTGGGCTTGTCGAATGCGATGAACTTTACGGATGGTTTGGATGGGTTAGCTGGGTTGATCGCGGCAACGGCGTTCGTAGCATATGGGGCGATTGCCCTTTTCCAGGAGCAAATCTTTCTGGCTCGCTTTTGTTTTACCGTGGTTGGAGCGATTTTTGGCTTCTTGTGGTTCAACGTTCACCCGGCTGAGTTGATTATGGGTGATACAGGATCGCTTTCTTTGGGTGCAGTCCTGGCAGTGGTAGCACTGATGACCGGGCAATGGATTTTATTACCCTTGGTGGCGGTCATCCCACTTAGTGAGACGTTGAGCGTAATCTTACAGATCGCATACTTCAAAATGACCGGAGGACGGCGATTGTTCAAGATGGCTCCTCTCCATCACCATTTCGAGCTGTCTGGTTGGAGTGAAACCCAGGTAGTCCAACGATTTTGGTTGATCGGTCTGTTGTTTGCCGTGATCGGAGTTGCCCTTGCAATCGCGTAATGGGATCGCCAGAATTGAGTGCCACGTGACACAGGAATTAGAGCAGAAAGCCAAAGAAACCAGTTCTTACCAAGGGATGCGGAACATGGGTGATTGGAATGGTCAACGCGTGGTGGTTATCGGAGCTGCCCGGCAGGGCATTGCCCTGGTGCGTTACCTGATCCACCACGGTGCTACGGTGGTGCTAAATGACCGCCTCCCGCTGGGAGAGCTTAAAACAGCCCAACAAGCCCTGGTGGGAGAGCCAGTTGTTTGGGTTTGCGGAGAACACCCACTCAGCCTGTTAGAGGGGGCTGATCTTGTTTGCCCATCCGGAGGAGTTCCGCTGACGCTGCCGTTGATCGTCGAAGCACAACGCCGGGGGATTCCACTCTCAAACGACTCGCAGATCTTTCTTGAGTCAGCACCTTGTCCAGTGGTGGGCATCACCGGCTCTGCTGGGAAGACGACCACGACTACCTTAGTTGGACGCATGGCTGAAGCAGCAATACATAAGGATGAAGATGGAAGGTGGGAAGCGGAAACATTTCATTTTTCATCCCTCAGCCCTCATCCTTCTAGAGTCTGGGTTGGCGGGAATATTGGCTCACCATTGATTGCAGTGGTTGACGAGATGAAATCGGATCATTTAGCAGTGATGGAAATCTCCAGCTTTCAATTAGAGGGGATGCAACGCGCCCCCCAGATTGCGGCAGTGCTCAATGTTACTCCAAACCATCTCGACCGGCATAGCACAATGGCTGCTTATAAGGAGGCGAAATCTCGCATATTGAAATTCCAGTCACCTCAGGGTATTGCCATCCTTAACCATAACGATCCTGGAGCATGGGATCTTCGTGAGGAAGTTAGAGGGAGACTGTTAACCTTCGGGATCACCTCGCCTCCGCCAGGACAAAGCGGTGCTTTCCTGATGGCTGACGGGCAAACTTTGGTGATGAAAATAGATCAAGGACAGAAATTTGAGATCCCATTGCTGGATCGCAAGGATATTACCTTACGTGGGGATCATAACCTGCAGAACGTGTTGGCAGCCTGCGCCATTGCATGTGCGGTGGGGTTACCGAGTAAAGCTATTTTAAACGGAGTACATGGGTTTAATGGCGTGCCGCATCGTCTGGAGTTCGTAAGGAGCTGGGGTGGGGCAGATTGGTACAACGATTCGATCGCTACAGCCCCTGAACGAGCGATGGCTGCGATCAAATCCTTTCATGAACCTTTAGTGATATTGGCTGGCGGCCGGGATAAGAATCTTCCCTGGGATGAATTCGCCACCCTGGTAGCCCGGCGGGTGAAGCATGTTGTCTTGTTCGGCGAAGCTGCCGATAAGATTGCGCAGGCGATCTTGGTCTCTTCACAAGCCGCGCGAGTCAAGATTACACATTGCGCGGGTTTACACGAGGCGGTCATGGCGGCCGCAGAGGTTGTATCTCCAGGCGACGTGGTACTGCTTGCGCCTGGAGGGACGAGTTTTGATCAGTATCGCGATTTTGAAGATCGCGGGGAGGCTTTTCGAAGATGGGTCATGAAACTCCCTTAACAATTGGTCAGGATATTACCAGACGGACTTCAACCAAGGCGGAAGCAGCGCGCCGGCCTTTGCGCCTGGGGATTGATGTCCCTTTGCTGTTGATTGTCAGTACACTGCTGGTCTTCGGCTTGCTGATGGTGTATTCAGCGAGCTGGGATTATTCTTCAACTTTCATGGGTGAATCGCAGACTTACATGCTCGGTCGCCAGCTGATTTTCCTTGGGATGGGTGTGTTAGTTGCTATTTTCTGTACCTGGTTTAATTACCATCGCTTGCAAAAACTAGCGCCGATTGTCATGGCTGTGACAATCGTAGGGTTAATCGCCGTATTAATCAGGAATGAGGTGATTAACAATGCCGTACGAACCTTCTCCCAAGGCTCAGGCCAGCCTTCCGAGGCGGCTAAATTAGCCATCGTGATCTATTTATCGGTATGGTTATACGCCAAACGTGACCAGCTAAGCGATGTAAGTTTTGGATTAGTCCCACTCGGAGCAATCCTGGGATTGCTGGGAGGTCTGATCTTTTTGCAACCCGACTTAAGCGCTGCAACCACCATCTTTTTGCTGGGAGGCATCCTGTTCTTCCTGGCTGGAGGAGATTTACGGCAAATCGCATTCTTGTTAGTGTTGGGATTGATCGTAGGTTGGATCGTGTTGCGTTTTCATCCTACGGGCAGCCAACGATTGTCGGAATACTTGATCAGCATCAAGGATCTGACTCAGGCGCCGATGCATTTATCGCGCTCGCTGGAAGCTTTGGTCAAAGGAGGCTGGCTTGGGGTAGGGATCGGCCAGGCTAATACAAAACTAACTGGCTTGCCTGTGCCACCGACGGATAGTATCTTTGCAGTGGTCGGCGAAGAAACGGGATTCTTGGGAGCGTCCGGCCTGGTAGTTTTATACCTTTTGTTGATGTGGCGTGGCCTGAAGATCTCCCAGAGGGCACCGGATGGGTTAGGCAAATTAATGGCCGCAGGATTAAGTATCTGGCTTGCTTTAGAAGCATTTATTAATATGGCCGTAATTGTGGGTTTAGTGCCGTTTGCCGGAAATGCTTTGCCTTTTATTAGCGCCGGTGGTTCAAATCTTATGGTTTCCCTGGCAGCGATCGGGATCCTTTTGAATATCTCGCGCTTGTCCGCGCAAAACCAGGCTGAGGAAGAGAGGGCTTTTGATGCGTTTGTTGATCTGCGCTGGCGGGACCGGCGGTGGCGTGTACCCCGCTCTCGCCGTACTGAAAGCGCTAACAGAAGCTCAAGACGGTAGATTAAGGACGAAGGACGAAAGACGGAGAACATTAGAAATTAGTGATCCTTCGTCGATTGTCCCAGGTCAATCTTTCGAGGTACTTTGGGTTGGTGGAATCGGTAGTATGGATGCTGATCTGATAAAACGGGAAGGTGTGCCTTTTGTGGCAATCCCCGCCGCGGGAGTGCATGGAGTCGGCCTGCGGGCTCTGCCATACAACCTGTGGCAGGTTGGCCGAGGGTTCCTGGCAGCGCGTCGTCTTCTCCACCGCTTTCGCCCAGAGGTGATGTTCTTTACTGGTGGATATTTGGCCGTGCCAGTAGCTTTGGCTAGTCGCTTGCCGGGAACAGCCCGACTCCACCCGGCCAATCTGCTGTATGTTCCGGATATCGAGCCAGGACTGGCGTTGCGGACATTGGCCCGGTATGCTGACCATATCGCTCTTACGGCTGAGGATTCCAAGGCTTTCTTTTCCCCGCGTAATCCGCTTACGGTAACCGGCTACCCAACGCGCCGTGAATTGCAGTCCTGGACTAGCGAGACTGCACGCCGTGTCCTGAATATATCTCCGGAAATACCAACAGTTTTGGTTTTCGGCGGTAGTAAAGGAGCGCGATCGATCAATCGTGCCTTATTAAGCTCCTTGCCCGATTTATTGGCAGAGATGCAGATTATCCATGTCAGCGGTTATCTCGATTGGCCAGAGGTAGAAAGCTCTAGAGCGGGTTTGAACCCACGATTGAAAGCGCGTTATCTGGCCTACCCGTATCTCCATTCAGAAATGGGTGCAGCCATGCGTGTGGCCGATCTGGTCGTCTCCCGCGCTGGGGCTTCATCCTTAGGTGAATTCCCTCTATTCGGATTACCAGCAGTGCTGGTGCCCTACCCACATGCCTGGCGGTACCAGGAAGTGAATGCACACTATCTTGCAAAAAGGGGCGCGGCACTTGTCCTGGCGGATGCGGATTTGCCAACACAATTAGTACCCACGGTCAAGGGGTTGATCGCTGATCCACCACGAAGAAATGCAATGCGCCGCGCCATGCTTTCCTTATCGCATCCCGAGGCTGCTGAGTCCATAGCAACCCTATTGTTGAGGTTGGCACCTATGCAGAACAAGGAAAGGAATTGAGGCATGGTTAGCTTATTAATGTTCTTTTACATCTTTCTCGCTCTCTTTGGAATAATCGGGTTCATGCGTGGCTGGGCAAAGGAATTAACCGTTATCTTCAGCGTCTTTCTCGGGTTGGGATTCGTGGCTGCGTTTGATAATCTTATCCCCTTTACCAAGGATCTGTTTACTGAAGGTTCACCCACAGAATTTTGGTTCCGCGTGGTTGTCATTATTTTCCTGGTGTTATTCGGTTACCAGTCGCCTAGATTTTCTCGAATTGCCAAGGCGACAGAAAAGCGCGATCTTATCCAAGACCATTTACTTGGTTTTATTTTCGGTTTGATCACCGGGTATATGATTGTAGGAACGTTATGGGCATTCATGCATGTTGCAGGTTATCCCTTTAGCCCTTTTATTACCTCTCCGAATAATGACCCCGTTCTAGGAGAAACTGCGCTCAGGTTGATCAAATGGTTTCCACCCAATTTCTGGCTGGGACAGCATCCCTATGTTTATGTGATCGTTATCGTTGCTTTTATCTTCGTAATCGTCGTATTTATCTAATCGGGAAAGAAAGACCTGTCTGTCGATATANTCTTCAAGGATGATGACACACATTCACTTGATTGGGATTGGTGGAAGCGGCCTTTCGGCCATTGCTCGCTTCTTACTGGAGAGTGGGTACTCTGTTAGTGGCTCGGACCAGCAGTTTTCCCCACTTGCTGTGCAAATTCAGGCAGCCGGAGCGAGGGTTTTCACAGGGCACCAGGCTGAAAACTTGGCTGGCGCTGACCTCGTGGTCCGCTCGTCCGCCATTCCTGACGATAATGTGGAAGTGAAGGCGGCTATGGCTATCGGTATTCCGGTACTCAAACGATCTGACTTCATAGGCCAATTGATGGAGAACCGTTTGGGGATTGCTATCGCTGGCACGCACGGCAAAACAACTACCACAGCCATGATCAGCTGGATGTTGACCGCGCTTGACCAGGACCCATCCTACATTATCGGTGGCATAGCGCGGAATTTGGGCACGAATGCTCACGCTGGTCGTGGCGCGGCTTTCGTGATTGAGGCAGATGAGTACGATTACATGTTTTTAGGATTGCGCCCAACGATTGCTATCGTCACGAATGTAGAACACGATCATCCAGATTGTTTCCCGACGCCGCATGATTTCTACCAGGCGTTTGTGGAGTTCGTGAAGCGGCTGACTCCCCAGGGCATGCTCCTGGCTTGTGTGGATGATCCAGGCGCGGCGAGACTACTCGATGAGTCGCTAGACGGAGAGAGACGGGTATTCGCCTATGGTTTAAGTCGCCAGATTGGCCTGGATGTGCCCGAATATGCTGGATCTGAATTGGAGCCTAATGAGCGCGGTGGTTTAAACTTCATGGCTATACATGGCGAGACTCCTCTGGTTCGAGTCTCTCTACAGGTGCCTGGCGCGCATAATGTACGGAATGCACTGGCTGCTCTGGCCGTGGCGCATTTAATGGATTTATCTCTAAAGGATGCAGCGGATGCACTAGGAGCTTTCCTGGGAACGGGTAGGCGCTTTGAAGTGCGTGGAGAGTCGGGAGAGATCATGGTGATAGACGACTACGCTCACCATCCAACCGAGATTCGCGCTACGCTAGCTGCAACCAAAGAGCGCTACCCTGGACGTCCGTTATGGGCAGTTTGGCAGCCTCATACATATTCTCGCACACGGTTGTTTTTTTCTGAGTTTGCCAGCGCTTTCAACGATGCCGATCACGTCCTGGTCACCGAGGTATATTCAGCGCGTGAAGCTTTCGATCCGGAATTCTCTGCCGACCAGGTTGTGCAGAATATGCTACATCCGGACAAACATTTTATCGCGAATCTGGCTCAGGTACCTTCGTTCCTGGTATCCCATCTTCATTCGGGAGATGTGGTGATTGTTTTATCGGCTGGCGATGCTGATCGAATCAGCACAGAGGTTCTGAATGCGCTTCACAAGGAGGCAGATAAGCATGCCCAATCCTAAGCAGAAATACGAGATGGAATTGCTTGGAAGGAAGCTGGAATTGGATCAGGCTTGTGTAGCACCTAAATCAAACTCGGAGAGCGAGAAGATCCAGATCCCGGGAGATGAGCGCCCCATTGTTTTGAGAGAGTTGATTCTTCGGTTGATCGCAAGGTTAGAGCGTATTTGATGGTACGCTCAGACAGATGAGTGCAAGGACTAATAAAGTGAAACTGGCCCCGAACATCCCCATTGATCTCGAGTCTCTGGTTGCCGTATTCGCGGATCGGATTAAGTTAGGCGTTCCACTTGCCCGGTATACCTCGGCTCGCGTGGGCGGACCGGCGGATTTATTCATAACTATCGAGTCGGTGGAGGCACTGGTCGAAGTTGTGAGTCGCTTGTGGGAGATGGATGCACCTTTTGTTTTGCTAGGGGGAGGTTCGAATGTATTGGTCAGCGATGCCGGCGTACGGGGTGTGGTAGTTCATAACCGGGCGCGGCAAGTGCGGTTTAATCTGAAATCAGATCCACCGACTGTGTGGGCTGCCTCAGGAGCGAATTTTGGGGTCATTGCCCGCCAGGCTGCCGAACGTGGTTTGGCTGGTCTGGAATGGGCGGCTGGTATCCCAGGAACTGTAGGTGGGGCGGTGGTAGGCAATGCTGGCGCTCACGGCGGTGACATGGCTGGCAATCTTGTTCTGGCAGAAATCTTGCATCGAGAGGCGATGGGTGTACACGCAAAGAATGGATCACAGCCCAAAATGAAAATTCATCGCGGAAGTTGGCCTGTCGAACGTTGGGATTATACGTATCGGAGCAGCATTGTCAAGCGGGATCAGGGCATCCGATCTAGCGGACGAAGCGCGACTTCTACCTCGCCTTATACAGGATTGCAGACCGTTGTATTAGCAGCCGTGCTTCGGCTGGCGCAGAGCACATCGCAGGCTGTTCAGTCGCGAATGGATGAATTTGTTGCCTACCGGCACCGGACACAACCACCAGGCGCAAGCATGGGTTCAATGTTTAAAAATCCACCCGGAGATTTCGCGGGTCGCTTGATCGAAGCAGCTGGATTAAAAGGGACGCGTATTGGACACGCTGGGATCAGTCCATTACATGCGAATTTCTTCATTAACTACGGCAATGCAACGGCAGGCGACATTTGGGGTCTCATTCAACAGGCGAGGCGCACTGTTGCAGCCAAATTCGGGGTAATCCTGGAGCTAGAAATTGAATTAATCGGAAACTGGGATATCGATAAAGGTCTGTAATGAGCAACCATAAACTACACGTCGGAGTACTCTTCGGAGGTCGCTCGGGAGAACATGAGATTTCATTGCTCTCAGCGCGTTCGATCCTGTCCGCATTAGATCCTGCCAAGTACAGTGTTACACAAATTGGTATCACCCATGAGGGGGCGTGGCTGGTGGGTGAGAACCTCCTGGAGATCATGTCCAAGGGTTTAACCGAAGATGATATTACTCGATTAAATTCGGCAACGATCTTGCCCGATCCGACCTCACCGGGCGTGTATTCCATCCGGCACACTTCTCGCGGCGATATCCTGGAACGTTTGTCTGATCTTGATGTTGTATTTCCTGTGCTTCACGGCACTTATGGTGAGGATGGCACTGTGCAGGGCTTGTTGGAACTGGCAGAGGTAGCTTATGTCGGGGCAGGCGTGCTTGGTTCCTCCGTGGGGATGGATAAAGGCCTTTTTCGAGATGTGATGCGAGTGAATCACATCCCCCAGGTAGAGACCATCATTGTGCTCCGTAAGGAAATCACCCAAAACATAGAAGAAGTCCTGGCGCGGGCTGAGGTGATGGCGCCATACCCACTCTTTACTAAACCAGCAAATNTGGGTTCCTCGGTCGGGATCAGCAAATGCATAAACCGNTCTGAGTTGATTGAGGGAATAATGGATGCAGCGCGGTATGATCGGCGCATTTTGATCGAACGTGGTGTGCGTGCCCGGGAGATCGAGGTGAGCGTTTTAGGGAACGACGATCCAGTTGCATCTGTTCCTGGTGAGATTATCCCGTCGGGTGATTTTTATTCTTATGAAGCCAAATATATTGATAGCCGGTCGCAGTTATTGATTCCAGCACCGATCTCGTTTGAGACTTCCCAGCAGGTGCGCGAGCTGGCAGTGCGAGCTTATTTAGCAGTGGATTGTGCTGGGATGGCGCGCGCCGACTTTCTATTAGATAAGGATACTGGGGAATTATTTCTCAATGAAATCAACACTCTGCCTGGTTTTACCAAGATCAGTATGTATCCTAAACTATGGGAAGCGAGTGGCTTAGCCTTCCCAGAATTAGTTGACCGCTTGATCGAACTGGCACTTGAACGGAGAGCAGAACGTGACCGCANTGAATGGCGGTTTCAGAGGTGATGCTGGATGCAATCTAAGGAAGCCAACACGCGGGCTGATGTAGTCCGCCAGAGGCGTACGAATCGCCCCCGGAAGACCAAGGCACCGGTCTCCTCCCGACGTGCACCCAAAGCCAAGACCCCTGCACAACCGCCGGTATTGATTCGGGGAGGATTGCCAAGCGCTTACACACCTGATCGGCGGCGTGGTAAGCAGGCCAAACGCCGATATGATGTGGCTTTGAATACTCCTGGGGCTGAGATGCGCTTACCGTCATTGCCACGCCTGGCAATTGGTTGGCGTCTGCTATCTGGGTTGCTGGTGGTTGGACTGGCGAGTTTGATCTATATGGCTTGGACTGATCCTGTCTTTCAAGTGACGGCCATACAAGTCAGGGGTTTGCAGCGCTTGGACAAACAGGATATCACCGCAGTGACGGGTATCGTAGGAGAACCGATCTTCCTTGTCCAACCTGAGAAGATTCAACAAGACCTAAAGGCGGCTTTCCCGGAGCTGGCGAGAGCGGCAGTAGCCATTAAAATCCCTACAAAAGTGGAAGTGGAGGTGGTTGAACGCCAACCTATAATCGCCTGGGTGCAAGATGAGCAAACCTTGTGGGTGGACGCTTCTGGTGTGGCATTTCCTCCCCGGGGTGAAGATGACCCTTCCATCCGAGTCGAGGCGTTGAATTGGCCTGCAGCTCCAACCAGTGAGAGCGATCCAGAACTCGGGAAGGCAGCCTCCCAATTGTTGTCTGTTGATATGGTCAATGCTATCCAAAGTATGGATGAAGAGGCGCCAAAGAAAACCCCTTTGGTATATGATAGCCAGCATGGCCTGGGATGGAAAGACTCGCGCGGCTGGGAAGCATATTTTGGAACAGATGTCGAAGACATCGATATGAAATTATATGTCTATAAAGCCATCGTTAAGCGTTTGAAGAAGGACCACGTCCGACCTGAGTTAATCAGCGTGGAATTCGTCCATGCACCTTTTTATCGTCTGGAGCGATAGACCAGATGGAAGAACCGATCATTGTTGGAATTGACATTGGCACGACCAAGATTTGCACCCTCGTAGCGCGTTTGGAAGAGGACGGTCCGCTGCGCATTCTAGGGGTGGGCATCGAACCTTCTCAAGGGATGCGAAAAGGGATCCCGGTTGACTTACGGATCGTATCGCAAGCCATTGCACGCAGTGTAGAGAAAGCCGCGCGCACCTCGGGATTGGAGATCACCTCAGCCCTGGTAAGTCTAGCTGGATCGCAAGTAGCTTCGGTCAACAGCCGGGGTGTAGTTGGCGTGACCGGCCGGACGATCGACGAAGATGATATTGTCCGGGCAATGGAAGCTGCACGTGCAGTGGCGATCCCTCACAACCGGGAGATCATCCACGTCATCCAGCGGGGTTTCACTGTGGATGGACAGGCGGGAATTCGCATGCCGATCGGGATGCACGGTTATCGCCTGGAAGTGGAGACACACATTATCACGGCAGCGGCCTCGACAGTGGAAAATTTGCGCAACTGTGTGGCTCAGGCGGGGGTTGATGTTAGCCAATTTGTGCTCAACCCACTGGCCTCGGCGGAGGTAGTGTTGTCGGAGACCGAACGCGAGATGGGCGTAATTGTGTGTGATATGGGCGGCGGAACCACCGATCTGGCAATTTTCATCGAGGGTGATGTGTGGCACACGATGGTCTTGGGCGTGGGAGGGGACCACATTACCTCCGATATCGCCCATGGACTGCGCTTGCCGATCTCTCAAGCCGAGGAAATCAAGAAACAGCATGGTCATGCCGTTGAATCCGAGGTCAGAGAAGATGAAGAATTTCACGTACGCCCGTTTGGTGAAGAAATTCCACTGCAGATCAGCCGCCGGGAACTGGCCCATATTATCGAGGCCCGGGTAGATGAAATTATCAGCCTGGTCCTGCAGGAGATCAAGCGTTCCGGTTACGATGGTCTTTTGCCAGCTGGCATGGTGCTAACTGGAGGATCGAGCGTTTTACCGGGAATGCGCTCGCTTGCAAGCCAGGTCTTGGGTTTGCCTGTGCGAGTCGCGCAACCCGAAAATTTGATTGGCATGACCGACAAACTACATGCGCCGGCATTTTCTACCAGCGTTGGCCTGCTGCATTGGGCAGTGCTGATGACTGAAATTGGCTCCGAGCCCAACCGGCGGAAACCTAGCATTCAAGGAGGTGGATTGGACTGGGAAAACATTAAAAGTTTGCTCAAGCGGCTGTTGCCCTGAAAACCTTTTGGGAAGAAGGTTTGGGTCTCAACNCNGGTTNTTACGTTTGTTGAAAGTATTGGTTGTCAATTTCTAAATCACTCGCTAATGAGGAGGAGTAATACATGAACACTATCGTTAACCCACCAAATCAGGTTGAATCGTTCGCTGTAATCAAGGTCGTGGGTGTTGGAGGTGGTGGGTGCAACGCCATCGACCGGATGATAGACGAAGGTTTGCAAGGGGTCGACTTCGTCGCCATAAACACAGATGCCCAGGCATTAATGCTTTCGAAGGCTCCAACTCGGGTGCGTATCGGCGATAAGCTAACGCGCGGTTTGGGATCCGGCGGCAATCCCGAGACTGGCAAGAGAGCTGCGGAGGAATCAGCTGAGGATTTGTATGAAGTCCTCCGCGGGGCAGATATGGTCTTTATCACTGGAGGGATGGGTGGTGGAACAGGCACCGGCGCCTGCCCCAGTGTGGCACAGATCGCAAAAGAGGTAGGTGCCCTGACAATCGGCGTGGTCACCCGTCCATTTACCTTCGAAGGCGCTCGCCGCATCCAGGCGGCTGAGGCTGGAATCGACAAACTCAAGGAACAGGCTGACACGTTGATCGTGATCCCGAACGACCGCCTGTTGCAGATCGTCGATAAGCGGGCGAATCTGCAAGACGCATTTCGCATGGCAGATGATGTTCTCCGCCAGGGTGTGCAGGGCATCTCGGAATTGATCACCGTGCCGGGTTTGATCAATCTGGACTTCGCCGACGTGAGAACGATCATGTCAGAGGGCGGCGCGGCTTTGATGGCGGTTGGCAGCGCGAAAGGCGATGATCGGGCGCGTGAGGCAGCCGAGAAAGCTATCTCCAGCCAGCTCCTGGACATCACAATCGATGGTGCGCACGGTATCTTGTTTAATGTGACCGGTGGTCCGGACTTGACTCTGTTTGAAGTTAATCAGGCTGCCGCGATCATCAAGGAGACCGCTCATCCGGATGTGAATTTAATCTTCGGTGCAGTGATTGATCCACATATGGTTGACGAGGTGCGGATCACAGTGATCGCAACAGGGTTTGAGCGTACCGGCATGCCGCGCCGGATTATAGAAAAGTCTGCGCAGCGGATGGAAGCAACATCAGTGCGTCTATCTGAAAGCGTTGAGCGCCAAGCGACAGGCAGCAAACCGGTTGAATTTCAACCGCGCACCTTCAATACAGAGGATCTGGATATCCCGACCTTCTTGCGCAACCGGGTGCGGTAACGTATCGATCTGGCCCTTCCCCGTTCGTGCCTTCGCACGGGGAGGGGGGAGATCGATCGCTGGCTCGTACTTAAAATTTTAAGGTAAAAGTGATATTAATTCCCTTGCATTTGTCATGCAAGTGTGCTAGAATAGTGCCCTCTCCGCTGCCACATATAAGGGATGGATAATGCTATACCCCCATATGTGGCGGCAACATTTGTTCTAACTGCGGGGTTGGGATGCGGTGTCCTTATTGCCAAAATGAGCAATCCAGAGTGATCGATACATCGCATGATGCGCGCGGGGGAATTCGCCGTCGGCGGGAATGCGAGAATTGTGGGCAACGTTTCAGTACTTACGAACGTGCAATATTGGCGACACCACTGATTATTAAACAAGATGGGACGCGGGAGGAATTTGACCGCGATAAATTAATCCGGGGTATTCGCATCTCCTGCGCTAAGAGGCCAGTATCTGCGGCCGATACCGAACGCTTGGTGGGCGAGATAGAATCCACGTTACAAGCGATGGGTCGGGCCGAAGTTTCTTCCAGGGTGGTAGGGGACATGGTCATCACTGGCTTGAAAGAACTGGACCATATCGCTTACATTCGCTATGCTATTGTCTATCTAGGTCTGGACGACCTTCGATCTATTCGGACTGAGATTGATCGCCTTTTAGAGGCGTGATCGGAGGAGGCCGGGGCGCGCCAGGGGAGGCCACGGTTATCCTTTTGACTTGCTTCGAAGTATCGTTTTCTCTATGAGTAAGGAGTTTATCAATGCTACAGGAAGCCGAATTGCAGAAAGCCAAGTCGGGAATTATTCCCACTCCTCCATTACCTGCAGATGTTCCTCAGGTTGAACTAACAGAAAATGCCCGCCAGGTTTTTACCCGTCGCTATATTCGCAAAGGAGGCGATGGTAGTCCCTTAGAGTCAGTTGAAGAGACCTTTTGGCGGGTAGCTTACCATGTCGCCAAATCAGAAGAGACATGGGGTGGGGATGTGCTCCAAACAGCGCGCCAGTTCTATGAGCTTTTATCCCAGCGACGATTTTTCCCCAATTCTCCCACTTTTACCGGCGCTGGTACACCCTTGGGTCAACTCGCAGCGTGTTTTGTTTTGCCTATTTCAGACGACATGGGGCGTGATCCTGCTGGAATTTTTCAGACATTACGCGATGCGGCATTAATCCAACAGACAGGCGGTGGCAACGGCTTTGCGTTTTCGCCCCTGCGTCCCAAGGGCACCCTGGTGAAATCATCTGCTGGACAAGCTACAGGACCGGTGGGTTTTCTCCGCGTGTACGATAGAGCATTTGGCGAGATCGCTCAAGGAGGAACAAGACGAGGCGCGAATATGGGTGTCTTGCGGGTAGACCATCCCGACATCGAAGAATTTATCACATGCAAGACAGACGAGAACGCCATAACAAACTTCAATATTTCAGTAGGCATTACAGATGCTTTCATGGAGGCTGTGCGGAACGATACATATTGGGACCTCCGATTTCCAGATGTTTCCTCTTCAGAATATAAAGGATTTCGAGGCACGCTGGAAGAGGCAGAGAGAGCTGGCATCCCGATCACGGTTTACAAGCGGATAGGTGCTCGCGATCTATTTGAAAAAATCGTCCTTCAGGCGCACTACAACGGAGAGCCAGGTGTGCTCTTCTTGGACGCAGCAAATCGATCCAATCCAGTGCCAAACCTTTATCAATTAGAGGCGACTAACCCCTGCGGTGAACAGTGGTTGGGTCCATATGAAAACTGCTGCCTTGGCTCGGTCAATCTTGCTCCACACTTTGGCCTGGACGGGACTGTGGATTGGGAGGGCTTACGTCAGAGCGTCGTTCTTTCCACCCGCTTCCTGGATGATGTGGTACAAGCCAATGCTTATGTGCCTGCCGTACCACAGCTTAAAAAAGCTGCCTTCCAGGCTCGGCGGATCGGCCTGGGTATCATGGGGCTGGCAGACTTGATGTATCATGTTGGAGTGCGGTATGGTTCAGAGGCTGGGCTGGAATTCGCTGCGCAAGTCATGGAGTTCGTACGTTACCATGCGATGTTGACCAGCGTCGATCTGGCAAAAGAACGCGGCCCGTTCGAGGCGATCAAAGGCTCCATTTACGACCCACAAGGCTTACGGTGGCAACCTCCTGAACCATTAACCCCATACGTTCATGATTGGGGTCGACCGACAGTGGAGTGGAAAGATGTCATCGACGGCATCCGACATTACGGTATTCGCAATGCTGCCCAAACCACTATCGCTCCTACGGGAACGATTGCCACAGTTGCTGGTTGTGAAGGGTATGGTTGCGAGCCAGTTTTTGCTCTGGCTTACATCCGTCACGTTAACGACAATGGGAAGGATTTACAGTTAACTTATACCAGCCCGTTATTCGAAAAGGCTCTGTTAGAGGCTGGCCTGGATGAACAAAGCCAGCAGATGATTATCAACCACATTATGGAGACTGGTACCTGTCAGGATTTACCCGATTTGATGGTGGAGGCAGCTGGTTCTAATGGGTTGGGGTTGCCGGATACCATTCGAGAGACATTCGTTGTTTCTCAGGACATCAGCGCCGAGGAACACGTGCGTATGCAAGCCGCCATGCAAGCCTTCGTCGATAACAGTCTTTCAAAAACAATTAATTTTCCTGAATCTGCGACAGTTGAGGATGTCGCCACAGCTTACCAATTGGCCTGGGAATTGGGTTGCAAAGGAATCACGGTGTATGTGACCGGCTCGCGCCAGAAGGTCGTGCTGGAAACCCATGCAACGGCTAAGGAGAAACGACCTTTTTCCGAGATGGAGGCATTGGATGTAAAAGCCGAGCAACTGGCAATGTGGGGCGAAACCAAGAAACCGCGTCCGCGCCGCCTGCCGGGATATACAATTTCTGTCAATACTCCACTGGGTAAGACATTCGTTACTGTTAATGAAAACGGCGGCGGTCAGCCTTTTGAGGTGTTCGTCAACACCGCCAAGGCTGGATCGGAGACGGCCGCGGTTTCGGAAGCCATCGGTCGCTTGATCTCTTACACCTTGCGTTTAGCCTCGTCGCTGGCGCCTCGTGAGCGCCTCATAGAGGTCTGGCGGCAATTATCAGGCATTGGTGGCGGACGCTCATTAGGGTTTGGACCCAATCGTGTACGTTCTTTACCGGATGGCGTAGCGCAAGCGCTGGAAGAATATCTACAGAATTCCGCCGCCCATGCCTCGTACCAGGAAGAGGAACACGGTAACGGTTCGCATTCTGCTGTAGACTTACTACCCGAACAGCCCCCGCTCCAGATAGGTGACCTATGTCCCGAATGCGGAGAGGCGGCTTTGGTCAATGAAGAGGGATGCAGGAAATGTTATGCATGCGGGTATAGCGAGTGTTAGATCGTTAGCGAAAGACGACAGAAAAGCAGGCTGGTTTTTCACAGCCTGCTTTTGTTTTATCCCAGCAGGATTGATTACTTGATTTATGATTCTTGATTATCACTTCTAATTAGCATATGTTATGATAAGGGGAGGATTGGTAAATATATCCTTCTGAGGCGTTATTCAAGGTGGGATTACGCGGATAGCCGGTGTAGCTCTGACTAAGGAAGTTGAATCAACCAGTTACCCCTGTCGGAACAAGTCATATCCTAACAGGAGGTTGTGCATGATGATCTGTTACTTCACGGATGTAATCATTCTAAACGAAAATGTTGGGAATGAAATTTGCTGATCCATGACACCCTGATTCTTTCATGTATTACTAAGGAGAAAAACAATGAACATCAAGCTCTCGAATGGAAAAGTGATTCCGATGGAGATGCACAAAGTCAGAATTGTACAAAGTACCAACCTCGCTCCGGTAACACGGCGGCTTCAGGCTATTGAGGAAGCTGGCTACAATACATTTCTCCTGCGCACCAGGGATGTTTTCCTCGACATGCTCACGGACAGCGGTACTAATGCCATGAGCGATAACCAGCTGGCCGCAATGATGGTGTCAGACGACGCTTACGCTGGGAGCGAAAGCTTCTACAAGCTGGCTGGCGCAGTGAAAGAGATTCTTGGGTTCGACTATACTATTCCTGTCCACCAGGGCCGGGCTGCAGAACACTTGCTGGCCAAGGTCTTCGTCGAGCCTGGCGATGTTGTTCTGATGAACTACCACTTTACTACCACCAAAGCCCATTTCGAATTGGCAGGCGCCACTGTATTGGAAATCTATACCAATGAGGCGATGAACACGCAGAGCGCCCACCCGTTCAGGGGGAACCTAGATCTGCACAAGTTCGAAGATGCGATCCAGGAGTACGGTGCAAACAAGATTCCATTTATCCGCATGGAAGCGACCACCAACCTCGTAGGCGGCCAACCGTTTTCTCTGGACAACCTGCGCGAAGTGAAGCGCATGGCGCAGGCTCACAATATCCCACTCTTGTTTGACGGGAGCCTGATCTCTGAGAACGCATTCTTTATCAAACAACGTGAAAAAGAATATGCCGATAAATCGATACGCGAGATTATTAAGGAAATGATGAGTCTGGTGGATATCCTATACCTATCCGCCCGCAAGAGCACATCCGTTAGGGGAGGGATGATCGCCACCAACAACAAGGGATACTATGACCGCATCTTGGCCTGGCTGCCTGTGTACGAGGGCTTTGCCACTTATGGCGGGATGTCAACCAAAGAGATCGAAGCGATGGCAGTCGGTCTCCGGGAGATGACCGATGTCAATGTGGCTGGTATTTCCCCGGAGTTCATCCAGTACTTCGTTGAGCGGCTGATTGAAAATGGTGTGCCTGCAGTGACCCCTCCAGGTGGATTGGCTTGTCACGTTGACGCCAAACGGTTCTTGCCTCATATTCCGCAAGGCCAATATCCAGCCGGTGCCCTCGCAGCAGCCATTTTCATTGTTTCGGGTGTTAGAAGCATGGAAAGAGGTACGATATCTATGGACCGAGACTCGAATGGCAATGAGGTCTATGCCGATCTGGAACTAGCACGGCTGGCTATACCGCGTCGGGTATACACGCTATCGCATATTGAATATACCATTGACCGATTAACCTGGTTATTTAATCATTGCCACCTGGTTAAGGGACTTAGATTCGTGGAAGAACCCAAAGTCTTGCGATTCTTCTTTGGGAAGTTGGCGCCATTGGATAATTGGGGCACAGATCTGGCCAACGCTTTTGAGGCAGATTTTGGATCGAATTGCTAATCAAAGCAATTCGGGATCACGGGTGGCTCTTTCCCTTTTTGAACTATGATACAATCCGCTTGGCCCTTTGTAAAAAGGGAAGGAGCCACAATACTTTACCCATATTTTTGCTGAGAAGCAAGAATGAGAGGTGAACCATGCAAATTATAGTCGACTCATTCAATCGCATTGATAAGCGCATTACCAACTGGATGGCTTCTTATGGGATCCTGGTTTTGCGTGTCAGCCTTGGCGTGGTTTTCTTTTGGTTTGGCATTTTGAAATTTTTCCCTGGTCTTAGCCCGGCTCAAGATCTTGCAGCCCGCACGATCGCGATCATCACTTTTGGGGTTATACCCTCCACCACTTCTGTGTTCCTCCTTGCAATTTGGGAATGTGTGATTGGATTGGGATTGATATTTGGTGTATTCATGCGGGCGACTTTGTTCCTATTGTTTCTGCAAATGTTAGGCACAACAACGCCGATTTTCTTCTTTCCACACGAGGTTTTCACACAAATCCCGTACGCTCCCACTCTGGAGGGCCAGTATATTATCAAGAACTTGGTGTTAATCAGCGCCGGCATAGTAATTGGCGCCACTGTGCGGGGTGGCGCAATGGTAGCCGACCCTGAAATCGCCAAATTAGCCATCCAACCAAGATAAAAAACTAAGTTACCGTGATCAAACGTCTGATCCTAGTCGCCGGCAACATCGGCGCCGGCAAGACCTCGCTCACCGAACGGATTGGGGCGCGCCTGGGATGGCAAACTGCTTTCGAATCGGTAGCCGATAACCCTTACCTGCCCGACTTCTACAAAGACATGCGTGCCTGGTCATTCCACTTGCAGATCTTTTTCTTAGGCCATCGGGCTCAACAGTATCTGGAGATGGCCCGCGCGCCCCGTTCCGTCATCCTGGATCGCAGCATCTACGAAGATGCTTACATTTTTGCTCGAGCATTGCATCATCTAGGGAACCTGGATGAGCGAGATTACCTGGCTTACCGGCGAGTGTTTGACCTTTTGGTTTCCACCCTCCCATCCCCCAACCTGCTGATCTATCTGAAAGCCCCGGTTACAGTGCTGTTAGAGCGCATTCGGCGGCGTGGTCGGGCGATCGAAGGCAGCATGACTGCCGAATATCTTGCCTTGCTCGAGACATTTTATACCGATTGGATCGCCACCTTTGATGTTTGCCCGGTACTCACCATCCCGACTGGCGAACTGGGGACAGAGGCCCCATTCGATTTTGTACATAACCCGCGTCACCTGGATATCGTAGTCGCTCGTATCCAAGACATCCTGATCGGCAAAGAAGACGTGATCTTCCCAAACTATTCTGCGGAAATAGATTAATTGGATCCCAATTTAAAGGTGGTAGTGGTGTATGGGATAGGGAAACAAGGTAACTAGCCGTCCCTATTCCCTTTCTTTTGTCCCTTAAGCGCCTCGCGTATTGACTGGCACACTCGATCCACCTGGGCTTCGGACATGACGCTCGAGAAAGGTATCGCTAACCCACGCCGACCCAAGTCTTCGGTGACCGGGAAGTCACCAGATTGATATCCAAATCGTGAAACCATATATGGTTGCAGGTGGATAGGGATAAAGTAGGGTCGGGCGGGGATACCCTGTTCGCTTAGGGCGCGCGCAATTCGATCACGGTCTAATCCAGGAGCAAACCGGATCACGTATACGAACCAGCTCACCCGAGTTGTGTTGGCTACGATCTGAGGTGGCTCCACACCGGGGATTTCTTGCAAGCGTTCGCTGTACCAGGCAGCGACTTGCTCCCTTTTATTGAGCAATTCGTCCAGACGAGTCATCTGTACTTTGCCCAGGACAGCGCTCATTTCATCCAGGCGATAGTTGAAGCCGAGGTGGGTATGCTGAAGCCAGGTATCGCCCGGTGCGCGGCCTTGATTGCGCAGGGCGCGCATCAGATTAGCTGCCTGATCATCGTCGGTGACGATGACACCGCCCTCGCCAGTGGTAATTTGTTTATTGGGGTAAAAGGCGAACACCCCGTAATCGCCGATCGTGCCGGCTTTTCGGCCTTTGTATTCAGCTCCAAGCGCTTCACAGGAATCCTCAATTACTTTCAACCCATATCGGGATGCGACTTTCAGGATAGGATCCAGATCTGCAGGTTGGCCAAAGACGTCGACTGGAAGGATCGCTTTTAGTTGGGCAGGCCGGTGAGCGCCTTCGCGGGGCAGCCACTTTCCGGCAGCTGCACCTCCTTGAGCGAGATCGTGGGCTGCCTCCGCCACCAGTTCTGGGTCGATATTTCCCGTGATGGGATCGATATCTACGAAGACGGGCACAGCGCGTTCGAAAAGCAGAACATTGCTAGAAGCCACGAAGGAGAAAGGTGTAGTGATCACCAGATCCCCAGATTCGACTCCAGCGGCAAGGACGCACAAGTGCAATCCAGCTGTGCCCGAGTTAACGCCTAAGGCGTGTTTACAGCCGGTAAAACCTTGGAAGGCTTCTTCAAAGGCCTGGATTTGTGGCCCCATGCTCAGGTTGGGTGTTTGCAACACCGCGGCAACCGCCAGGCGCTCAGCGTCGGTGATGTCAGGTGAGGACATGGGTATATTAATCCCTTCGGACATTGAAAGCTCCTTTAGATAGGATTTCTCTAAGAAAACGGGTGATTAGANGTTCATTGAGGCCAGGTCGTACCCGCCCTCACGATACCGCCTTCCGGTACGTCGCCTTTAACCGTGGCGCTATTACCGATGCGTGCATTGGCGCCGATCTTAACCCCCAGGTTGATTGTCACGCCCATCCCAACCAGCACACCAGCTCCAATCTTCACCTCTCCAGCCAACAATGCTCCAGGTGAGATATTGGCACAATCACCCAGGCTGCAGTCATGGGAGACGACTGCGCTGGTGTTGACGATCACCCCGAATCCGAGCTGCGCTTCGCTGCCTACGTAGGAATGTGGAAAGATCTGTACTCCTGGTGATAAGTTAGCACTCGGTTCCACAACTGCTGAGGGGTGGATCAGGATCGGGCAGGCAAAGCCGGCCTCAGCCAGCTTTTGAAAGACAGATACCCGGCTGTTGAGATTCCCAATACCACCTACCGCGTTTACCGCCAGACGAACTCCCTGAGCATAAATATCGGTTAATACTTTAGCCCCGCCTAAGACCGGAAAGCCCAATACGGTCTTTGACTTCGCCAAGCCATCATCAACAATGCCATGGATGCGGTAAACGCCTATCGATCGGATTAAGTCAATCAATGCTTTCCCGTGTCCGCCGCCGCCATAGATAATAATTGCGGTCGGATCAAAGCTGCTTTGAGGGATCGCAAGAGGTTGGTTGCGTTCAAGCATGGCTCGCACCATCTTCTCAGTGATGAGGGGACCAATTGGAAGCGCGCCTAAATCTAGATTTGCCTGTTGAGCAAGGGCCAGCGCGGGTTGGCTAATGCGTAAACCGGTGGGGATTTCGGAGGTAGTCGCTGACTCGGTATGCGGCACGCCGGTAGATAAGTGTGGGGTGGAGGTTCCGGGAGGCGACCAATCGGGAGAGCCAGCCACGTAGCAGAGAATCTCCCCGGCGCGTGCGAACTGGCCCTCGGCGAACCGCAAACCGGTGATATATCCTCCGGCCTCGGTGGTTAGATCAATCGCAGACTTGGTTGTCTCTAAGGTGCACAGCACCTCGCCGGTAGAAACTTGCTGGCTATTTTGAACGTTCAATGAAACGAGCCTGGCTTCGGGCTCATTGGGGTTTAATAGCGGGATCAAGACCGGGATCGCGGTAGAAGTCATCATTGAATTATACAAGGGATTGTTTGTATTTCAATTAATAAAGTTTTATACCATCATTTTTGCTGACTTTCGAATATCCTCAACTCCCGGCAAGATGGCAGATTCGAGGGGGACGGAAGCGGGAATGGGCAGATCCCATCCAGCCATTCGGCGGGCAACATGCAGATTTACCCCGAGGGTTTCGGCGGCTTTCGCCAGGATCTCAGCACCCCAACCAAGCGAATATGATCCTTCTTCGACAACCAGCAGGTGGTGCGTTTTACGCACTGAGTCAAGGATGGGCGCCATGTCGAAAGGAGATAGTTGGGTAGGAATTACTAATTCTGTAAATAATTCGTCTTCATACGCCAGTTGTAATGCTGCCTGGCGACAGAAGTCCGCCATGTATCCATAAGCGACCAGGGTGAGAGTTGGCGTGGGGGCGTCTCGTATGGCGAGAGTGTAACTTGGAGCATAAGGGCTAGGGGAGAGCGGAGAGAGAGATGTGATGGTAGAAGGCGAAGCATTCGCCTGGTCGAGTGTAAAATCCCCTAAGGAGTTCTGGTCCTGAATGGGTAGAAGATATAGCAGTTTATTCTCGATGAAAAGAACCGGGTCTTCGTCGTCCAAGATGGCATGGAGGAGTAATTCTCCTGGAGCCATCAAGGCGCTAGGAGCTATGACTCGTAAACCCGGTACTCCCAGGAAGAGTTTTTCCAAGGTTTGGCTGTGGGTTGGACCATAGCCGCGCCGACCACCCATGGGCGTGCGGATTACCAGGGGGACGCGCACCTGGTCGTTATACATCCAGCGGAATTTGGCCACATGGTTGATCAATTGGTCTGCAGCCAGTGTCATGAAGTCACCGAACATGATCTCTACCACGGGACGGAGGCCGCGCAATGCCATCCCGGCTGCAATCCCCACGATAGCGGCTTCGGAGACAGGCGTGGTCAACACGCGGCCAGGGAAATCCGTCGACAGCCCACGGGTAACTTTGAAAGCGCCGCCGTATGGATCGAGGATGTCTTCTCCAAGGATAAAAACATTTTCGTCGAAAGCCAGGGCGCGGTGCAGGGCTNCGTTGAGGGAATCAAGGACGGTGGGCATGGGCAGAGAAGGGATAAAAGNAATAGGNTNGAGNTGNGGGTTGGANGTTAGACNAAAGAATCAATTATNGGGANAGGATCGTCGAGGGCTTGTTGGAAGGCTTGGGCGACTTCGGCATCGACTTCCGCCCGGATTTTCTCACGCAAAGGGGGCTCGAGACGGTCGCCGAGGATGATAATGGGATCGCGCCTGCGGCGCATATGATCTATCTCTTCGGGAGAGCGGGTGTCGTCCCCTTTGGAGTGAGGGCCGAAGCGACAGGTGTGTAGGATCAAGGTACAGGGAGAATGCCTGGTGCGTACCTCCTGAAGCGCCTCACCCGCTAAAACCAGAATCTCCAACACATCGCTGGAGTCAAGCTGGTGGGTCGGGATACCGAAAGCCGTGAACCGGGCAGAGATGTCGCCAGCAACATTAAGCTCGATAGGTGTGGTTTGCGCCAGGCCATTGTTTTCAAGTACAAAGAGGATGGGAACCGACCACAAAGAAGCTATATTCAGCGACTCATAAAGCACGCCTTCGCCCAATGCTCCATCACCTAGAAAGACGATGGTGACCACCTGGCTCTGTTTAAATTTCTCGGCTAATGCTATACCTGTTGCAACGGGTAGGGTGCCTCCTAAGATTCCATTAGAGTAAAAATTGCGCCAGTGCAAATGTTGGGAACCGCCTCGCCCGCCACAAACTCCCGTTGCTTTGCCCATCAATTCTGCAAATAAGGGGCGTAGTTCTCCCCCATAGGCAAGGTAGTGGCCGTGACAACGATGATTGCTGACGACGATGTCGCCCGGATTGAGGTGGCTGAGAACGCCGACCGCGTTTGCTTCTTGCCCCAGGTAGGTATGCGTGGTGCCAGAGAAGCGACCCTTGGGAAATTCATTCAGCACAATCTCCTCAAACCGCCGGATGCGATAGATGGCACGATATAGGGATGGATGATCGATCATTGAATAGCTCTTGATTTCTCTTCTCCTACATTTTCAAGCTCCTCAACTGCCGGGCTTCCCACAAACTCCCTTGCGGTCGCATGACCAACCTGGCTGATGCCTTCGCGTGTGAGGACTTTCCATAAGGTGAGGGACAATATTTTGAGATCTAACCAAAATGACCAATGGTCGACATACCAGACATCCAGGTGGAACTTGTCTTCCCAGGTCAACACGTTACGGCCATTGATCTGCGCCCACCCGGTTATGCCCGGCAGAACTTCATGGCGGCGCGCCTGCTCAGGTGTGTAGCGCTCCAAGTATTGCACCAACAATGGGCGCGGACCGATCAGGCTCATCTCACCCCGCAGTACGTTAAGCAGCTCCGGAAGTTCGTCCAAGCTGGTAGCCCGCAGGAATCGGCCCCAGCGGGTCAAGCGTTGTTCATCTGGAAGCAGACGACCCTGGATATCGCGGGCCTCGGTCATTGAACGGAACTTATAAAGCTCAAAGAGTCTTCCCCGGTATCCGGGACGCACTTGGCGAAAAAGGACAGGTGATCCATGAATAATTTGCACCAGCAACGCGATCAAAACCAAGACAGGAGAGATTAAAATCAACCCTACCAAAGTAATAGATAGATCCAGGATCCGTTTGGAAAGCGGGACTCCGGGGAGCAATAATCGCATACGTTATGGAGTAGCCAGGGGTGTTGCCTGTATTCTTTGGATTACGTTGGTATACAGGTTAGCAATCGCTGGTCCAAGTAGATAGACCAAGATGATGACGACGATCACAACGAGGATAAGGATTAATGCATATTCAAGATAGCTCTGCCCGCGCGATGAGTTATTTAATCTCATTTTCCTACCTCCTTCTGACTCAATCTAAGCTAGACTTTGTCCATAAAAAGACGTTCAGACCGTGTAACACACGGCATTTCTAAGGCACTCCAGGGCTTTTGCCGGTACTTTTCGCACCTCA
>C687J35503_10000033_pt1 | contig 29346 bp, 34 predicted proteins | sample RifCSP19_3_FD_35503 | JGI IMG/M metagenome (IMG submission 35503)
TTGGTCAAATATTGCCAAAAGATGAACCTAATTTCAAACCAACAATTACAAAAGGAACGTTTAACGGAAAAGACGTAGAAATAATCGAGTTCAAAAGTAAGCTAGGAAAATAATCAATTTTTTTAATTCCAACAAATCATAACTACGCAATCTTTTTCCAATCGGCATCTACATTTTTTACCCAAAGGAATTTTTTTTGCAGTGCAGCAGTGTATAGCTTTTCCCAGTCTGCCTTTACTTCATCAGTCCACGCCTTGAAGACTCGCGGGTCTATATAATTTCGAAGCGAGGTTCCCAAGTTATAATCACGAGTTTTTCCAGCAAGGTCAATTGCGAGCCCTATCTTTTCTTTTCTTTCTTTTAGCGCTTCTTTTTGTTTTTCAGTCTTTGGTTGTGTGCTATCTAATTTTTTTAGCATCTCTTTCTTTTTTTGTAATGCATCCTCAAAGGTTTTAGGAATGGTTCTTTTATGATTACACATCATTGCTGCCTCCAAATTTGCAAGCTTTGCATGATACAGTTTTTCATTTTCTGATTTTGACTTGATATTATCATGCTTTTTCAAGTATTCTTTTACCACATTTGTAGCAAGATATGTCCTAAACACCTTTGCAGTTAATCCATTAACTATTCCTGAAAAAAAGGCGTTTACATGTCTTGAGGTAATTCCATGAAAAATCTCATCTTTTGGTTTTTTGTTTTTAATCAACTCTTTTAGATTATCATAAAATTGCTTGTCATCGCCAACAGCAGGAACGGTTTCTTGCCATCTAACACTATCTTTTCCCAAGAAATCAAACTCTATTGCATCCTTTGTTAGCTTTATGTGTTCAGTTCGAAGCGTTGTTGCGCCAACAGTGTCTGCCTCATCAGGATCCTTTTCATCACCAACCCTCATCGCAGTTCTATAAATCAAGTAGCACGCTGTAGCAATCCTTCTAATTTTAGGATCATTACTTTTTAGATTCTTTACCATCTTTTCTTTTATTTTTTCAATCTCTTTTGAAAGCTTGACTGCTTTATCGTATTTTTCTTGATCTCTTTCTTGTTTGAGGCCTGCAGTATCTGCAAGCCAAACGTATTTGCGCTTTTGAGTTAAAACATCCATCCAACTTGCAAGCCACATAAAATCTTGATTATGAATAATTGTTCCCCAATTACCTGGAGGAACCTTGGCATCTTTTCCAAGATTCAAAGTAACGTCTTTTGGAGTAACCCTTGGTTTCCATCTGCCTCTGATTGGATGATCCCCTCTTCCAATAAAAATCCCAGGAGGTTCAGCCATATAGTTTGCAACCTCGACTTGTTTTCCATCCATGATTGCCTTTCCGTATTTTTCTTTCATATCTTCGCGAAGTTTTTTTCTTTTGGCAGCTAGTGATTTTTTTGCTTCTTTAGTCATGCCTTCTCTGGCATCTTTTTCTTTGTCAACTATCTTGTAAGCGTCTGAAAAATCAATATCAGAATATGAAATTTGTTTAAATTTTGCAGGTAATGTTTTAGCAAAGTCTGAAACAAAATTTTTCTGAAATACCTTGTCTTGAACATATGGCGTGTCTTTTTTCTTTGCCCACTGGTAGATCATCTCCTCTTGAAGCAAATTAAGATCTATTTTTTCTCCCTTGATCTTGATTTTGATTCCTTGTGACTCAAAAGGTGGAGGAAACAGAATTCCATTATGTTCCAGAGTTTTCCATTTCATTTCATATCATCATTTTCCAGCAAATTGCGGACTTTGATAAAAACCGTACTCAGGCGTATATCAATTTAACGTAGGATTAGTCACCGAATAGCTCTTTTTTTATGTAATTTTCAAACTCAATGTCAGTCTTCATCTTTTTTGCCTCCAAGAACATAGATGCATCACTACCTACCACATACCTTGGCAGAGGCTCGGCTGTCTTTATTGCCTTCATTATGGTTTTTGCCACCTCTACTGGCGGAGTTCCCATCTCGGCCATCATTTTTACACCATTCATTACCTTCTCAGTAATCTCCTTGTAAGGAGAACCAGGTTTTCCATATGCAACCTTCATCGAGGAAAAAAAGTTTGTCTGGATAACTCCTGGCTCAATTATTATCGTCTTTATACCAAATGGAGATAACTCGTATCTCATACATTCGCTTAATCCTTCTAATGCAAACTTTGAGCTAATGTATGCCGGAGTGCCAGGAAAACCAATTCTGCCAGCTACTGAGCTGACATTTACTATAATTCCAGAACCTTGCTTTCGCATAATTGGGGCAATCTCTTGAATTAAACTAACTATTCCAAAGAAATTTGTCTGAAATTGCGCTTTAAGTTCATCCATGGTAATGTCTTCTATACATCCAAACAAGCCATAGCCCGCATTATTTACTAAAACATCAATTCTACCTTTTTGTTCTTGAATTTTTTTTACTGCAGATTTTATAGAATCTTCTTTATCTACGTCTAGCTCTATTACTTTTAAATTTAGATTCTCTTTTTTTGCAATTTCTTGAATTTTCCCAGCTTTGCTTGTGTTTCGCATTGAAGCATATGTAAAATAATTTTCTCTTGCCAAGGCAAGGGCAGTCTCAAATCCAATTCCACTTGAACTGCCAGTTACAAGTGCAACTTTTTCCATTATTAGAGTTGTAAAGTGGTACTAATAATTCATAGCGGCCAAAATTTTGATCAAGGCAAAACTCCCCATCCTACAGATACTAATTTTGAGGCAGTAGGAGGAAAAACACAAGCAGGATTGCCTGTAGTAGATTTTAGAATCAACTCAAACCCTGTCTTGCAAACTACATCAGGTGGTAAAATCCCAGTCTTTACTTGTTTTAGTGGAGACAAGGAACTATCACCAACTTTTTTCTCTTCAGAAATAATTGGTATGATCTTGAGTATTCTATCGTCGTTTTCTGCAGGTGCGCCTCTTCCATCTCTATTACTTGTTAAAAGGTAGAGATTCCCATCAGGACCAATACTTGCATCTCGTAATCTTCCATAGGTGTTTGAGAATAATGCCTCACTTGAGATGACTTGATTTTCTTCAAGATTCAAATCCAGCATTCTGAGATGACCTCCTCTCAATGTGGCTACAAAATACTTGTTAGTCCATTCAGGTATGTTCTTAGAATCATAAAAGGTAGCACCAGAAGGCGCCCATGTATCTTCTCCCGTATGTATGATGGGATCGACAAATTCTGGGTCATGCTCTCCTCCAATTATTTTAGGCCATCCATAATTTTTTCCAGATTCCACAACATTAATCTCATCATGTGCAGATGATCCGTGTTCTGTAACAACCAATTTTCCAGTTACAGGATCCCAGTCAAGTCCTTGTGGATTTCTATGTCCGTAAGAAAATATCATCGAATCAGCAAATGGATTATCAGAAGGTATAGTGCCATCTGGATTAATTCTTAGAATTTTTCCTGACAAAGAATTTAGATCTTGTGCAGCATTAGAGTTTCCTGCATCCCCAGTTGTTATGTATAATTTTTCATCTGGACCAAACTTTAATCTTCCACCATCATGAATTGCTGCACCAGGAATCTTATCAACTAAAATAAATTCATCTAAGAGAAAATTGTCTTTTTCTGTAAACCTCACTACTTTGTTGTAAGTGAATGGGAATTCAAAATAAGTGTAATAAAGATAAAGAAAATGGTTTTGCTCAAAGTTAGGATCTAGTGCTAGTCCCAATAATCCTCCTTCAACCGTGCCAACATCAAGAATGGCAACAGGTTCTGGATTTAATTGACCATTTTCTATCACTCTTAAATTTCCAACTCTTTCAGTGAAAAAAATTCTTCCATCTGGATGCAAATGCAATTTCCCAAGGAATCTCCAAATTTTCAGCAACAGTTACAACTTTGACGTTATAATTTTCAAACTCTTGCCCATAAGCAAACAAGAAAGAGCCGCCAGAGAAAATTGTTACAATAGAAAAAATTATCAAAATTTGGTAGCTGTACATTTTTTTACTCAAATTAAACAAGCGGTCTATCTCCTTCCCTTGGCTCTTCTAAAACAGTTTGCTCTCCATCATTAATTCTTTGTAAAATTTCAAGTGAAGAGTGTTTGTGCAAAAATTCATTATTGTTGCCACAGCGATAAGAAAAGGTACATCTTGGACATCCTGCCTCATTTTTACAGGGACATTCTTTAACAATATGCATACTACGTTCCAAGGCTTTTTCAAATCTATCGTAAAGTGCCTTGCTAGCCCCATTACCGCCTATAGCCCCATCATAAATGAAAATCAAACCAGAGGTACCAAGAGAAATTCCACCCAAATCATGTGAAACCCCGCCAGTTATCATATTGCTACCTTCAATTACTACATGTTCTGTTGCGTGGTATCCACTGGCTTCCACATATTCCTCATCTTCAGATCTTTCTATCTCTTTTAATGGTCGAGGGGCGTGAAAAACAATCCCCTTTGTGATAAAGTCATAATCTAATGGTCTGTCTAGCAAAACCTTTTTGCCTTGGATTACCTCCTGTCCAAATTCAATATTTGCATAACCGTAAACTCTTTTTTGTATATGGAGTTTGCAAAATGCAACCTCAATTCCAAATGCATTTCTTTTTTCAAAAATTTTTTCAATCGTTGGCCATTCCTCAGTTAATGCTTTTGTATAATATGGGTAATCTCGTGGGATTCTCTCTAATTTTGCGTAATTTTTTTCTGGATATCCAAACTCTTTAACCTTGTATCTTGTGCCTGCAAGAAAATAGATAGCAGACTCGTGTAGCTCCTCTAAAGCAATAGGTAGTACTCTATCCCCAAGCTTTCTATCATTGAAAAATATGTCAATTGATTTACCTATTCCCCTAATACTATATTCATTGAGAAGTGTCTTTACCTTTTCATAGTTAGGAACATATCGGTTTTCATGTAAAACAAGTGTGCCATCAGTTACATGCTTTTCAATTACACTTGCATGTTCTCTTAACTCGTGTTTGGCAATAGGTTTGTCACTTGCCATTGCAATTACTTGAAACTCTTCAACAAATGGATTTTTTGGATCAATATAGATTCGTTCCACATCATCAAAATAATCATCAGGATGATTTTTGTAATATTGTGAGATTGGATCATTTCCAAGTGCCAAAAAAGCATATCCTCGTTGACCCTTTCTAGCTGCACGACCAATTCTTTGCACAAGTCTGTTAACTGGGATTGTTGCAGATATTACGCCATCAACATTTCCAACATCAATTCCAAGCTCAAGGGTTGGTGTGCAAGATATTGCCATGAGATTGTTATCCTTGAAGGATTTTTCAACAGACTTTCGATAGTTTGCCATCAAGCCTGCTCTGTGAACTTTAATGTCAACTTTTTGTTTTCTTGCTTGCATTGCTACTAGTTCTGAATTTTTATGTGAATTGCTAAAAACCATTGTTTTGTGTTTTCTGGAGGTTAGTTTTTTTATCAAATCTACCATTAGTGCTCTCTGTGTTCTAAGAGAAGGGAAAAGCATCATCAGTCTCTCCCTTTCTGCCAGAACCATGTATTAACTTCATTTTTTCACCAAACAGACTTTCACAAAATTCTACAGCATTTTCAAGTGTTGCAGATGAGGCAATAAATTGAATTTTGTTACAAATTCGTTTGAGACGCTTTATGATATAGTGTACATTTGACCCAAAAATACCAGAATAAACATGAACCTCATCGGTTATCAAAAATTTTACTGAATTTAACAAAGATGCAAATCGAGTTCTATGCCAGAGATGGTAGTGTAATACATCAAAATTAGTAATAACTAGTTGAGGAGGATTATCTAAAATTTCTGCACGTTCTGATTGTTTAGTGTCTCCATCAAAAACGCTAACTGTAATTCCAACCCGTTTAGCAAATTCTAAAATTTTTGGATATTGATCCCTTGCAAGGGCTTTAGTAGGATATACAAATAACGCCAAAACTTTACCATGGTTATCATTTTTATCATTAATTTTTTGTAAAACTGGAATAAGAAAGGCCTCAGTTTTCCCTGATGCTGTAGGTGCTTCTATTACTACATTACTTCCATAGGCAATTTCTTTAATTGCATCTTCTTGGAATTTATAAAATCTTTTGATATCAATTTTTTGTAAATAATCTGATATTTCCCCGTCTAACCCTAATTCATCTACTTTGGAACCCAACTTTGGAGGGGGATTTTTTAATGTCTTGAACTTTGAAATGTAATCTTTTTTTGAATACAAAACTGATTTAGTTAATTCATCAAGAGAATTATTTCCTATCATCTCTTTGATTTCTTTTTCATCTCTGATAATTCCATCCGCCTTTAAACCTAAACTCATTTGTTTTTTATCGGGAATCGTGCCTTCATCAAACTTTGTCAAAAAATCAAGATATGTCTCATCGATATTTTTACTATATTCTAAAAGATCCTCAAGACTACACTTATCACAAGAAATCATAATCTTATGGTTGAAGGTTTTTTGAATGGTTAGTCCTGATTTACACTTGGGGCAGGCATACTTCATCTTATATTGCCATAGATGATCCAGATTTATTACTTGAGAACTATTCTGTCTTCATTCTTAGTGTAGATCTAGCGTCATTTAGGGGTGTTTAGCTGTCCTAGGGTTCCCCTGCTATATGGATGACCAGTTTGATGTTAGAGCAATTGATACGAAAAAGTTATCTATAGTATTTTTGATCGAAGATTACATGGCTAGCTATACCAATGAAGTAGCTAAAATCCACCGGCAATTCAACACTGCTCTTAAGAGAGCAAAATCTAGACAGACGGTTCTAAATGCATACTGGACTCACAAAAAACAACATGAACGACTACTACAAAAGCATCTAAAAGAAGAGATGGCCCAAGTAAATCGTATCAAAAATAGGCTGGATTACAAATAGCTACAAAATAAAAAAGTGATATCGAATCTTGGTGGACTAGTAGTCCATCATTTTATTTTTGAATTGTTTCATGACATTATTAAACTACGAACTAATTACAAATGATGAAATTGAAAAAAATTGAATTTAACAAAATTTACAACATGAACTGTATCACAGGGATGACATTAATTCCTGATAAAAAAATCGATCTAATTATAACTGATCCACCATTTGCAATTGATTTTAAAGCAAAAAAGGAAAACTATAATCGAACTGCATCTAGGGTTATCGCAGGTTACAACGAAATAAAGGCTGCACAATATTATGATTTTTCATTTCAGTGGATGAGTGAGGCTTTTAGAATTTTAAAAGATTCTGGAAGCATGTATGTTTTTTCTGGATGGAANAATCTGAANGACATTCTTTTGGCTTTAGATGATGCTAGATTTACTACAATTAACCACATCATATGGAAATATCAATTTGGTGTAGTAACTTCAAAAAAATTTGTCACATCACACTACCATTGTCTATATGTATGTAAAAATCCAAAGAAAAGAAAGTTTTATTCATTTACACGATTTAAAAAAAATTCTAAAACTCCTGATGGAAAAAGCTTACACTATCAAGATAAAGAAGACGTATGGTCAATTAAGCGTGAATATTGGACAGGGGATCAAAAAACTCCCACAAAACTTCCATCTGAACTAATTGAGAAGATTTTAGAATATTCAAGTCAAAAAAAGGATATTGTATTTGATCCCTTTTTAGGTTCAGGACAAGTAGCAGTTGTAAGTAAAAAGAAAGGTAGACAGTATTTGGGATTTGAAATTGTAAAAGAGTATTACAAGTTTGCAAAAAAAAGACTTGATAAGAACATGTACAGGATCAAAGAATCGGATTAATTCAAACTTTTAGAATTATTTTTAGTACTTGTTTCATGATTCTGTTTTCCAATCTTTTCAGAAATCAATTCTCGTAATTCCTCATCTGATTTATTTGTAGAGTCGATTCCAATAGTTTTTGCAATAGTATCTAGCTTTTCTCTTTCATTTTGAACAGGACCTAATACATCTAGATTGGAATTTGAAAAATCTTTGAATTGTTTTTGTATATCATTTTTTGCTTTGCTGTATTCTCCTACTGCTTTACCTAATTTTTTTGTAACCTCTGGAAGCCTATTGGTCCCTAAAAGAACTATGAGTGCAACAAATATGATGATTATCCACTCGCTGCCCATAATGTTGAGCCAATAATCTAACACAAAGTATCTAGACTAATTCTAAAATTAAAGATTTTGATTCCACTGAATCTGTAATTTTTTCCTGTTTAGAACTAATATCAAAGTCACAATTATTCCAATTACAAAAAAACCAAGATATGGCGCATCTTTTCCAAAGGCCTCTGCTACAATTCCTGCAAATAATGGTCCTGCAGCCCACCCAATTCCAAATGTTGCCTCATATGCCCCAATTAACCCCCCAGAAAATTTCTTCTGTGATTTTCGCATTATTATCTCAAAGGTTAATGGGAAATAGATTGTAAAACCAAAACCCATGATCAACATAGCTATAGTAAACATCTCAAAGGTAAACGAGTAAAATACAACCAACATTCCAGCTGCTATAGAAAGTATAGTTGCAATCAAACTATGAAACGTCCTTCTTTGTAGCGGACCAACAAATGCCAGCGTAACTAGTCTTGATATTCCAAAGATAAAAAACAGCAGTTCTATGTTAGATTCTGAAATTGATCTATCATTCATAAAAGCAGGATATATGGTTAGAAAAGTTCCAAATGCAGTACTACAAAATATCAACATTATTACAATTACAGGAAATTTTGTCATCTGCTTTATTGAGCCAAAGGAGAGATTGTACTATGTTGCGTAGTTTTTCCATATTTTGAGAGTAACAAACTTGTGATAATTGCAATTGCAATTGCATATGTGGAGTATTGAAACAAAATTCTATAAGTTACATCAAGGTTTTCAAGCAAAAAGGTACCAATTAGAGGACCAATCATTAGTCCTCCTACAAAAAATCCCATAAATCTTGCAATTGACTTTACTCGATTCTCTGGATCTTCAACTTGCGAAATAATTCTTTCACATGGAGGCCAAAAAAACGCATGAGCCATACCTGTAAGTGCTCTAAAAAATGCAATTTCTGGAACTGACTGTGATATNGAAAGTAAATAGATAGATGCTGTGTTTAATGCAATTCCTGCAGATAATAGNAAACCATTGTTAAATTTGTCAAGTAAAATGCCNACAAAAAGTGGAATAAACATGTATGGAAGAAAATTTGNAAGGCCAATAANTCCCAATTCAAAATAGGATGCGCCTATAACCTCTTTTGAGAAAACAGGAACTATTGGATTGTGCATTCCATAGGAGAGTCCTACAATTAGCGCAGTAAGATAAACAAGAAGAATAGGTAGTTTCATGTCACTTGTAGGCAGCTACCATAATTGCGCCACCCATTAGATCCTTCTCAAATTCTACTCTGGAAAATTTCTCAAGTAGCAATGACTCTAGTTTTTTGTTTTGAGGCCAACGCTTGTAAGTTCCATAAAGTGTTGCAAACTTTAATCCTAGTCTTCCTCCAGCAATTAGAGCAATTATTGGTACAATTGCTCTAAGATAAAATGAAACTCCTAATCTAATTATTGCCTCATCTGGTTTTCCTAAATCGACAATTACGAATCTACCCCCTTTTTTTAAAACTCGATGAATTTCTGATATTGCAATTCTAAGGTTTATGGCATCACGAAGTGAATACCCACACAACACTGCATCAAACTCATCATTTTGAAATGGAATATGTTCAAAAACCCCCGATGTCAAGTTTGGCTTCTCATCAAAAAATTTACTTGTTTGTTGTAACATAGGTACAAGCGGATCATAAAGTGTAATGTGTATTTTACCACCTGAAACATCCATGGCAGTCTTTGACATATTGCCAAAACCTGAACCTGCATCAAGAACTAAATCTCCGCTTTTNACTCTACCTTTAATTCCTCTAATACGATGAGCTTTATCTTTTCCCAAAGAGATGTATGAATTTACCTTATCATAAACTGGAATAATGTCACGTAAAACATCTAAAACCTCTCCCCAGTAACTTCCTAAGCCCACAAGAAAACTTGAATTGCAGTATATTATATTTGATGGTAGTTTACACAGAAGAATTTACTTTGCGAATTTTTGGCTANCATTTTTTGCAAATTTTTCAATTTCGCTTTCGGAAACTTTTTCAANTATTTGTTTATCGAGTTTAATCCAAGACATTTTGACNTGTTTTGCACCATCCTTCTTTTCACTTTTTAGATTAATTGCTGCGGTAGCTAGTGCTGCCCCATCTTCCAAAGTCATTTCTGGTTTGTAGTGTTTTTCCAAAAATTCAGTAACCTCTTCAGAGCTTGCCCCAATAGCTACTGCTGCATATGATACATAGGTTCCACTAGGATCAGTTACATAGATTGAACCTCCTTTTTGATCTACACCAGCTATAATCAAAGCAACTCCATATGGTCTGACACCAGAATATTGGGTAAATTGATGACACTGATCTGCAAGATGTTTTGCAACTGTTTCAACCTCAACAGGTTCGTCATAGGTTAATTTGTTACTCTGTGAGAAGAATCGAGCATTATCGACTTGAACTCTGGCATCTGGAATATAGCCAGCTGCAGCTACTCCTATGTGTTTATCGACTTGAAAAATCTTCTGAGTAATACTTGAAACCTGCAGTGCACGAGGATTTTCCTCTACTGCAATTATCACACCATCTTTGCATTTTATCCCGATCGCAAGAGTCCCACGTTTTACTGTCTCAATTGCGTACTCTACTTGGTATATTCTTCCATCTGGAGAATACATAGTAGGCGTCATATCGTAGCCTCGTGATGCCATCAATTCAAGACGAGTTCTCCGATATTCAATTTAAGGGTTAGTTATTGAAAATCCAATTTCTGATATCAATTTGTAATGAATTTGGAATAGAATTGGAAATATGGTTTTAATACATTTCTATAATTATGTGGTAAGTTCAGATATGATAGAAACTCAACTATTAGAATTCAAATCTCTGATAAATTCTAAATCAGAATCAGTAAATCGAAAGCCAGATCGTGCCACTAGAAAATTGTTACTGTATTTGTTTACTGGAACAAAGGGTGGATATACCAGACTAAAAATCATTATAAATTTAGAAGCAAGGCCATTTAACACAAACCAATTATCAAAAGAGCTAGGACTGGATTACAAAGCAATTCAACATCACATGAAAATTTTAGAAAAAAATAATCTAGTTACAAAAGTTGGAGAAAAATATGGAGCGATTTTCTATCTTTCAAATTTCCTAGAGGTTAACATCACTGCTCTTGGTGAAGTAATCGAAAAATTAGAACGAAATATGAATTCTAAAAAGGTATACTATTAAATTTTTTATTTAATTTCTGAAATAACTGATTCAACTCCTTCCTTATATGAAGGGTATTGAAAACCATATAATTTTAAAATTTTTTTATTTGATGTCTTAAGCGATGTCGTGAGTAGCTTGACAAAATCTCCTCCAAGAACAGTATTTGCTAAAAATGTTGGAATGCTTCCTGGATGTTTTACTCCAAGTTTGTCGCTGGTAAAATTAATGAAATCTTTGAACAAAACTGGATTTGAATCTGTAATTATAAACGATTCATCATGCACTTTATTCTCAGCTATTGCAATCAAGGAATTCACTACATCGTCTACATGTACAAGGCATCTATAGTATTCACCTGATTTAGGCATCCTAAAACTTCCTTTTTTCAATCTATTGACTATCTGTGAGGTAAACCATCCCCCATTCCCATACACTTCACCAAGATATACTACTGATAGATGAATGGAATTATTTTTGCATTTAGTTTCCAAGTATTGCTGAGCTTCCAATCTTATCTTCGTATAATCTGTATGAGGATTCAGAGGAGTTTTTTCATCAATTACTATATTTCCTGGATCTCCAAAGACTCCTAGTCCAGAAACATAAACTAAAAAATTAGTTTTATCTTTTATTTGATTGAAAAGATTTACTGTGCCATCAAAATTTACTTTCTTAATGGTTTTCTTATTTTTTTCCATTGGTGTAGCCGCTGCTAAATGAAAAACAACATCAAATTTTTCATTTGGTATAGTAAAATTCGCATTTGTCAAATCTACTGAAATTGTTTCTATTGCTGGATTTTTGATTTTGTTATTGTGTACTAGACCAATCACTGAATGACCCTTTTCAGTAAGCTTGGTTGCTAACCTAGATCCTATGAATCCAGATGCACCTGTAATTAGAATTTTCAATGCTATAGAATAGGGATATGGGATAAAAGATTTAAAATTTGTATGTGACGATTTGGGAATTCGCGGGTAATGAAAACCCTCTAGAGAAATCTAGCCAAACTTAAATATAATCTGAGGATCCTAATTTCGATTAACTTGATCAAAAATGATCCGTTTGTAAACGCAACAAAACAACTTGATGATGCGTGTAAAATTTTAAAAATCGATCAAGGTACTCGTGACTATTTGGCCATGCCAAATAAAATAATTCGAGTAAAAATTCCAGTAAAAATGGATAACGGAAAAATTAGAGTTTTCACTGGTTTTAGAAGTCAACATAACAATGACAGAGGACCATACAAAGGAGGAATCCGTTACTTTAATCCAGAAGGTGGAGTTGAGTACATGGAAAGAGAAGTAATGGCATTGTCAGCTTGGATGACATGGAAATGTGCTGTAGTAGATATTCCAATGGGTGGTGGTAAGGGAGGAATCTATCTTAATGCAAAGACAGAAAAAATCAGTGATGGTGAGCTAGAAAGAATCACAAGAAGATTTGCATTTACTATTTCTGAAATTATAGGACCGCAAAAGGATATTCCAGCTCCTGATGTTTACACAACTGGTAGAGAAATGACACAGATTATGGATACTTATGAAAAATTGCATGGTGTTACGAATCAACCAGGAATAATTACAGGAAAACCAATTTCAGTGGGTGGTTCACTAGCTAGAAACGTAGCAACCGGGCTTGGTGCTGCATACTGTGTCAGAGAAGCAGCAAAGGTAGTGAAACTCAAACTAAAAGGCGCAAAAGTAGTCCTGCAGGGTTTTGGAAACGCTGCAACGTTTACTGGTGAGTATCTTGAGAAGATGGGCGCAAAAGTAATAGCTGCAAGTGATTCAAAGGGCTCTATAATTAATCCAAATGGCATTAAAACTAACAATCTACTAGAATACAAGCAAAAGAAGGGCTCTCTAGCGGGGTATCCTGGTAGTAAGAAAATCTCTACTGAAGAATTACTCACTACAAAATGTGATATTCTAGTTCCAGCAGCACTTGAAAACCAAATTAATGCAAAGATTGCAAATAATTTAAAATGTAAAATTATTGCTGAAGCTGCAAATGGTCCAACGTTACCTGAAGCAGATCCTATTATCTACAAGAAGAAGATAATCGTTATTCCTGATATTTTGGCAAACTCTGGTGGAGTATGTATATCGTATCTTGAATGGGTACAAAATAACATGGGATACTATTGGACATTTAACGAGGTAGCAAAGAAAATGGAAGACCACATAACTCGAGGTTTTAGAGATACATACGCACTTTCAAAGAAACACCAAGTTGACATGCGTCGAGCAGCAATGGTGTTGGCTGTAAGTCGTGTGGTTGAAGCATTCAATCAAAGAGGCCTCTGGCCTTAGAATTTATTTTATTACAAAAAAGATTTGTAACAACCAAGTTCTTCAATAAAACGTATTTTACCTTTTGTTATTGATACTAGTTTTCTCTTAAATGAAAGATCAATTTTTACTCTGCGTTCTAATTGTTCAACAATTTTTGTAGTAAGATATCTTCCCTTTCGATCTCTGTCTAAAAGAATTATCAAACTATTGTACTCTGAAACCAAGTCTACAAATTTCCTCAATCCACGAAACTTGTGAAATTCTAGTACTCTTCCTGAAAATCCAAGCTTCTTTAATGCCTCAGAATCACGTTTTCCCTCTACAATTACAACACTATCTGATTTTGAATTGAGTAAAACTATGAAATTTTTGAGATCTTGAATTTCTTGTTCTGAAACCATCATAATATTACTAACACTTTGACATATTAAGAAGTTTTTAGAAAATTAAGAAAATGACAGATATTTTAGTAATACAAAATTCAAAAACTGAAGGCATTGGAACTTTGGGCAATCTATTGGAATCTGATGGATTTAGGCTACGAACTGTTTATGCTAAACAAGAAAAAATTCCAACAGATGATTTTCCTTTACTCATTGTATTAGGTGCTCCTGAAAGTGCAAATGATAATGCCTCTTATTTATTAAACGAGCAGAAGTTAATTAGAAATTTTGTACAAAATAAGATTCCTGTTTTAGGAATTTGTCTTGGTTCTCAGTTAATAGCAAAAGCTTTTGGCGCCAAGGTGTTTACTGGACATAAAAAAGAAATTGGATTCTATAATGACTTGATCCTTGATAACAAATCAAGCTTATTTTCTGGAATAAAAAGCCCCATGACAGTCTTCCATTGGCATGGTGATACATTTAGTCTTCCAGATAATTCAATCAGAATTGCTCACTCACAAAATTATGAAAACCAAGCATTTCAATTAGAGAGCGCAGTTGGAGTCCAATTTCATTTAGAAGTAGATAAAACCATTGTTAAATTATGGTTAGACAAGGCACAAAAAGAACTCAAAGAGATATCATACATTAATCCTAATAATATTCGTCACGAGATAGATGAAAAAATCCCAATAGTTCAAAACAATATGAAGATTTTTTATAAAAATTTCAAATCAACATTCCATCTTTGAACAAAGTTTAATATATGATTTAGATTTTCTTCGATCTAATTATGAACTCTGTTTCTCAAATCTTTGACCAAACAATAAAAACAGATCATAAAGTGATCACAGAAGAACTCGCAAAATCAATTCTAAAAAATTATCACATCACAGTACCTGGTTATGCTTTAGTAAAATCATCTGAAGAAGCTGCAAGCGCTGCAAAAAAACTTGGGTTTCCTTTAGTAATGAAAGTAGTTTCACCACAAATTCTTCACAAAACAGATGTAGGTGGAGTAAAAGTTGGTATTGATAACGTAAACGATGTGAAAAAAACCTTTAATGACATGTATGGACGTCTTTCTAAAAAGAAAGGAGTTCACGTCAAAGGAATCTTACTTGAAAAGATGGTTCCAAAAGGTGTAGAGCTAATAGTTGGTCTGCAAAATGATCCTCAGTTTGGTCCTGTAATTATGGTAGGACTTGGCGGAGTGCTTACCGAAATTTTCAAAGATGTAGCTTTTAGAATGTTGCCAATTAGTTTATCGGATGCAAAATCTATGTTAAATGAGCTTAAAGGCTCCGAAATTCTCAAAGGATTCCGTGGTAGCAAACCCATTGACATTAACATGCTAGCAAAAGCTCTTGTTGGCATTGGAAAATTAGGAGTAGACAACGCAGGTCATTTTGATAGCATTGATTTTAATCCAATAGTAGTTTATCCCCAATCCTACTATGTAGTTGATGCAAAAATACTACTTCGAAAAGAGTATAAGAAAAATGCTATTTCCAAAGTAAAACCTGATCCAAAGTATATGGAGCAATTTTTTACTCCAAAATCCGTAGCACTAGTTGGTGCCTCAGCCACCCCGGGCAAAATTGGCAATTCTGTTTTGGATAGTTTAGCAAACTATGATTACAAAGGGAAGGTATATCCAATAAATCCAAAACAAAAAAAGATTTTTAATTTAAAATGTTATCCATCTGTTTCTGCAATTCCAGGTAAAGTTGACTTGGTTGTTGTTTGTGTAGATCTCTCAATTACGGCACCTGTTCTAAAAGACTGTGCTAAGAAGGGAGTTCACAACGTTGTAATTGTTTCTGGTGGGGGCAAAGAGCTTGGTGGTGAAAGAGCAGATTATGAAGCTGAAGTCAAACGTTTAGCTCTCAAACATAAGATCAGAATCATTGGTCCTAACTGTATTGGAATGTTTAATGCTGCTAATCGCCTTGATTGCGCTTTTCAAGGTCAAGAAAGAATGGTTAGAGCAAAACTTGGACCTGTTGCATTGTTATCCCAAAGTGGAACAATGGGAATTAGTTTCTTAGAATCCGCTGATTCATTTGGGCTATCAAAGATGATTAGCTATGGCAATAGATCAGATGTAGACGAGGCTGATATGATATGGTATTTAGCAAATGATCCTCAAACCAAAGTAATTGCCTTGTATGTTGAGGGCTTTGGTGATGGAAGAAAATTTGTTAATACCGCAAAAAGAGTAATGAAAGAAAAGAAAAAACCAATATTAATTTGGAAAAGTGGAAGATCTGCTGCTGGCGCAAAGCAGGCAGCTTCTCATACAGGTTCACTAGGTGGTTCCAATGCCATAATTATGGGCGCATTCAAACAAGCGGGCATTATTTCAGTTGACAGCTATCAAGAACTTGTGGGTGTTGCAAAGGGACTTGCATGGCAACCTGCCGCAAAAGGAAATCGTGTAGGGACATGTAGTAACGGAGCAGGTCCAATGATTGGTGCAATTGATCATTTTGAAAGATTAGGACTTTCACTTGCAAAAGTTACAGAAAAAACACGACAGAAAATGGTAAAACATTTTCCACCAACATATGTGGTTGGTAAAGGAAATCCTGCCGATGTAACTGGTGGTGCAAATGCAGATGATTATAGGTATACAATACAATGTTTTATGGATGATCCAAATGTAGACATCATTATGCCATGGTTCGTATTCCAAGATGATCCATTAGAAGAAACAATCATTGATTATCTGGCACAATTCTCTAAGATGAAAAAGAAACCAATTCTTGTAGGAGGAAATGGAGGACCCTATACAGAAAAAATTTCTGCATTGATTGAGAAAAAGGGTGTTCCAGTATACGATGATCTTAGAACTTGGGTTGCCGTTGCATCAGCGTTGTCTCAATGGGGAAAAGTAAAAGGTTCTAGATAACATTTAAGTCCTGCAAAAATTCGAATAAGATTATGTCTCTTGTAACAACCTCAAAATCTGATGGCATTTGTACCGTCAAAATTAACAGACCTGACAAACTTAATGCAATGAATATGGATGTTGCAAAAGAACTCGTTAACATTTTCGAAAATCTTGGAAAAGACGACACTGTTAAGGTCATCATTTTAACTGGTGAAGGCGACAAAGCTTTTTCTGCAGGAGCTGATATAGAATACATGTCTAAAATATCTCCTGACGAATCTGAAGAATACGCTAAACTTGGTCAGCTAGTAACTGCAACAGTTGAAAACGTTAAACAACCAACAATTGCAGCTGTCAATGGATTTGCATTAGGTGGTGGATGCGAACTTGCAATGTCTTGTGACATTAGAATTGCAGCAAATACTGCAAAGATGGGTCAACCTGAAGTAACCATCGGAATACCCCCTGGATGGGGAGGTACCCAGAGATTAATGAGAATTGTTGGAATTGCAAAAGCAAAGGAGATGGTCTATACAGGGAAGATGATCAAAGCAGAAGAAGCCAGAGAAATCGGTTTGGTAAACCAAGTGGTAGAACTTTCAACTTTAATGGATGAAACAATGAAGATGGCAAAAACAATAGCTGGGAACTCAGCAATTGCTGTAAGAATGTCAAAAGCTGCAATCAACAAAGGTAGAAATGCAGACCTGGATACTGGTCTTGGAATAGAACTCTTGGCGTGGCGAAATTGTTTTACTCACCCAGATCGAGAAGAGCGAATGACCGCTTTTGTTAACAAATCAAAAAAGTAAGCTCTTCCTAATTTTCATCTTAATTTATTGAATTACTACTAGGTTGGGTGTGAAAAGCTTATTATAATTAGTAACGACATTTTTAATCAAATGGCAACTGAACAAACCGAGAAATTGGTAACAGTAACTCAAAAAGCAGCAGAGAAGATCCAGGAATTCATGAAAGAAGAATCTGAACACCCTGAATATCTTAGAGTGTATGTTCAAGGGGGAGGATGCTCTGGCCTTTCATATGGAATGGGTTTTGAAACAAAACCAGAAGAAGATGATACAGTCATAGAAGAAAATGGCGTAAAACTACTCATTGATAGTTACAGTCAAGACCATCTAAAGGGAGCTAACGTTGACTATATCGAAAGCCTAATGGGATCTGGATTTAAAATAAACAATCCAAACGTAAAAAAATCCTGCTCTTGTGGTAGTTCATTTAGTACAGAATAAAATCACAATTTTTTCAATTTTTGAATTTATCTAGTATGAACTGTTTTTCTGCCTAAAAATTTTCTGTGCCCTATTATGTGTATAATTTTTTCTGATAAGCACTTATATTCTTGAAAAAAAAATGAAAGATAGTTGATTATTAAGGAGAAAATGTATTGCCTCAATCAGGAATTGTCAAATATCACGTTAAACTATCCTTCGATGTTGATGGGCTCGTTGAAAGAGCAGATATAATCGGAGCTATCTTTGGCCAAACGGAAGGACTGTTAGGCCCAGAGATGAATCTAAACGAGCTTCAGAGAGTATCTAAAGTCGGTCGTATTGAAGTAAACACTTCTTCATCAACTAACACAACAAAAGGTAACGCTTTACTTCCTATGAGTACAGATATTGATACTTGTGCATTAATTGCTGCAGCTATAGAAAGTATAGATAAAGTCGGTCCGTTTGATTGTAAATTTACATTAGATTCAATCGATGATATTAGAGCATCAAAAAAAGAAGATATTGTAAAACGCGCCAAAGAAATCAAACAGAAGTGGTCAACAAAGTCAGTTAGTGAGGGTGATTCTATGCTAAAAGATGTACATGAAGGAGATACAGGTAAGCTAACTACATATGGAAAGAAAAATTACCGTGTAGTGATGGCATTTTTGATTCCCCATGGATTATTTTAGTAGAAGGAAGAGCAGATGTAATTAACCTGCTTAGAGCTGGGTATGACAACGCTCTTGCAATTGAAGGTGCTAAAATTGATGAATCTATTAAAGAACTATGTGATAAGAAAGAAAAAGTAGTTGCGTTTTTAGATGGAGATAGAGCAGGTGGATTTATTTTAAAAGAGCTAAAATCTCTTGTACACATTGATGTAGAACATAGAGCACCTACGGATGTAGAAGTAGAAGAGTTAACTCCTCAACAAATTGATGACATCCTCAAAGATACTGCTGCAGATATGAAAAAGGAAACATCAAAACCAACAATAAATGATCCTGATGATAAACCACTTGCAGAACTTGCAAACAAAGTTTATCAGATTTGAACGAAAGCCTTGAAGCAATAGCTATAGACTCTAATCAAAAAGAAATTTTTAAAGTTCCNATAAGTGAAGTAGTTGACAAACTTTCAACTCAATCTGGAATAAAATATCTTGTTTTGGATGGCATTATAACACAACGATTACTTGATGGTGCAAAACAAGCAGGTGTTGAATGCGTTGTAGGTCATCGTGTTGCTAAACTGGTTAGTCGCGATGGATTGAAACTCAAAACATTTGCTGAACTTGGCATTGCCTAGAATCTATGACAGATCTTAAGGTTCAGCACATACTAACGCTAACCCAATTAATCGCTCAAGGAGCTAGACATAACTTTGTACCCATAACTACTTCTTACCTTGGAAAAAGCATCAANAAATCCCAACAATCTGCCTCAAAACATCTTCGAGAATTAGAGNAAGATGGATTCATAGAACGAATTATGCATGGAAGAAAATTTTCTGTAAAAATAACATCCAAAGGATATTCTGAGATGGTGAAACTATCATCGATNCTAAAATCAAGCTTGAATTCATTTCCATCTTTTGTTGAATTGAAAGGCACTCTTGTTAGTGGNATGGGGGAAGGCGCCTATTACATGTCGCTTAAAGGATATACTAAACAATTCAAATCTAAAATAAACTACATTCCATTTCCGGGCACACTCAATGTAAAGTTACACGAAAAAGAGTACATTGAAGCAGCACAACAATTTCGTACACTAAATGGAGTAATCATAAAGGGATTCTGTGANAGCAAGAGGACTTATGGTTGGGTGAAATGTTTCAAANGTAAACTAAACAACTCAATTGACTGTGAATTAATAATTCTGGAACGTACTCATCATGATGANTCAATAATAGAGTTAATTTCAAAAACTAACATTAGAAAAACTGCAAAACTACGAGATAGTTCTAAACTAACTATTAGAATCCCTATAATGGGTTAACAAATTATTTTATTGGTAAATTTATTTCAAATATGGTTGGGTTATTTCTAAATGATATATTACCTTCATGTTGTTCTACTATGTTTTTACAGGTAACCAGGCCTAGACCAGTTCCACTTGGTTTTGTAGTAAATAATGGATCAAAAATCTGTTCTATCTTGTCTTCAGGTATTCCTGGGCCAGAATCTTCTATCTCAATTTTAACATATTTCTTATTCACTATGAACCTGACTTTAATCTCCCCAGAATTTTCCATGGCCTGAATAGCATTTGTAATAATATTGCTAAAAACTACTTCTAGATATTTACTGTCACACATTATTGATACATCATTATGGGGTTTTGTAATTTTTATCGATTTGGGAATAATCGATTTTAATGACGATTCTAATATCATAGATAAGGAATTTTTTTCAAGTTGCAATGGTCTTGTTCTAACAAAGTCTAAAACATCACTAATCTGACGCAACATTCTTTCAGCAGCGTTTTTAATCATGTCTATTCGCTTTTGCAATTTTTCATCAGTATTGTATATAGAAGAAATTTCAATTAACTCAACTGCATTTTTTATTATTCCAAGAGGATTCCTTAAATCATGAGCAACACGAGCTGATAATTCCCCAATTGCACTAAACCTCTGGGTTCGTATCAGTGATTCTGTTTTTGCTAAAGAAGTTTCCAAAATAAAATCACATTTTATTCCAATATCCTGATGATGTTTTTCAATTGATTCTTTGTTGGGAGCTTCTAGTATACAGAATAGCTTGTTTTCTTTTTCATTATAAAGAATTTCTTGATGGGTTACTCCGTGTTTATCTGGAGGATTATTTACAATTTTTTTTATTTGTTCAGCAGTTAATCCTTTCATGTTATGACCATCTATAAAAAAAGGCATACAATTGATTTATCATGATAATTTAAAAGTCTAATTACTCTATGCTAAAAAAGAATTATCTAAATGTCGTGAATGTTTTCCCCATATTTTTCTTCTATTTTGGAGCTTGATATTTCTGGATTTGGTGATTGCAATCGAGCAACTTTTACTTCTAAATTTAATTTACTACATCCATCTGTAATGAACTTCTCTTGATGGACTTGATCATACCCTAAAGCTATAATTTCTGGTCTAACCATCTCTACAGTCTTGAAAATATCTCCCTCATATCCAATCAAACAAAGATCAACCATTGACAAAGAGTTTACGAGCTTTTTTCTTTGTTCTTGATTATGAAGAGGAATTCTATTCTTCATTTTTTGCGTTGTCTTATCTGTAGCAACTACAACGATTAGTACATNTCCCAATGATTTTGCTGAATTGAGAGTGTATATGTGACCAGGGTGAATAATATCAAATACCCCTCCAGCTAATACAACTCTTAAAGATGTTCTTCCTATATCTGTCAGTGTTTTTTTGTCTGGTTCCACAAGCCCATTTTTAATAAGACGATCTATCCTTGAAATAATGTAATCCTCTGGCAAGAAATTTTTTTTCTTAACAATCTCTATTGCATTGCTATTGGTAAGAGATCCCACTAACATAGCTGATAAAATGGCATTGTCTAGTAAATCCAATTATTACTAAACCATTCTCTCTCTTTTTTAATTCATCGTTATAGACTACATTCTTGGTTCTAATCCCTTTGCAATTCGTAAAGCATCAACCAATCCATCTGCATATCCTATGCTTAATATTGCCACCTCGTCTTTGCCCTCTGCTAGGAATTTCTCTGCATCTTTAATGTACAATTCAGCATTTTCTAGCACCTCTTGGAATTCCTTTGAATTTTGGTAATGGGGAGCAATTTCCTCTAAAGCCTTTCTTACCATCGGGACATACTTTTCAAGCATTTGATTTGAAATTTTTTTTATATTTTTAGAATTATCAAAAGGAACATCAATACACTCTGCTAACACTTTGAGTGCATCTGATTCTGTAAAATGAAGATTACCTGGTATTATTATGGTATGGGGTGGTTTTCCAAAACTTTTTTTCATTAGATTTGAAATCTTTCCAGCCGTAATGGCTTGATTTTTGAATCCTATACGAGAAGCGATGATTGCAAAAGTAGAAGGAGAAATAACTTTTCGTTTTTGTTCTTTTTCAGTTTTTATTAAATCTGAAAGCGCGTCAAGAGGTTCAAAAAAAAACTTTGCATCTTGATTATATTCTAAAAGTAGTATAGTATGGTATCCTGCTAAAGCGTTTTCATATATGGCATAATATGGAGTTGTCATTGATTTTAGGTCATTCATCACAGTTACTATTCGTCCAACTTTGTAATAGTGAAGTCCACATTCTCCAACAAGGGCTGTTATTGAAGAAGCAGCATGAATTGTATTTGTTTTAATTTTATTTTGAATTGCTCTTGTTCGTAATTCAATATGTGTTGTAGCGATATAAGGGTCTCCATAGGTTAANAGCANCACNNTTTTTTTCTTTGAATTATTTAGAATCTCTTTACCGTCTTCGACAATCCATCGTTTTCCAATTTTGAATTCACCTTTTACGATCTTTTTGATTTTAGTTAATTCAGATTTACTAATCGGACTTGTAAACTGTTCAAGGTATACAACATCTGCATTCTTTATCAGTTTTTGTGTTTCAATAGAAATTGATTCTATGCCTGATAGCCCAAGACCTACAAACCACAGCATTATTTTGCTCTATCATGTAGTCTTTTTAAATGCTGTAACGTCTTTTTGAGAACTTCAATTCCACGAAGATACTCATCAATGGATACTTTTTCATCGATGGTATGAGATGCATGTGGATCTCCTGGACCATAAGTCACTACAGGTATGTTAAGCTGATTGCCTATTACATTCATGTCCCCAGTTCCTGTTTTACGAATTAGAGTAGGTCTAGAATGTTCAACGTCCATAACTCCCAAAGTAAATGCTCTAACTAGAGGAGAATTATGAGAAGCCTCAAATGGTTCGGTTTCATCCAGTATTGAATGGAACGCTTCAACCTTCCTCTTTTTTGAAATCTCTTGTACTAAAGTTGATATTTTTTCTTCAATCATTTTGCAATTCATATCAACTGGTATTCTAATGTCCATAATTACATCGCATTCCTTTGGAGTAACATTGTGACTTGTTCCACCTTTTATTTCAGTAACAGTAGCTGTTAACAACATACCTTTTTTCTTGTTTTCTTGTCCCGATTCTAAGACTTTTTTTAATTCGGTGGTAAATATCAAAGATTCTTCAATTGCATTTTTTGAAAGCCATGGAGCACTTGCATGGGAGCTGTTTCCTACATTTATTTTAGATTAATTGCAATACGTCCTTTATACGCAATAGTTACTTGTTTAATTCCACTTGGCTCTCCAAAAACTGCATAATCAATGTCTAGTTTACTTTTTACAAGATTTTTTATGCCAGTTGCATTTCCTTCTTCGTCAACAGCTCCTACAAAAATTACAGTTCCACTATTGTTTTGAATGGATGCTGCAGCAAATAACATTGCCATTAATGGGGCTTTAGCATCTGAAGCTCCTCGTCCATATAACCAATCCCCTTCTTTTCTTACCTTAATTTTACCAGGTACTGTATCCATATGTCCACACAAAAGAATTCTTGGTAAGCCAGAACCTTTTGAAGCAATCAAATTACCTACTTCATCAATACGTATATCATCAAAGCTTAGATCATCACACTTGTCTGCAAGAAAATCTGCCAATGGCTTTTCGCCAAGTGAAGGCGTGTATAACCTAAGTGCCTTTTCTAGCATCTTTATGCAAAATCTGGGGGTGACTGTAAAAGAGGTATTCATTTCTTACTTTGACAAATTTAATACATGGTCTATCATTAGTGATGGAATATCTACTCCACAAACTCTAACAGTATTCTTGTATTCTGTTGTATTGTTTATTTCGTGAACTAGCAATCCTTTATCTTTACTTTCCATCAAATCTACTCCTACTATTTGTCCTTGAACTGCATTTTTTGCTCTGATACATATATCTTCCATCTCATTGGAAACTTTGCATTCCTCAGCGACTCCGCCTAGCGCCATATTAGTTTTCCAAGAACCATTTCCAGAACTTCTGTAAATTGCGGCAACTACTTTATCGCCAACCACAATTGCTCTAATGTCTCGTGGAGGTCGTTGAACAAATTCTTCTAGATAATGAATTTGATAAATTGGATACATCTTTTCCCTACTTTCAATAATTCCTTCTGCCGAATCACTGTCATTAATTTTAGAAACCATTCTGCCCCAACTCCCAACTGTTGGCTTTATTACTTGAGGATATCCATATTTCTCTAATGTTTCAAGTGCAGCATCTTTAGAAAACGAAACAGTTGCAAATGGAGTAGCAATTCCATGTTTTTTTAAGAGCATATGTGTGAATAGTTTATTGCCAGCAAAAATTCCAGTGTTAAGACAATTTACGACATTTACTCCCATTCCCTCTAATCCAGCAGTGGAGTGTAGATTTCTGTAATAGCTTACACATCTTTGTAAAACTATTCCATAATCATCTGGTTTTTTGTCCAGATCTAACGATAATTTTTTACAATCTAACATCTGAAGACTAGTGTTCTTTTTTTTACCAGCCTCTAGGAGTGCCTTTTCTTCCCATCGGATGGTATCGTAAAGAACGGTAATTTCAGGGGTCACTGCCCCCAGTCCTCTCCAACCGTCTGAGCAGGTTTTAGATCAAATCCATCTGCTCCCTTGGCTAGTTCAAAGCTTGCTCCACAATCGGGGCAGGTTATGATTTCTCCTTCCAGAGCATCGCCTGGAATAGAAATATTTGCATCACATTCAGGACACTTAGTCATCTTGTTTCCTCTACTCGTTTCCTTCTTTGTCATTAATTATCTTTCTTTCAAGCCTGTCTTCTAGCGGGATTTCCATTAGGTCTCCCATTCGAAGGTTTTTGAGGCCCAAGGCTACCTCTTTTGCACCNGCATCATCCTTTTTGAGACCTAAAAGAGACATAAGATAGGCGGCTCCAGTTTTTCCTGCTAATTCACCAAAAACTATTCTTCGTCTATTTCCTACAACTTTTGGTGGAATAGGTTCGTATGCTGCAGGATTTTTTAGTATTGCTGCCAAGTGAGTACCTGCCTTGTGTTTGTATGCAGATGACCCAACTATTGGTTTAGAGTCATATGGTTTTATTGAAGTGTATTGTTCGATAAGTCTTGAAAGATCCATTAACATATCTAATCTAAAATCATTAGGAGATTTGTACAAATATGTAAGTGCTACTGCAGTTTCTGCAAGAGATGGAATTCCAGTCCTTTCTCCTATGCCATCAATTGTTGTATGAATTTGATCTGCTCCTGCATCACAAGCAGCAAATGCATTAGCTAATGCAAAACCAATATCATTATGAACATGTGCATCTAGTGGTACATTAATTTCTTTACGAACAGTTTGTACAAAATTATACATACCTATAGGTCTCATTATTCCAACTGTATCAGGTAGACTAATTCTATCTACGCCAGCCTCTTCAATTGCTTTACAAACTTGAAGTAAAAATTTTGGTTCAGCTCTGCTACCGTCTTCCACAGTAAACCTAATTTTAAGACCATGAGATTTTGCATATTCGACAGTTTCTACTGCTCTTTCTAGTGCTTCTTGACGTGTAATTCTTAACTTATCTTTAAGATGTATATCAGAAATTCCTAGATACGCTGCAGTCCATGTAGCGTCACATCTTAACGATACATCGATATCTTCTTTTAATGCCCTTCCATGTGAAACGATATCTGCTTTTAAGCCTTGTTTGATTATTGTTTTAGTAGATTCAAAGTGATCCTTTGATATCACCGGTGAAATTTCAATTTGGTCAACTCCAAAATAATCAAGCATCCATGCTATCTGTATTCTTTGTTTGTTGGTAAAAGAAACCCCTGGATGTTGTTCACCTTCACGTAACGTGCTATCTAAGATGCGTATTTTTTTTGGTTTCTTGTTGTATGCATTGTATTGGTTTGCATAGTAATTCGGATCACTCATTGCGAATTTAGGTGTAAAAAACATAGAATATAAACATATCCGTACTAAACTCGTCGAAATTTAAATTATTTGATCCTGTATTAGTTAATAATAAAAAATATTATCCGAATCTCGTTTTATGTAACTGTTCTAAGAATAATTACCGTATTGGTATCAGAAACACCAGGTATCTTTCGTAATGCATCAATACACCCGTTTATCTCAGTAATATTTGGAGCACTAATAACTACTGTAATGTCATATTGACCAGTTATTTCATAGACAGTTTTTACTCCAGGCAGTTTGGTAAGCTTTGAGGAAACTTTGGATGTATCCATTGAGGATTCCACTGAAATTAAAACAATTGCACTTGTGGAATTTCCTGCTCCGACTTCCACTGTAAATTTTTTTATAGTACCACTATCCACTAAATTTTTTACTCTTCTACGCACTGCAGATTCTGATAATTTTAGTTTTTTTCCAATATCTACAAATGATTCCCTAGAATCATTTCTCAAAAATTCTATTATTTTTTCATCAATATTATCTCTATACATGATTCCTTTTCTCCTCAGCACTAAATAATATATCTAATGTTTCTAAAACCTTCGTAATATCATCTTCTGATATAACTAGTGGAGGTAACAATCTGATAATATTTCGGCCTGAATATAACAGCAGTACACCTTTTTCAATACCATCCATAAGAATATCTTTTACTTCGAACTTTAATTCTATTCCAATCATAAGGCCTTTACCACGTATTTCCCGAATTATTTTATGCTTATCTTTTAGCAGTTCTAATCCATCTCGGAATTTTTTACCCATCTTTTCTGCATTTTGAATTAAACCATCTTGTGTTAGTGCTTGAATTGCAGCTGTTCCAGCTGCACATGACACAGGATTGCCACCAAAAGTAGATGAATGCTCTCCTTTTTTCATACAAGCAAGAATATCTGGTCTGACTAGTGTTGCACCCATTGGTATTCCTCCTGCAATTCCTTTTGCAAGACACATTATGTCTGGTGTTGTATTCCAGTGTTCTCCTGCCCACATTCGTCCTGTTCTACCAAATCCTGATTGAATTTCGTCAAAAATTAGAAGAATACCACGTTCATCACAAAGTTTTCTAACATCTTGTAAAAATCCATCTGGCGCTACATGAATACCGCTTTCCCCTTGGATTGGTTCTAAAATTACAAAACCTGTATCATCATCAATTTTAGAACGTAATGCATCAATATCTCCAAACGGAGAAAATGAAACCTTCTCTACTAGTGGTTCAAATTCCTTCCTATATTTTGGATTAAAGGTAAGTGATAATGCCCCCATAGATTTTCCATGGTATGAACCGTTCATTGCAATCATTCCCTTTTTCTGAGTAAATTTTCTTGCAAACTTTATTGCAGCTTCGATTGCTTCTGCACCGCTGTTGTTTAAATGAACTTGAGATAAACTCTTTGGAGCAATGCTGATTAAATTTTCAAGAAACTTTTCTCTGGTTTTGTTGTATAGCGAGCTATGAACAGTAATTATTTTTTCAAGTTGTGATTTTATTGCATTAACAACACGTTCGTTTCGATGACCTACTAATGCCACTCCATATCCACCCATGCAATCTATGTACTCTTTACCATTTACATCCCAAACATGAGATCCAAATCCCTTCTCTATTGTAACTGGAAACCTCTGATACAGATTTCCAGTGAATTGCTCTTCCGTCATTTTTGAATTACCGTGCATTTATCATGAGCAATAGCTGCTGATATAGGATTTTCTCTTTGTCCATTTGCAATTAATGCCTCTTTTACTCCCATATCTAATGCTTCAGTAGCAGCTAGGATCTTTTTTTCCATTCCAAATCCAATCTTAGGTATAATTGCTTTTGCTTCATCAAGAGTCAGACTGTTTACTAATTTTTCATCCATCAATAATCCATCAACATTTGTTAGGAACAAAACTTTGTCACTTTGAATCTTTCCTGCAACATAAGCTGCTGCCCTATCCCCATCTACATTTAGGAAATCAAATTCTTCACTTATTGCGATTGGAGATATTACTGGAGTATATCCTTGTTCAAGGAGTAATTTTAAAAGAGAAGCATTAACATTTGTTATTTTACCTGTATATCCGCCATCAATTGCTTGTTTTCTTCCCTTCTCGTTAATTATGAGGAGTTTCTTTTTTCTCTCTGCTTGAATTATCTTTCCATCAATACCTGAAAGTCCTATTGCATTAATTCCATTTTTTTGTAACATACAAACAATTGTTTTATTTATTTTGCCTGACATTACCATAGTAAAAATCTCTGCTGTTTCTTTGTCAGTATATCTACTCTTTATTCCACCAGGTGACACAACAAACTTTGGTTCTTTTCCTAGCTCTTTAGAAACTTTTGTAACTTCCTTTCCTCCACCATGAACTAATACTACTCCTTCTTGCTCTACAATTTTTTTAATATCTGAAATTGTTGTAGGATGTAGATTATCTACTACGCTCCCACCTATCTTAATTGTAATCATAGCTATACTGGAGTCAGTGGCGTGTACATAATTCCTTCTGTCTCATCAAAACCTGACATTACATTCATGTTTTGTATAGCAGAACCAGCTGCACCCTTCATCAAATTGTCTGATGCAGATAATGCAACAAGTCTGTTGTTGTCTGGGTCAAGATCAAACCCAATGTCACAAAAGTTTGAACCCACAACAAACTTGGGATCAGGGAATTTGTAAAATCCTTTCTTGTCCCGAATTAATCGAATGAATTTTTCATTCTGGTATTTTTCACGATAAATCTTCCATACATCCTTCTCATCAAGTTTCTTTGTTAGAAAAGTATGGTTTGTACAAAGGATTCCTCTAACAATGTCAACTGCATGAGGACTCATTGACACTTTGATCTTTTTTCCAGCAACTTCGCTAAGCTCTTGTTCAATTTCTCCNGTGTGTCTGTGCTTTGCAGGTTTGTATGGTCTTATAACCCCAGATCTCATTGCGTGATGTGTTCCTGNACCAGCTCCAGCCCCAGCTCCTGATGANCCAATTTTTGAATCAACTATGATGTGTTCTGTATCTATGANATCATTTTCTATCAAGGGATACAGTGCAAGTAGTGAGGTCACTGCCATACATCCAGGACACGAAACNAGTTGTGCATTTTTGATTTGTTCCCTATGNATTTCTGGAACTCCAAATACTGATTTGGATAAATAATCAGGATGAGGATGTTCCCATCCATACCATTTTTGGTAATCTTCTGGGTTGTGAAGTCTATAATCTGCACTAAGATCAATTATCTT
>C687J35503_10000034_pt1 | contig 29330 bp, 26 predicted proteins | sample RifCSP19_3_FD_35503 | JGI IMG/M metagenome (IMG submission 35503)
TATTTGTAGGGTGAGCGACGGGGAACGATCCCGCAACCTTCTGATCCACAGTCAGACGCTCTGCCAATTGAGCTACGCCCACCATAATTGCCAGTGAAATATATCACCCCATGTTAGCAGCGGGATTTTATCATGAAGGTACAGCCTGATCAAGCATTTGTTGAAGGGTGCTTACCGCTTGAGATCTGGGGACAGTCAGCTGTTGGCGAGTCGCCAAATCCTTAAGCGTAATCTCCTGTTTGGCGAGCTCGTCTGGTCCTAATATAACTACCAATTGAACGCCGATCCGTTCAGCGTATTTAAGTTGTTTGGCTAATTTATCACCCATTGAGTAGCAAGCGACTTTTAACCCACCCTGCCGGAGTTCGGTGGTCAAGGAAAGCGACTCCAGTAGGTGAGTATGATCGAAGGTAGTAACTAAAATCTGAGCAGCTGGGTGTTTGATTTTTTCGGGAATAAGGTTGAGTTCCTCCAGGATTAGAGTGATCACCAGATCGCCCATAGCGAAACCTGTGGCAGGAACCCTCTCCCCCCCGACGTCAGAGAGTAGATTGTCATAGCGTCCTCCGCCTAATATGGACCGGTGAACCTTTCCACGAATACCTTGAGCTTCAAAAACAGTTCCTGTGTAGTAATCCAGGCCGCGGATGATGTTTGGAGAGAATTGGACGAAATCTTCGACACCGAGCGCTCGAATAGCCGGGAATAAGTCCTGCAATGCCTCTGACTTTTGCCAAAGAGTCGCGTTTGCAAGGAGATTCTTTAATCCGTCGATCTGGTCTGTTGTCAAACCAAGTTCACCTGCGTAGGTCTCCCAATCATCATCACTCAATTTCTCCTTGCGATCGATCAAGCGGAAAACGCTGGTCAGATCATTCTCAAAGACACCTAACGACTTGAGTTCGACCTCCATTAACCGGCGATTGTTCACAAAGATCAACGCATCCTGTGGCGTCAACCCGACTTGACGAAAGAATGTGGCAATGATGGCAATCAGCTCGGCGTCAGCGGCGGGTGTGCCATTTCCGATCATGTCGATATTCCACTGGAAGAATTCTCGGGTACGCCCTTTTTGAGGTCGTTCGTAACGCCAAAATGGGCCAAACGACCACCATCGCAATGGGAAGGCCAACTGGTTTTGGCGTTGGGCGATCATTCTGGCAAGGGAAGGAGTGAGTTCTGGACGGAGCGTTATCATATTACCCCCCCGATCTTCAAAGACGTAGGACTGCTTTTCAACGAGTTCATCTCCCGATTTAGCGGCATAGAGTTCGACCGGTTCCAGGAATGGGCCGTCGTATTCTTGATAACCAAAGGATTCAGAAACCTGGCGTACGGTCGCATAAAGCCACGATCGTACGGCCATTACTTCAGGGTAATAGTCACGTGTGCCTTTTAAGGATTGGATCATTGAATTCATTTCTCGCTTTTCCTGAAATTCTTAAATCGGTTTAGCTAATTCATTTGGGTAGCTGGATTATGTCGTGATGGCTTGAGACACGTTAAAGGTTTAACTCTTTAATTGGGACAATAATTCCTGTGGGGTGTTCACTGGTTGGTGACAAGTGAAAGAGCGGCAAACATAAGCAGTTGGTCGGCCATTAAGAAGAGGACGGTTTGAAAGCAGGGCAGGTGCATGGGGCGAGGGGGGAATGCTGGAGATGGCTGCCACCAGGTTCGGGCGGTAACTCGACCAAAGCGCCCTAGACAAGCTCAAGGTGAGTGGGTCGTCAAGATCCCCAAGGATTGCGATTTCAAAGGGCGGATAAAGAGCGAAGTCAATTGCGCATAGCCATTGAGAATATGCTGTTGGATATTGACTAATTACATTATTTAGTACAATTAAATTTGCCTCTGCCAACCTCCGCCAATCTACTCGATTTTCAAAGGCAGCTAACTGGAGCAGGGCAGTCGCGGCTAGGGCATTGCCGGAAGGTGTTGCATTATCCTGGAGATCTCTTGGGCGAGTTATAAGAGATTCGTGATCGTCGCGTGTATCATAAAAGCCGACTTGAGTATCGTAATAATGTTCAACCATCTCCTCAGCCAGGGATTTAGCGTCTGAAAACCAATGGGGGTCAGGATCGGATTGATAAAGGGAAAGCAATGCCAGGATCAGTGCAGCATAATCCTCAAGATAGGCATTATGCATAGCTTTACCATCTCGCCAGGAACGCAGCAAGCGATCTTTGGGATGCAATTCTGATAGCATGAATTGTGTATTGCGTATAGCCATTTCTAAATAAACTAAACTACCCAAATACCTCGCAGCCTCCGAAAAAACCAACACCACCAACGCATTCCAAGACACGAGAACCTTATCATCAGTCAAAGGCCTAACTTTCCTACTACGCGCCTGGAGAAGGCGAGCATGCAATTTATCAAAGCGTTCCTGAATTGTCTCCACACTCAAATGAAAACGTTCAGATAATTCCAAATCGGTTAGCGCCCGTTGCAGCACAATCCCGCCTTCGAAATTTCCATTGTCAGGAAGAGTATAAGCAGTAGTGAAGAACTCTATATCAGAACGATCTCCGATAATATTGCGTATCTCATCGATGGTCCATAAATAGAATTTACCTTCTTGTCCTTCCGAATCGGCATCTAAACTACTATAAAACCCCCCTTGGGAATCAGTCATCTCTCTGATAATAAAGTTTAAGGTTGCTTCGCAAACCCGACGGAATGTTATGTCTCCGGTCAATAAAAATGCATGTAGGTAGGCAGAGGCCAACAATGCATTATCATAGAGCATTTTTTCAAAATGGGGCACGAGCCATTCATTGTCTGTGCTATATCGTGCAAACCCACCACCGATCACATCATACATACCGCCTTTTGCCATTGACTTTAGGGCATGTGTAGCGATTTCAAGCGAAAGGTTATCACCACGGACTGCTCTTCGTAGAAGGAATTCAATCGCCAAGGCCTGAGGGAATTTTGGTACCTTCCCCCAACCACCATATTTCCAATCATACGATTGAGATAGAGTTAATGTTGCCTGATCGAGAGTGGCTAGTTTCAGGGCATCGTTGGGATTTTCAGAAGTGGTTTCTGAGAGTAGGTGTTGAGTCAATTGATCGCCAACCTGAAGAAGTTGTTGGCGATCTTCTTTCCAACTGTTAGCAACGCTCAACAACACCTCGCGGAAGGCTGGCATATTGTACCTACGCACAGGTGGAAAGTATGTGCCTCCATAAAACGGGCGTCCTTCAGGTGTCAAGAAAACACTTAATGGCCACCCCCCATGACCGGTCATCGATACAACCGCATTCATATATATGCTATCCAGATCAGGTCGTTCTTCGCGGTCAACCTTGATATTGACAAAATAGCGGTTCATTACGGCAGCTGTTTCTTCGTCCTCGAAAGACTCGTGAGCCATCACATGGCACCAATGGCAGGCGGCATACCCAATGCTGAGGAAAATCGGCCTATCTTCACGGTAAGCTTTTTCCAGAGCCTCTTCTCCCCACGGAAACCAATCGACTGGATTTTCAGCGTGCTGGATGAGATAAGGCGAATTAGCAAGAGAAAGATGGTTTGGCATTATCGGATTTATTCTCCAAATTCTAGCTCAATTTCGTCGCTGATCTGCCAATCTCCGGTTGGTTCTACTTCAATCTCCCCAAATAATTTCTCTTGGCGAACTCTAATAAAATGGAGCCTCACAAGCTCTAATAAGGCAAGAAATGTGACGACAACCTCCAAACGGGCTTGCCTATCTCCGAGTAGTCCTNTGAAGCTAACTTTTCCTTGTTTGCGAAGAAGGTTTACAATCAGACTTACTTTCTGGCGGATAGATATCTTTGGGGCTGACACCACACTGTCAAGCGATGCTTGTGCTTCGCGTTGTGAGGCTAAGGAAAACACTTCGCGGGCAGCTACGACCAGATCAGAGATGACCAGCCCACTTAGATCAACTTGTCCCTCTACTTTTAGAACAGGCGCCAAACTAAGGTAAGTTCTTAAACCTTCGACTTGACGCTGGTCTAGACCATTTGCGATTTCCTTGAAGCGTTTATAAGCTAAGAGCTGTCGGGCCAGAGCCTCACCGAGGTCTTCTTCGCCAGGTTCGCGAGGTGGCGCGCGAGGTAGAAGAGCTTCAGATTTTATCTGGATCAGCCTGGCAGCAATCACCAGAAATGCTGAAACCTGCTCAGCGGAACGTTGAGATAAATTCTGCAAGTATACAAGATATTGATCGGTTACCTGTGCCAGAGCCAGTTTCGTGATATCTAATTCAGCATGTTCAATAAGATATAAGAGTAAATCCAATGGACCTTCATACACAGGTGTGGCAACCTGATAAGAGTTAATCGGATTAGATATAAAACTGAGGCTCATAGTCGAAATTATACCTGACAGGAACGGCGCATCATGCTATACTTNGTATCGATATTCAGGACCAGTAAGAATAATTGTACAAGTTTTCTTATTGAACGATACTCTTTGAAAAAACCACAAATGAGATCGATTTATCGCTTAGCATCGGAGTCAAGATAATGATCGATGAACCAATCCATGTTACTGATAGTGCGTTCGAAAAAGCTGTCTTACAATCTAAAATCCCGGTAATTGTTGATTTTTGGGCACCGTGGTGTGGACCTTGCCGGATGGTGGCTCCAACTTTAGATAAGTTAGCAAAAGAGCACGCCGGTAAGCTACTGGTCGCAAAAGTGAACACTGATGAGAACCCGGAATGGGCTTCCCGTTATCAGGTGCAAGGCATCCCGACCATGTTTTTTGTTGCGGACGGGAAAATAGTGCACCGCCAAGTAGGGGCATTACCCGAACCTATGCTGCGTGAGGTGGTCAAAGAATTCTTAGAGGTAGTTCAACAAGAGATTACTTAAATTTTTTTCAATTGGGTGATCGATCACCCATAATTCTATTCTCTAACTCTTTCAATCCGCGCTCCTAAGGCGCGGAGTTTTTCATCTATTCTTTCGTAGCCCCGATCGATCTGTCCTACGTTACGGATCTCAGATTGCCCCTCCGCGGCAAGAGCTGCCAGAACCAGGGCCATTCCAGCCCGGATGTCCGGGCTTTCTAATTTTTCCCCATATAAAACTGTAGGTCCTTGAACGATACTCCGGTGGGGGTCGCACAAGACGATATGGGCACCCATAGCGACAAGTTTGTCGATGAAAAACATCCGGCTTGGATACATCCAATCATGAAAAAGCACACTTCCTTGTGATTGAGTTGCGAGGACGATAGCAATGCTCATCAAGTCGGTGGGAAAAGCTGGCCAGGGCATAACACTGATCTCAGGAATAGCATCCCCCAGATCGGGTTCTATAACCATCTTTTGCTCAACGGGTATAATTACATCTTCCCCATCCACCTCCCATGCTACACCCAGGCGACGAAAGACAATGCTGATCATGTCAAGATAATGTGAACCAGCTTTGCAGATACGGATCGAACCATGAGTTACAACGGCAGCCCCGATGAAGCTGACAACTTCTAAGTAATCTGGTCCAATGGTGAATTCACCCCCTTTGAACCTTGGTACACCAGTAATTTTCAACGTGTTTGATCCAATGTGCTCAATTATGGCTCCCAAGCTGTTTAGAAAATGGCAAAGTTCCTGGATATGGGGTTCAGAGGCCGCATTTCGTAATATTGTCGTTCCAGGCGCAGTGACAGCAGCCATAATGGCGTTTTCTGTTGCTGTGACGCTTGCTTCGTCAAGTAATATGTTGGCGCCATGCAATTGATTCGCCTGGAAGCGGAATACTTTTCCAGCCCGATCGTACTCAGCGCTGGCTCCAAGTTCCTGGAGCGCNAGAATATGGGTGTCTACACGCCGNCTACCNATCACGTCCCCACCAGGAGGAGGGAGTTGGAGTTCACCAGATCGNGCTAACATTGGCCCAGCCANTAAAATCGATGCACGGATCCGCCGACATAAGTCTGGATCGAGATCGGCTGGGCGAACTTGTCGTGCCTGTATCCGCCAGGTGTGATTGTTCATCGATTCGATGTCAACGCCAAGGCTTTCCAAAAGAGAACGCATGGTTTGAACATCAAGAATATCTGGCAGATTGTGTAAGATTACCGGTTCTTCGGTTAACAGGCAGGCAGCAAGCATGGGTAAGGCAGCATTTTTATTGCCTGCAGGTAGGACCTCGCCATTAAGAGGATATCCACCCTCGATCAAGAATTTTTCCATCTAGGTCTCCTTCGGATTTTAGAATGACAGTCTCACCCACTCCCAACCCGAGCAGATTGGTTGCACTTTGCTGGTTGGCAACAATTTCAAGCAATCCACTGCTTCCAACCAAGAATGCACAATCGCCGTCTGGGATTGCGGCAAAGGTATTGACCCACAAAAGTCTCTTTCCGTTCTGTAAATGTAAATATAAATTCTTTACGGGATATTTGCTTGCCGCTGCTAGTGATGGACGTACAGAGATCCAGGGTGTAAATAAGAGCGACTCTTGAAAGTCCTGGAATTTACCCAAACTGGTAAGCATATTACCATATCGATCAGCAAACAAGCATTCGCCCTGCAGAACACCCACATTTGGGCAGTCTAACCGTGGAAGAGGAAGCCTAGTTGGATTCGTTATTACCGGGCCAAGCTCCTCCGCTGGAATACTTCTGGCTACATAGGCAGCGACTGGTGCAAAGATATCACGCCCATGGAAAGTCGTCGAGGTTATCGGCAGAAAATAAGCCGGATTATATAATTCCCGGACCTTGAAATCAGTTTCATAAATGAATGTAAACAGTCCATTATCAGGTCCGATAAATGAATATCCTCCTGAATTGACCAGGATACCGCGCCGGGTCGTACCGACACCTGGGTCGACAACGCACAAAAAAATAGTCCCCTCTGGAAAANATGGCCTGGCCTGCCAGAGATTTATCGCACCCCGAAGAATATCTCCACGAGGTATCTCGTGAGTGAGNTCGATCATCGCGACTTCAGGAGCGATTCGCGAAATGACGCCCTTCAGAATGCCAGAAAAAGGGTCGGCAAGACCATAATCTGTCATCAGAACAATAAGGGGGAAATAAGCCATGAATCTCATTGTAACTGAAAAAGAGAGTGAACAACAATCTTGTTAGGTTTTCAACCATGAAATGGCAACCCGAGATGCTATAATCTCTCCATGGGTAACCTTTTACTCATAGTTGTTTTGGGATGGGGAATTGGAGCATTTATCAACTACATCGCAGATGTGTTGCCAGTGAAACGCCGTCTCTCCGTTCAATTTTGCCCAACTTGCGAAAGCCGCCAGCCATTATTAAATTATCTTGTTTGGCCGAGGACATGCCCACAATGTGGGACCAGGCGTTCCTGGCGATGTTGGTTAGTCGAAGTCATTTCGATTGTCCTCGTCGTCTGGCAATGGGTTGAGCCATCGCCAGTATTGGGTTTCCCTTTAGGTGTTTTGGTGCTTGCTTATTTTGGGATCGTCGTCGTCATCGATTTAGAACATCACATAATCATGCATACGGTCAGCCTGACAGGGGCGCTCCTGGGATTCGGAATAGGTCTCAGATTGCATGGTTTGGTCCCAACGTTAGTAGGAGGAGTGGCCGGTTTTATGTGCATGTTATTGTTGTATTACCTTGGGTGTGTGTTCGCGCGACTCATCAACCGGCGCCGTGGCTCCGAATCTATTGATGAGGCGTTGGGATTCGGTGATGTCAATTTGAGCGGTGTGATTGGACTGATGCTAGGATGGCCAGCCATCCTAATGGGCTTGACTGCTTCGATATTCTTCGGAGGCTTAACCTCCATCGTGTATTTGTTTATTTTAGCCCTAACCAGACGTTATCGCTTATTCACCGCGATTCCGTACGGACCATCCTTGGTCGCCGGGGGAATTATTTTATTGTATTTTCGGGATTATCTACTTGCCTACCTGGGCAATTAAGTGATAATTATTGTCCAAAAATAGCCAATAAGACTGGGTTGATCTTGTCCCAGTCCGGCATGAGAACTTGAGCGCCCTCAGATGTAGTAAAAGGGTTAATCATCTCCCGCGAAATCACACGGCTATCAATTCCATTCGGTCCGGATCTGAGAAGTGCCAACCCCAGGCGCGGCCAGAGCCAAAGGGGGAGATTCGTATCTACAGCCGTAATAACCTCAGCCATTACCGCTGGAAAATGGATCAAACCCCGGGGTTGGGTGAGCTGCTCCCACACCTCTTTCAGAAAAAACTGGCCTTGTTGCATACGGAAGAAATCATCTGTGCCTTGACGATCACGGACAAAAGCAAGAGCTTGTTCTCCATCTAAGTGATAGTCGCCGGCGGGATATCCAGCCATCTGATCACCCAATTCGATGTCAAGCCCGCCCAATGCATCAACGATATTTACCAAACCGTCGAAGCGAATTCGTACAAAATAATTAACATCGATGCCAAAGTTTTGACGGATGGTCTCCAGCAAGACGAATGATCCACTTCCTGGTTGGTCGCTTTCAGCAAAGAAATGAGCTGCGTTAATCCGATTCTGGCCAAAGTCGGGTATATCGACCCAGAGATCGCGCGGAATAGATAACATCCCCACATAAGGCTTAAGTGGGAGAACAGTGACTAAAATATTNGTATCGCTTCGTCCTAATGCGGTGCCATCCGGAGAACGATCGATCCCAAACAAGAGAATATTCGTGCGAAACGGTACAAATAGATAGACANTGCTAGTCATCAGGAAGCAGATCGATAATACCAGGACTGTGTAGCATCCGATCCTGATAGTACCTCGCGTGGGGGAATTTCTTAGTCTAGTGAGTTTCCCTCCAAGTGGTTCAATGACATAATGCGGCCGAGTCTTGGAATCTGGATCAACCGCGTAATGAGAAATTTGAGAATGCATCTATATGGTAAAAATAATGAAGCGGGCTTTGCCAGGTGACATCCACTCGCCAAAACCCGCCATTTTCCTTTTAGGGTGATAATCAAGCGATTGATTCGCTGCTCTTCTTCGGTCTAAACCAGTTTCGCCACTCACGGTTTTCCCAAACAACTAAGATTGGTGCAGCATTGAAAATTGAGGAATAGGTACCACTTAGCACTCCGATCAATAAAATAAGTACGAAATGCCGAATTGTCACACCACCAAAAATGACCAATGCCAATAAAGTAAACATCACAGTGAGCTGCGTATTAATTGATCGGACCAGCGTCTGTACAATCGAGTGATTGACAATTGTTTCGTAGGATAGGCGACGATAAATATTAGAATTCTCGCGAATACGGTCGAACACCACGATCGTGTCATGGACTGAGAAACCAATAACAGTTAATAAAGCTGTAAGAAAGAGCGCGTCGACTTCCCAACCCAGGAAATGCCCGAGAATGGACTCGATACCGATGACGACAAAGACATCATGCAACAATGCGATGATTGCGCTGATACCATATCGAAAAGCGTGGGCTACACCGCGAAATGCAAAGGTAATATAGAGCATAATTCCCAATGCAGCTAACGCAACTGCCCCTGAAGCGCGCAACGCTACTTCCTGGCCAATCGATGGGCCAACCGTTTCAAAGCGTTCCACAATTGTCGGGCCTCCAAAACGCTTTTCCATTTCGTTTACGATTTGTCCTTTGGTGCTTTCATCCATGTTCTTGGCACGTACAATTATTGCATCATTTCCGGAGGTTTGGATCAGAGAATCAATAAATCCATACTCGTCGTAGATCTGGCGGACTGCCTCTGGTAGTGGAGCTGTGCCCGTTTTAAAACGAACCTGCAAAAGACTACCTCCAGTAAAGTCGATGGCGAGTTGGAATCCCCATATTAGCAGGGATAATAGGCCTGGAATGATCACCAAAAGAGAGATTCCAAAGTACAGGTAACGCCGTTTCACGATATCGATCATTTCGATCTCCTACAAGCCAAACAGCCTGGGATGGCTTGCAAATTCGATGTTATCCAGAATTATATGTAAGAAGTTGCGCGTAACGATAATTGCGGTAAACATGCTGACAAAAACGCCAATTGCTAGTGTCAGTGAGAAACCCTTGACGATACTCGCCCCATAGGTGCTCCCAAACCAGAATAGGATTGCGCAAGTGATCAAGGTAGAGAGGTTAGAGTCGCGAATAGAAGGCCAGGCGCGCTCCCATCCAAGATCGATCGCCTGGCGTAAGGTTCGTCCTGCGCGTAATTCTTCCTTCAAACGTTCGAAAATGAGGATGTTTGCATCTACAGCGACTCCCATACTTAACACAAAGCCAGCGATACCAGGAAGTGTTAGGGTAACTGGGATTAATTTAAATAATGCCAGCGTAATTAATGCATACACGATTAAAGCCAGGTCAGCGATCACACCAGGCAATCGATAGTACAGGCTCATAAAAAGAATAATCACACCTAAACCAATAACTCCGGCAATCAAGCTCTTCCGTAAGGAATCTTGACCGAGCGTTGGGCCGACCGTTTGGCTAGTTACTACTTTAAGTGGAATAGGGAGAGAACCATAACGTAATTGGATTGCCAGTGAATTTGCACTTTCTGCAGTGAACCCTCCTGTAATGACACCCTGGCCTTCTGTAATTGCATCATTAACCCGCGGGGCTGAAATAACTTGCTTGTCGAGTACAATACCCAGGAATTGGCCAATATTTTGGGAAGTGTAGTCTCCGAATGTTTTTGTTCCTTCTGGTGTGAGGGTAAACTCAATGACGTATTGTCCAGCTTGATTCCTCTGAACATTTACAGTCTTCAGGGTCTCACCGGTCATTACAGTGTGCAAAGATTGGTCTGAGGGAGTCGATGTCACGGGAGCAGGTTCGCCCGTCGAGATTGGTTGGGGTAAAGTTTCTCCCGTCTGGCCAAAGTCGGTTTGAACAACCGTACCTTCAGGCAGAGGATTACTCCCCATGTGAACGAATTCAAGAAGCCCGGTTTCTTTAATGGTCGCAATGGCTTGTTCAGGATCCTGAACGCCAGGGACCTCAACAACAATCCGATTATCCCCAGCCTGTTGGACTACGGCTTCCGTAACCCCCAATCCATTCACCCGATTTTCGACGATAGTTTTAGCTGTACTCATATTTGCAGGAGTCGGTTGTTCCCCTTCAGGCAAGTCTGCCTCAAGCAAAGCTTGAACTCCGCCAACCAGATCCAATCCAAGGCGAGTTTCAAAATTGCGGTTATATTTTCCGAGATGGATACCTGGGTTATTCGGCAGGTCTACCCAAATGGCGATCGCGAGGATTAATATAATCACAATGAGAGTTCGATATCTTTTCATTAAGTAATGTGCCTCCAATTCAAACAAATGCCAGCCAAAGGCTGGCGGGCAAAAGCATTATACTCCTGATTGTTTGGTTTGTCCAATTGAGTGCGTCATGCGTCAGGTGAAGATTGGTGTGCGTGTAACGCGATTCGTAAGAAGTACTCCGATATAGATTTCTATTCATGCTGTCTTAGGAACTGTGAGACTTGCCGGAGGACGTCCTGAGCAGTTAAGTCGTCGGTATGGATGTAGAGATCTGCGTGTAGTCGAGCATGTTTGAGACGTCTATTTTGCTCGGCAAATTCAATTTCTGTTAAGTCAAGCGGCCGGCGCTGAATCGATACACGATACGACACATCCAGGAAAACCAATAACCGAGGATTCGCCAGACGTCGCCACATATCTTGAACATAAGAATGTTCCTGTGCAATATGCCGGGCTAAATAGCCATATTGTTTTAAACCCGCAATCAGGGTAGATTTCCCAGCTGAACATGGCCCGACTACACCAATGAAATCATCTTCATATTTCATGAATTAAATGGCAATCTGACAGTCATCCTACGAACTGAATCCCCTTCATGACTTGTCACCCGTAATACAACAATACTGATATCGTCAGAAGGCCGTCCCCGGTCCAGGTTGAAGGAATGTTCCAACAAAGCATCAGCGATCATTTGAGAAGAAGGGTCTTCCTCATCGAGCAATGCCTGGAGACCAGTGGGCACATCCATAGACAGACCGTAGCGTTGTCCGGCGTGCACGAGGCCATCAGTGAACATTATCGCGGTCAATCCAGGTTCCAATGGGACTTCAGTAATCAACGGACGCGTACCCCGATAAAGACCGATTGGCAGGCATGGTTCGTCAATGCACAAAATTTCCTCATTATGAGCCAAGAGGACAGCTGCTGGGTTGTTGCGGGTGATCACTAAAGTCTTCGTCTGGTAATCCACAGAAAGAATATTGAGAGTCGCAGAAACCTTTCCGGCTCTTTCCGTGAACAACGAATCAGATGCAGCTCGGGCAGCCGCACCGTCGCGAACACCTTCGGCAAGCAATGTGATCACCTTCCGAACTACGAGGGTAGAAATCCACTTGGCGCCGCGACCCGAACTCTGTCCATCGACCATGACGATGGATAGCCCTCCATTGGGTCGTTCGACAACTTCGACCGTGTCGCCAGATTCTGTGGTGGCGTATTTTTTGATCTTAGCAATCCCAACGGTTGTCTCCATAGGATTTATTTTACACCCAGGAGGCTGGCTTCAGGAACGAATTTTAATGGTTAGTTTCCAGACGGTTGCTTAAATGCGTGGATAATGAGCAATGTACTGGACTTTAAATCTAAATGTTCTACTTCCAATCGGAAGCCGATCTGCCAGATGGGTTTGAGCCAGGGGGAAGTCCAATCTTCTAAATTCGTTTCCCCTTCGCTTGTGGTTTGGATATTAGGCGATTGTTTGGTGAACCGGAAAATCCAGGCAGCTAGCCGCTCTGTCCAGCGTCTCCCGGTGATCCAAGCAATAGGGAGAATATATAAATCTCCCCCAGGGACCAAGACTCGCCAAATTTCTGATAAAGTCTTAGGATCGGCGATAAATTCCGCAGGAAAAGTTGATACAACTGATCGAAAGGTATCGTTCGAAAAGGGTAATGTTTGTGCAATTCCATTGACGAGGGACGGGGAATAACCACTTCGGCGTAAACGTTTTAGCGCAAGTCTCCCCATCTGCCGACTGGCATCCAACCCGAATGTCTGAACACCTTTTTGTTTGAGTGCGAGCTGTAAATGACCCGGGCCGTGTCCGATCTCTAATACAGGCCATATATTTATAAATGGCTGGATTGCCAGAACCCAATCCAGCCACATTCCAAGGGAAACCGCATCTGCCACCCAATCATATGTCCAGGCTAATTGGTTGTAAAGTAACTTGAAAAATAAACCTAATAGCCTGGCAAGAGCTCGATAATATATATTCGGGCTTTCGACAAGGAGCATTTAGCTTAAGTTAATAGGATGGGCAAGCGACCTGGAATCACACGGTATTCGAGATCGGAAATCGCCTCCGATAATATCTCTCCATCTGCATGAGCTGGCGTTGGATTGTCAGAGCGAACTTTCAACCAGGAGGATGTTATTTCATGGATGGAAGGGTGTTCGACATAACTTCCAGATCCAGGTTTCATCGTTCTGGGAAAAAGGCGTAGAATTTGCAGTCGGGTTGCCATGTAACCATAGACAAATGTCAACTTTCCGTCGAAAGGATTAGCGTGAGGAGTCATGTAGAACAAGCCACCGGTACGAGGGGAATTACCTACCGTGACCAGGGTTACTGGGCCATAGTATTCTCCTTCTTCCCATTCAAGATGCATTGACCATTTCGGGTTTTCTAGGATGCCCTTTAACGCGGCGACAAGATAACGAAAAGTACCTTGTAACCGTGTAATTTTCTGCTGGATCAATGTTACATAGGGCTCGAGACCAATGGCCGCATTGTTGCCAAAGAAACGTTCATTTACCTGACATAAATCCAACCAGCGGATTTTACCAGCAGCGATCACGCTAGCGGCTGCGTTGAGCTCTTTCGGTAGACCGAGATTGTTGACAAGATCATTCGCAGTTCCGAGCGGTATTACTCCAAGCGGGACTGGGGTGCCACCTCCAGTAGCTTGGATCATGCCATTGATAACCTCGCTGATACTACCGTCGCCCCCTGCGGAGATTATTGGACTGTAACCTTGCTTTACTGCCGCTATCGTAAGTTCGATACCATGACCAGGACCATTTGTAGCGACTAGATCGTATTCGATGCCCGCGGCACGTAATGCATTTTCAGCCTCTGGCTGCCGTTGAAGGGCAAGCCAGCGTCCAGCGTAAGGATTGAGGATCACTTTTGCCTTCATTGCCTTGCTCCTCCGAATATATTTCCTGAATAATATTGACTACTTTAATTGAGGCAAAACAAAAGCTGCCAAAGAGAAGTATAAGATCAACCCGGTTCCATCGATCAGGGTTGTCATCAGGGGACCTGAAATAATGGTGGGGTCAATCCGAATCGCATGGGCTGCGATTGGGACGAGAGAGGCCACCGAAGTCGCCCAAGTACAGACCACGGCGAGGGTCAATCCTACCGTGAAGGCCATCTGTGAGTCGACTCCCCACAGCATCGAGCGAAAATAGCCTGTAATTCCGATCAATCCACCCAGCAAGATCCCAACGCGGACCTCCCGCCACCAGACGCGAAGGAAATCCTTGGAACGAACTTCTCTTAATGCCAGGGCGCGAATAACTGTGGCCACGGTTTGCGATCCGGCATTTCCTCCCGTACCGATCAGAAGGGGGATAAAAAAAGATAGGGCGACGACAGTCTGTAATTCACTCTCATAATGGCGTAATACCGTTCCTGTAAATGTCTCGGCCACAAAGAGGATTAATAGCCATACAAACCGTGATCGCACGATATCGTATATCCTCTGGGACCAATATGGCTTATCGATGAGTGGGCCAGTTTCGATACCACCCAAACGTAAGATGTCCTCGGTAGCTTCTTCCTCTAAAACATCTACCAGGTCGTCATGGGTGATTACTCCCAGCATACGGTGTTGGTCACTAACTACCGGTACATTCGCCAAGTCGTACCGTGCCATAATGCGTGCTACTTCCTCTTGGTCAGTGCCAACGGTCACATGAATCACATCTGGATCCATAATGGATTCCATCGTTGTTTCGGGGCTGGCTACAATAAGTTCCCTCAACCCCACCACTCCGATCAACCGTTTTTCACGGTCGACGACGTACAAATAATACGGAACCTCTGTCTCTGGACTGACTTGGCGCAGGAAATCAATAGCTTGAGTAGAGGTTGTTTGTCTGCGGAGGGCGATATACCAGGTGGTCATCAATCCACCCGCAGTCTCGTCTGGGTATCCAAGCAATGGAAGGACCTCATCGCGGTCCTCCATCTGAGCCAAGACCTCGGTCACCTGGGTGGAGGGCAAATCCCCCAAGAGGTCAGCAGCTTCGTCTGGTTCCATTTCATCCAGCACGTCCGCGAGCCGGTCCGTGGGAAGAGATTCAACCGCTTCGAGGACTTCTTCGTCTTCTAATTCTTCCAATAGATCGGCGGTGGCTGGAATGTCCAGGTGTGAGAACAAGAGATCGCGTTCGGCTTCTTCGAGCAAATTGAAGATTTCAGCTTGATCAGCTGGGTGGAGATCAAGAAGAATCGATAAAGCGTCGGACAGGCGTTCACTGGCTAATGCCGAGTGAATCCGATCTAGGGTAACTTCGAGGAAATCAGATTGGTCCGTCATTGGGTTCTCTCGATGGCTAATTGACCACATCCTGCCTGGATATCGATCCCTCGCCGGATGCGAATTGTACAAGGTATGCCGTGGCGCTCGAGTTCTGCCTGGAAAGCATTGGCGCGCTCGCGAGTAGTCGCCTCTCCAATATACCCACGGGTTGGATTAAGTGGGATGACATTAACGTGACACAGTAAACCTTTTAACCGTGCAGCTAATTTGCGTGCCTGTTCAGAGGTATCGTTCACCCCGCGGATCAATGCCCATTCGAAAGTTATCCGGCGTTTAGTCTTGTTGACATAATCATGGCAGGCTTCCAGGAGAACATCGAGGGGGTATTTCCGGTTAATAGGAAGCATTGAACTACGTAAATCGTCATCTGCAGCATGTAAAGACACGGCGAGGTTTATCTGTCGGCGTTCATTCGCAAAACGCCGGATGAGAGGCACCAAGCCAACCGTTGAAACAGTAAATCGACGAGCGCCAAGGTTGAGCCCTTCAGGATGGTTTAGGCGATCGATGGCTTCCATGGTCGCATCATAGTTATGGAAAGGTTCTCCCATGCCCATTAATACGACATTGGTAACACGTTCACCATGGGAATGAACCTGCCTGGCGTAATATAGCACTTGTTCAACAATTTCTCCACTCGACAGATTACGACGGAAGCCCATTTGCCCGGTAGCACAGAAAACACATCCCATTCCACAGCCGGATTGGGTAGAAATACAGAGCGTTCGCCGCTGTTGATACCGCATTAAGACAGCCTCGATCGCATGTTGGTCCGGCAAACGGAATAGCGTCTTTACGGTATTCCTGTCACGCGATAGTATAGTTGTCTCAGGCTTCAGGTGAGATATACTGAAATGCTCCGACAGGCGTTTTCGAAGGGAGTTCGGAAGGTTTGGGATTCTTTCTGGATCATCTATGAGGTTCACGTAAAGTGCGCGCCAAAGTTGCAAAGCGCGAAAGGACGGCTCCCCCCAGATGCCCAAGATTACCTCCCACGCGGATAATTCGAGGTCATAAATAAAGGGGGTTTGATTCATTCTAAATATTCGCTCAATAAACTTGTCAAGTCTGGCGCGATAAAGGTAGGAGGAGGTTGCCAGGAACGAGCAGTGGTCTCTGTTGTGACGCCGGATAGCACCAGCGCGGTCTGGCAGCCTATTTGTTGACCACCAAAGATGTCAGTCTCTATCCGATCGCCAATCACCAGGGTTTTTTCTGGGCTTGAATCCAGACGAGACAACGCTAGTCGGTACATTTCCGGATGGGGTTTACCTATCACCGTCGCTCGACATCCGGAGGCGACTTCCAAGGCAGCCAGAATAGATCCAGCACCAGGTATAGCTCCCTCCGGGGTTGGTAAGGTAGAGTCAGGATTTGTGCCAATGAAAATAGAGCCTCGGAGAATAAAAAGGGTTGCGCGGCGAAGCTTATCATAAGTTAGGTCCCGGTCGAGACCGGATACCACCGCTAAGGGTTCTCGATCGGACTGATGGAATCCATAGTCGGCCAATGTATTCAGAAGCCCGGCCTCGCCGAGTACATACACTGGGCCTCCATGAGGATAGATTTTCTTGAGATATTCAGCTGTTGCCTGGGCAGAATTGATGACCTGATCCCTCTCAGCCTCGACACCGAATCGGGAGAGTTTTTCTACGCATTGGTCGGCTGAAATAGTGGCGTTGTTGGTGACAAAAGCAAATTTTAGTCCCTTTTTCCTGATCGAGGTAAATATTGCCGGCAGTTCGCCGATTGGTTCAGAGTCCTGCCATAATACACCATCCATGTCCAGGATTAAAGCCTCAATCTCACTGCCTGTGGAACGCTTATGATGATCGATCATGGTTTGATTCCTAGATGAGAGGAGAGATTTTGTTAGCAATTATAAGGCCGGAGGGCAAAATTGTACCATCCGGCCTCAGACTGTTATTACCTGCAAAAAATCAGGACAAGTATTAAGCCATCTCCTTTTGTTGCGGCTCCAATACCTGGTCGACAATTCCGTACTCGACCGCCATCTTGGCGTCCATCCAATAATCTCGTTCGGTATCGCGCTCAATCACTTCCAGGGGTTGGGAGGTATGCTGCACCAGAATATCGTTCAAGTTCGTCCTTAAGCGGAGGAATTCCTTCGCCTGAATCTCGATATCGGTTACCTGGCCTTGAGCCCCTCCTAAGGGTTGATGTAAATGAATCGTAGCATGTGGCAAGGCATAGCGTTGGCCTTTTGTCCCCGCGGCGAGCAAGACTGTACCGAAGGATGCCGTTACCCCCACAGCGACGGTGCTAATCGGATTTGATATCATTTGCATGGCATCGTAGATCGCCAGACCGGCATATACCTGTCCACCGGGCGAGTTGATATACATGTTGATCGGAGACTCTCGGTCTTCTTGATTGAGGAATAGGAGCTGGGCAACAATCAGGTTCGCGACTTGATCGTTAATTGGCGTGCCTAAGAAGACTAGACGGTTCCTCAATAATAGGGAGAAAATATCAAAGGCACGCTCCCCGCGGCCCGTTGTTTCTATGACCATCGGGATAAGAGAATTTATATCTAGAGAATTCATTTCGTCTTTTTCCTTGAATGTTTAATGTTTGTAGAGGTTTCCTTAAGGGCAATTGAATTGCTTGCTGCCGGTGTAATTTCCTGCGATCCTTCAATACTCCCTTGGGCGTTCGAATGCTCACTATCGACTAAATCAGATTCTAATTTCTCTTGAGCAGGTGTTATGTCCTCGCCAGATTCTGAGCTATCGCCGGTTTCAGCTGCTCCACTGGCGATTGCTCGCAATCTTTCAAGTGTTCGGGCAATACGCATATCTGCCAGAATGTTGCCAACCAAGCCCGGGAATAAGTCCTGGGACGACATTTTACGCAGTTCTGATTCTGGCATAAAGCGCGTCATCGCTTCCAAGGTACGTTCTGTCTCAGCTTGCAACTCCTCTTTTGCAACCTCGATATTCTCAACTTCAGCAATTTCTAACAGAACCAGAGATCGCTTAACCCTGGACTCGGCGACTGGCCTGGCTTCGTCCTTAATGCCCTCTTCATCAAGCCCACGGGTTTTCTTATAGGTTTCCATGTCGAGGTTTTGGGTTTTTAGACGCTGCTGAAGTTGATGCAACACTTCCTCGACCTCGTTTTCCAGCATCTGGGGAGGGAATTTAATGGTGGCCTGATCAACGGCTGAGGTTACAACCTTATCATCATATTCGCCTTCATAAGTATCTTTTGCACGCTGTTCGAGCGTTGCTTTGATTTCTTCCCGCAAAGCCTCTAAATCTTTGTATTCGCCAATTGATTGGGCAAATTCGTCGTTCAGTTCGGGTAAAGATCGCGATTTAATGTCTTCTACCAGAACGGAGAATTCGGCAGTCACTCCGCGTAGATTTTCAAATTCTGATTCCTCAGGGAAAGTATAAACCAGTCGTTTTCGGTCTCCGGCTGCCATACCGATCAATTCTCTTGAAAAGCCTTCGAATGGCCACTCACCTGTAGTGTCTTCACCTTTCTTAGCGATGATCAAGGAAATTGGTCTTTCACTAAACAACTCTGCCTGTGCACCTTCCTCGGATTCAGCCCGATTTGCTGATAAACGGACGTGAAGATGATCATTATCTTGAGCCGGCCGGTCTGCAGGTTCTTCGATAGCCTGGCGCTGACGAAGGTTTTCTAACACATTGATTACATCCTGGCTTTGAACCTGAGTTGGTTCATATGGATATCGGATGGAGCGGTAGTCTCCTAAAGTAACTTCAGCCATCAAAGGGATTGTAAATTCGAGAGTTAATGGATCGAGGGTAAGGACATTATTGAACTTGCCTGGTCCGTAAGGTGTGATCTTTGCTTCTTCGATGATCTTTGGGTAATGATCGCTGATCAATATCTCCAAGCTCTCCTCTAGAAGAACATCTTCACCCACAAATCGCTGGACAATATTTAACGGTGCCTTTCCTGGACGAAAACCTGGAATCTTGGTGCGCTTAGCGATTTTGCGCGCCGCCAGTCGCTTGGCTTCTTCGAGAGGGCCAGGCTCAATTTCAACAGTTAGTTTAACTTGGTGGTCTTCTAAGGGTTGAGTATCAATCTTCAAGACGAACTTCCTTTGGGGTTTAAAATAACTCGCTGATTATAACACCTATCGAGGACAGAAAGACGCCAAGACATTTCTATCTTGGTGACTTCTGTTAATTTCCACTCGTCAAAAAAGTCATCGCCTTACAATACGGGAACAAGTGGGGAAGGAGGGATTTGAACCCTCACGCCTTGCGGCACGTGATCCTAAGTCACGCCTGTCTGCCAATTCCAGCACTTCCCCGATGCTCCAAATTATAAGCCCGAGAAAAGAGTGCGTCAATAATCGGATATAATCCCTGAAACGTACTAGCTACTACGTAAAATGTGAACCATTTTGAGATGAAAGTTAGAGGTAAGAAATTCCTGAAGGAGATTGAACTTGGGACGAGTGATCAATCTACAGGGGGCAGGTAAGGATAGAAAACGTCTGACCCGGGAGGTAGTGTTAGCGTTGCAAGAGCTAGTCCGCCAAATTGAACCTGATGCCAAAACACGTGATCTGGCAGCCTTTATATCCATCAATCTGGAGGCGATATCCCAGACAATCGATTTATCGGTGGCTGCCTGGGAAAAAAGGGGGTATTGGGTTAAGGCCGACCGTTTCCGATTGGAATGGGCTTGGACTGAAAGGTTGGCAAGAATACTGAAAGAAGCTGTTCTTGCTGATAATTGGCCAGGTGTGGCAGTCACTGCAGCTCAGGTGGGGGAAAAATTGAGTCAGGTAAGGTTACCCGAGCGTCACAAGCTAGGCACGCCGTGGGTTGGTTCCTGGGAAAAGCTTAAGAATAAAAATTAACCATTATTCCGCTTGTTTACCATAACCTCCGCCGCCAGGCGTACGAATACTAAGCACACCCCCTTTCCGGAGATAGATCGTAGTTTTTCCCGGCAATGGTTCTTCAACACCATCGTGAATTAAAATGTTCTCTCCTAATGCACCTGGACTCCCGCCAGAAAGCCCATAAGGCGATATGAGGCGTCGTTCGGTCAATAGGGTCACCTGGGCATCGGCTAATAATTCGATATCCCGCCTGATTCCGTCCCCGCCAAGGAAACATCCTTGCCCTCCTGATCCCCGGCGTAACTCATAGCGGAGGATGAGGAGTGGATAGGCATACTCCAGTGCTTCTACAGGGGTATTTAATGTATTAGTCATGTGAGAATGAACTGCAGAAGGTCCATCAGCCCATGGTCTGGCCCCCATCCCACCACCGATCGTCTCATAATAGGTAAAAGGAATGTTCCGGATATAATCCCACCCGCCGATGGTGACATTATTCATCGTGCCTTGGCTGGCAGCAGGAATCCGATCAGGACATGCCTGGGCTAAAGCCCCCAGCAGCACATCCACAATTCGTTGAGATGTCTCAACATTGCCACCTGCCACTGGAGATGGATGAAGCGCGTTTACAATTGTGCCCGGAGGAGCAATGACCCGAATCGGAATGAGGCAGCCAGAATTATTGGGGACATCCAGATCGATCAATGATCGAAAGACATAGTAAACGGCTGATAATGTGATTGCATAAACCGCGTTAATACTCCCCTTCTGCTGCGGGGCAGATCCGGTGAAGTCAACAGTCGCCTCTTCGCCAGAAATTGTAATGGAGACTGTTATAGGTACTGGGTCCCCGTCAACACCATCGTTGTCCATGAAATCCTTAAAAGGATAAACACCATCGGGGAGATTTTCTAATAATCGGCGAGTCATCCGCTCCGTATAGGCAAGCATCTGATCCATGTAAGAGGAGACTTCCTGCAATCCGTAACGGCTTACCAGCTCCAGAAAGCGCGCAGCTCCCCGTTGGTTGGCAGCAATTTGTGCCAACAAGTCTCCGGATCGTTCCTGAGGGGTACGAACGTTTGCCAGGATTAAATCCCAAACAGCCTGATTCAATAAGCCAGCCTCGAACAATTTCAAAGGAGGGATGATCAGCCCTTCTTGATAAATTTCACGCGCCAAAGGCATCGAGCCGGGGGTCATTCCACCCACATCAGCATGGTGGGCACGGCTGGCAACGAAACCAAAGAGCATTGGCTTGCCTGCCTGCAACTGGGGGCTTGCCTCGAAATCCACTTGGTCGACATATACCGGGGAAATGAGGGTAATGTCAGGTAAATGCGTGCCACCTGAGTAAGGATCGTTAAGGATAATCACGTCGCCAGGATTCAGGCCTTGAGCGTTGGAAGAATCCAATTCCCCTGATAATTCCGCGAGGTTTTTACTCTTAAAATTGGCGATCGCGGCTGCCACAGATAACGGCATCGAACCTAAGTGAACTGGAATATGCGCAGCTTGTGCGATCATTTTCCCGTGGGAGTCAAATATGGCGCAAGAAAAATCACGCCGTTCCTTAATATTCGGAGAGTAGCTGGCTTTGCGAAGTACCACGCCCATCTCCTCAGCGATGGCTGCAAAAAGATGTTTGAAAACCTCCAAACGGATAGGATCAAAGATCATCCTATTCTCCTATGGTGACCACCAGATTTTGATAGCTATCTACCCAGGCGCGGTCGTTTCTACCTATTAATACCGTTGTATCGTTACGAAAGACGACGGCTGGACCGAGAATCTGATTGCCTGGTGTGAGCATTTCACCTCTGTAAAATGGAACGTTGATCTGACCTCTTGAAAGGTATATTGGTCGTAATTCTAATAAAGCTAGTGATGGATCGGGATCACCGAGCAGTTGGGGTAATAACCTGGGGCGTATGACTTTTCCAATCGCCCTGACACGCACATTTACAATCTCAACTGCTGTCCCCGGACGGGCGTATCCATATTCTTGTTGGTGAGTGCTATGAAAATGTCCCAAGATGTTATTGCTAAAAGGGATCGGCAATTCGTAAGACTGACCCCGATAACGCATATCAAGAAAGCGTTCGATTAAGGTCGATTCCTTTGCGATACCTTCGAAACGCATCTCGCGTTCGCCTATTTCGATGAGGGTATTTAATGCAGAAATAATCTTGGATTTGTCAATATCACCTGAAAGCATGACGGTTTTGCTGTAGTCCTTGACCACATCGGCGACAAGCATCCCAAAGGCCGACAAAGTCGAAGCCATGGGGGGGATTACAACCCGGGAAATTCCGAGCCGGCGAGCCAGGTCAACCGCATGTAATCCACCTGCGCCACCAAACGAAAGTAAAGTAAAATCGCGGGGGTCATGCCCGCGTTCAGTGGAGATCAAGCGAAGAGCGCGCTCCATGTGAGCGTTGACAACATCAACCACACCGAACGCAACCTGGATTGAATCAAGGCCAAGTTGCGCCCCCAAGCGTTCTAGAACTAGCCGGGATCGATTGAAGTCAAGACGCATCTCCCCGCCGAGGAAATAGTGCGCTAGTAATCGACCCAGTACGAGGTTGGCATCTGTGACGGTAGACTGAGCGCTTGACGGATCACCCCGGCCATAACAAGCTGGACCTGGATTAGCGCCAGCGCTCTCAGGACCAACCCGGAGAACACCACCCAGATCAACCCTGGCGATGGACCCACCACCCGCTCCAATTGTGTGAATATCCAACACCGGAATACGAATAGGATACCCTCCGACTTGAGCCTCGGTTGTGATGGTGGGAGCGCCGTCGATTAAGGAGACGTCGGTGGAAGTGCCTCCCATATCGAAGGTGATGACGCGAATCAAATCCAGCGGGTGTGTGGCAGGATCCGGGTTTGATCTAAGTGACTGGTAATCCGGGTGGATAAGTTCTGCAATGTACTGAGCGCCGATAACGCCGCCTGCCGGACCGGAAAGAATACAGCGCACGCCACCACGGCGGGCTTCACTAACGTTGATTGCACCCCCGTTGGACTGCATCACCCGCAGATGAGTTATTTCTCCTTCTTGCAGGTCTCCTTCCAGTTGAGCCAGGTAACGATCCAACACTGGAGAAACATAGGCGTTGACGACTGTTGTACTTGTACGTTCATATTCCCGGTATTCGGGGAGGATTTCGCTAGAAATGGAAACGAAATAGCCTGATTCACGGAGGCGTTTAGCGATTACCTGCTCATGGGTGGGGTACAAGAAGGAGAATATCAGGCAGACCGCAATTGATTCGAGATTTGAAGATTCGAGGTTCGATATTAAAGAGTCGATTTGGGCTGAATCGATTGGGATGAGGACTTGACCAGTGTGATCGACACGCTCGTTGACCTCAAACCGCAAGAGTTCTGGGATGAGCGGGGGAGGTGGATCGACGGAAAAATCGTACAGCGAGGGGCGATTCTGCCGACCAATGAGGAGGATATCCCGGAATCCTTGTGTCGTTATGAGAGCAGCTTTGGCACCTTTACGTTCAAGAAGTGCATTTGTTGCTACCGTGGAACCGTGAATAACATGAAGCGCCAAATTTGCTGCGTGAAAATCTACATCGGCATAGATTCTCTTCATCCCCTCAAAGACCACCTGAGCTGGATCTTCAGGAGTAGAGAGAAGTTTGAATGTATGCAAATCCCCAGATGCAGGATTGAAAATTACGAAATCAGTGAACGTTCCACCGATATCAATGCCAATGCGGAGGGAGGATTCAGACAACATACAGGCAGGATTTGGAAAATCACCAGACTACAGATTTCGATGTAGTATAGAACAAGCCTGGTGGATTAGCAAGAGAGATTAGAATAGATTGATCCCCGCTTGGTAAAAAGGAATTCGTTAAAACAAGGCTAATTGGCGAGCTAATTGTTGCCCATTTATCAGGATGAAAGGAATAGCGCGAGCCGGATTAACACCGATCTGACGTAAATCTTTCAATTCTTTCAGTCGCCCCTGTCGGCGAGCAGAAAGGATCGCCATGGCCCCCTTTGGACCGATACCTGGGATACGGAGCAATTCCTGCCGGTTGGCCTGGTTGACCTCGATGGGTTGATCGGACAGGTTTGCCATTGCCCAGGCTAGTTTTGGGTCCAGATGGCCTGGTAAATTACCGGATTCTTCGAAAGGCAGCTCTTCAACTGAAAAACCGTAATCCCGCAGCAGGAAAGAAGCTTCATACAAGCGTTGCTCACGTTGGGGAGTGGTGGGGGCAAGATTTTCAAGTGGTGTATCTGGGATGGGGCTGAAAGAGGAGAAGTATGCCCGTCTTAAGCGCAATTCGCGGTACAGGTATTCAGTCGTTTGGAGGAGCTCCAAGTCGCTCTCACCTGCACCACCAACAACAAATTGAGTAACCGAAGAAGGCCAGCGGTGATTCCAACCCTGGTAAGCAGGAAGCTTATTCCTGATCTGGTTAACCCATCGCAGTGGCTGAAGCAATTCGTCGATAAATTCCTTATGCGGGGCTAGCTTCTCTAAACGTTGTGTAGTAGGAGCTTCCAAATTAATAGAAACCCGATCGGCAAGTTGCATTGCACGCTCAACTTGAGTATATTCAGCGCCGGGCATAATCTTAAGATGCAGGTAACCCTTAAAACCAAGTTTTAGGCGCAAAATCTCAGCCGTTGCAATCAATTTGTCCTGAGTCGCAATACCGCCTTTGATAATGCCGGAACTGAGGAATAAACCCTCCACAGCACCTGCCTGATGCATGGTCAAGAATGTGTGTGCCATTTCCTCTGGTTTCAAAGTCGCTCGACGGAAATCTCGTCCTGCTCGGAATGGACAATAATAGCAGTCTCGTTCACAAGCGGAAGTGAGCAGGGTCTTGAGTAAATTAATCCGTTTGCCGTTTGGGAGGGCTGCATGGCTGATCATTCCAGAATAATCATTCGAAGATTCCAACTTCGGACAACCAGTTTCTTCAGCTGGTTCCAAAAACATCTGAGAAGAGAGGGATTTTAACTGGGTGAGTGTATCCATGATTTCAGTACTCTCGGATCAAATATAGAACAATTGTACTATATTTGTGGAATAATTACCAGATCCATATTAACCATGAAATTCTTATCGAATATCGACTTTTATTTTCGAAATATATACGAATAGATTCAGGCTAATCAGATGGGGCGATCAGCGTGTTTTAAGGGTTTGCTTGGGAGAGAAGGGAGTGGGGGAGAGCGAGTTATTCGGCCTTGAAAATGTGCGTAACGATAGTAGCGCCGCTGCCGCCAATGTTTTGAGCCATGCCGATCCTGGGTTGATTAATCTGAGATGCCCCAGCCTCTCCGCGCAACTGTTGTACGATTTCAACCACCTGGTAGACTCCCGTAGCTCCCACTGGATGACCGCGTGCTTTTAGGCCTCCTAGGGTGGCAATCGGAATCCTTCCCTTCAGGGTAATCTCTCCATCTAACCCGAGGCGTGGTCCCTGGCCACGGTCAGCAAAGCCACATGCTTCAAGAGAAAGGGCAGACATGATCGAAAATGCATCATGAAGTTCAAAAAAATCGATATCGGAAGGCTCAATGCCAGCCTGAGCATATGCCTTCTGAGCCGACCAAGCTGCTGCAGAGAGCCAGAGTGGCTCAACCCGATCATGTACTGCAATCGTATCTGTTGCGGAGGAGGAGGCTACAATGGTGACACCGGGACGACTCTTAGAATGACTTTTTTGAACGATATCATCAACGGGAACTAGAAACAAAGCCGCTGCGCCATCTCCAATTGGTGAAGCGTCAAGCAAGTTGATCGGATCGGCCACCATGCGCGCATTTATGTAATCACTCTCCGAGATGGTAAAAGGCAAACGAGCATAGGGGTTGCTTACCGCATTGGTGTGGGCTGTGATAGAAAAAGGGGCGAAATCTGCATGCTGCCAGCCGTATTCATGCATGTAGCGCCGCATGATCAAAGCGTTGATGGCTACAAAAGTAAGCCCATGAGCGGCTTCCCAGTCCGCATCAGCTGCTGTGGCAAGGGCAGCTGTGGTTTCATTGGGTTTAGCGTCGGTCATCTTCTCTACACCGACGACAAGAGCGCTGTCCATTTCACCGGAGGCGACTGCAATTAACCCGGCGCGCAAAGCAGAGCCACCGGAGCTACATGCAGTTTCGATTTTCACAGCTTCAACGCCATGCAAACCAACCCAATCAGCGATCAAAACCCCCAAGTTTTCCTGGCGATTGAGCGAACCAGACAGCATGTTACCAACAAATAACCCATCCACGGTCTCACGCCGGGCGTCCATCAGGGTGGCCAAGATGGCCTCTCCTGCAAGTTCTTTTAAGGATTTGTCCCAATGCTCAGAAACAGAGGTTTGACCGATACCAATGATGGCGACTTTGCGCATAGGTGTTAGATTTCCATTCTTTCTACTAGACTCCGATAACAGCGATGGGGATGATAAACATGCTGTGATGAAATTCACCAGGATTATATGATGTCAGGCTGCCAGAACCTATCAATTTAGACACATGACCAGACCGGGAGTAGGAGTTAACATAGGGGAGGAGGTGCAACAATCCTGAGATACAAGCAATTTAAATTTTAGTAGAGAAAAAATTTAGCGGAATTAAATATATTCCAGACAAATACTTTCTTAGACCAAAATCAATAATGCTCCTTTCGATGGGGGAGGGCTTGACTTTTTACAAAAACTTGATATACTAATTATGATTTTGATAAGTATCATTATCATAAGCAATATAAAGTCCAGGATTTTGTTATGATTGTCCCTTCCCGAACTCCAAGGACCAACACAATATCTGAAGCCATCCAGGCTTACCTTGAAACTATCGCGATGTCTCGCAGCGCCAATACTGCTCGCACCTACAGAAATGGCTTGCGCTTATTTGTCGCAGTTCTCGAGGAAAACGATCGATCCTCTGACAAAACCCCTATCGAAGAGTTAACGGAAGATGCTATAGCCTGGTTTGCAACCACCTTGAAGGTTTATTCACCGGCGACTGAACGATTGTACCTGACTGCTGTGACGGGCTTTTACGAATATTTGGTCGCGGAACGCCTTACGAGTCCAAACCTGCCCCGCTTGCGGATGCTGATCCGGCAACGCGCCAGGCGCTCTGGCCAGCGCTTGCCACAATTTCCAAGAAAATATATAGATGTTATTTTAGAATATGCAAATAATCTTGCCTCACTCGAATCAAATGATGAAGCCAGTAAACTACGAAACCTACGCGACCGTGCTTTTTTGATCACTTTAGCGGATACGGGTCTCCGCGTACACGAGGCCTGTGGTCTGCGGCGAGGAGATCTAGACTGGAATGAATCCCGGGCTGTGATCATTGGCAAAGGCGACAAACAAGCCGTGGTGCGCTTCTCCAGGCGAGCCATGCGCGCCTTGCGCGACTACTTATCGGCTCGAGCAACTCTGGATGGGGCTTCTAAAAAGCCGTTGGGCACCCTACCCCTCTTTGCCCGCCATGACCGTGGCGCGGGGAAAAAGGTCAAATCGATCACGACCGCTACCGGGCGAAATATTGTCAACGAGAGGGTGTCAGCGGCATTGGGATCAGAGGCTGTTGGTACGGTAACCCCCCACTCCTTCCGGCACTACTTTGTAACAGCCGTGCTCAGAGGCTCTGGCGGGAATTTAAAGTTGGCTCAAGAGCTTGCACGCCACCGTAATATCGCTGTAACGCAACGCTATGCGCATTTGTCCGATGAAGAACTGGATCAGGGATATTGGGAAGTTTTTGAATCGAGTTAATTCTCCCTCTCGGGCAAATCCATAGGTTCTGCGAACGCCAGGGCGATTTCTTCGCTTGAATGGATAGGGATGACCTGGTCTAAACGGGTGATCTCAAAAATCTTCCGATAATGATCTTTGAGACCATATCCTACGATTTTCTTTCCCTCGCGTTGAGCCCGGATTAACAAGGTTATCAGCATGCCAATACCAAAACTATTTATGTAGGCCAGATCGGTGAAGTTAAGGATAACAGTCCGAATATGTTCCTTTATCGCTTGTGAAAAAGCATCTGAAAGACCTTTTTCTGAAAAAGAGTTGATCTCTCCACTAATATCGATCACGTTGGCAAAGGGACTTATCCGGCGAACCGTTACCGTCAGTTTATTCCCAGACATATCGACCTCCTAACACTCTGTCTCTGTAAACCTAATGAATCCTAGTGGTTCGGTCTTGTTATTTTACCTATAGATTTACACTCCAGCAAGTGATCAGATTTTCTACTGAGGGAGAGAGAGCCGTTCGTGCAAAAATCCTCTAGACAAAGAGAGAAAGTATTGTTATAATACGTACATAATAGCAGAGCATCTAGATCTCGCCGATAAGGCAGATCGATAATAATCGAACAGCACACATCGTCAGAGACCAAAGCCCAACAGTTTGTCGGTCTGGCGGCCGATGTCAACGGAACAAAGTTTCACGACATCGGCGATTTATCGTCTCTGAAACCTGCTATTAGATACCATCGTACCTTAACAACTGAAGAGTGAGAGGAAAGAGGGACCCGAGCAATTCGGCAAGAAGAAGAAAGAAAAACGCATCGCGAGATGCGAAAAAATATGCGAAGAGTTTGATCCTGGCTCAGGATGAACGCTGGCGGCGTGCCTAATACATGCAAGTCGAACGAGGAGTTTTACTTCGGTGAGACTCCGAGTGGCGAACGGGTGAGTAACGCGTTGGTGACCTACCCCGAAGTGAGGGATAACAGTTCGAAAGGGCTGCTAATACCGCATGAGGTTAGAGAGGTTAGAGACTGTCTAACGAAAGGGAGGCATTGAGAAATGCCTTTCGCTTTGGGAGGGGCCTGCGTCCCATCAGTTAGTTGGTAGGGTAACGGCCTACCAAGGCGACGACGGGTAGGGGACCTGAGAGGGTGACCCCCCACACTGGCACTGAAACACGGG
>C687J35503_10000038_pt1 | contig 27392 bp, 22 predicted proteins | sample RifCSP19_3_FD_35503 | JGI IMG/M metagenome (IMG submission 35503)
GGAATTTCGTCAAATCTACCAGTTAGGATCGCCTGGCGCATTTCGCTCACCAGGTCCAGCAGGGTGTGCAGATTGTGGATCGACAATAAAGTGGCGGAGAGCATTTCCTTGGCGGAGATGAGGTGGCGGATATAAGCGCGCGAGAAGTGCTGGCAGGTATAGCAGAGGCAGCCGGAGTCGATGGGTTCCGGATCGCGCCCATAGGCGGCGTTCACCAGGTTGAGGCGCGCCCCGATCGGGTGATGGCGGCGTTATGGCGCGCCAGGCGCGTGGGTAAGACACAATCGAAGATATCCACACCGCGCCCTACGCTGGACACCAGGTCTTCGGGGGTGCCAACTCCCATCAGGTAGCGTGGTTTTTCTCTTGGAAGGATATCGTCGACGATTTCCAGGACAGAGTGCATTTCCTCCTTGGTCTCGCCAACGGATAGGCCGCCGATCGCATGGCCTGGAAAGCCAAGGCCGGCGATAAAACTGGCCGATTGAGCGCGTAAGTCAGGGAAGACTCCGCCTTGAACGATGCCGAAGAGAGCCTGATCGGGGCGCGTCTTGCTTTGCAGGCAGCGCTCAGCCCAGGCATGTGTGCGGGACATGGCGAGCTCGATATAGTCGCGTTCATAAGGCGGAGCGCATTCGTCAAAGGCCATGATGATGTCCGCCCCCAGGTTTTCCTGGATGGCGATGGATTTTTCAGGCGTAATCCGGTGGGTTGAACCATCGATATGGCTTTTGAAGGTCACTCCATCGTCGTCGATCGCCCGGTTCTCCGCCAGGGAGAAGACCTGAAAGCCACCCGAATCGGTGAGCAGGGGCTCCAACCAATTCATGAAGGGATGCAAACCGCCCATCTCAGCCACCAGCTCATCCCCCGGGCGTAAATACAGGTGGTAGGTATTTGCCAAAACCAGGCTGGCTCCCAGGTCGGAGAGCTGTGCCGGGGTCAAGGCCTTGACGGTGGCCTGGGTGCCGACCGGGGCGAAAAGCGGTGTGAGAAGATCGCCATGCGGGGTGTGAAAAACACCCGCCCGGGCGCGTCCCTGGGTGGCCTGGAGCTCGAAGCTGAACGGGGGGGCAGTCACAGCGGTTGATTATACCCTTTTTCCAATGATATAATTTCCAGTATCTATCCGAAAAATGAAAGGGGTCGGGGTGTACGGCAGCGCTTTGCGCCGCCACACACCCCACTCTCCCGAATTATCGGATAGGTACTAAATCAATAAAACCATTTACTTAATTTGAAAGAGGTTAATTTATGGAACCACCGATGCATTTACCCGGACCGAAGGCAAAAGCCATTATCGAGCGTGATCAGGCGGTGATCTCCCCCTCCTATCCACGCAGCTCTCCCTTTGTAATGGATCACGGGAAGGGAACGGAGATCTGGGATGTGGACGGGAACCGGTTCCTGGATTTTACCGCCGGGATCGCAGTGACTTCCACGGGGCACAGCCATCCAAAGGTCGTGCGGGCTATCCAGGAGCAGGCAGAAAAATTTATCCATATTTCGGCTGATTACTACCATCCCAAGTGGGTCGAATTGGGTGAGAAGCTGGATCTGATCGCCCCCTTTAAAGAGGATGCCGTCTCCTTCATGACCAATTCTGGCACCGAAAGCGTCGAGGCGGCGATCAAACTGGCGCGTTATCATAATGGTTGCACTCAATTTATCGGTTTCCTGGGGGCCTTTCATGGACGAACCTTCGGTTCATTATCGTTTACGGCAAGCAAGCCGGTCCAACGGGAGGGTTTTTACCCATTGATGAACGGGGTCGTGCACATCCCCTTCCCCAACCCCTACCGCCCAGTCCTGCAATCGAAACCTGGAGAGGATTATGGGGAAACCGTCGTGCGCTATATCGAAGATCAAATCCTCGGCAAACTCATGCCCCACGAGGATGTCGCCGCGGTGTTGGTTGAGACGATTCAGGGCGAAGGCGGGTACATCGTGCCGGCTGCGGGCTTCTTCCCGGCTTTGCGCAGGATGTGTGATCGGTATGACATCTTGCTGATCGTAGACGAGATCCAGTCCGGTATGGGGCGCACGGGGAAGTGGTGGGCGATTGAGCATTTCGGAGTCGAACCGGATATCGTTTGCGTTGGCAAAGGGGTCGCTTCCGGGGTGCCTTTAGGCGCCACTATCGCCCGGAAAAGTGTTGTCACCTGGCCTTATGGTTCCCACGGGAATACTTACGGAGGCAATCCCATCGCCTGTGCAGCTGGCCTGGCGACGATCGAGTTGATCGANCAGNAATATATGCAGAATGCGGCCGATGTCGGTCAATATACTCTGGACGCCCTGGAAGAGATCATGGTCAGGCATCCCAGCATTGGGGATGTGCGCGGGATCGGCCTGATGATCGGCGTCGAGTTTGTCAAAGACCGGGAAACGAAGGAGGCTGACCATGACCTTCGTGACCGGGTGGTTGATCTGGCTTTTCAGCGTGGTCTGCTTTCCCTGGGATGCGGCAAGAGTACTCTCCGGATTGCCCCCCCATTGAGTATTTCGCGCAGCGAAATGGACGAGGGGCTGGTAATTCTTGAGGATGCGATCACGATCGCAGAGCGAGAGCTGCTGGTAGCTTATGCTGCCTGATTTCCGCGTCCGCCAGCGTGACTATTTGTTAGAGATCGGTCGAGCGATCACCCAGGATTTAAATCTGGATGATGTTTTGGCGCGCATCTTGAACATCTCAGCAGAAATGCTGGCTGGACAAGCAGGCTTAATCGCTTTACGCGGTGAAGAGGGGGGATGGACCGTAGCAGCCTCTCACGGCATCCCCCCAGCGTTTCTTAATTATCTCGATCCTCTGCTTGGGTCGATCCCCGATCATGACGACCCGGCTCAATTCGAGCTGCCGAAGATCAATTCGCTGCTCCAACAAGTGACGCGCATCGCCAGCCTGGGTTTACTGGGGGGAGTGGGATTGCCGATGATCGTGCACAGCCAGGTGATCGGCATGATCTTTATTTTTCGCAATTATTCCGCCAGGTTTTCGACGAATGATGAAGCCTTATTGCAGAGCTTTGCCAACCAGGCAGCGATCGCCGTCCGAAATGCCCAGCTGTACACCGAAATACGACGTGAAAAAAAGCGGTTGGACACCCTTCTCGACTCAGCTGCTGACGGCATCTTGATCTTGACCTCCGACCACCACGTAGAGCGGTGTAATCCCGCCTTTGCACGCTTATGGGGCAAACCGGTCAGCCAGATCCTGGGGGAGTCTCACGCGGATATCATCCGCTGGACAGACCTGGAAACCGGCCTAACCTTGGAGCAGGCTGAAGCCGGCGGATGGCCGCTCACCCCGAATGCCACGCTTTATGTAGAAGGGGACATGCAGCGCCCATCTTTGCCGCCCCTGCCGATTGGCATTACTTACGCTCCCCTCTTGTCGCAAGAAGGCCAGTTGATTAATATCGTCGCCACCGTGCGAGACATCTCCCGCTTTCGTGAAGCGGATGAATTGAAAAGCACTTTTATTTCTGTGATCAGCCATGAACTAAAAACACCTGTAGCTCTTATCAAAGGCTATGTTGGCACCCTGCGTCGGGAGGATGCGACCTGGGATCGAAATGTTGTCCAGGACAGCCTGGCGGTTATCGAAGATGAGGCCGACCGCCTGACAGAGTTGATCGAAAACCTGCTGGATGCCACACGCTTGCAGAGCGGGACTTTGTCGCTTAACCGGTCCGATGTAGCCCTGGAAAAAACGGCAGAAAGGATTGCGGCCCGCTTTCGCACGCAGGTTACGAGCCACCAGATTGTTGTAGATTTCCCACCGAACTTCCCGGTGATCCTGTGCGACGAGGACCGGTTGGAACAGGTGTTTTATAATTTACTCTCGAACGCCACCAAATATTCGCCGCAGGGTGGGGAGATCCGCATTACAGGACTGGTCCGACCTGAACAGGTGATCCTGTGTGTGAGTGATCAGGGACCAGGAATCGCTCCGCAGGATATCCCGCATGTCTTTGACCGCTTCTACCGCGCCTCGGATGCCAGCCGGACTACCAAAGGCGCCGGTCTGGGCCTCTTTCTGGCACGGGCGGTCATTGAAGCGCATGGGGGTCGAGTCTGGGTGGATCCTAAACCTGGTTATGGAGCACGAATTTGTTTTTCAATCCCACGCTAAAAAATCTTAATTGGAGAAAAGAATGCCGAGAACACGGATAAATTGTCCAAACTGTCGCCAACCAATCATGGCCGATGTGCAGCAACTCTTCGATGTGAATCAGGATGGGTCGGCAAAGGCGAAACTTCTTTCAGGGTCGGTTAATTTTGTGCAATGCCCGAATTGTGGTTACCAGGGTAACCTGGCGACGCCGGTCGTATATCACGATCCAGAAAAAGAGATGCTGCTAACCTTCGTGCCGCCTGAACTGGGAATACCGCGCGATGAACAAGAACGCCTGGTGGGTGCGATGATCAACCAGGTGGTCAACAAACTGGCGCCGGAACAGAGAAAGGGTTACCTGTTGCGTCCTCAGGCCCAACTCACAATGCAAGGCCTGGTGGAGCGAATCCTGGAAGAAGATGGCATCACGCGTGACATGATCCAGGCTCAACAACAGCGTTTAAATCTTCTCCAGCGCTTGCTAGGCGTGAAAGACGGAGAGACGCGCAAGGAGATCATCAAGCAGGAAGAGAAGTTGGTGGACGCCGATCTGTTCAGCTTGCTCAGCCGGCTGCATGAAGCGGCAGCTGGCAGCGGTGATCAGCAGGCCGCTGCCCAACTCGAAGAAATTCAAGCAACCCTGATTGAAACGACGGATTTCGGGCGCCAGGTGAAGCAACAGGCGGAGGATGTCCAGGCCGCGGTGATGTCTCTCCAGGAAGCAGGCCGGGAGTTGACGCGCGAGAAACTGCTGGATATTGTTGTAGCAGCTCCCAGTGACCTGCGCGTGAGCGCCCTGGTAAGCCTGGCTCGCCCAGGTATGGATTATCCGTTTTTTCAGTTGCTCAGCGAGCGAATCGAAAAATCGAGTGATGCGGAAAAGGAACGGCTGACTAAACTTCGCGAGCAACTGCTGGAACTCACCCGCCAGGTTGACGCCCAACTTGAAGCGAGGACAGCCCAGGCGCGGGAAATGCTCAACAAATTGATGGCCGCAGAGGATCCTGCGAAAGCCACCAGTGAGAATTTATCTCATATCGACGATTTCTTCGTGCAAATCCTCAACGCTGAGCTGCAAGCGGTTCGTAAGACGGGGGATTTGGAGAAATTAGGCAAGTTGCAGGCGATCTCTGGCGTTTTGCAGCAGGCGAGTACCCCACCTCCGGAAATCGCCTTGATCGAGGAGCTTCTGGATGCACCGGACGATCAGGCTCGCAAGCGTCTGTTGGAAGAGAATCGCGAGAAGATCACGCCGGAATTCTTACAGATGTTGTCCGGCCTGGTGACTCAAGTGATGGATTCAGACCAGGAGCCTGATTTTATCGAGCGGTTTAAAGCCGTAAACCGGCTCGTCTTGCGTTATTCGATGGAAACCAATCTGCGAGGCGGATAAAGTTGAGGATCATGCCTGTAGTTGGGGCGCGGCCAAATTTCATGAAGGTCGCTCCCATCATTCGGGAAATGGCCCGCTATCCGGATGCATTCGAACAAAGGCTGGTTCATACCGGGCAGCATTACGATCCCTTGATGTCGGAAGTTTTTTTTGAGGAGCTGGAAATCCCCAGGCCGGACGTCAACCTGGAGGTCGGCTCAGGGTCACATTCCTGGCAAACAGCCGAGGTGATGTTGCGCTTCGAGCCGGTGGTGTCGCATTACAAACCGGATTGGGTGATCGTAGTCGGCGATGTGAACTCAACCCTGGCTTGCAGCCTGGTATGCAGTAAGTTGGGAGTACGGGTGGCGCATGTCGAAGCCGGTCTACGATCCTTTGACCGGAGTATGCCAGAGGAGATCAACCGGCTGCTCACAGACCAGATCGCTGATCTGCTCTTTACGCCTTCTCAAGACGGAAATCAGAACCTGACTGACGAAGGAATTGCAGCTGAGAAGATCCATTTAGTCGGCAACGTCATGATCGACACCCTGGTGCAGCTGCTGCCAAAGGCACAAGCCCGCTGGCAGGCGCTGGAAGCACGCTTTAAACTTAAAAATTATGTCCTAGTGACTTTACACCGTCCTTCGAATGTTGACCGTGCGGATACGCTGGCCGAAATTATGAGAGCCCTGGGAGAGATCAGCCGCCAGATCCCAGTCTTGTTTCCAGTGCACCCACGCACGCGACAGCGCATCGGGGAATTTAAACTAGATGCCTCTGCCGGCAACGTTTATATGCTCGATCCAGTTGGCTATCTGGATTTCCTGGCCTTGGAGGCGCATGCTGATCTGGTCTTGACCGATTCGGGCGGCGTCCAGGAGGAGACGACTTATCTCGGAGTGCCGTGCCTGACTGCCCGGCCGAATACCGAACGACCGGTAACCATATCTGCTGGCACCAACCAGCTGGTGGAGAGCAACTTTCAGGCCTTAGTCTCTGCTATCCGCGCCAGGTTGGCTGCCAGAGGTGGAATACAAAAGATACCTCCATTCTGGGATGGACACGCCGCTGAAAGGATCGTAGAAATATTCAGGAGCTACTCATAAATCCAGCTTTTGGATGAAGGCTGCAATGCTCAGGATTTGGTCGGGTTCAGGTGAACGGGCCAGGTAACCATAATTTCCGAGCGCAGCGCTGAAAACACCGCTGATTTCTTCTTGGTACACAATGTCGGGCCCAAACTCGGCCATGATCTCTTCATGGGAGTGCGCATAGCGTTTGTTGAACTTACGGGCGATATAACAACAGTGGTAAGGGCGGGAATATTGAGCAGTAAACCGATTATTAACGATAACGTTAGCCCATTCTTTGTAAATATTGATGTCATTGGCGAAGTTGAACATATCGGTGGTTAAGCCACCCGGGGGACGAATGTTAACTTCTAGAGCGATGATCTCGCCGGAATCCGCCGAGCGGAAAAACTCAAAGTGGAAGAACCTCGCCTTGATTTTATAAACCTTCAGCACCTGCAGCCCCGCGGCTTCGAGATCGGGGGGGATCGCCCGCAGGGAGTAATAATAGATCAGCGAGTCATCAAGGACGGTTTCCATAATGCCCTGGCTGTAGGTGTGCGAGGTGTAGAACACCGGGCGTCCATTCTTATCCGTCAAGCCATCGAAGGTGAAAATCTCGCCCTGGATGAATTCCTCGATCAGGTAATCGAGTGGAGGCTTCTGATCGAAGAAAGCGAGCAGTTCAGCATCGTTATGGATTTTAAAGGTGTGCATGGCCCCGACGCCTCGATCGGGTTTGGCAATGATTGGATACCCCACCTGCGCGATCAAGTCTCTGGCGTCTTTCAAGGTATGAAAAAGGCAGCCCCTGGCCACAGCCACGCCAGCTTCGCTGAATATTTTCTTCATTTGCGACTTATATTTCATGAGAACGATGTCGTCGCTCTTTGGCCCATCCATGTTGAAATCAGTCCGCAGGCGGGCTTCGGTTTCGAGCCAATATTCGTTATGCGAGTCAAGGCAATCGAGCTTACCATGTCGATGAGTGAAATAACCACAGGCGCGCAGCAACTCATCGTAATGATGCATATCATTGACCCGGTAATATTCACGCAAAGAATCTCTGAGTTCAGGTCGCAGCCGATCGTAGCTTTCGTCCGCCACGCCAAACACGTTCACTCCCAGCTCATTCAGGTGGACGCAGAAGCGATAATAGTTGGGCGGAAAATGAGGGGACAAGTAGACGAAGTTCATAGGGGGGGATTTTCCAAGCGAATCCCATGCCCGCGCACCGTGACGATGTAAGCGTGATGAGGGTCGAGGGCTGCCAAACGATCACGAAGACGGCGAACCAGCGCGTCGAAAGCCTGTTCGGAAACTTCGACCGCATTATCAACCCCCCAGATCCTGGTAATCACCTCCTTGCGCGGCACAACTCGCCCTTCATGTTCGTAAAGGATTTCCAATAAACGATACTGCGAGACTGAAAGAGGAGGAACGACTTCTTCATCCCTAATCCACACCTGGCGGGAGCGTTTATCAAAACGCAAGCGTCCCGGTGTGGCAGATTGAANCTCTAAGGTATCGAACATTTCCAGGGGAAGGGTAGCATCTGAACTGAGAAAGATGAATTGTTGCGCCAGCGCAATTTGCACTACNTCCCCGTCCTGGAGCAGGATTTGGTCTTCAATCAATTTGCCATTTAGATGGGTGCCATTCTTGCTGCTCAGGTCCTCCAGGATCACTCCCCGTGGGGAAATCGTGAATTGTGCGTGTTGTCTGGATACCTGCCGGCTGGGAATGATAATGTCACAGACGGAGTCGCGTCCGACGATAACCCGGTTGCGTAACATCCAACGTTGACCGTTCAGCGGACCCGTCTGCCCAACGATGATCGGGATGTCCTCGCTGCTACGCTCCATTTCCATACCTCTGCGTGTATAATACCATTTAATTCAAGACAGCGAAAGTAAAATGCCTACGCCGATAAAATCAGGGGCAGTCTTACGCGAGCGCTATAAAATCCGTCGGATCATCGGTCAAGGTGGGATGGGCTGCATTTATATGGCAGATGATCTCAGGTTGGAGGGGCGTCTTTGCGCGCTTAAAGAAGTAGAACATGATAATTCATTGCCGAAAGATATGCTCCGCCAGGCACGTGAGCAATTCCTGCGCGAAGCGACTGTCCTGGCTCGCCTGGATCACCCGAACCTGCCTAAAGTTTCCGACTTTTTCTCCGAAGGACAACGTGATTACCTGGTGATGGACTATGTGCCTGGCAAAGACCTGCGCACCCTGATGAATGAATCTCGCCAGGATGGCGCCTTCTTACCTGAAAAAGATGTGTTAGGTTGGGCGGCGCAGTTGTCAGATGCCCTGGCTTTCATGCATACGCAACAGCCGTCGATTCTCCACCGGGATATCAAACCGAGCAATCTGAAGCTAACACCCAGCGGCATAATCAAACTCGTCGACTTCGGTTTAGTAAAGCTGCTTGCCTCGCAGGAGATGACGATCACGATCCTGCAGGGGCGTGGGACCGCGCTCTACACCCCATTGGAGCAATATGGTGGTGACACAGGCCACACGGACGCTCGCAGTGACATTTATGCCTTCGGAGCCACCCTCTATCACTTACTGACCAACCAACCACCAGTCGAAGCCAGGGAAAGGTTTTTACATCCTGACAGCCTGATCGCTCCGAAGCAGCTTAACCCGGCCATCTCGACCCACACTGAACGGGCAATCCTTTGGGCAATGAGTCTGCATCCGGACGATCGCCCTCCAGATGTAGACTCATTTCGGCAGGCGTTAGTGGGGAATCTCCATCCGAGCACCCAACCTCGCCGGACTGCTCCTCCGCCCAGATTCGCTAATCTGGTCTCCTCTCCTCCCGAGAGTTTTCTTGTGGCGATATTTGCTGGAGTGCTCTTGTTGAGCTTGCTCGCCACATTGTTCCGATAGTTATTAACCTCTTTGCTCGTTTATCCTATGCCAGCTCAAGGCTGCCCCCCAACCCAGGCCAGATCCCAGGATGGTGACAATTACAACACCCCAGGTGCCAGTGCTCTGGAGAAATTGAACGCTACCTGGTAACTCCAAGGCTAAATACGTATAGCCAAGCAATCCACCACTCAGGGCAAGCAAGCTCGAGCGAACACCCCAACGATAGCCTCCCAGCATCTTCGAGATCCAATAGCTACCTGTCCCGGTCATCGCTGCAACCACTAACGCCAGGAACCAGTCGATAAAATCAGGGGAATTGGGGGCAGGAGGTGCGAGGGTCGGCTCTGAAGTGGGGGTGCTGGTTGGCAGCGGCTCAAGGGTAGGAGATTCTGTGGCCGGGATTATCGGCGGAGAAGCTGAGGTCGCAACGATACCAGGTGGGATGTCGAACTTGATTTCGGTCGACTCCATTGCCGGATCACTATTGGCGAGGATCTCCAGTGTGCCGGATGCCTCGACCAGGAACGATGTCCGGGCAATACCGGCCTGCGTGATCGCAGTTTGAATGGAGGTTTGAGTTTCTCCCAGAAGGAGGATGAAATCGACCGGGGTATTGTCTGGAACAGGATGACCGTTGTGGTCGAGGATGATCCCTGTCCGAACCGGAATAAGATCACCGACTTCAAAAACGGGAGCAGGGGTTGGTTCAGGTGTTTCTGTGCCTGTTGAAGGTCCTGGTTCGGGTAAGTCCAAGAATAATTGGATTGTTTGTGCAGGGTCGGGTGCAGTCGCAGAGATCAGGTCGTAGTCGACTCCTGGTACTGAAACAGGCAGGTTACCAGGTGGCGCGGGTAGTTCTCCGAAGAGTAGACGCGCGGCTACTTCGACAAATTGCGGCGTTTTGCTATACAGGCCGTAGTAAGCGTTCAGTTTGGAAATTTCTGTCGCATCGAGGTAATACGGTGCATCAAAGGCAAACACCACCANTTTCTTTTGGCGGAACANGTCTGGTCGCTCAGCGAGAAAGCGGGATAACACTTTGGATTGAGGCGAATTCGTACTCACATTCAACACTGAAAACACAATCCAGTTCCCCTGCTGTAGGCTCGTTTCAATGGTGGTCAGGTCGACCTGATTATTCTGATTGAGTAAGGCTTCCAGGTCTTCGAAGGAGTAAGATTCAAGATTGCGTTGCAACACCTGCCCACCAGAAGAAGGCCCGTAAAGCCGGAAAACCGCCTNTTCAAGNGCATCCTTGGCGAATACTTGTTGAACAGGGCATTCNCTACATTGTTGCGCGGCGCGAACCTGGCTAATAAAAACAATCCGATCGTTCAAATTGGGGGATACTGGAAGCGTTTCTGCCAGATCAGCCAGGGAAGGACTGATCAAGGTCGCCGCCTCTTGGGCGACCTGAAAGGTTATTTGACTGGACTTACCCAGATTCGCCAAACCATCTTGAGCAGGGAGCACCTGGCTGAGGGTAAAAATATCTTTATACANNCGGTATTTCAGGGTAAGAATTCGTAAGGCCGAGGTGTCNACCTGCTGTTGAAATGCAGGGTCCTCCCTGTATTTCTGGGCGAAGAAGGTGAGCGTGCGCAGGATGGTTGTATAGTAGTCAGGGTCATTTGTAGAAATAAACTCACTGCCCAAGAAGAGCAGGTCATTGCCAGTGAGGAATGAATCCCTGGCGATGAAGCGAGCTTGAAAATCTGATCCAGTCGGGTCGACAAAACGACGGAACGCATGGCTGCCCAGGTTTTCGCTAACCATCATCCCCCCGTTCTCCCGCCAGATAGCCAGAGGGGGTAGACTCATCAGCTGATCAAAAGCCTGGCGGTCCATACTTACCGGACGGGTTGTCTCGCGGATGTTTCCCTGGAAGCCCTGGTAGCGGATGTGTGAAGCCAGGAGACCATCGACAGTTGCCAAGGGAGACTTCGCGTTTCCCGTTACAGCGTAGAAAGGGGGAAGTTCAATCTGCTTCAGTTGCTCCAAAGATTTGCGGACTGTAGCAACTTCATCTTCTGGTAGCCGATCGGAGCTGCCATGACCGGGGAAATGTTTGGCGATCACAGCGATGCGCCCGGCGCTGCCCTCGTGAATTCCGCTGACAAAAGCGCTTCCCATCTCTCCAACCCAGAAAGGGTCGCCNCTAAAGGAGCGAACTCCTAAGTCATCCGTNCCCTGCTCGCGGGGAGAATCCANAACGTCGAGAGATGGTCCAAGNAGTAAGTTCATCCCAAGCGCGGAGAGCTCAGTCCCCAAAACTGCTCCCACCTGCTGCGCCAGGTCTGGATGCCATGTGGCACCTAATGCCATTTGCGAGGGCAATGGTGTGTTTCCGTTAATAATCTGGTCATAAGGTGCACCATTCCCTTCTTGGGAGAGGCCCACGAATAAGGGGATAAAGGCAGGCGTGAACTCCTGGTTTGTTGCCAGGTCAATTTGAGCTGATTGGGAAGCTGACCATTCGGCAGTTTGAAGCCCTCGAACGATCTGGAATGCCTGGGTCAAGGTTTGGGGTGAGGCGGTGAAGTTATCGTTTTCTTTCTGTAAGATCACACCGCCAATATGGTGGTTGACTATCAGGTCAAAGATCTGTGAATCCTGGCCGATGTCGGTGCCGGTGAAGGTGACCAGGAATAGTTGTCCGACGCGTTCTTCTGCGGTAAGTGTATCTAAGAGCGCCTGGGCGCGATCCCTGGAAGGACTTGTTTGGGAGAGAGGTTTGGCCTGCCCAACTGCGACTGGGAGCATAAGAACCAGGGATAACGATAGGAACAGAAGTCTCACCCTTAATATGGTCCTCTTCCGGTAATTTTGGCGAACAGGTTTCATTAGAGCAGTCTTTAACGGCTGATTTCCAGGTAAATGATCTGATGGAGCAGGAGCCGGCGTTCTGTTCCGCTCATCAACTCCAGTCGACGAATTCCTAATGGGTCAATTTCCTCCCTCAACAGGCGGATTTCTTCTTCTGTCGGAGGAGGGGTTTCTTCAAGATGAGGGGCGATTTGAAGTTCGAAACCGGTCTTAGCCTGGATTTGTTCAAGCTTCACGCCCGGATGGTAGGAGATCAGCCGCATCTCCTTTAAAGGGCTAGGTCCCTTTGAGGGGGGAGAAGCGAAGTCGAATTGTCCCAAGTCTGTAATCAAGTAACGCGGACCAGAGCCATGTGTACGCGCCTGATGATATCCCAGGCCTGAATGAAAGTCTAGCTTTCGGACAAAGGTCAGTCGCGAATGGCGTGGAACATAGAGATATATATGGTCGATAAAAGTTGTCACGTCTGGAATTCCACCGCTGCCTGGTAAACGCAGGCGTGGGTGGCGATAGTCCTTACCGAAAGCAATATTATTGAAATTGCCGTTGGGGTCAACCTGGGCTGGACGAAAAAACTCCAAAGGTCTCAGGCGCGGCAGCACATCTGCCACTGCCTGCACGAAACCACTGGTGGTGATCGCGCGGTCCAGCCATAAGCTCTCTACCTGGATCAAGCTCAAGGGGGCTGGCTGGCGGCAAAGACCCTGTCCGATGGCTGAAGCGAAATACAGATTTGGAGCATGGGTATGCCTGGCTAAAAGGTATGCTGCAGCCACTAAAGGCGTCGCCAACCCTTGAGCTACTACTACACCATCCCTTATCTGGCGGGACATACAAACGACCATGATTTCGTCGGGGGTGAACTCCATCGTCCTTTAATGTCCTGTTGACCGTAATTCGTCGAAACCATTCCCCTGCAAGCCAGCGACAAGCGTCGCATGCACTTCGGGTTGAATGTTCCTGCCAGACAGCACCACGACTGCCGGACGGGCGGTGACTTTTCCCGATAAAACACTGGCAAGGGCGGCAGCTGCTGATCCTTCGATGACCTGGCCATATGTCTTCCAGGCGAATCCAATCGCCTGCTGGATCTCCGCTTCGCTCACCAATATGAAGTCGTCGACGAGGCGACGCACCAAAGGTATGGTCACCGATCCATTTTCAACCGGCCCGGCCAGGCCGTCTGCCAGGGTGGGTAGGTCTATGACAGATTCTAGATCGCGGTGGTGGAATATGGCGTGTAAGAAAGCAGATGCTTCAGATTGGACGGCGATCAAGTGTGGGCGAGGGGAAATCTGTTCGAGCGCAGTTCCGATCCCGGAAACCAGTCCACCACCCCCTGCAGGAACCACCCAGGTAGATCTCGCCAGGGTGGGCAGCTCTTGCCCGATTTCTAATCCCAGGGTAGCTTGCCCTGCGATCACCTGGCTATCGTTGTAAGGGGAAACCCAAATCGCACCATGGGATGCGCTATACTCCAGGCCAGCTTGTTCAGCTTCTCCATAACCTCCTGCAACCAGGCATACATCGGCGCCTAAGGCGCGCATGGCAGCGATTTTTGAGGCTACAGCTTGCTCCGAGCAAAATATCGTCACGCTTGCACCAGTGAGATTCCCGGCCAGGGCAACTCCTTGACCGTGATTTCCCGCCGATGCGGCTACCAGGCCGAGCTCCCGTTCCCATGGTTGCAGGGAAAGTATTTTATTGACTGCTCCGCGCACCTTAAAGGAGCCAGTTACTTGGTGGTTTTCCCACTTCAGGAACAGGTCATGCCGGGCATCGTAGGTAAGCGGCGTATGGCGAATATAGGGGGCGATGCGGTCGGCAGCCTGTTGCAGCCATTCATAAGGGATCATATTACTCGATTGAAGGTCGACGTGTGCGCTCGGAGATTGCCAATACCTGCTTTGCTAACAAAGGGTCGTCGGTGAAGATGCCATCCACTTTGAGGGAAAACAACCTTTGCATTTCTGCTGACTGGTTGACGGTATACACGTTGACTTTATGTCCTGCCCGGTGGGCGTGCCTGACAAGAGTTTCAGTGACGTCACGCAACTGAGGGTGCAAAGCCTGGTAAGGGACGATTAATTTTCCAAACCAACTACGCGCCAGGGAACCGAACCTTCCAGGTAGAGCCAATAACCCAATTGGCACTTCAGGCAACAAGTGATGGATGCGCCTTAGAACGAATGGATTGAAAGATGAGAAAAGGATTCGATCGCTCATGCGATGGTGAATCACAAGCTCAGCCACTCTCTCTGGGAGAGGATCATTTGGAGATTCGTAATTTTTTAGCTCGATATTTATGAATGTGCGGTTACCTACCACCTCAAAAACTTCTGCCAGAGTCGGGATGGGTTCTCCTTTAAACGCCACGTCGAAGTGCGAACCGGCGTCGAGCTCGCGCAGCCCGGAGAGGGGGAAATCGCGCACGCGCCCGGTGCCATTGGTTGTCCGATCCACGGTTTGATCGTGAATGATGACCACCTGGTGATCAGCGGAAAGCTTGGCGTCAAGTTCGATCCCATCAGCTTCCTGTCGCATGGCGAGCTCAAAGGCGGCCAGTGTGTTTTCAGGGGCGTGGGCACTCGATCCGCGATGGGCGAATATGGCAGGTGTGGGAAGTTCTGAAAACATTATTTTCCCAAACGGGAATCTCTAAAATGGCTGTTTGTCGGAAAATAAGGAAAAATGCAAGGTACGAGCATAAATGATCATAAGTCGACAAAATAAGATTCGGCGGCCTGGTCGATGAGTTCCGGGGAAAGAGCAGGTTCTAAGGAAAGATAGCGGGCTATATCCAGGATTTGGTCACACAGGTCCCTTGGGTGGGAGGCGCGTAATTTTCGTCCTGGCTTGATATACCATTCTTGAAGAAGATAAGCTAACCCCTGGTCATTGAAGGCAACCCCTTTAGATTCGGCTACCCGGCGGAAAATCTCACGATAATCATCGTAACTTGGGTCTTTGATCTCGATTTTATGTCTCAAGCGACGTAAGAAAGCTTCATCAACCAGGTCCTTGGGGGGTAAATTGGTGGAAAAAACTACCAGGACATCAAAAGGGATCTCAACTTTACGACCGGTATGGAGAGTCAGGTAATCTATTCGGTTCTCCAGAGGAACAATCCAGCGGTTGAGCAGATCGCGAGGGCGAACCAGCTGCCGGCCGAAATCGTCGATCAACAGTATCCCACCATTGGCTTTGACCTGGAAAGGAGCCTCGTAAAATTTATTGACGTCATCGAAAACCAGGTCAAGACCGGCTAATGTCAATTCTCCACCAGTGATAATGAACGGCCGGTGTATCATCACCCAACGCGGGTCCCGGCGCACCCCCGACCGCAAAGTGCCCGAACCTGTGGCAGAGGATTCCTCGGTTGGAGGAATTCTATGATTCACCGAGTCATAGATTTTGACAACCTGTCCATCGATGAATACCGAGAATGGAATATACATGCTCTCTCGTAATACCATATCCCCGATCGAACGGGCAATACTCGTCTTGCCATTACCCGGAGGACCGAAAAGGAAAATCGAGGTTCCTGAATTTACCGCGGGTCCGATGCGCTGAAAAGTCTTCTCTGATAGGACAAGATGAGAGAGAGCATGGCGGATAGCCCGGTGAGCGAGATTGGTCCGCCCACGACTCTGGCGGCGGATTGCATCGTTATACACTTGAAGAGGTACTGGGGCGGGGCCAGCATATTGACTGCGATCAAGAGCCTCACGCGCCCGTGCAATTCCTGCTCCAGTGATGGCATACTGATAAGCGCCTTCTCCTAAACCAACCTGGGTGGATTTCACCTCGACATATTTTTCGCGTTTGAGGGCTTCCAAGATCTGGTCGATCACTCCCGCAAAAGGCAATGCAATTTCCTCTGCCACCTTAAATCCGCTTAGATAACCTTGAAAGTATAGGATTTTCAGGGCTAAATCCTGCAGCCAGAGGGGTGAGAGTCCAGTGTCCTCGATGCGATTAATGACCGGTGGTAGAAAACTCTTTTTTGGTGATCCCTCGACGGATTCAGTCGAGGATTTCGAACGCGTACCATTCATAGTTGAATCTCCCTGGGCTAAGAAGACTGTGGAATATTAAAATTATAGCATGCTGCTTTACACAGGCAAGCCCGAACTGAGTCGGCGCGATTTTCTCTTGGTATAATACGCGCCATGCACATTTCCGTTATTATTCCGACATTCAATGAAGCAAAAACCCTTGATGAAATTATAAGACGCGTTCAAGCTGAAAATGTTGCTGATGAGATTCTCGTCGTTGATGATGGTTCGACAGATGGCACCCGGCAGACATTGGAATCGTTAAATGATAAAGGAACTGTGCGGATGATCCTACACGAGCGAAACCAGGGAAAGGGTGCTGCCATTCGAACAGGCATTCAAAAAGCCAAGGGGGATGTGATCATCATCCAGGATGCAGATCTTGAATATAACCCTCGGGATTATCGCGCTCTTCTCAAGCCAATTGAAGATGGGGTTGCTGAGGTAGTTTATGGATCTCGTTTCTTAGGCGCTCCACGCCGGCCAGTGATGTTCTGGCATATGGTCGCAAACCAGTTGCTAACTTTATTGACAAATATTCTCTACAATACGATCTTGACTGATATGGAAACTGGCTATAAGGTTTTCAAGCGGGAGGTGACGCGGGATCTTCATCTGCGTGCCAACCGCTTTGATTTTGAGCCAGAGTTTACCGCTAAAATTCTTAAACGCAAGATCCGCCTTTTTGAGGTGCCGATCACCTTTAATCCACGCGATTATGATGAGGGAAAGAAGATCGGTTTAAAAGATGCTTTCGCGGCTGTTTGGGCTTTGCTCAAATACCGGTTTGTCGATTAGGTTTTTAATCAACTAATCCCGCAGGCTTAATATCGCGCACATTGAGTTGCAGGCTCTCAGTCCCATTATATTCGTTGAGCTCATAGGTATACATCAAGTCAATATAGAGGGGTAATTGATCCTGCCAGTATCCCTGGCGAAATGCGATCGCATCGAAATCGACTTTCCCGTCTGTGACAGTCATTTTCAGGTGATACCCGTCCTTGCCTACAGCCCGAAAACGCCTGACCTTTAAACCTCGGCTTAGAAATACAGCCTGGGGATTGCCATATCCGGTGGGTTGCAGCTGATCCAGGTCCTGGAGGATTTCCGGTTTCAAATCTACCAGCGGGATTTCAGCATCGGCGTGTATAGTCGGACGCAAGTCTAATTGTGCCAGGCTTTCACTGGCAATCTTTTGGAGCCGTTCGACAAGCGCTGGTAAATTTTCATTGCGAACGGTAAACCCTGCGGCCGCGGCGTGCCCCCCATGATGTTCAAGCAGGTCTTCGCAGCGGTCTAATGCTTCCGTGATATGGAACTCCTGGATGCTGCGACAGGATGCGCGGGTGAGCTCCGGGCCGCGATGGGCGACGATACTTGGACGGTAGTATTGTTCTGTCAGGCGGGAGGCGGCCAATCCGACGACACCGCGATTGAAATCCGGGTGAGCTGCAAACAGCAACAGGGCATCAGGATCTTCGGCCAGAGCGATCTGCTCAGCGGCGGCCTGGATTTCCCGGGTAATTCGCTGGCGTTCTATGTTTTGGTTATCTAAGGCTTGCGCCAGTCTGACAGCTTCTTGGAGATCGATGGTGGTGAGGAGATCAAAGGCGGCCAAAGCCGAGTCGAGCCGCCCGGCAGCGTTTAATCGCGGGCCTAGCATATAACCAATCTCGCTGGCTGTTATCTGTTCAGGGCGTAAGTTAACAGCCATGATAAGGGAGTAAAGACCCTGCCGGGAAGGTTTGCGAATGGCTTCTATTCCATCCCGGACCAGCGAACGGTTTTCCCCTACTAAAGGCGCTAAATCTGCCACTGTACCCAGGGCAACCAGATCCAGCAAATGAGATGTATCTGCCCCATGCGGAGAAGAATAGCCATGTTCATTTAGATGTGTGACCAGGGCTGAAGCGAGCTTGTAAGCCAGGCCTACGCCGGCCAGGTCTTTTTCCGGGTAGGAGTCGCCGGGCTGTTTTGGGTTGATCACCGCCACGGCGATGGGCATTTCCCGACCAGTGTGATGGTGATCGGTAATGATTAAGTCCAGGCCGAGCATTTTAGCGTGCTCGGCTTCCACTATCGATCGAACGCCGCAATCAACGGTGACTACCAGGTTAACCCCGGCTGCGCAGAGATTGTCGAGCGCTTCTTTGTTCAGGCCGTATCCCTCGTCAAAACGGTTGGGAATATAACCGGTTACCTGGGCGCCAAGTTCCTGCAAAACCTGCACCAGAAGCGCGGTCGCAGTCACGCCATCTGCATCGTAATCGCCATAGATGGCGATCCTCTCGCCCTTGGAAATTGCATGTTCCAGGCGTGAGACGGCTGCCTGCATACCGGTCATCCGAAAGGGGTCTGTGCCGGGAGGCGGAGCAGCTTCGAGAAACTGTTGGGCGAACTCGGGAGTGGTGTATCCGCGATTGAAGAGGATTTGCCGCAATGGGAATGGATAAGCCTGCAGGGCGTCTTCGGCTTCCGGTGTCAGGCGTGGAGCGACCTGCCAGCGTTTGGAGAGATGGTTCATAAATTTACCTGGGTGGATATGCAACCAAGTATAGCATAAATAAAAAAATTACCCCGGGAAGGGATTGTTCTAGATATTGGACAATTCCTCGTTGACGAGTTGTCAAAAGGCTGCTATCATGACCTTGTATGACCGATCGGTTTAATAAAGCATGGTTTAGACGGTTAGGGGGCCAACTCTCAAATATCTCGCGTTGGTTGATTCCCGGATTGGGGGTAAAGCGATGGCTGGTTCTTGTACTTCTTGGAATAACGCTGTTCGGTATCGGCCTGGCGATCTTAATCCTTGACGTGTACCGCACTGCCCCGGATACCTGGTGGCTGCCGATCATTTCAACAGCCTCTTTGCGATTTTTACCGCGCCTTTTACGTGCTTTAATATTCGGTGGATTGGGCGCTTTACTGATTTTAAGGGGTATGTGGGGGCTAAACAATTCATTGATCGCTCCTTTTCTGAAGCCAGGTAAACGGGTGGTTGATGCCCTGGCTGGTCACCGGCGACGTGAACGCGGGGCGCGCATCGTGGCAATCGGTGGCGGTCATGGCCTGGCCACCTTGCTGCGCGGTTTAAAGGAATACACGAATAACCTGACAGCAATTGTTACCGTATCGGATGATGGTGGATCATCGGGACGATTGAGGCGGACACTGGGAATATTGCCTCCGGGGGATATTCGAAACTGTCTGGCTGCACTCTCTGACGACGAAGCGATGCTTTCCCAGCTTTTTCAATATCGTTTTCCCAATGGTGCCAGTGGTCTCGACGGTCATTCATTCGGAAACCTCTTCATCACCGCAATGGCTGAAATCACAGGCAGTTTTGAAGAAGCCGTCGCTGAGTCTGGGCGCGTGCTTTCAGTAAGTGGACGCGTCCTACCTTCAACATTGCGTGATGTACGCTTATTGGCAGATGTTATGCTTCCTCATCTCGTCTCTGAAATTCGAGTGGAAGGTGAAAGTCGTATTCCGGAAAGCACGGGAAAAGTCCGCCGGGTATGGTTAGAACCAAATACACCCCCCGCCTTCCCTGAGGCAGTCCAGGCGATCTTGAATGCTGATTTGATCGTTATCGGTCCGGGAAGTCTTTACACGAGTATATTGCCAAATTTACTCGTTCCAGACATCAGCGCTGCGATTCGTTCTAGCCGGGCGTTGAAAATGTTTATTTGTAATGTCGCGACTCAATTGGGTGAGACGGAAGATTACTCTTGTGGCGACCATCTGCGGGCAGTCGAAGAGCATGTTGGAAGCGGATTATTTGATCTTGTTGTATGCAACTGGATTTTCGAGGGAAATTTGCCGGAAGGTCTTCAATGGGTTGTCGTGGAAGACGACCTGGATGCAGATTACCCCATTTATCGGGCTGATCTGATCGATTATGTCCAGCCTTGGCGGCATGAAGCCAAGAAACTATCCCAAGTTGTGATCGATTTACTAGAAGAACGGACCGGACCTTTGGTAGAATCGTGAAGGTCTAGTCCGGTTTGGATCTCAGATAATGGTGGAAGTACCCTGCGGTTGTACTAATCAACTGACCGCGACTACCANTAAAACTAACAATACTCTTTTCAATGCGGAGGCAAAAAATGTCAGTAAAAGTTGGAATCAATGGATTTGGCCGAATAGGCCGGCAAGTGCTAAAAGCAATCCGGGATTACCATCCTGGTGAGATTGAAGTCATCGCTTTCAATGACATCGGCGATCTGAAGACGATGGCACATCTGCTTAAGTACGACTCGAACTATGGTCGCTATGACGGAACGGTCGAAGTCGGCGATGGCGAGTTGATCATTGATGGGAAGCCGGTTAAGGTATTCAAAGAGACTGATCCTGCGAAATTGCCCTGGGGTGATATTGGCGTCGAAATTGTCGTCGAAGGCACCGGTCTTTTCACGATCAAGAAAGATGGAATTAATAAAAAGGGCAAGGAAGTCAGGGGCGCCGAAAACCATATAACGAAAGGTGGCGCCAAAAAAGTGATCATTACTGCACCTTCAGAAGGCGAGGACCTGACGATTGTGCTTGGCGTCAACGATGACAAATACAATCCGGCACTCCATCACGTGGTATCTAATGCATCATGCACCACCAATGGTCTGGCACCAGCGATAAAAGTGGCAAATGACAAGTTCACAGTCAACCGTGGGCTGATGACCACGATTCACGCTTACACCAATGATCAAAAGATCCTGGATCAACCGCATAGTGATCTTCGCCGGGCGCGTGCGGCTGCGATGAGTATCATCCCCACCTCTACAGGGGCTGCCCGAGCACTAAAATTGGTCATCCCAGAGATGGATGGCAAGCTAGACGGATATGCCTTGCGTGTTCCAACCTCGACTGTGTCCGTCATCGACCTCACAGTGGAACTTGGCACTGCCACGACAACCGAGGATCTACGCCAGGCTTTCCGCGACGCCGCAAAGGGACGTTTGAAAGGCATCCTTGCGGCAATCGAGGAGCCTCTGGTGAGCATAGATTTTAAGGGCGACCCGCACAGCTCCTTGATCGATTTGCCTTTAACGATGGTTCTGGGTAAAGGGGCTGGCACTTTCGCGAAGATCATTGCCTGGTATGATAATGAATGGGGATACTCTGTCCGGACTGCCGACCTGGCCGCTATGATGGCTAAATCGCTCTAAATTGCAGCGTGTAAAACGTGGAATGTGGGTAAGACTCCGTTCCACGTTTTACGCGCCTGGAGACAAAAATGTTTAATAAGAAATCAATCACCGATATCGATGTAATGGGTAAGAGGGTTCTGGTGCGGGTTGATTTCAATGTGCCGATCAAAGATGGGGCAGTCGGCGATGATACCCGTATCCGCGCGGCTATCCCCACGGTGCAGTACTTGTTGGACCATGGAGCCTCAGTGATCTTGTGTTCTCACCTGGGACGCCCGAAGGGTGAGGTGATGCCCGAGTACTCATTGCGTCCTGTGGCCACCCATCTAAGTAAATTGCTAGATAGGCCCGTCGCCTTTGCTGAGGATTGTGTCGGTCCGGTCGCAGAGCAGGCTGCCAGCGCTCTTAAGCCAGGAGGGGTATTGTTGCTGGAAAACACGCGCTTTCACGCTGGTGAAACTAAGAACGATGCAGAGATGTCCAAGCAACTGGCTGCATTGGCGGATATATACGTGAATGATGCCTTTGGTTCAGCTCATCGCGCGCATGCTTCCACCGAGGGGGTAGCGCGCTACTTGCCAGCTGTGGCAGGATTCTTGATGGAAAAAGAGATCCGTTACCTTGGCCAGGCGATCGAGAACCCTGCCCATCCTTTTATCGCTATTCTGGGCGGCGCCAAGATCAGCGACAAAATCGGCGTGATCAAAAACCTGCTGGAAAAAGCTGATCAGGTATTGATTGGGGGAGGGATGGCGAATACCTTTTTTAAAGCCCAGGGCTATCCAGTCGGAGATTCCCTGGTAGAGGATGAGTCGCTGGAGACAGCGAAGGATTTGGTGTCTAAAGGCGGCAACCGTTTGCGCCTTCCGGTAGATGTAGTCATTGGAGACCGGTTCGAAGCAGATGCGGACCGCAAGGTGATGAGCATGGGGCCAGTGCCTGCAGGTTGGAGGATCCTTGATATTGGTCCAAAAACACTGGATAACTTTAGGAAAATAATCGCGGATGCCGGGACAATCGTCTGGAATGGACCGATGGGTGTATTCGAGTTTCCTCGCTTTGCAGAAGGGACTTTTGGCCTGGCGAAAGCTGTTGCTGAATCGAATGCTACTACCATCATTGGTGGAGGAGATTCAGTAGCTGCGGTGCAGCAAACCGGTGTAGCTGACCGGATCAAGCACATTTCTACCGGTGGCGGCGCGTCCCTCGAGATGCTCGAAGGGATTAGCCTTCCAGGTTTAGCTGCCCTCCAGGATAAGGAGTAATCATGCGCACACCGGTTGTCGCTGGCAATTGGAAGATGTACAAGACAGTCACAGAAGCAAGGCATATGGTTTCAGAGATGGTGCCTGGCTTACAAGGGATAAAGGGGGTGGAAAAAGTGCTTTGCCCACCTTTCACCGCTTTGCTGGCTGTGTCGGCTTTGCTGGAAGGGACTGATATTGGGTTAGGAGCCCAAAACATGCATTGGGATAACGCAGGAGCATATACAGGCGAGGTTTCCCCGCTGATGGTTGCCGAAATTTGTCAGTACATCATCTTAGGTCATTCCGAGCGACGCATGTATTTTATGGAAACAGATACCAATGTTAAAAGAAAGATACAAGCTGCCCTCGTGCATGGACTGACTCCTATTGTGTGTGTTGGAGAAACGCTGGAAGAAAACGAAACCGGTCGGACGCGAGAAGTTGTTTCCAGGCAGATCAAGCAAGGACTGGTTGATTTGAGCTTCGAGGAAGAAGGTTTATCAGGGTTTAACGTGATCATCGCTTACGAACCGGTGTGGGCGATCGGCACAGGCCGCGCGGCCACTGCAGAGGGTGCGAATGCTGTGATTGCTCGCATTGTTCGACCAGCGCTGGCTGAATTATTTGGCCAGAACGGTGCGCAATCGATTCGGGTATTGTATGGTGGCTCAGTCAATTCAGGAAATGCCGCTGAGTTCTTTGCCCAGCCTGATATAGATGGCGCCCTGGTGGGAGGCGCCAGCCTCAAAGTTGGGGAATTTATCCAAATTACCCAATCCGCAGCGTTGTGAGTGAATACCTGGCCGGCCTGNGGTGGTTTCTATTTCTGTTGGTAGGGTTAATTATTTTGCAGCGCCAACTCCACTTCGAGATCCAGGCTGTATTACTATTGTTAACCAGGCGCAGTGATTTGACAATTGCATTGTTTTCAATACTGTTCCTACCAGGAGTCGTGATCCACGAGACAAGTCACTTTCTCATGGCAAAGCTCTTCGGAGTAAAAACCGGGCGGATCTCGTTCATCCCCCAACCTCTGTCGAATGGTCGGCTGCAAATGGGATTTGTCGAAACTGCCCCGACCGATCTGGTGCGCGATGTCTTGATAGGAGGCGCACCCATGCTGGTTGGTGGGGCTGTTGCCGCCTATATCGGGCTATTCCAATTAGGTTTAGTTAGCTACTGGAACGAGCTATTAACCGGAAAACTTGGGAACTTGCTTACTGATCTTCCCCAACTCTATAGCCAGCGGGATTTTTGGCTATGGTTTTACTTGATTTTCGTTGTGAGCAGCACCATGTTTCCATCGGATTCCGATCGCCGGGCCTGGTTGCCAATTGCCATCATCGCTGGCATTATGCTCGGATTGGTTTTGGTGGCCGGAGCTGGGCCATGGATGCTGGTTCATCTAGCTCCCCTAACAAACAAGCTCCTGCGTGTTTTTACAGTAATATTCGGAATCAGCTTGACCATTCACCTGGTACTATGGTTTCCATTTTATATCGTACGAACTTTGTTAAATCGGATAACAGGTTTGAAAGTTAGATAGGCAGGTTGAGTTTCTGTTCGATAGCTGGGATAATCCAAATATATTTTATGTTAGAATACCTCGGAACACCTGTGGGCGATAGAGCATAATAGAATAGAAATTGCTGGATGACACATCGCAAAGGTGAATAAACCCCGAGAGTGTTTTTTTTATTGTTTTTTCCGGAAAGGTCGAAATTGATGGCACAACACTGGTACGCAATGCGCAGCAAGCCGCGTAAGGAAGAAGTCCTGTGGCAGAAAATGTGTGCTGAAAAGTTCGAAGTATTCTTTCCGCGGATCCGAGTTCAACCGGTCAACCCCCGGTCCAGAAAATCAAAACCATATTTCCCGGGATATATGTTTGTATTCATCGACCTGGACGAGGTCGGCCTTTCAACATTCCAATGGATGCCACATGCAATTGGCCTGGTAAGTTTTGATAGCGAGCCAGCAACGGTTCCTGATAACCTGATTCAGGCCATCCGAAAGCGAGTAGAAGAAATAGCTGCCGCGGGTGGTGAGTTCTTCGATGGGTTAAAACCGGGAGATGCAATCAACATCAGTAGCGGGCCATTTGCGGGATATCAGGCGATATTTGATGCCCGTCTGCCGGGCAGTGAACGAGTTCGGGTTTTGATCCAGATGTTAAGTGATCGGCGGGTACCGGTTGAGTTAGGCGCTGGACAAGTTGAGCGAAAGAGACAATCCTGATTCTACAGATCGGTAAATTCAGATTATGTGGTCTTTCCTCTGACATCTTATGGGATGTCGGATAGGCGGAGCTTACCTTTAATGAACCCAAAGTTACGCATTAGCCTTTTTATCCTTGGCTTATTGACTCTCCTGGGCATTGGCATTCTGTTCATTCCACGCGCGCTAGGCCTTTATTATCAGATAAAGGGTGGACAGCTACTCCAAGATGTTCTTAAAAGCCTGGAGGATCTACCAGATTTAGGGTTGACATGTGATGCCCTTCCGCCTGATAGGAAAGCTCTCCGGATGAAACTAGAACAGGCGGTAATAAAACTTAATAAAGCCCATAATTATGACGATCGCAATTCCCAGGCATATCTCTACCTGGGACATTCAGCTTGTCTATTAGGAGAGCCGGCTAATGCCAAAGGATATTATCTTACATATACCCAATTGAGACCGGCTAATCCTTTGGGGTATTTAGGTCTTGGTTTCGCTGAAGAGGCGTTGGGAGACCATTTATCAGCCGTGAAAGAATGGCAAGCCGCAGGTTTAACGGCGGAGGATTTTCTCGAAGCTGGCGACGAAGCATATCAAGCAAATCGGTACGAGCAAGCATTAAGCTGGTACAAACGATCAAGCTGGATAGCGCCAACTCGAGCCACAGCATGGTTTAATCTTGGTCAGGTTTATGAGCAGCTGGGTCAACCTGAAAGTGCGTTAGAGGCTTATCAAGAGGCATGGAAATTCGACCCGGAGCTCAGCACAATGTTTCTCGTAACCAGTCTCAAGCGGAGGGGCGATTTTAAAGAGATGGAGAATGTTCTCCGAGAGGCGCTTGGGATAGTACCTGAATCTGGGGAGCGCCTCGGATGGTGGCGCGCCCTGGGTGACGCTCTACGCCTTCAAGAGCAATGGGACGCAGCTGTGGAAGTGTATCAAGATGCCATCCAGCAATTTCCGAATGAACCTGACCTTTATATATCTTTGGGTTGGATATATTATGACCGCGGTGATGGCGCGCGGCCAGCACAAAGAGAGTTCAATCGGGCTATTAATTTGAAGAAAGATGCTCCAGAAGGGTATTTTGCTATGGCGCAATTGTTTTCGCGTGAGAAACAATTCCAAGAAGCCGATGGCTATTTTCTTCGAGCCTTGGAACGTGCCCCAAATAACCGCTGGTATTACCTGGCGCGTGGTGATAATGCACGCCTTGCCAGTGATTTTAATCGCGCTCAAGAAATATATGAGAAGACGATTGCTCGCTTTCCAAACTTCCACANTGCCTATTACCAATTGGCCTTGATTTATCNCTCATTAGGTCGATATGACGACGCTGTTGGGGCGATCGAGCGAGCTGTGGAGTTGATGGATCCACCCGTTGATAGCTATTTTGCTCGTGCGGGGGAAATCTATCGTGGGGCAGGCTTACGCGAAAAAGCTGTAAAAGCTTATCGGCAAGCATTAATTCTCAATCCTGACAATAAAGTTGCTCAAAAAGGTCTGCAGCTCCTGGGGGAGAATTAATATTTATGCCACCATTCTGCTGAAAGGGTTCCATATTGGATTCAGATATTCAGCCGATCGAGGCAAGTCCTCGATTTGCTCCACCTGAAAAGGATATCGCTATATTGGCCACCGGAGCGGGGATCGCACTGGTGGGAAGAGTAGGTGGGCGCGGCTTGTATGCGATTACNGAGATCGTCCTGGCTCGATTCCTGGGTCCAGCAGGTTTTGGCTTATATTCTATCGGACTGAACTTGCTCCGCATTGTGGGAACAATTGGGATGTTGGGATTACAAAACGGGGTGATCCGTTTTGGTACCCGTTATTGGCGTACCTCGCCATCTGGTCTGAAAACCACTCTGTTGTATGCGATCGGTTTATCACTGGCTTCAGGCGTTTTCATGGGGATGACTTTGTACTTTATAGCCCCCTGGTTAGCGGTTCAGGTCTTCAGTAAACCGGAATTGGTTTCAATCTTTCGAAGATTCGCTTTTGCATTCCCTCTTGCGATTGGGTTATGGGTTACAGCGTCAGCGACCCGGATATCAAAACGGATAAAATATTCAGTATTCGCTGAGGATGTTGTTCAGCCTGCCGCGAATTTAATCCTGGTGATCGTCGTAGCTCTTTTTGGACTCACCTTGAGTCGAGCTGTTTCAATCAATGTATTATCCTACAGCGTCGCTTTAGGACTGGCACTTTTCTATGTCAGGATATTATTTCCTGAAGCGCTGGCTTCACCGGCTGGTTCAGATATAGGTATTAAAGAAATCCTATTCTATTCAATACCAACTGGACTTGCCGGCACTTTTACTTTATTGACCGGGTGGATAGGCCGCTTGTTTGTCGGATATTATCGCCCGGCAGAGGAAGCAGGTATATATCAAGCAGCATCGCAAATAACAATCCTGTTTGTGATCATTTTGGGTGCTTTGAA